>Ga0105240_10010202_pt1 | contig 13221 bp, 10 predicted proteins | sample KBSC54metaG_FD_80426 | JGI IMG/M metagenome (GOLD analysis project Ga0105240, IMG submission 80426) | Corn rhizosphere microbial communities from Kellogg Biological Station, Michigan, USA - KBS C5-4 metaG | ecosystem: Host-associated > Plants > Roots > Rhizosphere > Soil | place: Michigan, USA... | reverse complement strand
GCTGGCGAGCGGCTTCCACCTTGGTTGCCAAGGTGCTGCGTACGAAACCAATTGGGTCGACAGTGAGGTGTGCGGGAGAGTCAATCATGGGGCGTGTGTTCTAGGTGGCAGTGACTCCTATAAACCCTCGTGGCGCTTGCTACGCAAGGGGGTGGAGATCCATGCAGTTTACGGTCGCCACCAGCGCCCGGCGAGGCCCCGGTTCATGAATGCAGCGTGCAGATGATCAACTCAGGGTCGGAGTTGATCCTGATCGGTATGCTGCTACAGCCCACGCCGCGGCTGACAATGAGCGGGCCGTGTTCCGGGACCTCGAATCGGCCGCGGCCGTATTTGCGCGACAGCGGTCCGCCGGCGCTGATGATTTGCCTACCATCCGGTAATGCGACCTGGCCGCCATGAGTATGGCCCGCGAATCCAACATCGAAGCGCTCCCTGTCCAGCAGGAGCAGTCCATCGGGCGAGTGAGTCAGGAAGATTCGAATCGGACCGGCGCCCGCAAAGGCTTTTGATACCTCGGCACGGCCGGTCCACGGATCGTCTATGCCGCAGACGGTAACGCGGTCGAAAGGAGGGGGCAGAGGGCGGTTGCTATTGACGAGTATCGTCACTCCGACGGCCGCAAGTTCGTGAGTGATGTGTTCGTCATCAGCCCACAAATCATGGTTGCCTAACACCCCGTAGCATCCTAACGGAGCTTTGCAGCGCGACAGACGCTCGCAGAGGGCGGCTACGTCGTGCGCCTTGCATGATACGTAGTCTCCTCCCAGGAGAATGACGTCGGGTTGTCGCCGCACCAGCTCGTCCGCGAGTGTTGTAAACACCTCGGGGTGGGTGCTCGGCCCGGCGTGAAAGTCGGAGGCGAATGCGAGCACCAACGGCGCCGGCAGCCGCTTTTCCTGGGCGACGAAAATGTCGTGTGTGGTAACGGAAAGCTTGCCGTGTAAACCGCAGCGATAGCTCCACTTTGCCAACAGTCCGCCCAAAAGGGAGGCGTCCACTGCGGCCATTGCGAGTCGCCGCGTGAGTGGATTGTGTCTGCCGCGATGGGAACCCATTGCCAATAAGAGACTTATGCCAGCTGCTGCGCAGTATACGGCCGGCTGCGCCTGCGGCGCACGCGGCGCGTTCAGGGAGTGCTAGGCACTGAGCTCGTTCGTGAGTTGATTTTGCGGCCGGGTCAGAGTGCGCCGGCCGGTGGGCTTGCGCCACTGGACCTCCGCACCACCAACTCCGGCGAGATAAGTTGCTTCTGGGCAGGCAAGGTTGGGTCGGCGATGCGCCGTAACAAGGTTGCGACGTTTTGTTCTGCGATGCGGTCCGCGAGCTGGCGAATGGTGGTCAGCGAGACCATCTCGGTGGACGCTATCGCAATGTCGTCATAGCCGACGACGGCGATCTGTTCCGGAACCTTCATCCCGAAGCGAAGTAGGGTGTTGAGAGCTCCGATGGCGATCGTATCGCTTGCCGCGAAGACCGCCGTCGGCAGATTTTTTGTGCCGAGTATCTCGTTCATTGCCGTAGCGCCTGCATCTATGGAGTATTCGGCCGAGACGATACGCGATTCCAGTCCGGCGTTCGTCATGGCTTCCGTGTAGCCGAGGCGCCTGCTGGCAGCACCGTCGCCCCGGCCACCGTCAATGTGCAAAATCTGTCTGTGACCGAGCGCCACCAGGTGCTCCACGGCCATGGTTGCACCGAGGAAATCGTCAGTGCCAACGGTATCGATTTCCAACGAAGGGAGTTGCTTGCCGACGTATACGATCGGCAGCTCGCGAGCCAGTGAACGCAGGTCCGTCGTATTCAGCGCAGTGCCGATGAGAATCATTCCGGCCACCCGATGCGAGCGCAAACGCTCGACCACCGGACGAGCCGCATCGGCAGGATGGGCATTGATCGCCAGAAGCACGTCATAGCCCGATCGTCTGGCGATAGTGTCGAGGGCTTGAACCAACAATGCGGCGAATGGACTGTCGATCCGCCCGACTACAACCCCGAGCGTGCTCGAGGCGCGGCTCGCCAGATTTCGGGCGATGGGATTGGGCCGGTAGTTCAGATCGGCGGCGATCTTGAGAATGTGCTTGCGTGTGCCGGAGGCCACTCCCGCCTCACCGCGCAGTGCCAGAGACGCGAGCGAGCGCGACACCCCGGCTTTCTTGGCTACATCAGCCAGAGTGAGCCAAACCGGGGATTCTTTTTCGGGCATAGATAAACCTGCTGCTTTGCCGGCGCGACGCACGCGATACACGAGGGCGCGTAAAAACCTTGACCGCTCAAAACTGCGGCGCTACGCTACTGGAGCGCTCCAGTCAATTTCATCGAAATAGTATATTAAATATCTTTAAAAACAGATAGTTAGTATATTAAATCGCTCCAAGTAAATAACCCAATCCATCCAGCACCCCCGGATCCGAGGCACGCAGCGGGGCAGGACGTCATGAAGCCAATACGAAAAACAGTAGCAGATATGCGCGCCCTCAAGGGACGGCGGCCGATCACCATGTTGTATGTCGAGACACTGGAGGAGGCCGAGGCCGCCAGCGCCGCCGGAATCGACATGCTGTCGATTTTGGCAGAACGCTGGAGCCTGCAGATGCGCGCGGCTGCCGGCGGCTGCTTCGTCCAGGTGGTGCTCCTGTACGGCCGCTATTGCACTTTTGACGACTACCTGCGTGGCGCCCATCGGGCGCTGCTCGACGGCGGTGATTGTGTGTACTGCTGCCCCAGTCTACGCATCGTGGAGGGATTGAGTAGCGAGGGCATCCCTGTTGTTGGACACGTTGGATTGATTCCCGCACGAGCGACCTGGACAGGAGGATTCAAAGCCGTTGGTAAAACGGCCGCGAGCGCGCTCGATGTATTTCGCCAAGTGAAGGAGTTGGAATCGGCCGGAGCATTTGCGGCGGAAATCGAAGTCGTACCGGAACTCGTTGCCGCGGAGATTAGCCGCAGGACGTCGCTGCTGATGCTGTCGATGGGTGCCGGCGCCGGATGTGACGCGCAGTATCTGTTTGCCGAAGACGTGCTCGGCTACACGCGCGGCCACCGGCCCCGCCACGCTAAGGTTTATCGGGATTTCCGCTCGGAAATGACGCGCTTGCAGGCTGAGCGTGTCCAAGCCTTTCGCGAGTATGTAGATGATGTGATCTCGCTGCGATACCCGGCGGCGGAGCACAAAGTGCCGATTCCGGAGGCGGAATTCGGTGAATTCATGAGACGGCTCGGGTGAGGGGCCAGGCAAGCCTGGGAGTCTTGCAATGAAGAGAGATTACACTCTGACCGGTCCTGATTCGGCTCGGGCGCGTGCGAGCGGACTCGCGGGCGCTAAGTGGTACGCCACTCCTGTTCCCCGGCCAGTTATGAAGGAGTTGATGACCCGCCGCGATTGGCCCGCTGTTCGGGACACAACGATCTGGCTCGTCGCGTTGGTTTCATCGGGGTCGTTAGCCTATTTTGCTTGCGGCAGCATCTGGGCCGTGCCGTGCTTCATCGTCTACGGGGTGTTGTATGGTTCTTGCGGCGATTCACGTTGGCACGAATGCGGCCACGGCACCGCGTTTCGCAGCCGTTGGCTTAACGTATTGATTTATCATTTCGCAGCGTTTCTCATTCTCCGTAATGGTATCCTGTGGCGTTGGAGTCATAGCCGGCATCACACCGATACCATCATCGTTGGGCGTGATCCCGAAATCGCCGCGCCGCGACCGCCGAATCTGCTTGGCGTGGTGTTGGATCTTCTGTATCTGCGCACCGGAGCGGCCGAGTTGCGCCGGATGATCCGGCACGTCTGCGGCATAATGTCGCCCGACGAGCGGGACTTTGTCCCGGATTCCGAGCGCTGGAAAGTATTTCTGGAAGCGCGCATCCAATTTGCAGTGCTGTGTGCCGCGGCAATCTGCTCGGTGTTGATCCGCAGCCTAATGCCATTGATGTTCATCGGCCTGCCGACGTTTTACGGCGCGTGGATGGATTTAGTGGTGTTCGCTTACATGCAGCATGCGGGACTTGCAGAAGATGTGACCGACCATCGCCTCAACACCAGGACGGTTTATCTCAATCCGATATTTCGCTTCGTCTATTGGAACATGAACTATCACGTGGAGCACCCTATGTTTCCGATGGTGCCTTATCACGCGCTGCCGAAGCTTCACCAGGTCATCAAGGACGATTGTCCGCCCGCCTATTCCGGCGTGATTAGCGCGTGGCGCGAGATCGTCCCCACGCTGTGGCGGCAACGGCGTGATCCGACCTTCTTCGTCATGAGGCCATTACCACCGGCCCGGGAGAGTTCTGTCTGATGCATTACGTGAGCGTTTGTTCTGTCGATGAAATTGACGATGAGGATGTGCGCCGATTCGACCATGAGGGTAAATCGTATGCAATCTATCACGTCGACGGACAGTTCTATGCAACGGACGGACTGTGTACGCACGAGCACGTGCACCTATGCGATGGCCTGGTGCAAGGGTTTATCATCGAATGTCCGAAACACAATGGGCGTTTTGACGTTCGCACCGGCAAGGCCATAAGCGCGCCTGCTAGGATCAGTCTGCGCACCTACCCGGCCAAGGTGGAGCAGGGAGTCGTCTATATCTGCCTGGACTGACAATGGCAGCAGCCGGAATGGTCATTGTCGGTGGGGGCGAATGTGCGCTACACGGTGCGCTGGCGCTGCGTCAGGCAGGCTATTCGGGACCGGTAACTCTCATCGGATCTGAACATCACCTCCCTTACGAGCGGCCGCCACTTTCCAAGGATGTGTTGGCAGCGAGCGGCGCTCCTTCGCCTAAACACAGCGTCGACTCCAGTCAGCTCGCGGACGCGGGCATTGATGTCCGGCTTGCGAGTGTGGTGCAGAAAATCAACCCCGACGCTCACTCAGTTGAGCTGCTCGACCAGACTGCCATCACCTACGAGAAGCTCCTGATTGCAACTGGCGCTGCCGCGCGGCGTTTGCCGTTCGCTCAGCAGCCGACCGCCCGGATTTTATATCTGCGCTCGTTCGAAGACGCATTGAACATACGTCGCGCCCTTGAACCCGGCCGTCGCATCGTGATCGTAGGCGGTGGATTTATCGGTCTGGAGGTTGCTGCCAGCGCCCGCCGGCGTGGAGCAGTCGTCACCGTTGTTGAAACGTTGCCCCGGCTGTTGGCGCGAGTCGTTCCAGAGGAGATTGCTGCGGTGGTTGAAAATCGCCATCGTGGCGCAGGCGTGACGGTGCTGTGTGATGTAAGTGTTGTGCAGGTTGACGAAAGCGCCAACAGGGTGTTGATAACATTAAGTGACCAGCGCGAGCTCGTAGCAGATACTCTTGTGATTGGCGCGGGCGCGATCCCTTGTGTCGAGATCGCAGAGAATGCTGGTCTCCATGTCGCAAACGGTATCGTGGTCGACAAGCATCTACGCGCGAGTGCGCCGGATATTTACGCTGCGGGTGATTGCTGTTCGTTTCCGTTGCACTTATATGGCGGACGCCGCGTACGACTCGAATCGTGGCGCAATGCGCACGAGCAAGGCGCGCTCGCAGGACGTAACATGGCGGGCGCGTGTGAGGCACTTTCGAGCGTGCCGTGGTTCTGGTCCGATCAATACAATTTGACTCTACAGGTCGCGGGGCTCGTTGATGAGGGTGCCACCACCATTCGACGTTCGCTCGGCGCGGACTCTTTCCTGCTGTTTCATCTGCATTCCGACGGACGGCTCGTCGCCGCCAGTGGTATTGGCGAGGGCAATGTCGTGGCGCGTGACATTAGGCTAGCCGAGAGGCTAATTGCCGGGGGCGCCACGCCCTCTGCCCACAGCTTGAGCTCACCGGAAGTCAAACTGAAGTCGCTCCTGGTAGCCTGAGCCGCACGGAAAATCGTGTAATCTCCCGCCAAGCGCAGCGTTGTGCCGTGCCGGCCCGGAGAACCAGAACATGAGCGGCCACATTAGGATCGGCGTTGGTGGATGGACTTACGAGCCCTGGCGGGGGACTTTTTATCCCGCCGATCTAGCGCAGAAGCGTGAGCTCGAATATGCCGCCAGCAAGCTCACCTCAATTGAGATCAACGGTACCTTCTACGGCTCGCAAAAGCCGGCCACTTTCGCCAAGTGGCGTGATGAGGCGCCGGCTGGGTTTGTTTTCGCGCTGAAAGCGCCTCGTTATGCCACCCAGCGTCGCGTGCTTGCAGAAGCGGGGTCCACCATCGAGCGTTTTGTGGCGGGCGGTATACTGGAGTTGAAGGACAAGCTTGGACCTATCAACTGGCAGTTGATGCCGGCTACAAAATTCGACCCGGTGGATTTCGAAGCCTTCCTAAAACTCCTGCCCAAACGGCACGAGGGCCACACACTCAGACATGTGGTTGAGGTTCGTCACGAGAGTTTCCGCGTCCCCGAATTTGTTGATATGTGCCGTCACCATGGTATTGCCATTGTGGTGGCAGGGGATTCGACGTACCCGCAGATTGCTGACGTCACCGCGCCGTTCGTGTATGCCCGCATTATGGGGACGCAGGACAGCGAACCGCTGGGATATTCGCCCGCAGCTCTCGATCTCTGGGTTAAGCGGGCTCGACGCTGGGCCGATGGCGACGTCGCGGAGGATTTGCACGTGGTTGCTCCTCGGAAAGCGGAACGTGTTGATCGCGACGTTTACCTGTATGTAATTAGCGGTCATAAGGTGGCTAACCCCGCCGCGGCGCAGGCGCTCATAGAACGGGTCAAGTGACCCGAGTCAGAGTCGGTCGTAGCCTCCTTACGACGAACGAACTCCCCGAAACCCCCGGTCGCGGGAAAAAAGAATGTATGTCGGGCATGGCTGTGCGCAAGTTACGCAAATAAAAGGCGTTAGCCGCTTCGAAGCTCTGTTATTCGAGATGCCAACGGCTGTAATGTGGGCGTCATGGACGAGACGCTCAAAGCCTGGTTCGCCCGCGAGATCATCGCGCACGAAGAGGCACTCGTTCGCTACCTGGAACGACACTGGCCGAATCGGGATGAGATTTTGGACCTACGGCAGGAGGTCTATATCCGCGTATACGAGACGGCGGCGACCAATCGGCCTCTTGCCCCCAAAGCTTTTCTGTTCGCGACCGCGCGGCATTTGTTAATTGATCGAGTGCGGCGTCGAAAGGTTGTATCGATAGAGGCAGTGGGGGATTTGGAGTCTCTGAACGTCCTAGTGGATGAGCTGTCTCCCGAGCATCGCTTACACGCGCGGCAAGAACTAAGAAGGCTGACTGGGGCGTTCGACGATTTGCCGCCAAGATGTCGTGAGGCTGTGTGGATGCGGCGCGTTGATGAGCTGCCGTTACAGGAAATTGCTCACCGCCTGGGTATTACTGTGAAGGTGGTCGAGAAGCACATTACGCTCGGCATGCGTCGTCTAGCGGACACCATGTTTGGTACGCGCCGATCGAACATAAAACAAATCGAGGGCGCGGAGCCTGACAGAGAGACGGAGCATGGAAAGCCATAAAGAGATTGAAGAGCATGCCGCACAATGGCTGCTGAGACGCGAGGCGGCGGACTGGAGTGCCGCGGATGAGTCCGAGCTCGCGAGCTGGATTGCGGCGTCTACGGCGCACGAGGTTGCATTCATACGGTTGGAGGCGGCGTGGGTCGAGGCCCGTAGGCTCAAGGCTCTCGGCGCGGGGGGGCAGGTCGGCGTCGTTCCGCCCCCGGGGCTGTGGCACGCAAGCAGCTTTTTTCCTGAACGATCGGAGACCGAGAATCTCCTCAGAAACACTCGCGCTCGGCGGGTGAGGGCGTTTGCCGCCGCGGTCTGTATCGTTCTCACTGTTGTAGTCGCTAGTTATTTTAGCTTTTCGTCGAACAGCGAGCGCTATGCCACCCCCATCGGCGGCGTCTCCATCGTACCCCTCCAAGACGGTTCGCATGTCACCCTAAATACCGCCAGCGAAGTCCGCATCGATCTCACCTCCCGAGAGCGTCATATTCGACTGGAAAAAGGCGAAGCCTTCTTCGAAGTCGCCAAAGACCCCGCGCGCCCTTTCGTCGTGCAGGTCGGTAGTAAGCGCGTAATCGCGGTCGGCACTCAATTCTCAGTTCGTCGTAACGGCGACGATATATGCATTGCTGTAAGCGAAGGCAAAGTACGGGTCGAGGACGCCAGCGCAAGTCTGCAGTCTGGGCCGGAGAGGAGAGAGCCTGGGGGCAAGTTGCGCTCGATGCCGGTGGATAACGCGCAAAGTCCAGCAGCCACGGCGGGCCGACACTCCGGGCAAGTGTTCGTAGCCGCGGGAGCCATCGCTCGCACGACGGACGACGGTATTGTTGTTCAGGAGAACGCCCTGCCGGAAGTGGAGGATTCTTTGAGCTGGCGCTCGGGATATCTGGTCTTCCGTGATGCAGTGCTCGCCGCTGCAATCATCGAGTTTAATCGCTATAACGAGCGCAAGATCGTGATTGAAGACCCGGAAGTCGCAGCGCTGCGGGTCAGCGGCAAGTTCCGCTCAACTAACTTTGAAGCATTCGTGCGGCTTCTGGAGGAGGGTTTCGCCGTGCGCGCGCGAGCAGCCGATGGCCATATCATCCTCGGAAGCAGTCGCCGTTAGCCCAGGCGACACGCTGTACATTCTTCCTTTCCCCTCTGGGGGTTTGGCGATTCTGTTTCGTCACAGTACCCGACGGCCGTTCGCATGTTGCGAAGACATTAGAGCCGCGACCGGGGAGATGACATGCTTAAAACCCTTATGGTGAAGTCCGGACTCATTGCAGCCCTCTGTTCGATCTCTGTTTCGCTGTACGCTATAGCGGACTCTCCGAAACAAATCAACGTGCCTGCCGGGGATCTGGTTACGGCGCTCGAAATACTCGCTAAGCAGGCCGATGTCGAATTCGTTTATCAGCGCGATCAGTTGAAGGGATTTCACACCCAAGGTGTGAACGGTAATCTTTTGGCAAAGGATGCGGTCAAGAAGTTGTTGGAAGGCACGCAGCTACGTTTACGCACCGACACGACCGGCGCAATGCTCATCACTCCCATTGCGAGCCATAACACATCCTCCTCCTCGGTGGGCCAGGTGCCGCCGCAGGCGTTCGATCCAGTCAACAACGGTAAAACGCAGGGGAAGAAAAGCTCCTCCGATCCGTTTCGCGTGGCTCAAGTGGATCAAGGAGCATCTGCAAGCGCTGCAGCCGTAACCACAGAATCGCAGAGCGCCGAGAGCAAAAACGCGTTGGAAGAAATCGTCGTAACTGCCCAGCGGCGTAGGGAAAGTCTTGACCGGGTGCCGATCAGCGTCACGGCCCTTTCCCAACAGGCAATGGATGAGTTGCATGTTCAGTCCTTCGGGGATCTCGCTTCCATTGTTCCGGGACTGGTTATACCCCCGGTGGGCGGTTTGGTGCAGTCTCTGGCAGACGTCGCTATCCGTGGAATACTAAGTGGCGGTAATGCGGCCACCACAGGTATTTATATTGACGAAACGCCGATCGTGGTACGGCGCAATCTATCCATCGGATATTCGGGTAGCCCCCAGCCGGACGTCTTCGATCTCGAGCGAGTCGAAGTGCTACGCGGGCCGCAGGGAACGCTGTTCGGGTCTGGAGCCATGGGAGGGGCCATCCGCTATATCACACCGCAGCCGAATCTACACACCGCCAGCGGATACTCCAAAGTGGAGCTCACCGAGACGGACCGAGGAGCGCCAAGTTATGCGGTCGGTGCGGCGTATGGAGCGCCGGTCGTTGCAGGGGTAGCTGCTTTCCGGTTGAGCGCGTGGTTTCACTCGGATGGCGGATTTGTCGACATTGAAGATCCCTACACGGGACAGATAGTCAAACGTAACGCGAATTCGTCCGACTCGTATGTCCTGCGCCCCGCGTTTACCTTTGTGCCGACAGATGCTTTGACAATGACCGCGGCAGTTTTCCTGCAACGCCATCACAGCGACGCACCGGAGGAGTACTGGTTGAACGAGCTGCCGAACCCAGAGTCAGGCGCGCGGGCGACGGGATTCGGCGCCAGGGTGCCACAACCCGTCGCGGATAATCTCACCGTCTCCAGCCTTGCAATCAAATACGAGTTTGCCGGCCTGTCCTTGCAATCCGATACGTCATATACCAATCGGACCTATCACGATTATGACGATTGGTCGAATTTCATTCCGACTTTCTTTGGCGTCGCACCGACCGATCCTGCGCTTGCGGCATTCTCCGCATACGATTCAAACATCGCCTCGACTAAGGCTTGGCAGCAGGAGTTTCGTCTATCCTCCCAGGATCCTAGCGCCCGATTGACTTGGGTGGCTGGCGCGTACTATCGGCGCGCCACTGACGTCCTTTCACAGTTGATAGGGCCTGACCTTACGCCGGTCACCGAGTTGGCCTCGGGACAGACTAGCTTGGAGGCGTTTAATGGAGTTCCGGCTTACGTGTTCAATGGGCAGCCACTCGCCGCGTATGCATGGTCGTCGACGACCACCGACCAGCGGGCTCTATTCGGCGAAGTTGCATTCAACATTCTGCCTCGGCTGAAAGCTAATGTTGGTATTCGCGTCGAGCGCTCGGCTATTGAGGGGCAGCGGCAAATTTTTGCCGGACCGTTCGACGGCACAGCTTATTCTAATGTCGTACTTCCCGATGAGCGAGACACCCCAATAACGCCGCGATTCGGGATTACATACCAGTACGCCGATCAGCATATGATTTACGCCACTGCGGCGAAGGGCTATCGCGCGGGTGGCACGAACGCACTACTCGCTAATTCGGACCCTTTATGCGGCACATCTCTAGCGGCTCTGGGCCTGAAGGCGGCGCCCATAACATTCAGCTCCGATTCTCTTTGGAGCTATGAGGTGGGCGCAAAAGATTCGTTCTTCGAGCGGCGCTTGGCTGTGCAGACAAGCGTCTACTACATCGATTGGTCGGGGATTCAGACGCAACTACAACTGCCGTCCTGCGGCCAATTCTTTACCGCCAATCAAGGGAAAGCGATCAGTCAGGGTTTCGACTTGCAACTGGCGGCGGTCGTGATGGACGGCCTGAAGGTCAGTGGGAACGTCGGCTATGACAAAGCCTACTATCCGAGGGCCCTCTACGGCGCCCCTAGCGACGGCGGAGCCCCGCCTTTGGTTATCGGTGCGGGTGACAGGCTAGCCATTCCGCCGTGGAGCGCATCCTTGCATGTCGACTATTCACTGGACATCGGCCGCCTCTGGAACGGCGCGCGTTCCTACATTCGGGCTGACTACCGTTGGTTGGATGCATATCCCGCCGGCAATCCAAAGATAGTTAATTACGACCCCGCTGTCGGATCCAACCCCAATCAGTCCTATGGAATGTTGAATATCCGTCTGGGAGTACTGCATGAAGGATTGGACATTTCCGCGTTCGTTGACAACGCCACGAACGCCAATCCGCGCCTGGACTTTTCTGACGGCGCTGTTGCCAGCAATCCGCTTCATTCAGCGACGGCGATTCGGCCGTTGACAGCCGGCATTACGGCGCTCTATCGATTCTAGGATGGCGCCAGAACATGCGTAACTTACTGATATTAATATTGGGGCTGGGAGTTCCCGTCGCAAACGCCTTACCAGCCTATTCGGCCACCGACTCTTACGCACAGGGGGAGCGCTTTCTGCCCTGGAACAAGGACCGGCTCATAAGCAACAGCGATATTCAACATCATTGGATCGGGACCGAGGATCGCTTCTGGTACTTGCGGACAGGAGCAGATAGTAAGAAAACATTTCTGGTCATCGATGCCGCAACCGGCCAGCAACGCGCCGCATTTGATCAGGCGAAGATCGCGGCCGCCCTGTCTACCGCGACCCACACCAAGGTCGACGCCGCTGCGCTTCCCTTTGCCGAGTTTCGTTACACAGCCGATCAGAAGGCGATCCAATTCCAGCTCGCCGACCAACTGTTGACCTGCGAGTTGCAGGCTGCGCAGTGCGCTAGCGGACCGCCGGGCGCGCTGCCGAATGAAATGGCCTCACCGGATGGCAAATGGGCCGCGTTTCTCAGAGACCATAATCTGTGGATCCGACCCCTGGGGGGCGGTTCGGAGTTCGCCCTCACGACAGACGGAATCGAACATTATGAGTATGCGGGCTCACCGGGTGACAGCACCCATGTGATTACCGACATTCGCCACCCAAAGCCCACGCCGCCGCAAGTGATTTGGTCGCCGGACTCGCGCTACTTGTTGACGCATCGGTTGGATGAACGGCAGGTCAAGGATCTATTTCTGGTCCAAGCGGTACCGGAAGATGGCAGCCTACGGCCGAAGTTGTACAGCTATCGTTTCCCAATGCCGGGAGACGAACATGTTGCCCAACTGGAGCCTTTGGTATTCGATGTACGCACACACCGAGAGGTAAAGTTGGCGACGCCGCCACTTAACGGCGCGCTCACGAGTCTGATCGAGGTGGACTACACCTGGTGGTCGCCGGATAGTGCCCGGGTCTATTATCTGGATAAGGATCGGTTTTCAAAATCGGTGAGTTTGAATGTCGCCGATCCAGCCAGCGGCGCAGTGACCCAGATTTTGAAGGAGACCAGCAAAACCCGGGTGCAGACCGGCGACGGCTGGCTCGATGACGATGATCCGTTGGTTAAAATTCTGGCCAACGGGGATTTGATCTGGTACTCCGAACGCGATGGCTGGGGCCACCTTTATTACTACAACGGCGCCACGGGTAAACTGCGTAATCAGATCACTCGGGGCGAGTGGGTCGTGCGCGGCATTGTTCGCCTCGATGAGGCGGCCCGTAAAATCTATTTCGTAGCCAGTGGCCGTGAGCCGGGCCGTGATCCTTACTATCAATACCTTTACAGCATCAACCTGGATGGTTCCGGGCTCAAATTGTTGACGCCTGAGGATGCGGAGCATCAGATTCGCAGGCACGCCAATCCGCTTGGCAGCGCCGGCTTTCATGGTAAGCCGTTGTTGCGCGAGGACCAGCAGTATGCCTTCTCAGCTTCGGGCAAGTATTTTGTTTACAGCTATTCACGGCCGGACTTGCCGCCGGTTCTAGCCCTGCGAACCGCTAAGGGAAGATTGGTAAAGGAGGTGCAAAAGGCTGACATTTCCGCATTGACGCAGCACGGTTATGTGCCCGTCGAGCCCTTTCGGGTCACGGCGGCGGACGGTAAGACAGCGATCTATGGGAATATTTTCCGGCCTGCCCACTTCGATCCGGGCGGAAGATATCCTGTCATTGACTCAATTTATGGCGGTCCGCAAATCACGCGTACCATGAAGAGCTT
>Ga0105240_10010201_pt1 | contig 13221 bp, 10 predicted proteins | sample KBSC54metaG_FD_80426 | JGI IMG/M metagenome (GOLD analysis project Ga0105240, IMG submission 80426) | Corn rhizosphere microbial communities from Kellogg Biological Station, Michigan, USA - KBS C5-4 metaG | ecosystem: Host-associated > Plants > Roots > Rhizosphere > Soil | place: Michigan, USA... | reverse complement strand
CGCGGACGCTGAAGGTCGTTCGCGGCGCAAGAACTCGGACCATACGTGATAAGCGTGCCTCTCGAATAGTCAGTAACGTCGCACGGCCGCGACTAGTCTGTAATCACTGAGGTTTCCTGCGCAGCAGGATTGCCGTCGCCAAGTAGTCATTTTCGATATAGTCATTGCGCGGCGCCGTCGTCACAACAAAGTTCAAGAAGAATCCGGCAAGGAGAGCTAAATGCCATTCACGACGATCGCGCTGGAAAAGCAGGACCATGTCGGCACGCTCACGCTGAACCGGCCAGAGAAGCTCAATGCGATGACGCCGGCGCTCATCGCGGAATTTGCCGACGCACTCACCCAAGTCGAAAAAGACACCGACATCAAAGTGCTGATTATTCGCGGCGCGGGTCGTGCGTTCTCCACCGGATATGACCTGACCGGGGGATGGGGTGAAGGCGCGCACAAGCCGTTTACGATCGATGACGATCAGAAGTTCCTGCAGCGCTATGTCGAGCACTGGCTTCGCCTGCGCGATCTGCCGAAGCCGGTGATAGCGATGGTGCACGGGTATTGTCTCGCCGGTGCGACGCAGATGTGCATCGCGAGCGACATGATCTTTGTGGCGGACAACGCACAAATTGGCTTTCCCTCGATTCCCGCGGGCGCCGGCTACGTAAGCGCATTCTGGAACTGGATGGTGGGCCCCCATCGGACCAAATATCTCGCGTTTCTTCCCGGCAGCAGAATTTCCGGCAAGGAAGCCGAAAGCATGGGATTTGCGACGCGCGCCTTTCCGGCTGAGAGCCTGGAGCAGGAAACCTATAATTACGCGCACCGCGTGGCGAAGGTGCCCGCGCAAAAGCTCAGGCTGGAGAAACTCGCGATTAATCGTGCGATGGATCTCCGCGGTTTTCGGGTGGCAGTTCAGGCGGGCGCGGAATTCGACGCGATTTTCCACTTCGGCCCTGGCAACGACGAGATCCGGGAAGTTCAGAAAGAACGGGGACTGCGCGGCGCGATCAAGTGGTACGAGGAAAAGTAGTCAGAGCGCGCTCACAAAGCGTGTGGCATCGCGAGGTTTTCAGACTTCCCATCGTATAAGGGTGCGGGCTACGCCCGACAAGCCCCCGACCATGATTAAGGCTCGCGGCCCGGGGGTTGGCTGCTCGACCAACGCTTCGGTCCAACCTGACCAGAATGAACGCTCCAGGAAAAACCATAATCGCGAATAGAACATTTGGATCGAAGGGAGACGACAAATGAAATTCATGTACTTCTTTCTGCCCACCCTGCCGGCGACCCTCGAAGAACGGCGGCGGCTGCGTCCGATCGCGATGCATCCCGATCGCTGGCAGAAGATGATCGAAGAGGTAGTCGAGATTACTCAGTTGGCCGAAGACGTCGGCTTCGAAGCGGTGTCGTATCCCGAGCATCATCTGCACAGCGAAGGCATCGAGATGGGCAGCCTGCCGCTGCTCACGCTGCACATTCTGCATAACACTACGCGGATCAAGGCTGGCCCGATCGGTTACGTATTGCCGGGCTGGAATCCGCTACGCCTCGCGCTCGAGATCGCGTGGCTGGACCAACTGGCGAAGGGGCGCACGTTCGTCGGTTTCGCGCGCGGCTATCAGTCGCGCTGGCTGAACCAGATGGCGCAGAAGGTTCACGTCGGCGCGACGTCGAGCGACAAGAGCGAGACCGACCGCATCAACCGTGAGGTCTTCGAAGAGGTCTTTCAGTTCCTGAAGCTGGCGTGGGACGATAAGCCGTTTCGCTTCAACGGCAAGCACTATCAATACCCCACGCCGCAGGAGGGGACGCCGTGGCCCGCCGCCGAATGGACTCGCGAGTACGGATTTCCTGGCGAAGTGGACGATCAGGGGCGGATCCAGATGATCAATGTAGTGCCGAAGCCCTACCAGCGACCACATCCACCGCTGTTCCAGGCCTTTTCACTCAGTGAGGAAACCGTGCGATGGTGCGCGCGCGAGGCCATCCGGCCGACGATCATTTTGCCTCAACCGGAGACTGTACGGACCCTGGCCCAGGCGTATCAGGAGGAGTCGCGCAAGGCCGGCCGCACCTTGAAGCTGGGTGAGAATATCGGAGTCCTGCGCGGTATCTATCTGGCGGATAACGTCCACGGCGCGAAGAAGCTCGCTGAAAATGGCATGTGCGTACTCGGCTTCAAAGAAGTGTTTCATCATTTTGGCTTTACGGAGGCCTGGCGAGAACCGGCTGACGAGGCGAAATATCCGACCGGCAAGACCACCCTGCCCGCTTCCGAAGTCACCGCAGACCGGATTCAGCGCGTGAAATTCGCATACATGGGTTCGGTGGACGATGTGAAGCGCGGCCTCGATGAACTGGTCGAAAAGGCCAACCCTGAATGGTTTGTCTGGCAGGGCGATCAAGGTTTCCTGCCGAAGGACGAGGTCAAGCGCCAAATCGAGCTATTCGGCAAGAAACTATTGCCGCGCTATGCATAGACCGAAGCAATAGTAAGTACTAATCGGATTCGGAGTTGATCATTACTTGAATAGCCAGTTGATTGAGATCGAGCGGCCCGGAATCGCGATCGATGGAGCGGTACTGATAGATGGATTTCAGTTATAGCGGCGAAGATGAAGCCCTGCGCAGCGAGTTTCGGACGTGGCTGGCTGCCAATCGCCAATTTGCGGTACCGGCGTTGGGCCCGTTGGCCGACGAAGATGAAGTTAGCTGGGAAGCGACGCTGCGATGGCATCGGAAATTATACGAAGGCGGATGGCTCGGAATAACCTGGCCCAAGGAGTATGGCGGACGCGGCGGCACGCTGCTGCAGGAAATCATCTGCGACCAGGAGCTTGAACTGGCCGGCAGCGGAGTGCCGTTTACGGGACCCGGTGTCTGGCTGCTCGGACCGACCCTGATTCATTGGGGGACTGACGCGCAGAAAAAGCGTCACCTGCGCAATGTCCTGTCGGGCGCCGAGCTGTGGTGCCAGGGATACTCGGAACCCAATGCGGGATCGGACCTTGCCGCGCTGCAAACCCATGCCGTCGAAAGGGATGGCTATTTTATAGTCAACGGCTCGAAGATCTGGACCTCGCTCGCGCATCATGCGCATTGGATGTTCCTGCTTGCCCGCACCGATTCCGAAGCGCCCAAGCATAAGGGCATTAGCTATTTGCTAATCGACATGAAGTCGCCCGGAATAGTCATTAGTCCGTTGATACAGATGACCGGTGCGCGTCATTTCAACCAGGTGTTTCTGGAAGACGTGCGGGTTCCCGCCGAAAATCTGGTTGGGCGGAAAAACGAAGGATGGCAAGTCGCCCTGACTACGCTGGCCTTCGAGCGCTCCAGCGGACAGGAGCGGATCATGATGGGGCGGGTTCAGGAACTGGCACGCCTCGCGATCGGATTGTCGCGCGACGGGCACAGCCTGTGGGACGAACCGCGTGTGCGCCAGACCATCGGTCAATTCGCAACGGAGGCCGCCGCCATCAGATACACCGGCTTCCGGCAACTGACGCGACAACTCAAGGGACTTCCGCCCGGACCGGAAGGCTCGATGATCAAGTTGAGCGCTTCGGAATTGGGACTGAAGATTGCGGCATTCGCGATGGAACTGCTGGGCCCGTTCGCGCAACTCGAACGGGTGGACGGCCGGGCGATCGATCACGGTATCTGGGCGCGCAGGATGCTGGAGTCGCGAGGTCCGATGATTTACTCGGGAACTAATGAAATTCAACGCAATATCCTGGGCGAGCGTGTGCTCGGGCTACCCAAGGGTTAAACAGAGCGCGATCCGGTTCGTCGCCCCATCAAGCGAAAGATCAAAGATGCGCGCCAACCGCATCGGTGCGCACTTGTGATGAGGGCAAACGATCTGGCAGGATTCTAGGGCTATCGATTCCCCGTCCTCATGCCGAGGTGGCGAAACGGCAGACGCAGTGGACTCAAAATCCACCGTGCGCAAGCACATGGGGGTTCAAGTCCCCCCCTCGGCACCAAATTGCCTCCGACAGCAGCAAGTGTCAGATCGAGAGAGTGGCGGGAGCCTGGCTATAACGCGAGGCGCCGCAGGAAGCGATAGAGGGTCGTCCGATCAATACCGAGAGAGCGCGCGGCGTCCGAGCGGTTTCCACCAGCAGTCTTAAGCGCCGCCGCAATTCGTTCTGAGGCAGCGCGGTCGAGCGTTTCCTGCAAAGTACCAAGCGCCGCTTCGTTCGACGCGTTCGCGTGGACGGTTGCTGCTGGTGCGTCTTTCCGTGAGGTGAGCAGGAAATCTTCAGGTTCGATCCGGCCGTCGCGCGATAACACCACAGCCCGCTCAATCGCGTTTTCGAGTTCACGAACATTGCCGGGCCACGGGTGTGCCAGCAGCGCCCGCTCGGCGGCGGGCGAAATCTCGAACTTTTGACCGGTGTCGGCGGCATGGCGGCTGACGAAATGCTGGGCGAGCGGCATGATGTCCTCGCGCCTTTCGCGCAGCGGGCTGAGCGTTATCGGAATCACCGCGAAGCGAAAGAACAGGTCTTCGCGAAAGTTGCCGTTAGCGACTTCCTCGGTCAGGATCCGATTGGTCGCGGTGATTACGCGCACGTCCACTTTGATCGGATGGGTGCCGCCAACGCGAAGCACTTCACCCTCTTGCAATACGCGCAGCAGTTTAGCCTGGAATTCGCGACTGATGTCGCCCACCTCGTCTAGAAAAAGCGTGCCTCCGGAAGCTCGCTCGAAACATCCGGCACGGGCGGCGATCGCGCCTGTGAAGGCCCCCTTTTCATGACCGAAGAGTTCGCTCTCGAGCACGCCCTCGGCAAATGCCTTGCAGTTGACCGCGACGAAGGGCTGCCCGACCCGGCTGCTCCAGTAATGCAGGAGTCGAGCGACCAGTTCCTTCCCGGTTCCGCTTTCGCCCTCGATCAAAACGCTGGAGCGGCTGGGCGCCACTCGCTTGACGAAGTTGACCAGAGCGCGGCTGGCTTCGCTCGCCGCAACGAACGAATCCACGCCGTAGCGTCCCTGGACTTGCCCGCGCAGATGCCGGTTTTCGCGCTCCAACCGGTTCATGGTTAGTGCGCGTTCGACCAGCGCCCGGATTTCGAAGCGGTTGATCGGGTGCGTGAGGTAGCTGAAAGCGCCATTCTGCATGGCCGCCACCGCCGCGGGAATGCTGCCCTGCGTGGTGATCAGGATTACGGGAATGTGCGAAAAGTCCTGTCGCAGGCGACCCAGCAGTTCGATGCCGGACATTCCAGGCATCTTGACATCCGAGATAATCACGTCCGCGCCGTGTTCTTCGATGGAAGCCAACACGGCCTCGCCACTGGTACAGATCTCAAATTCGTATTCGGGTCTTTCCAAAGCGCGGCGCGCCAGCAGGGCAATTCCCTCGTCATCATCGACAATTATGATTCGACATCGGCCAGAGATTTGAGCGAAGGAGGCTGCGACTTTAGCTGTTTCGGATTGCTCTCTCTGATTATTCATTTGAAAAAGTCGAAGCTACAAACCTACTGAAGATAACTATAAGTTAAGCCTTATCTACAGTATTGCTACATTCAATTCGGCCTGAGTTGTCTCAACCGAGACAAGTAATCGAGTTTACTATCCAAGTTTGCGTGATGGCGACATTGCACGAAGTCCCGATGCCCATCAAAGACTGCCTGGCCGCAAAGGACGATTAGGCGAGACTGATGACGTTGTCGTGCCCAGCGTAGAAACCACTAAAGCGAAGTGTATCGGCTGGGTACTCGAAAAAATCGAGCGCGGCCACGGTCGCGCTTTAGCGGATCATTTATAAGAGATATCAGCGGATTCGTTGAGTACCATCCAGTAGAGATTGAAGCTGTGGAGCATCTCAGTCAGTTCGAGCGGTGTGAAGGGTTTAACCAGATAGGAATTGACCCCCAGATCGTAGGCATGCCTGATGTCACTACTTTCCCGCGACGAGGTTAGGACGATGATCGGCAAGCGTCTGATCTCGGGTTGTTGACGCACCCACGCGAGAACCTCGAGGCCGGATTTGCGGGGCAGCTTCAAATCCAGCAACATGGCCACCGGGAAAGGGTATCTCGCGCGGTCGCCGTAGATGCCTTCGCCGGACAGGTAATTGACGGCGCCTTCTCCGTCACTGACGACCTCGATCGCGTTGGCAACACGGGACTTTTGAAATGCCCGTTTAATCAGCAATACGTCGTTATCGTCATCCTCGGCCAGCAACACCAGTGACTTCATAATTGCACCTCAGCCGGTTTGGGCATTTCGACCCAAAATCGGCTCCCTTCACCAAGTTGAGAAATCAATCCGACCTGCCCGCCCATTCGCTCGACGCCTTTGCGGACGATCGCCAGGCCGATGCCGGTACCGGAATAAGCGGCGTCAAGCCTTTCGAAAATTTGAAAAACGCGATCCTTATGTTTCGGTTCGATGCCGATGCCGTTATCTTCAACCCATATGCGGACCGTGCCCTTCGCCGAAGGTTCCGTCTTCACCCGAACCAGCGATTTCTGGCCAGGGCGGACAAATTTGACCGCATTACCGATGAGATTGGAAAATACCTGACTCAAAGTTCCGGGATGGCCAAGGACCACCGGGAGCGGATCGTCAATGTTAACCTTGGCGCCCTGTCGATCGAGGTCGGCGGCAAGTTCCTCGAGGATTTCATCAACGATCTTGCCCAGATCCACCGCACACGAATCGATTTTGCTCTGCCCGATGCGATTATACCTCAGCAGATCCTGAATCAGGCGGTCGAGCCGGCCGGCACCTTCGGCGATCCTGCGGGCATAATCCTGCCCGGTGGCGTCGAGTTGCGCAGAATAATCCTCCAGCAATGCTTCGGTGAAGCCTTGCATCGTGCGCAGTGGTGCGCGGAGGTCGTGCGACACTGAATAGGAGAACGCCTCGAGGGCGGAATTCACCTCTTTCAGTTCTCTCGTTCGTTCCTCGACTTTCTCTTCCAATTCTACAGCATGCTGGTCAATTTTCTTCCATAGCGATTCCTGCTGGATTAGCACGGCAAGCTGCACGCTAAGCTCGCGGATGTGATCCAGAATTTCCTCAGTAAAAACATCAGCCGTAGCAGCGGCAAGATTGAGACTTCCGATCACTTCGCCACGGACGATCATCTTTGAATGACAAACGAACCTGGAGCCCGCTATTTTGTGGGGACTCAACTCCGGAATGTCACCGAAGCATGACAAATCGACGATGTGCATCGAGCCTTGCTGAAAAGTCGCGGCGAACGGCGTATCCGCAAACGGCAGCCACGAACGTTCGGTGTTTTCAGTAAATTTACCGTTCGTATAGTCGATCAATTCAATGTATTTGCCCGACTCAAACCAGGGCGAGACCACCGTCATGCGGGAAAAAGCGCCTAAGGAATCCATAAATTCAAGAATCAGTTTTGCGCAAGTATTCGTCGGCTCACGTTCGAGAATCATCCGATCCAACCGATGAATCAGCTCGAGCCGTTTAGTATAGCGACGTTCCGTATCCAGCAGCCGGAGCCGCTCGCGGTTGTCGCGCGCGATCATGGCGGCGCCAACCAACTGCGCGTTCTCGTACACCGGCGAGACCGAGAACGCGACGTCGATCAAATCCCGGCTCCTGTTCACGTGGCGCGTTTCATAATGGACGGTCCGCGGGTTGTGCTTGAGCGCGTTGAGAATCGCAGTTAGCTGGAGGTCGTGATGGGGCGGATCAAGAATCGACATGCTTTTGCCGATCACTTCGTGCTCCGGGTAACCGTAGAGACGCTCGGCGGCGGCATTCCACTTTTCGATCTTCCCATTGAGGTCTCCACGAATGATGGCTTCATTCGAGGAGGCCACGATTCCCCCGAGCTTTTGCAGCTCAAGATCGAGTTCTGATGGACTTCGCATTCCGATCGCTTTCGGAATAACGAGGAACATCAAAACTGCCGCCAGGGATGACAGACCGGCCGCGGTGCCCCGTGCCACCACCGAGAGCGGGCCGAGGAGTGACGGATGCCAGAACGCCCAAACGTCGATAACGCGCACGGTGCCACAGGCAAATAAGGCGCCCATAAGAAACAGAAAAAGCATGGGAAAGGGCAAATCGCGTCGCCGTTTGACGAGGTACGTAAGCATCAGCGAAATCGAAACGTATGCGAGGGCGATAACAGCGTCCGAAAACGCATTGATCCTTGTTATCGGGATACGGTGTGAAAACAGGACAGGATCGATCATCGCAACTCCCCGGCTCCCTGGTGTCGGAACCCCGCTACCATGTTGGAAGCCCTCCGCTTAAGCGCCGAGTTCATTCGCCGTGAGCGTCGTAATCGTGACGAATTTGTTCCCTGGAGGACATTTCAGCACATTATCGTCTAAAATAAGTTCTAAACAGCTTTAGTCGCTGATTTAATTAATATAACTAACGTAGGAGAATAGAGTCAGAACGTCAAGTCTTTCTAATCATCGATATTTCGGCGAACGCGTGCCAAAAGATGCCTTGCTGGTTCAGTAACAGGTTTCGGGCGTTTATCCGGTCACATTTAAGGTCACGCCAGGCTGATCGGACGGCGCCAGAGAGCCCTTGAACGGCGACGCCGAGGCTCCATATCAGACGAATAATTCGCGGCTAGCGAAGAAGAAATTTGATGGTGGACACCGTCCACCCCACCACCTGTGGTGTAACCGCACAGTTGTGGTTTTTCACTGACACTTCTGCCACTGATGCGCGGGATCGGGCGCCTGTGGCAGACAAACGAAATCACCGTTCCGCACGAACACTATTGCAGCCGGGCTGCGCAATCGGCCTGGCGACCACCAGCATAGCTGACTCGCGCCTCATCGCGCCGGGACTTGCAGACGACCGCTAACCAGATCACGTCGGGACGTCATCCGCGGATGGAGCGGTTCAATATCTTTATTCGGGATCAATAAGTGACTATCACCGATACGTCGTCCTGGTAGTTGCCGGCCGCATTATTCCGATCCCCGAAGAGACGCCCATAGACTGGAATACTCACTTCACTTCCGCTGGCGGACGAATTCACGACATAGGCCTGACTGCCGCGGGTACCGTCTCCCCATACCTGCGTGCCGGCTGCGTCCAGGTACAGATTATACAGGATCGTAGCGCTTCCCCGGCGCATCTTGCGGGCCCTGAAGGAACCCGATTGGCCGGTCGTGAGGCCGATGGTCAGCCGCTTGGGCGTGCCGGAACACCGATAATGCAGCATACCTACAGTGACAGCATCGCGATGCAGCAGTGGATCGTACATACCAAAGGCGACTGGTGTCGCGGCGACCGTACACAGGCCGCTCGCAGTGATGGACTCCGCGGCATGCGTGACGCTCCGCGCCGGCAGCATCAGGATAATCGTCATGGCATAGGTGGCGAGCCTTACACGGAGGTGTCTCACTGCGCCCTGCATGTGACCGTTCCCATCTTGTGCAAGGGTTCCTTGAATTCAGGAACGATCATGTCGAAGGAACATGTCCCGTCCTTATACTCGACCAGCGCTTTGATCGTTCCCACCGGGATATCCTCGAAATAAAATGCGCCACCATCCCCAATCGGCGAGCTTTGTTGCGGCTTGGAAGACAAGGTCAATTGGCCATTGGCTGGAATGATTCGGTGGCTGCCATTCATCACCACGAGATTGCCGATTACCTGATGAATGCGATGCACCGGGAAGGTAATCACGGCGCCACCCCGATAGGGAACCGCAACCGTCTTTTGCGTTGCGCCTACGCTGAAGTTGAGCGGAATGTCCTGGTCATTGATGCCGAGTTGATTTCCGAAGTACGGCAGCAGGTTGGGATAGAGACAATCGCCAGCGCGGTCGGTCTTGCCCACCGATTGATTACTCCATTCACATTCCACATCGCTCGCGCCCGGCACTCTTACCAACGCAAAGCCGTTTTGGACTGGCCTCGTCAGAAACAATCTATCGCCGATACCTATGATGCCGCCGGCCACCGTGAACGAGCCGTTGTTTTGACTATCCACATGGTAATAGTCGCCTTCGAAATAGTTCTTATCGGTCTGATACTGCATGATCGCCGCCTGCTGCGGCGAACCACTGCTCCCGCCGCCTGCCTGGAGCATGTAGCCGTATCCCGGTCCGAACGGCAGGCTCCTTTGGAGCAGACCTACGGCGGTGCTTTCCGAACGCTGGTGCGCATACGAGGCCGTAGCGCTCGTGTTATCGCCGAGATAATAGCTCAGCCCGACGAAGGCCTGGTTCGCAGGCAATTGATTCCCAGGTAGCGCATGGCCAAGTGAGACTGACAGCGTGATGCGTTCACTGAGAGTAAGGAACATCGAGGCCAGGACCTGGTGCAGCGTCGCGCCTTCGGTTTCGGCATCCCGGCTGCGCGCATAGATATGCTGAAGGCCGACGGACGCTTTGCCGAAGCTATAGTTGATCGATGAATTGGTCTGTATGATCGGCCGATTGATCAACGGGGTCTGACTAAGATTCGAATAGTGCGGCGACATCCATTGCACCTGGGTGTCCACTCCGAACCGCGGCGAAATGTACTGATAGAGGAATGATGCTGCCGCACCGTTGCCACCCTGCTGATGGTCTTCGCTCGCGGCGAGCGCGACTTGGGCCACTCCAAACGAAGAGCCGACGGTGACCTGTGGGCCTCCGCTGATCAAATCGCGAGTGGCTTCGAGACGGTAGCCGGGAGTAAACCATGAAGTGACGCCGATGCTGTGGCTGGCCGAGAGCGCCAAGGGGCCGTATGCCCAACTGCTGGTACCCAGACTGTTGCGCAGTTCGCCGGCGCTGTACTGATAACTGTTCAATCCCGGTTCCAGCAGTGTAGCCCCAACATAGAAGGGGGCATTAATCACCTGACTGCCGCCAAAGGCGTTCCTGATGACAACCTGGGTGTTGGAAACGCCGGACAAACCGGGAATCTGCTGCAGGTTGAACTGGCCCGGTGCAAGCTGAACCTGATTGATCAGCAGACCATTGCGGTAAACGTAGGCGGTCGAGGGTGCGGTTACAGAACCCGATATGGTTTGCGTCGGAAACTGAATGAAGTAGGGATTCAGACTGAAATTCTTTTGCAGGGTAAGCCCGCCAATAAAAGGGCCGCCACCAAGGATGGGCCCACTCAAGGCAATGTCTCCCACGGTTAAGCGGCGAAGATTGACGCGGTCGTCCCAGACGACATTGGTGAGACCTCGCACCAGGCTCGACATCTCCAGCGAAAGACCGCTGTAGAAAAGCAGATGATCGACCGTCACTCCGCCTTCGAAGAACCCGGAAACCGAATTGAAATTCGTAGTCGTCAACGAATAGTTAAGAAAACCCGCCGGGTCGCTCCTGAACTCCATGTCCGGCGGCGCACCGCGCGCCATGTCGAAGGTCGATGGCCTGAAGCTGCTCGCGGACGCAGTCACTTTGATCGAGAGGCTCCTTTGATCAAATTCGTAATGGAAAGCCGGAGCGAGCGAGGTGATCGAGACGAAAGTGTCGTTGTCGATGGTCTCGCGTTTCGCCGCGGACAGACTCAGTCCAGCTTTTTCGAGATCGTCGAGCGGGAGCAGCACATCGGAGGGCCTGACGACGGCGATCACGATACCGCAGTCGAGGCCGTTCACTGAGAGCGCAAGAAAAGCACGTTGGTCAGCGCCCCATGCTGACTGCCCTGAAAGCACCATGGCGAGAAACACCATCGCGCTGGCGAATCCGATCGCCGATGGGCGAATTGTAATCCACAACCGGCGTTGAATTGCCGAACAAAAACCCAAAGCCGCCCCCTTTTGGCCCGGAACAGACGATCTCGGTCGCCGCTTGTAAGATGTGCCAGGTCTTCCCCGCCCATAAGGGGTGTTCCTTGCCTCGTGCTAGTTCGTCGCGCAGTTCGCCGCGCTGATTGGCAATTCGCTTTGCAAATTGCCATGGTCGGTTTCCACCAGCAGGGTCAGACGATTCGCTCGTGAACAATCGGCGCGAGACACCGCCAATTCATAGTCCCGCGATCCGCCAGCGAGCACGTACCAGCCTTGGGCGGTTTTCGAAAATATGGGTTGCGGGCCGGTGCCGAACCCCTCTACCCGCAGAGAATTAATCCGGAAATGCGCGTTGCCGGAATTCTTCACGGTGAAGCTCAGCGTGCCGTTTCTGAGCGCCAGCGAGCTGATGCCGGCCTCCGCGCGCGGCGCGGGTGGTTCGACAAATACCGGGATTCTGAGGTTCGTTAGAACGTCGACTACCGCGGCGCGTTCCTTATCTCCCGCCGGGCGTGGCGCCTCAAATAATTTGAGCTGATGCATCACCAAGCGGTAGGTTTTCTCGCTGTCAATTGCCGGAGCTATAGCCCCCACGCGGATGTTCTGAGTCTGATGAGGTTGGACATCGAACAGTTGCGGAAAAAAGATGACGTCGTCGGTGGGTGTCAGAACCATCTGACCGTCGGGACGCTCGCCCCATTGGTATGCGTTGAGCTGGAAACGCAACGGAACGTTATCCTGGTTGGTCATGGCGATCGTCTGGCTGCGTTCGCGTTGCCCGAGTGTTACATCCATCGGCGATACGGCAAAGTTGGCGGCGCGCGCCGGGGCGGCCAAACTAATGACCGCCCCGGCGATTACCGCCATCAATCCGCGCACATTAGGTACCTTCGTGTGCATGGTGAGTGTTAGCTGAGAATCGCCTGCTTATGGCGTCACGTCGATGGCGACCGTATCGTTGTAATTTCCCTGAGGCTCGTCCTGACCAGCCGGAATACTGCCGTAAACGGTGAGGGTCTGCGGCGTGCCAGTCCCAGTGGGAGCTGTAACCTTGTTCGACGTATCATCCCACGCGGTCGAGTATCCAGAATCCGAATAGAGATTATAGGACAGCTTGTCGGTGCCACCGTCTATCATGTACCTCTGACCGCTTGTCGACTGCCCGCCCAGACTGAGTCCAACCGTAGCCGCAGCATCGCCAGTCGTGCACGTCAGCGCGATACTGCCTGTGGCGTGCAGATCGGTGCTTGCGTTGGCGACCACCGGGTCGTAAGCACCGAAGGCCAGCGCGGTGACCGTTCCGATGCTGCACGTGTTAGTGATGCTAGCGCTAACCGGCAGATTAGTGGCCATGGCGGCTCCGCCCATCATCAGCGCCATTGAGGCAGCGACTCCCACTGTCCGCGCCCATTTCCCGATCTTCATTCCGTCTCCCCTCCAGTAATTGCGTTCGTTGCTGTTGAACCGCGCGAGCGGTTCGCGACTGCGACACGGGAAGCGACAAATGCAATGGACATG
>Ga0105240_10010200_pt1 | contig 13222 bp, 11 predicted proteins | sample KBSC54metaG_FD_80426 | JGI IMG/M metagenome (GOLD analysis project Ga0105240, IMG submission 80426) | Corn rhizosphere microbial communities from Kellogg Biological Station, Michigan, USA - KBS C5-4 metaG | ecosystem: Host-associated > Plants > Roots > Rhizosphere > Soil | place: Michigan, USA... | reverse complement strand
TGAGATCTCCAGCGTGAAGGGTAACGCGATGTCGGTCGGGATCGAATCGAGCGCGCCGGCTCGCCAGAGCCACACTGCCATCATGCCCTTCCCCCAGGCATCGCGCTGGTCGCGGGCAAGCTCATACACGGGGCTCACTTCGCGAACAATTCGGTCTCGGTCCCCAGCGAGCCACGCCGCCTCGGCGAACGCCGCTGCGAGTGGCCCCAGGCGCTGTGATTCCCCACTATGCGCCGCCAACTGGCGAGCTTCCTCGAGCGGTCCGTTGGCATCCGGGTCACCCCGGCGGATTCGCATGTGACCGAGCGTTGTGAGGGCCAGAATCCGACTCACAGGGGCAGGGCGCCGATCGCGCAACACGACTTCCAGGTCCTCACTCGCCCCGTTCCAATCGACCTGCTCAAATCGTGCGCGAGCCCGAAACGCGAGCATGTACAACCGCCATGCGTCGATGTCGTGCTCATCGCTATATGCGATACCGTCCTCCAGATAGGGATTCGCCCGCTCGTACATGCGTTGGGCGACAGCGGTGGAGGAAAGGTTGGTGTAGGCGCGCGCCACGTGTTCCTGATGCCCGTCGTCGAGCGCGATCTTGAGGCTCCGCTCCAGGTCATCCCAACCGGCCGGGTCGTCGCCAATCAAGCGCGCCGTGCCCAGATTGTTCAGAGCGTGGCTCATGATGTCGCGGCGACCCAGCGGTTCCGCCAACTTCAGGGCGCGTTGCGCCCACTCGATCGCCGAGTCGATGTGGTGCGCCAACATATCGAGTTGGGCGCGATTGCTGTAGGCCATCGCCAGCTCCGGACCCGCAGGGAGCGTCTCCAGCGCAGTGATGGCAGCCGTCGCAAATTCATATGCGTCGGCCCCGCGACCGAAAAACCAGCTCAATCGCGACAGCCAGCGCAGGTTGTCACCCGCCTGCAGCGGCTGCTGCGCCGAGCGCCGGAGATTGAGCGCCTCGCGCCGGGCTTCGATGGCTTCCTCAATCTGGTCAGTCATGTAGCATTCGTATGAATATTGTTCGTGCAGGAGCGCTCGTCCCCCCGCGTCGAGCTTGTCGGCGTGGCGAAGGGCGACCCGATAGTGAGCCGCCGCCTCTCGATGCGCTCCAACATGCGCAGCATGCACAGCCGCAAGAGTCGCGAACCGCAGAACGTCCTGGGCGTTCCGTGCACCATCCGCATGGTGGGCCAGGCGCGCAGGGGGTGTGTCCGGCCTGGCGGCGAGCAGTGAAAGCACCTTGGAGTGCAGGGCCTGTTGCCGGGCCTGAGACAGGGAGTCTTCAAATGCACGCCGCGCCAACTCGTGCCGGAAGGCGAGCGAGCCGTCCTCACCACGCAACATCCCGATGCTCAAACAACTCTCGACACTGGCGTCGTCGATGGAGCAGGCAGCTTCCAACAGCCAACCTTCCGTCTTGCCGGGGACGACGCTCACCAGCTCCGCGATCTCGTGCGCGCTCGGCGATAGTCGCGCTGCCCTCGCGAGGACCGCATCCCGCACCATGACCGGCACACTGCTGTCGGCTCCCGCGAGAGCTTCGGTGACAAACAAGGGGTTTCCGCCGGTGATGCTGTAGAGGTCGCCAACGGGTCGCCCGGCCTCTTTCGCGAGCTGCTCGACGGCTGGCTTGGATAGGGGCGACAGTGGCGCGCGATGGGTGTTGGCGCGTGGGAAATCGCCGATTACGAAGCGCAGCGGGTGTCGGGCACCGACTTCGTCGTCCCGATACGTCATCGCGAGCATGACCCGGGTGCGATGAATGCGCCGGCCCAGAAATTTGAGCAGGTCGAGCGTTGCCTCGTCTGCCCAGTGCACGTCCTCGAAGACCACCAGTGAGGCGGTGCCGCGCTCGAATTCATCCAGGGCGGCAGTAAACACCTTGTCCCGACTCGCGCCAGAATCGACCGCCGCCAACAGCGCTCCTTTGGTCTGGCGGGCGATGTCATGCAAGGGGGCGAGGGGCCGGGGCGTGAACAGGGCGTCACACGCGCCCCACAGAACCCGCGTGGAGCGTTGTTGCTGCGAAAACTGTTGCAGAAGCGACGTTTTCCCGATGCCGGCCTCGCCGCAGATCAGAGCGATGGACCCGGCGCCGCCAGCCGCGGCCCCCAGCCACCGCGTCAGGTCCTCCAGGTACTGATCCCGTTCCAAGAGCTGCATAGCTCGAGAGCATACTGTGGTTTCGTGCGTTATTGTGCCCATGGACACATTGTGGAATGGGCGCAGGTGGCGAATCTGGGCGGTCAGAACGCTGGGAGGCGTGGCCGCGCTGGTTGTTTTGCTGTTGGCGGTGCTGGTGCTGGTGCAGGCCCACCTGAAAGACCCCATCGTCCGCTATGTGTCCGGACAGTCACAACGCCAGATCCGGGTGGACGGGGCCTTCCAGGCGCGCATCTTCTCCCTGCATCCCCGGTTCATTGCCGAGGACGTCGTAATCGGCAATCCGGCCTGGATGCCCCCCGGCCAGACAGCCGAAATCGGCCACCTGGAGCTCACCTACGCGCTACTGCCGAATTTCCGCTTGCACACCGTTGTCGTGGAGCGCGCAACGCTGCACCTGGTGCGCCAGGAGAACGGCCATTCCAACTGGCAGGCCCGCGCCCCCGGCTCGGGTCGGGGCACGGGTCCACCGCTGATCCACAGCCTGCGGATGCCGAAGGCGCGTGTTTTCTTCGTCGACGCGCGCCGGCGGCTCAAATTTGACGGCGTCATCACCGCGCAGGATCTTGCCGATGGCGGCCCGACACCGCCCCTGCGAATTGAAGGGACAGGTCAGCTCAACGGTCGCCCTGCCAACTTCGCCCTCAACAGCGACCCGTTGGCAACCGTGACCCGGGACAAACCGTACGGTTTTGATTTCATGGAGGCCTCCAGCGGCACCTTGCTGACCGGCCACGGCGAAGTGCCGAAACCCTTCGATTTCCACTATCTCAATCTGCAGTTTGAATCGACGGGTCCGGACATGAAGGACCTGTACTTCCTGACTGGTCTGAGCCTGCCGGAAACCGGTGGGTACCACCTCACCGGAAAATTCAACCGGCAGGACCATCACCTCGAATTCAACGACCTGCAGGCGCGCTCCGGTGAGAGTGATGTGCACGGCACCCTTGTTGTAGACACGCAAAGGGGCGGGGCGCCGTCCCATACCAAGGCGGACCTGCGCTCGAAGCTGCTACGTACGGCGGATCTCGGTGCGCAGGCGGCTGGACGCGGCAAACCCTCCACGCTGTTGTTTTCCGACACTCCGATTCATCTGCAGGGCGCACGCCACACCATTGCTGAAATTGATTTTCATGCCGAGACACTGGAGATGGGCCGCGTCCCCGTCCGCGATGTGGCCACCCAGGTGAAAATCAATCTCGGGACCATCGAAGTGACACCGTTGTCAGCAACGGTACGCGATGGAAAGGTGAAGGGTGGCATCAAGATCGATGTGACAAAGGATGTGCCGCGCGCTGATGTTGACCTACGTGTGTCGCACGTGAACTTGGGGACTTCCATTGAGGGTCCGTTGCAGGGACGGATTGCGTTGGAAGGCAAAGGCAACTCCCTCCACGACCTCGCCTCGAACGCAACGGGCACGATCACCGCCGTGTTGCCGCATGGCGCCATGCGTTCGTCGCTCGCCGAGCTCGCCGGATTCGACCTGCGCGGATTGGGCCTCATGGCCACGGGTAACCAGGAAGACACCGGTATCCGTTGCGGTGTAGCCAGTTTCGATGTCAAAAAGGGGACACTGACGGCGCAGCGCCTGCTGGTGGACACCGATCCGGTGCTCATTACCGGCGACGGCACCATTGATATGGATTCCGAAGCGCTCGATCTGAAACTGATCGGCCGTCCGAAACATCCGCGCCTGCGGGTGCGCGCGCCGCTGTTGGTTCACGGCACCCTCAAGCATCCCACCTTCAGCACCGACGCCCGGAAACCCATGGCCCAGGCGGGCGGGGCCATTGCCTTGGGTGTGCTCCTCACGCCGGTTGCGGCTATGCTTGCCTTCGTCGATCCGGGGCTTGCCAAAGACAGTGATTGCGGGGCATTGCTTGCGGAGGTGCAGCAGGGGGACAAGTGAATCCAACCGAATCGTTTCGTCAGGCGCGCGACTTTCTGATAGCTCACCGCACGGACTACGAAGGAGCCTGCCGCGGTTTCCAGTGGCCCCGGCCCGAGCGCTTCAACTGGGCTCTCGACTGGTTCGATTCCATTGCCCACGGCAACACGCGCACTGCGTTGCGAATTGTCGGTGACGGCGGCCTGGATGCGCAGCTGTCGTTCGATGAGCTGCGCCGGCGTTCCAACTTTCTCGCCGCGGAGCTTCGGTCCCTGGGCGTAGTGCGGGGCGACCGGGTCCTGTTGATGCTCGGCAACGTTCCGGCGCTCTGGGAGCTGACCCTCGCCTGTATGAAGTTGGGTTGCCCCATCATTCCAACCACCACGCTGCTGATGCCCGCCGATCTGCGTGACCGGGTGGAGCGCGGAGACGCCCGGATCGTGATAACCGATCCGGTATTTGCCGAGCGCTTCGCGGGGCTGCCGGATGGCGTGCTGCGCGTGTTGATCCGCGGTTCGCTGGCGGGTTGGCAGACTCTTTCGAGCACCGGCTCGAGGGACTCTTTTGACCCGGGTGCCGAGACGCAGGCAACGGATCCGCTGTTCCTGTACTTCACTTCCGGTACCACCGCAAAACCCAAGCTCGTCGTCCACACGCACGTCAGCTATCCCATCGGCCACCTGTCGACGATGTACTGGCTCGGCCTGCGGCCGGGCGATAAACATCTCAATCTGAGCAGCCCCGGCTGGGCCAAACACGCCTGGAGCTCGTTTTTCGCGCCCTGGAATGCCGAGGCGACCATCGTGATGGTCAACCATGCGCGCTTTGACGCTGCCGCGCTGGTTCGCGAGCTGGCGCGATGTGAAGTGACTTCGTTCTGCGCGCCACCCACGGTATGGCGCTCTATCATCCAACTGCCGTTGGATGCGATCAAAACCCGGCTTCGCGAGCTGGCCAGTGCCGGGGAGCCCCTGAATCCCGAGGTCATTGCGCGAGTACAGTCTGCCTGGGGACTGACCATCAGGGACGGCTACGGACAAACCGAGACCACGGCGCAGATCGGCAACTGCCCGGGGCAGGAAGTGGTGCCGGGCTCCATGGGCCGTGTGCTGCCCGGCTATCACATCGAGCTGTTGGATATCGAGGGGAATATCAGTGACGAGGGTGAGATCGGCGTGTCGCTGCCGGAGAAGCCCGTCCCCGTCATGCCCGGCTATCTGAACGACCCCGCCAACACGGCAACAGTCATGGCGGGCGGGTTCTATCACGCCGGCGATATCGCGCGCCGCGACAGTCGCGGGTATTTCACCTATGTCGGTCGCAATGACGACGTCTTCAAGTGCTCGGACTACAAGATCAGTCCGTTTGAGCTCGAGAGCCTGTTGATCGAGCACGAAGCCGTGGTGGAGGCTGCAGTGGTCCCCAGCCCCGACCCGCAACGCCTGTCAGTTCCCAAGGCGTTTGTGATCCTGGCCGCCGGTCATTTGCCCTCGGTGGAAACCGCCGCCGCCATCCTGAAATTCGTGCGCGATCGAACTTCGCCCTTCAAACGCATTCGGCGTATCGAGTTTGCCGATCTGCCCAAGACCGTCTCCGGCAAGATCCGGCGGGTAGACTTGCGCCGCGCGGAGTTGGCCCGTGAGCTGACGGCGCGTTCGCGCAACGACTGCGAGTTCTGGGAAGAGGACTGCTAAACCTCGTCGGTCCAGACTTTGAAGTGGGTCAGCGTAGTCGGCCCGAATGTCATGCTGATAGCCACATCCGCTGCATCCCGGCCGGTTGCGATCAACACCCGGCCGATGCGCGGCACGTTGTGTCTTGCATCGAATGTGTACCAGGCGCCACCTACATAAGCCTCAAACCAACCTGAAAAATCCATGGGAGCATCGACCGGCGGTACACCGATATCGCCGAGGTAGCCCGTGCAATACCGGGCAGGGATGTTGAGACACCGGCAAAAGGCAACGGCGAGGTGAGCGAAGTCCCGGCAGACACCCTGGCCCTCGTTGTAGGCCTCCGAAGCCGTGCGCGTGGCACGTGCATATTGGTAGCCGAACTGCAGGTGCCGATGCACGAAGTCACAGACTGCCTGCACTCTCGGCCAACCCGGCGTTGTCTGCCCGAACAGCTGCCAGGCGACCTGTGACAAATTGTCAGTGTCGCAATAGCGGCTGCCCAACAGGTAGACGAGTGTTTCTTCCGGCAGTGATTCAACACTGATCTGCGCAGCGCCGGGGACCACGGGGTCCGGCGTACCGCGATCGGTTATGAGGGCATCGGTGGTGATCCGAATCTGTCCGGCGGGCGCGACGAGCCGGGTGCACCAGTTTCCGAAGCCATCACGATACCGTGTCAGCGGCACCCAGGGATCGGTCAACATGTGATCCGCACGCACCAGATCGCCCGCCCGCGTGGAGTGGACGTTCAGATTCAGGATCATGGGAGTGGGCTGCGCTGATTGGTAGATCAGCTCGTAGCCGAGTCGAATTTGCACCAGGAATCTCCACTGCCGGCAATTGAAACGAGCGCGCGCGCCAATCGTTCCGCCCACTCACTCTGCCCGGCCGCGGTTGCGACCAGGTCCTGTCGCAACTCGATTCCGACATGTAGGAGACCCCGCTGCTCACCGTGCACGGGGATCGTGTAGTCGGTGTTGTCACCGACGGCATAAGGCTCGTTATCTCCGATTATCCAATTCGGACTGGCTAACCTATGTTCAGCCCGGAGACGCGGCAGCAACTCAGTGGCGAGGCGCGCGTCCCTGTTATACAGCAATCCCGCATGCCACGGACGCGGGACTCCGTGAAATGTCGGTGTGAAGCTGTGCACCGAAATGAGGATCGTGCGCCGGTGTTGTGCACGACGTGCGTCCAATTCGGTGCGAATCCTATTGTGATAGGGGTGGAAGAGCTCGCGCGCCCGGGCAGTCGCTTCTTCCACGGTCACAACTTCGTTGCCGGGTATTCGCGTTGCCTCGCTCTTGCGGACAATCGACTCGGGAATGCCGGGTAGCCGATTGCAGTCGATCACGAGTCGAGAGTAACCGGACAAGATTGCGAACGCATTGAGTGCGTCAGCAAGCTTGACGGCAACCCCTGCCGCACCGATATCCCACGCAATATGCCGCTGCAAATCCTCAGGAGCCACACCTAACGACCCCAACCTCCTGGGGATACGCGCGCTGGCGTGATCACAGGTCAGGAAGTATGGTGATCGGCCGTCGGGCTTTTCTACCCGAAACGCGGGAGGTTCATCTGCTTCCAGCAGGTTCACTTGGGTAACTCGCCGGGTGGCGGCACGGTGGGCAGGCTTCGAAACACGGAGCGTACACCTTCGCTCCACGCCTTACTCAGCGAGGTGAAGTAAGCATCGCCTGGGGCGAAGCGGTGTCGGATGGTGACGCGCAGAGCGTCGCGCTCATAACACAGGAGGTCAATGGGCATCCCGACTGAGAGGTTACTGCGCATGGTGGAGTCAAACGACACGAGCACGCACTTCATGGCGTCGCTCAGGTCGGTCGCCTGAGTGATCACACGGTCGATGATGGGCTTGCCGTACTTGGCTTCACCCGTTTGAAAGAAGGGCGTGTCAGCGCCGGCTTCAATGAAGTTGCCCTCGGCAAACGTGCGGAACAGACGAGGGGGTTCACCGTTGATCTGGCCACCGATAATGAAGGACGCATTGAAGGGCGTGGCACTCGTTGCGAGGTGCTCGCCGTCGCGTCGCTCTACGGCTCTGACGGCGTCAGACACGACAGTGGCCACGTCGAACATCGTCCGTGCAGTCCAGATGTTCGCTCTCCCATCGTCCCTGGCTTGATAGTCTCTGGACTCGCCGCGCTGCGTGAGCAGGCTGATCACCGCCTGCGTGCCCGCGAGATTTCCCGAGCTCAGTAAGACAACCACCCGGTCCCCAGGCCTCTCGAATACGTTCATCTTGCAGAACGTAGCGAAGTTGTCGACACCCGCGTTCGTGCGCGAGTCCGAGGCAAAGACGACGCCTTCGTTGAGCAATATCCCGACGCAGTAGGTCATAGCGCCGATGATACAAGATCAGACCCGTCTGACACGCCTTGCAGAGCCGGTGCCCTTATCCCCCCTCGTTGCGGATAGGACAATCCTGGGTGCTCACTGTCACTCAGGAGGGGCAATCATGAAACGAATGGCTCTGTTCGCGTTGGTAGCGACCACTTTCTTTGCCAGCGCCGCATTGGCGCAAAGCAGCGCACAAACACCGTCTCTCCCGGCGGGTACCCAGACGACGCCGTCTGCACAAAAGGCTGACCCTGCGGCGAAGCCCAATACCACCGGGGCGCCAAAGACTCAGCAGGGTAAACCCGCTGAGAAGCAAAAGGCTTATACCGGCAATACGGGCAAGAAGAAGGACGCTGGCACAGCATGCAGCTCTGCCCGCCCAACGCCAAACGGTGGGGTTGATTGTGGCACCAGCGGCAACGCCGCCACTCCCGGCAAGGTGCCTAAATAGGCCTCACAGCTGCGGCGCAACGCTGTGCGCCACCACGCGCTGGTTCGACCCGTGCATCGACGGCAGGCCCTTCCACCCACGGTGTCAACGCCGCGCGGACGCTGACATCGCCATAGCCTTGTTGGCGTCAGGTCGTGATGCTGGCCGATGCGCCTCGGCGACGCAGTTTGCGCCCGCTAGCGTTCGCTACCGTCCGCCCTACAGCTGCGCCGCGCTGAACGTGTCACAGGAATCGATCTGACCGCCTTCGACACCGCGTTTGAACCACGCAACACGCTGCGCGCTGGTCCCGTGAGTGAACGACTCCGGTACCACCGTGCCGCGGGACTTCCGCTGGAGCGTGTCATCGCCAATCTGCGATGCCGCGTTCAGCGCAGTCTCAATGTCCCCATTCTCGAGCCGCCACCCTTTCTCCCGCTGCGACCGAGTGGCCCACACACCCGCCAGGCAGTCCGCCTGAAGCTCGAGGCGGACGCTCAGCGCATTTGACTGTTCGTCGCTTCCGCGCGCCCGTTGCGCATCGACTTTATCGATGATCCCGAGCAAGTTTTGCACGTGATGTCCAACTTCGTGACCCACAACATACGCATGCGCAAACTGCCCCGGCGCCCCAAGCTGTTGAGTCATGACATCGAAGAACGTCAGGTCCAGGTAAACGATGTGATCGCGCGGGCAGTAGAACGGTCCAGCCGCGGCTTCACCCATCCCACACGCCGTGGGGTAGCTATCGCGAAACAACCGCAACTTCGGCTCTTCATACGTCGCACCACGCTCTTGGAACGCCGCCGTCCATACCGTCTCGGTGCTTCGTAACACCTGCGACACGAACTTTGCCTGCTCGTCGTCCTGGGGTGGAGCTTGTCCGGGTTCGGCAGGGGCCTGAACGCTGCTGCCGGTACCGCCGCTCAGCAGGCCGAGGATCTGCAGTGGGTTAACCCCGAAAATCCAGCCTGCGATCAACGCCACGGCCACAGTGCCGAGGCTGATGCCGTGAACGGGCCTGAAGCCGCCTCCGCTCGAGCCGCGTACGTCCTCGACGTTACGGCTCTCGCCTTGATCGTCCATCCGCATGGTGAATCTCCCCCGAAATCTGCGTGCAGGTTAGCTCGACTTGGCCTGCGCCGCAGCTTTCATGCCCGGAGGAGGCTCGCTACTTAACGTTTAGCGTGCAGATGTGCCTCTAAGAACCACAAATCCTTATCAATTTCCCGCGAGATGCCCGTAAACAAATCCGACGTGTCCGCGTCTCCGGCCTTCGCAGCTTCGTCGATACCCTTACGTACCTTCGCTCCAAAGCTGGCCACTGCGCCGGCGAGGGCGTCGACATGCTGTATCCCGTCCGTAATGTCCGTCGGGTATGGGGCGAGGCTGGTCGCTCGCGTTACAGCCGCGAGGGTGCCGTTAGCAGTTCCGCCCAAAGCCGTAATCCGCTCGGCGAGCGTGTCAACATGATCCTCAATGTGCTCAGCGATCTGATCGAACAGCTCGTGCAGGGCAATGAAGTTGGGCCCCTTCACATTCCAGTGCGCCTGCTTGGCCTGAGTCCCCAGGTCAATCGCGTCAGCCAAGCGGCTGTTCAGCAGGTTCACTACGGGGGTCCGCACGGACTCCGGCAAGTCGTTTCGAGTGTCGTACATGAGAGATCTCTCCATAACTTTCTGTATGGAGGGCATTCTCCGCGCAGGCCCGGCAGAGCGCCAATGACCTGTTTGAATGGAGTCGATAGGTTGGATCTATGGCGACTTTTTCATACACTGTTGGAAGCGCCCGTCGACGCGGTGCGCATACCAGTCCGTCGTCAGCGTGCGTGACAGCTTCGGGCCTTCGAGTTTGATCTTGGGCACCACGGCCGGCGGGACGGAGCGCTTTCCAGCGTGCTCGGCCAGTGCAAACACCCTCTTGTAGGTGGTTGTCTTCTCGAAGTCCGGGCTTTTGCCTTGCTCCAACGCGCTGTGGATATCCTCGTTGCTGACATTGAGCCGATCGCCCAACTGCCGAACGGTCGCCTCCGTACTTCCCAGCTCGCCGTTCGTCGGGACCAGAGCGCCATCAGGGACAACGGGCGTGCCCGCGGCGGCGCTCAATGCGCTCTGGAATGCGGCGTTACGACTCGCATACTGGCCGGCGTTGTAATCAGCGAACCGATACAGGTACCGTGAATAGGGCGCGCGATATCCCAACAGGTGCGCCACCCCGAAATAAACGCTGCCGCGGCGCGTGAACAACTCATCCTGCAGGGTCCCCTTCACGGGGTAGGGATAGCTGCGCGTCGCCGAGGTCTGCTTCAAAAACGCAACATTCACCTGCATAGGCCCACGCGTCCGGATCGGATTATGACTTTCGAACAACGTGTGTCCCAACGGCACCGAGTCGATGAAGTCTTCGTAGATGTCGCTGAGATCCTTCTCGGTCCGCGCATGGTCGATGCGTTCGCTGTAAGTGCGCCCGGTGGGTGATTTCAGATCCAGTGCGGCTTTCACCACCATCCACGGCACGAGCGTACGGTCGGCGCGAGTGTGAATCTCCTTCCAGGCGATCTGCGACATCCCCGGCACGACCGGGTTCACCTGGAAATTGGATTCCTGCGCAATGACCGCAACCACCGCGCACACATTTTCCTTCGTCGGCTCGATCTGCTGAGCAGTGAACGCCCCATAGATATCGTCCGCCCAGCCGGGTTTGTCCGACACGGTCGCCGGCAAAGCCTGCTCGATAATGGAGTGCGCATCGGCCTCACTGATCCTGGGCCCGGTCGCGCGGTCACTGGCGCAACTGGTCAGCAGCGTGGCCAGCACCACTGTGGCTAGTCTGTGCATCTTTGCTTAATGATACCCACATTGGCACCATACCTTGCATGAACGACGCGCCGATCACCCCTGATTCAGAGCCTTTCCCGCAGGAAGGCCGCGAGCGGATGATTTTGCCTCAGCCCATCAGTGCCCTGGGCACGGGCCAGCCGAACATGGAAGCGCCAATGCTGGCGCGGATGTCACCCGAGCGTGTTTTCATGATGGGCGACAACCCGGCGCTCCCGCGCATGCCCAAAGCCCCGAAGCTTCTCGACTTCTTCCGGCTGCGCTTTTCGGATATCACCTATCGGCATCTGCTTCAGAGTGCGAAGACCGCGCTCGATGCAGGCCAGGACGAGAAAGTGGTCATCGCCTGCCTGCTACACGACATCTCCAACGGTGCGTTCCTGCGAACCGAGCACGGCTATTGGAGCGCGCAGATCGTGGCTCCGTATGTCAGCGAAGAAGTCGCCTGGGCAATCCAGTATCACCAGGCGCTGCGCTATTTCGCCGACGACTCCGTCGGCTTCAAATACCCGGACGCCTACAACCATTTCTTCGGCTCGGACTACGAACCTCCCGAATACATCCAACAGGCGCATCGCGACGCCCGCGCACACCGTTGGTACATGACCTCGCGACTGATCACTATCTACGACCTGTACTCTTTCCAAACCAACGTCACCATCGACCCCGAGATCTTCACCGACCTCATCGGCCGCAACTTCAAGCAGCCGAAGGAAGGCCTCGGCTTCGACAATTCCCCCACCGCGCACATGTGGCGCACTATGATCTGGCCCAACAACTTCTTATGAGAAAACCCATTCTGGCTTTGGCAGTGCTGTCTTTGGTGCTCGGACCCGGCGTGTCCGCCGCGGCAGGTGCGAAGTTCCAAGCATTCAAAATCGGCGGCTACAACGCCGTAGCGCTCAAGGACGGCGACCTGCAGGAACCCAACGATGGCAAGAGCTTCCTGGTTGGACAGCCCACGGCGGATGTCGCTGCGACACTCCAGAGCGCCGGGCTTCCGGGCGATCACTTCGAGTTCAGCATCCAGCCGCTGCTGGTGCATGCCGGCAACCGGGTGCTCCTGTTCGACACAGGTGCCGGGACCTTCTTCGGCGATATCGCCGGCAAGCTGCCGGGATCGCTGTCCGCCGCAGGCGAGGACCCAGCCAAAGTCACCGATATTTTCATCTCCCACGCTCACGGCGACCACATCGGCGGCCTCGTAACGCCCGCCGGCGCGCTCGCGTTTCCCAACGCAACCATTCACATATCCGCCCCGGAATGGAAATGGTTGAGCGGCATGACTCCCGACTTCGCCAAGAACTTCGGGATCTCCAACGTAACGGCCTTCGTGTCAGCCATCCGTCCGAAAGTAGTTGCGTTCGAGCCCGGCGCCCACATCCTCCCCGGCATCGTCGACGCCGTCCCCATCAAAGGACACACCCCCGGCCATTCCGCCTATCGCATCATCTCCGGCACCAACAGCTTGTTAGTCTTCGGCGACGCACTCCACAGCTCCGTCGTGTCGGTGCGCAAACCCGAGTGGCACATCTCCTTCGACTCCGACCAACCCACCGGTGCCGCCAGCCGCGCAGCCCTGGTCGCCGAATCCGCCGCCTCCGGCCAACGCCTGTACTCCGAGCACTTCCCTTTCCCCGGCGTCGGCAAAATCATCCACGACAAATCCGGCTACACCTGGCTCCCCGAATCCCTCCACTGATGAGTTAGGGCGCTAAATCGCTGGCTGCCTGCGCTTCGCCTCAATGGATACATTTGTAGCCTCCAGCACCGCTGTCTCCTTCAATCTCCCCCTCGTCGCGTCAAGAACGATAGAAAAGACCAGCGCACCATCACGTCACCTCAGGCCGCCCCAACAGGAGACATA
>Ga0105240_10010198_pt1 | contig 13222 bp, 16 predicted proteins | sample KBSC54metaG_FD_80426 | JGI IMG/M metagenome (GOLD analysis project Ga0105240, IMG submission 80426) | Corn rhizosphere microbial communities from Kellogg Biological Station, Michigan, USA - KBS C5-4 metaG | ecosystem: Host-associated > Plants > Roots > Rhizosphere > Soil | place: Michigan, USA... | reverse complement strand
GCTCGACTTCGCCGCTCTCGACTCGGAGGTCGTCGACCCGACCGGCGCCGGCGACGCGCTCGCCGCCGGGTTCCTCCTCGGCGGCTCGCTCGAGGAGGCAGCACGGCGTGGCCTCGACGCGGCCGCCCGCTGCATCGCGAAAGTAGGGTCGATGCCGTGAAGGTGCAGCCGATCACCGACGAGCAGGCGGCGGCGATCGCGGGCTGGCGGTACGAGTTCCCGTACGAGTGGTACGACACGTCGGCCGATCCGCGACGGATCGAGCTGTTCGCGAACCCGGCTCGGCGGACGCATCTCCGAGCGGTCGTCGACGACGAAGGCGAGCTCGTCGGCTTCTTCAACTTCGTCCCCGAGGGGCACGAGGTGCGGCTCGGCCTCGGCATGCGCCCTGACCTGACCGGCCGCGGCCTCGCCCAGCCGTTCATCACCGCAGGGCTCGAGTACGCGCGCCGCGAGTGGCGCCCGCGGACGTTTCGCCTCTGGGTTGCAAGCTGGAACGAGCGCGCGCTTCGTGCCTACCGGCGCGCGGGCTTCCACGAGGCGCGGCGCGGCGAGGAGAGCCGCTTCATCGAGATGGAGCGGTCGGCGTGATCCGCCTCGCCGACGAGGTGCGCGAGGCGCTCGCGGGCGGCGGCGCCGTCGTCGCGCTCGAGACCACGCTCGTCGCGCACGGGTTCCCGCCGGGCGAAGGCGTCGAGGTCGGGCTCGAGTCGGAGCGGCAGGTGCGTGCAGTCGGTGCGGTCCCGGCGACTGTCGGCGTGCTGGATGGCGAAGTGCGCGTCGGTCTCAGCGAGAACGAGCTTGCTCGCTTCGCTCCCGAGTCGCGCAAGGTTGGCCCGCGCGACCTCGCGGCCGCCGCCGTCCAGGGCGCAGTCGGCGCGACGACGGTCGGCGGCACGCTCGCCGTCGCGCGGGCAGCGGGAATCCGCGTTCTCGCCACAGGCGGAGTCGGCGGCGTCCATCGCGGGTTCCCTCACCCCCCGGACGTCTCGGCCGACCTCGCACAGCTCGCACGCACGCCGGCGCTCGTGGTCTCGGCGGGCGTGAAGTCGCTTCTCGACGTGCCGGCGACGGCGGAGCTGCTCGAGTCGCTCGGCGTTCCGGTGCTCGGGTTCCGCGTCGACTCGCTGCCGCTCTTCTACGCCGCGGCGGGCGGGCCGCCCGTCTCGGCCCGGGTCTCCTCGGCGGAGGAGGCGGCACGCGTGGCCAAGGCGCACTGGCGGCTCGGCGGCGCAGGGCTCCTGCTCGGCCGGCCGCCCGACGAGCCTCTCGACGACGTCGAGCCGCTGATCGAGGAGGCGCTGGCGGCGGCCGCGGCCGGAGGAGTGAGCGGCCAGGCGGTGACGCCGTATGTCCTCGCGCACCTGCACCGCGAGAGCGGCGGCCGCACCGAGGCCGCGAACAAGGCGCTCGTGGCGCAGAACGCCCGTCTCGCGGGCGAGGTCGCCGGCGCGCTCTAGAGATCCCGCCGCGAGAAAGCAAAGAGCGCGAGAGCGAGCGCGACCGCGAGGTACCCAACGGACCAGATCCGGATCCCCCAGCCGTGCACGTACGCGCCGCCGAACGGCCCGAGCTGGAGGAGGAAGCCCGTGAGCCCGCTCGCGTCGCTCGAGATCAGCCGTAGCCCGTCCTGGTAGAGCGCCTCGAACGGGAGCGCCCAGGCCGCCACCTTCGACGCATGCTCGATCGAGTGCGAGTTCAAGGCGTGGCCGATCGTCCCGAGCAGCCCCGCGGTGAGCCCGGCTCCGAAGAGCATGAAGACGGCGATCCCGTTCGCCGTCGAGGACAGGACGACGGAGCCGAGGATCGACAGGGCGATCACGATCACGACTCCGCCCGCGAGCTCCAGTCCCGGCGCGACCTTCGACGGGGGCGTCCAATGCCCGGTCAGGTCGATGATGGTTAGCGCGATCCCGTATACGGCGAGCACGTAGACGATGCAGACGGCCGCCGCGCCGAGGAACCGGGAGAGCAAGAGCGTGCTGCGGCCGATCGGACGCACAACGAGCGGCTGGAGCAGGCCGCGTTCGGCATCCCCCGTGACGACGCCGAGGGTGAGGAACACGGCGAGGACGACGCCGAGGAAGAGCGTCGCGAACATCGCGAGCCCGAGGAGGAACGCGCCGGCGAAGGTGCGCGTGTCGACGTGGACACCCGCAGGCGGCGAGATCGTCGAAAGCCGCGTGAAGACGTAGTGGTTCGCGAGCCAGAAGAGGAACAGGAAGGCCGCTGTCAGCAGGACGACGACTGCGAACACCTTCCGGCGCACGGCCTCCCGGAATCCATAGCCCGCGATGGTGAGGACTGCGCTCACGAGATCTCGTCCCCGACCGCCTCGAGGTACGTGTCCTCGAGGGTGGACGTCAGCACACGGACGCCGTAGACCTGCCGCCCGGCCGCGACCGCCTCGGCGACGAGCCGCGCCGCATCCTCGCGCGTGGCGCCCTCGACCGTACGGACTCCGTCGTCGGTCTCGAGCTCGACGCCGCGGGGCCGCGAGAGCTCGGCAGGCGAGCCGGCCGCGACCACCTCGCCGGCGCGGAGGATCGCGACGCGGTCGCAGACGAGCTCGATCTCCGAGAGGAGGTGCGAGTTGAGGAGGACGGAGGCGCCGCTTGCGCGAAGCTCCTCGAGCAGGACGCGCACGACACGTCGCCCGGCCGGGTCGAGAGCCGAGGTGGGCTCGTCGAGAACGAGGACGCGCGGCGAGCCGACGAGCGCCTGGGCGATCCCGAGCCGCTGCTGCATCCCCTTCGACATTCCGTCGACGCGGCGGTCGCGCGCATCGGCGAGTGCGACGATCTCCAGCAGCCGCTTGCGCTCGGCCGCGCCGCCCTCCGAGCGTGTCAAGTGCTGATGGAGCGCCAGGACCTCGTCGGCCGTGTACCAGCCCGGGAAGCGAAAGAGCTCGGCGAGGTAGCCGAGCTCCGCCCGCGCAGCGCGCGAGCCGGCGCGAGCGCCCGCAACCTCCGCGTGGCCCCGCGTGGCGCGCACGAGCCCGACTGCGATCTTCACGAGCGTCGACTTGCCCGCACCGTTGGGGCCGAGCAGCCCGACGAGCTCTCCCTCCTCCACGGCCAGATCGACGCCCTTGAGCGCCTCCACGGACCCGTAGCGCTTCTCGAGCGCGTGGACGGCAAGCGCATCCGGCACGCGCCGAGGGTAGTCACTACCCTCGTGCCATGCCGCGCGGTTACATGGAAGGCCCCGCCGCCGAGGAGGCCGAGCGCCGAGCGGAGGAAGCCGCCCTCGGCAAGGACGAGCCACCTGCTCCGGAGCTACAGCCTGCGGTGTACGGGTGCACGGAGAACGATCCGCAGCCGCACTTTCTCGGCTGGCTGGGCGACGTCGACCCGGATGCGCTGTTCGAGACCGGCGCGGCCTGGGGCGTTACCGTCCGCCGAGTCGCAGTCGACGATTAGCTACTGGATCGTCTGGACGAACTCGTCGATGCTGAGCGCGGGCAGCGTCTGGATCCGCGTCGAGCCGCGGGCGCCGAGGGCGACCGAGACCTTCGCGATCGTCGCCGTGTCGGGCGCCTCGACGACGTTGACGAAGTCGAACTCGCCGAGCGTCGCCCACTGGTGGAGCACCTTGGCTCCGAGCTCCTCGACGTCGCGATTGACCTCCTGGAGCCGGGACGGGTTGCTCTGAAGCGTCTGCACGCCTTGCTGCGAGAGCCGTGAGAGCAGGATGTAGATCGGCATGCCCGCGACCTTACTCGACCCGCGCCGCTTGGTCGACGAAGAGCAGCGCCGCGCCGATGAAGAGGAGCGGCGAGACGACGACGCTCGCGAGGAAGTAGGCAGCCCACACCGCGGCGTCGCCGAAGCCGCGCAGGATGAACGCGAGCATGGCCTGGGTCAGCAGGACGACGATCGCGAGCGTGAGCAGGGATCCAATCTGGTGGACGAGATCGGCGCGCGCCAGCTGCCACGCCCGAGGGACGGCGTCGCGCAACGAAATGCTCTCCACCACGACGACCGGCACGAGCAGCGCGAAGGCGGCAAGCCACGCGAGGCCCGGCAGGACGTAGGCGAGCACGAGGAACGGGACGGGAGCAAAGACGAGCCAGCCGGCGAGCCAGGCGAGAACGAGCCGCCCTCGTGAAGGACGGCGCTCGAGAACGAGCATGCTCGCGTAGACGTAAGTGGCGCTCAGCAGGGCACCGAACAGCGTCGGCGAGAGGACGAGAACGACCCGCCTCGACCCGTTGGCGCTCACCACGGCGAGAATCGCCGGGCCGACCCCGAGGGCGAGCGAGGGCCAGAAATGCTCCCCGTAGAAGCGAATCGACTCGGCGACGAGCTGGCCGATCGTGCGCTCGGCGGGCGGCAACGCGACAGGACGCAGCTCGGCCATCGGCGCGGAGGGTATCGTCGCTCCATGGGCTGGGACGTCGTGCAGCACGCCGACCTCGACTGGGAGAAGCGACCGGGCCATGAGGGCCAGGAGCCGCGCCACGCGGCCGCGCTGACCGAGGCCGCAAACATGACCGAGTCGCGTGCCCGCATGTGGCGCTATCCGGCACACACGCGAGGACGTCGCCACCTCGATCCCGATCAGGAAGAGGTCTTCGTCCCGGTGCGCGGCACGCTGACGATGCTCCTCGGCGACCCGTGGGAGCAAGTGGACGTCGAACCGGGCGGAGTCGTCGTCGTCCACGCGGGCACGCCGCTCCAGATGCGGAATGAGACGGACGAGGAGATCCTCGTCTTCGTCTACGGCGCGCCGACGCGCCACGGCAATGCCGAGTTCCTAGACGACGTCGAGTCGGTCTAGCGCCGCGGCGAGCGCGGCGAACGCGTCGTCGAAACGCCAGCGGGCGCGGTCACCCTCGTCCGGCGAGTTCGAGATCGCCCGCAGCTCGACTGCGGGCACCCCGGCGAGCTCGCAGGCGCGCAGCACGCCGAATCCCTCCATCGCCTCGACGTCGAATCCCGTGCCGCCGCCGACCTTGCCGCAGGTCGCGATGGAGAGCACGTGCGCCTCGGGAAGCGCCGCGCGCGCGCGTTCGAGGAGCGCCGCACTCGGACTGACGCGCTCGACCCGCGGGAGCGTCGACCCGGGGTCGATCACGTCGCAGTAGACCGCTTCGCTCCCGAGCACGAGCGCGGGAGGCTCGAGCGTCCGTGACCCTGCGATCCCGACGTGCACGACTGCGTGCGGACGCCGTTCTTCAAGGGCCCGGGAGGTCTGGAGCGCCGCCTCGACGGGACCAATCCCGCAGCAGAAGGTGTCGTGCCCGCCGAGGAGCGCGAGCTCGCGCTCGGTGGCGGCGACGATGAGCATCACGGAGCGGACCGTATCTCGGGCTAGGCTCGCCGCGTGGGTCGAAGTTGGCTGCGCAGTGCAGGGATTGTCGCGGCGGGCCTCGCGCTCGCCGCGTGCGGCAGTGGGGGCCGGCACGGAGCGACGGAGGCCCCGGACCGCTGTTCTCGCGTGGGCGCGATCCTAGAGGCCTAGTTGCTCCGTCATGGTCTGACGGTCGAAGTAATCGCGGTACCGCGCGATCTTCCCATCGCGGAGCTCCACGATCCCAACGCCCGTGCGTGCGAACGAGCGGCCGGTTGGCGGGTAGTCCTCGCCGTCGGAGCGCGGAAGCGGGCCATTGTGCGTTCCGCGAGCGCTCCATTCGTTCGCCACGAGGTTGCCCTGACCGATGAGCGTAATGCTCTCGATCGAGAAGTCGGGGAACGCGGTCGTGAAGGCGCGGCAGAGGTCCACGAGCTCATGAACGCTACGAATTGTTTGGCCGTTCGGGACGTCCGTCCACTCGCAGTCCTCTGTCATGAGGTCGTAAAACGCCGTCCAGTCTCGATTCGTAAGGGCCTCACCGAGTTTGCGAACGACCTCGACGTTGTCGTTGACGACCATGCTCCTCCGGAGCATAGGGGCAGAGCCTCCGCCGCATCTGGCGCGCATCTGTGTCCCGCTCCCTCATCGCCTCGAGACGCAGACCTCGTGGCTTGAGACCTCGGACCACGTGCGGCTCTACGCGTTCCGCGCAGGCTCGGGCTCGACGGGCGTCGTCCTCGCACACGAGTCGCCGGGCGGCCTCTGCGGCTGGCTGCCGGCCGTGCCGACCTTCACGGCCCACCACCTCCGGGTTCTCGCCTTCGATTTCCGCGGCTTCCAGCCCTCGGCAAGCGCCCCCAATCGCTCTGCCGACGACTTCGCGCCCGACCTGCAAGCGGCGGTCGACGCCCTCCACGCGGACGACACGAGCAAGGTGTTCGTCGTCGGCGCGTCGTTCGGCGGTGCCGCCTCGCTCGCCGAGGGCGCCAAGCTCCACGGCGTTGCCGGCTTCGTGAGCCTCTCCGGCGAGCTCGAGCTTCCCGCAAGGGGCATCAACGCCCTCGCCGGCGTGCGCCGGCTGCGCGCGCCGCTTCTCGTGATGGCCTCCCGGCAGGACTACTAACCTCGACGCAGCCAGTGCGAAGAGGATGATCCACGCCGCCGGTTCCGCCGATAAGCAGGCCGCGCTCTATCCGGGCTTCTCCCACGGCTGGGACCTGCTGGAGCAGGCGCCGTTCAAGCGCCGAGTCTGGGCGCGGCTGCTCGGCTGGATCGCGGCCCGCTCATCGTGAGCCGTTAGGCCGCGACTGCCTCGGCTCCGACCTTCTCGAAGCGGATCTCGCCGTCCTCGGCGTCCACGCGGATCGTGTCGCCGTCGGCGAAGTCGCTTTCGAGCAGGCGTAGCGCGAGCGGGTTCTCGACGAGCCGCTGGATCGCGCGCTTGAGCGGTCGCGCGCCGTACGCCGGATCCCAGCCGGCCTCCGCGAGCGCCTCCTTTGCCGCTTCGGACAGCTCGAGCTCGATCCGCCGCTCGGCGAGCCGCTCGCGCAACTTGCCGAGCTGCAGCTCGACGATCTCCGCGATCTGCTCCTTCGAGAGCGGGGTGAACTCGATCACCTCGTCTATCCGGTTCAGGAACTCCGGTCGGAAGACATCCCGCAGCGCGTCGGTCGAGCGAAGGTTCGAGGTCATGATCAGGACCGTGTTGCGGAAGTCGACCGTGCGGCCCTGGCCGTCGGTGAGGCGCCCGTCGTCGAGCACCTGCAGGAGGACGTCGAAGACCTCGGCGTGCGCCTTCTCGATCTCGTCGAGGAGGATCACGCTGTACGGCCGCCGCCGCACCGCCTCGGTTAGCTGGCCGCCCTCGTCGTAGCCGATGTAGCCGGGCGGGGCGCCGAGCAGGCGCGCGACTGTGTGCAGCTCCTGGTACTCGCTCATGTCGAGCCGGACGAGCGCGTGGTCGTCGTCGAACATGAACTCCGCGAGCGCCCGTGCGAGCTCGGTCTTCCCCACGCCCGTCGGGCCGAGGAAGATGAAGGAGCCGATCGGCCGGTTCGGGTCCTGCAGGCCGGTGCGAGCACGCCGCAGCGCGTTGGCGATCGCCTCGACCGCCTCGTCCTGGCCGATGACACGCTGGTGCAACCGCTCCTCCATGTGGATCAGCTTCTCGGTCTCACCCTCGAGGAGCCGGTCGACCGGGATGCCCGTCCAGCGCGCCACGACGGCGGCGACGTCGTCCTCGTCGACCTCCTCCTTCACCATCGAGTCGGCGGCCTGGAGCGAGTCGCGCTCCTCGAGCTCCTTCTCGAGCGCCGGTAGCTCGCCGTAGCGGATCTCGGCGACACGTTGGAGGTTGCCCTCGCGCTCGGCCCGCTCGGCCTCCATTCGCAGCGCGTCGATCTGCTGCGTGATCTCGCCGATCCGGTCGAGGGCCTCCTTCTCGCGCGCCCAGCGAGCGGCCAATCCGTCACGGCGCTCCTTCGCCTCGGCTAGCTCACCCTCGAGCGGCCCGCGCACCTCTTCGGCCTCGCCGGCCATGGCCGCAAGCTCGATCTCGAGCTGCGTCACGCGCCGGTTCGCCTCGTCGAGCTCGACGGGCGACGACTCGATCTCCATCTTCAGCCGCGAGGCGGCCTCGTCGACGAGGTCGATCGCCTTGTCTGGGAGCTGCCGGTCGGAGATGTAGCGGTCGGAGAGGAAGGCCGCGGCAACGAGAGCCGAGTCGCGGATCCGCACCTTGTGGTGCGCCTCGTAGCGCTCCTTCAGGCCGCGGAGGATCGCGATCGTGTCGGCGACCGATGGCTCGCCGACGAAGATCGGCTGGAAGCGCCGCTCGAGTGCGGCGTCCTTCTCGATGTGCTTGCGGTACTCGTCGAGCGTCGTCGCGCCGACGCAGCGGAGCTCGCCACGCGCGAGCATCGGCTTGAGCATGTTCGCCGCGTCGACAGCGCCCTCGGCCGCGCCGGCGCCGACGATCGTGTGGAGCTCGTCGATGAAGACGATGATCTCGCCCGCCGCGTTCTCGATCTCCTCGAGCACGGCCTTGAGACGCTCCTCGAACTCGCCGCGGTACTTCGAGCCGGCGAGCAGGCCGCCGATGTCGAGCGCCCAGACGCGCTTACCCTTCAGCGACTCGGGAACGTCGCCGGCGACGATCCGCTGCGCGAGCCCCTCGACGATCGCGGTCTTGCCGACCCCGGGCTCGCCGATCAGCACGGGGTTGTTCTTCGTCCGGCGCGAGAGCACCTGGATCACGCGGCGGATCTCCTCGTCGCGCCCGATGACGGGGTCGAGCCTGCCGCTCTCTGCTGCCTCCGTCAGGTCGCGCCCAAACTTGGAGAGCGCCTGGTACGTGCCCTCGGGATCTGAAGACGTGACGCGCCGCCCTCCCGTCACCTCGGCGATCTTCGCGAGCAGCATGTCGCGCGGGACGACGTCGAGTGCCAGCAAAAGGTGCTGCGCGGCGACGTAGTCGTCCTCCATCCGCTTCGCCTCGTCGAAGGCGCGGTCGAGCACTTTCGACAGCGCCGCCGAGAGGCCCGGCTGCTGCTGCGAGCCCTCGATGCGCGGCTTCTGCACGAGCGTGGTCTCGGCCTGCGCGCGCAGCGCGTCCGCATCGGGGACGAGCTCGCGGGGCAGCTCCTGGTCGAGAAGGGCGAGGAGGAGATGCTCGGGATAGAGCTCCGGGTTGCCGCTCCGGCGCGCCAGCTCCTGCGCGGTTGCGACCGCCTCCTGCGCCTTGATGGTGAGCTTGGTGAAATCCATCTAGTTCCTTTGCCTTTCGGGAAGCCGCTCGTCGCGCACGAGCACGAGATCGCGGCGGTACTGCCGGTGGACGTTCTGCACTTCGGCGCGGAGCTCTCGCTGCAGGCGCTCGACGTGGGCGTGCGCCTTGCGCAGCTCGTCCTCGAGTCGCAGCACGAGCTCGACACCGGCGAGGTTGAGGCCGAGCTCGGAGGTGAGCCGCTGGACGATCCGCAACCGCTCGACGTCCGCCTCGGAGTAGATCCGTGTCCCGCCCGGCGTCCGATGCGGCCGCACCAGACCCTTCGTCTCGTACATGCGCAGCGTCTGCGGGTGCATGCCGACGAGGTCGGCCGCGACCGAGATCATGTAGATCGGACGCTCGGAGGTCTCCATCAGGCGTACCTACGGCTGCGGCGGTACAGGATGAAACCGACGACGAGCGCGAGGACGAGGCCGATCCCGATCCAGCCACCGATACGGCCGGCCGTGCTCACGCCGTTCCAGAGGAAGATCCAGAGGATGAACTTGCCCAGCCCGCCGATCGCGCCGACCTTGGCAGCGGCGACTCCTCCACCCGCAACCGCGCCGCCGGCCGTCTTGAGGCCGAGCTTGCGGCTCTTCTCTTCCGCGGTCTCCGGCTCGGGCGCCTCCCGCGGCCCCTGCTTGAGCAGGTCGCCGTTCATCAGCCGACACCCTTCTGGAGCTCTTCGAGTAGCTCGCGCTCCTTCTTGTTCACGCGCTTCGGCACCTGGATGCGCACCCGCGCGAGCACGTCGCCCTTGCCCGAGCCGCTGAGCCTCGGCGCGCCGCGACCCTTGATCCGCAGGAGCTTCCCGTCTTCGGAGCCGGCCGGAATCTTGAGCGAGACCGTGCCCTCCGGCGTCGGCACGTCGACCTTTCCGCCGAGTGCCGCCGTCGGGAAGGAGACCGGCACCTGGACGATGAGGTCGTCGCCGCGGCGCTCGTACGTCCCCGAGGCTTCAACCCGTGTCACGACGATCAGGTCGCCGTTCGGGCCGCCATGCTGGCCGGCCTCGCCCTTGCCCTTGAGCCGGATCTTCGTTCCGTCCTTGACGCCCGGCTTGATCCTCACGGTGAACGTGCGCCGCCGCCGCTCGCGGCCGGACCCGTGGCATTTCGCACACGGCTTCTCGATCACGGTGCCGTTGCCGCGGCAGCGCGGGCACGGCTGCGAGAGCGCGAACAGGCCCTGCGACTCCGAGATCACGCCGCGGCCGTTGCATTCCGGGCAGATGACCGGAGCAGTGCCGGGCTCGGCGCCGGTGCCGCCGCACTGCGAGCAGGCGACGGTCAGCTCGACGGGCACCTTCGCCTCGGCGCCGCGCAGCGAGTCCTCGAACGACAGGCGCACCTCGGTCTCAACGTCGGCGCCGCGGACGGGCTGCGTCCGGGCGCGTCCCCGAGCGCCTCGTGCCGCGCCGCCGAAGTTGCCGAAGATGCCGCCGAGGATGTCGCCGAGGTCACCGAGGTCGCCGAAGTCGACGTTGACGCCGCCAGGGCCGGGGGCGCCGCGGCCGTTCGTCGAGCCGAACCGGTCGTACGCCTTCCGCTTCTCGGGATCGGACAGGACGTCGTACGCGGTCTGCACCTGCTTGAAGCGCTCCTCCGCGGACTTGTCGCCCTGGTTCGTGTCGGGGTGGTACTGGCGCGCGAGCTTCCGGTACGCCTTCTTGATCTCGTCGGGGGACGCGGCCTTCTTCACGCCGAGCGTCTCGTAGAGCGTCTCAGGCATCGCCGTCCGTCGTCTCCTCCGGCGCCGCCGCCGCGACGACGACACGGGCCGGGCGCACGACGCGGTCGCCGAGCTTGTAGCCCTTCTGGACGACGTCGATCACCGAGCCCTCCTCCGCCTCGGACGGCTGTGAGAGGAGCGCCTCGTGCACATGCGGGTCGAACTTCCCGTCCGTTTCGATCGGCTGCACGCCGTGACGTTCGAGCAGCCCCGCGAGGGAGCGATGGACTAGCTCCACGCCTTCTTCGAGTTGCGCCTCCTCGTGCTGCTCGGCGGCGCTCAGCGCGCGCTCGAGGTCGTCGAGAATCGGGAGGAGCTCGGCGATCAGCCGCTCGTTCGCGAGCGCGACGTACTCGTGCCGCTCGCGCGCCGCCCGCTTCTTGTAGTTCTCGAAGTCGGCAGCCAGCCTCAAGAGACGATCGTCCTCGAGCGGTGCCTGGCTCGGCTCGTCCGTGCCAGGCACCTGACTTTCGTCCTGCGCCTCGTCCTGCTGAAGGTGCTCCTCGCTCACGAGGTGGGCGCCTCCTCGTCGACGACCTCGTACTCACCCTCCTCGACGACCTCGTCGTCGGAGCCGGACTCGCCGTTGCCGCCGCTCGCGGACGCTTGCGCTTGCGCAGTCGCTTCGGCGTAGACCGCCTCGGCGAGCTTGTGCGAGGCCTCCTGCAACGCCTCCATCTTGGCGCGGATCTCGCCGAGGTCGTCGCTCTCGAGCGCCTGCCGCAGCTCCATGACCCGGCCCTCGATCGTCGACGCGTCGGACTCGTCGAGCTTGTCGCGGTGCTCGGCGAGCGAGCGCTCGGTCTGATACGCGAGCGTCTCGGCGAGGTTCTTCGTGTCCGCCGCCTCGCGCAGCCGGTGCGCCTCGTCGGCATGCGACTCCGCGTTGCGGATCATCTCCTGGACCTCGTCCTCGGAGAGCCCGGACCCGCCCTGGATCTGGATCTGCTGGACGTTCCCGGTGCCCATGTCCTTCGCGGACACGTTGATGATCCCGTTCGCGTCGATGTCGAAGGTGACCTCGATCTGCGGCATGCCGCGCGGCGCCGGCGGGATCCCGACGAGCTGGAACTTCCCGAGCGTCTTGTTGTACGCGGCCATCTCCGACTCGCCCTGCAGGACGTGCACCTCGACCGAGGGCTGGTTGTCCTCCGCGGTCGTGTAGACCTGCGACTTCTTCGTGGGGATGGTGGTGTTGCGCTCGATCAGCGCGTTCATGACGCCGCCCTTCGTCTCGATGCCGAGGGAGAGCGGAGTGACGTCGAGCAGGAGGATGTCCTTGACCTCCCCCTTGAGCACGCCGGCCTGGAGCGCTGCGCCGACCGCGACGACCTCGTCTGGGTTGACGCCCTTGTGCGGCTCCTTGCCGATCAGCTCCTTAACCTTCTCCTGCACCGCCGGCATGCGGGTCATACCGCCGACGAGAACGACGTGGTCGATCTTCGAAGAGTCGAGGCCGGCGTCGGAGAGCGCCTGCTTCGTCGGGCCGACCGTGCGCTCGAGCAGGTCGGCCGTGATCTCCTCGAGCTTCGCCCGGGTGAGCTGCAGGTCGAGGTGCTTGGGGCCCTCGGCCGTCGCCGTGATGAACGGGAGGTTGATCTGTGTCGTCATCGTGGACGACAGCTCGATCTTCGCCTTCTCGGCGGCCTCATAGAGGCGCTGGAGCGCCATCTTGTCCTGCGTCAGGTCGATGCCCTGGTCCTTCTTGAACTCCGCGGCCATCCAGTCGACGACCGACTTGTCGAAGTTGTCGCCGCCGAGATGGTTGTCACCCGCGGTCGACTTGACCTCGAAGACGCCGTCGCCGAGCTCGAGCACCGACACGTCGAACGTGCCGCCGCCGAGGTCGAAGACGAGGATCGTCTGGTCGGAGCCCTCCTTGTCGAGCCCATACGCGAGTGCGGCCGCGGTCGGCTCGTTGATGATGCGCAGCACGTTGAGGCCGGCGATCTTGCCGGCGTCCTTCGTCGCCTCGCGCTGCGCATTGTTGAAGTAGGCGGGGACGGTGATCACGGCGTCGGTCACGGTCTCGCCGAGATACGCCTCCGCGTCCTGCTTGAGCTTCTGGAGGATCATCGCGCTGATCTCCGGCGGGGCGTACTCCTTGCTCTCCGCCTTCACGCGGACGTCGCCGTTCGGGCCCTGGACGACCTCGTACGGGACGATCGTCATCTCCTCCGTGACCTCGTCGAACTTGCGCCCCATGAAGCGCTTGATCGAGAAGATCGTGTTCTGCGGGTTCGTGACCTGCTGCCGCCGGGCCGGAGCGCCGACGAGCCGCTGGCCGTCCTTCGTGAACGCGACGACGGAGGGCGTCGTGCGGCCCCCCTCGGCGTTCGGGATGACGGCCGGCTCGCCGCCCTCGAGCACGGCCATGCACGAGTTCGTCGTGCCAAGGTCGATGCCGATGGTCTTCGCCATGTG
>Ga0105240_10010187_pt1 | contig 13231 bp, 14 predicted proteins | sample KBSC54metaG_FD_80426 | JGI IMG/M metagenome (GOLD analysis project Ga0105240, IMG submission 80426) | Corn rhizosphere microbial communities from Kellogg Biological Station, Michigan, USA - KBS C5-4 metaG | ecosystem: Host-associated > Plants > Roots > Rhizosphere > Soil | place: Michigan, USA... | reverse complement strand
CGGCGGATTTCGTCTCGGGCGTGGCAGGCCCGGTGGACAGGAGCGCATTGGCGCGATTGGCGGTTATCTGTGCTGGTGAAGCCATAGTGGTTGTTCCGGTCTTTCTCCCGGAACTCCAATCTAACTGACGAGGGGGCTGGACTCCGAAATTCAGATCCGGAAGTCCTTGATTTCGTTGCGAAAAAGTTTCGACGAAATGTGTTAACGCCTGTGCGATATTGAGTCTTATGCCTCGCCGCCTCTACACCCTTGCCCTGCTTGCCTGCTCGCTGGCAGCGATCGGCCGCTGCCAGGAACTCACCGACAAATACCGCCCCATCGCCGACAAGCTCATCGACGCGGCGCTCGCCGACAACGAAGGCTACAAACGCCTCGAGTATCTCTGCTACCGCATCGGCAACCGGCTTAGCGGATCGGAATCCTTACAGCGCGCCATCGCCTGGTCGGCCGAACAGATGAAGGCCGCCGGACTCAGCAACGTCCGGGTGATCCCCACGAAAGTCCCGCACTGGGTCCGTGGCGCCGAATCCGCGCGCATGCTGACCCCGCAGCAGAAAGCGCTGCACATGCTCGGACTCGGCATGAGCGTCGGCACGCCCCAGGGCGGGATCACCGCCGACGTCGTGGCGGTTTCCACCTTCGACGAACTCACCGCTCTCGGCGCCGACAAGGTGAAGGGCAAAATCGTCGTTTATAACTACGTCTTCCAGGGTTACGGACCGGCCCGTGGTTATCGCTCCAGCGGAGCCTCCCGCGCCGCTGCTCTCGGGGCTACCGCCGTCCTGGTCCGCTCGGCCACACCGCTCGCGATGCAGGTCCCGCACACCGGCGCGATGGACTACGACGAGGCCCAGCCCAAGATCCCCGCGGCCGCCGTTTCGCCCGAGGACGCCGCCATGCTGCAGCGCCTGTACCAGGACGGCGTGCCCGTGCGCGTCCACCTCGAGATGGCCGCACACATGGAGCCGGACGCGGATTCCGGCGACGTTATCGGCGAGATCCCCGGCAAGACGCATCCCGAGGAAGTCGTCGTGATCGGCGGCCACATCGATTCCTGGGACGTCGGCCAGGGCGCGCAGGACGATGGCGCCTCGATCATCGCCTGCCTGCAAGCTCTCGCCCTGATGCACAAGATGGGACTCCAGCCCGCCCGCACTCTCCGCGTCGCGTTCTGGGTGAATGAAGAAAACGGCGGCCGCGGCGGCGAAGCGTACCGCGCCTTCGTCGGCGACAACATCAAGAATCAGGTGGCCGCGCTGGAGATGGATGGCGGCGCCGAGGCCCCCCGCGGCTTCGGAGCCGGAGTCGACGAGAATTCACAAGCGTTACTGCGCCAGGTGGCCAAACTGCTCGACCGCATCGGCGCCGGAGAGATCACGGCGGGCGGGGGCGGGGAAGACATCGGCCCGCTGATTCGCGACGGCGTGCCCGGCCTCTCCGAGCGCACCGTCGGCACGCACTACTTCGATTGGCACCACACCGAAGCCGACACCCTGGACAAGGTCAGCCCCGAGGACTTCCGCAAGAATGTGGCCGCGCTCGCCGTCATGAGCTACGCGCTCGCGGATATGCCGCAGCGCATGGTCGCCGCTACGGGACGAGGCCGCGGCGGCAGAGGCCAGTGATCGCACGTTAGAATGAATTGATGAGGTATAGTTGGCCGGCGGCGGGGATTGTGGGCGCGTGCGTCCTGGCGTGCACGCTCTTCGCCCAGAAACCCTTCAAGGAATTCCCGGCCTGGGAATACAACAACTTCGAGCTGCCCAAGGACTATCAGACGCCCGGCGAATGGACCTTCGCCCGCCTGATGTATCCCACGACACACCTGCACATCGACTGGCAAAGCGAACAGCGCCGCGGATTCGACTGGCGCCTCGGCAACACTAACTGGACCATCGACTATCCGCGCTCCGACCGCCACCTGGCCCTTGCCATCCGCCGCCTGACGCGCATCGACGGCAAGTCCGTCGAGCAGCCCGTCAATCCGGAAGACGATGACGATCTGTTCAACTATCCATGGCTGTACGCGGTCGAGGTCGGGCACTGGGAACTGACCGATCACCAGATCGCCAAGCTGCGCGAGTTCTTCGATCGCGGCGGCTTCTTCATGTGCGACGACTTCCACGGCAGCGACGAATGGAATGTCTTCGTCGCCAGCTTCAAGAAGATCTTCCCCGAACGGCAGATCGTAGATATCGACGGCAAGGACGCCATCTTTCATACGGTCTTCGATCTCGATGAGCGCTACCAGGTCCCCGGCATGCAGTTCACCCAGAGCGGCCGGATTTACGAGAAGGACGGCGTCATCCCCGAATTCCGCGCCGTGTACGACGATCGCGGCCGCATCATCGCCGCGATCTGCCATAACATGGATCTCGGCGATTCCTGGGAGAACGCCGACGACCCGATCTATCCGCAGAAGTACTCCGCCCTCGGCCTCCGGCTGGGGATCAACTACATCGTTTATTCGATGACGCACTGAGAAGGTGAAGAGTCCGTGCTGTGCGTTGTTTTCGGCAGAGGCTGAGCGATGGACCAACTGCTGTCTTTCGCTTGCTTACGCGCGCGGCTCCGAGCGGAGCGCAACGTCCGTGGGGCAGGATGCCATCCTGCCCCACAAGTCTGTGGCCTTGCGCGCGCTCAATCGAAAGGGCTATTTCCCGTTCGGGCCGTCGGATCTAAAATCGGGGCATGAAGCGATCTGCTCTGACGATCGTCCTGGCGACAGCCGCCGCGCTGCAGGCGCAGGACATCCCCTGGGCGCGCGACCTCTATATCCACGGCCTGAAAGACCGCGCTATGGAGTCGTTCATCGCCATCCTCCACACCCCGTCAACGGCCGGCGATAAGGCCGAAGCCCTGTACTACATCGGCCAGATCTCTTTCGAGCAGGGATCCTTCGCGACCGCGATGAACGATTGGGAGAAGCTGGTCTCCGACTATCCGAAGTCGCCCCGCGCTCTCGAGCTTAAGGACCGCTTCACGCAACTGCGAGAGGTCTACAGCAAACTCGCCGATCCGCCCCTCGATTCCGTGGTCGCGCGGTCGTACATCAAGAACGGAGACTTCTGGGCCGGCGGCGAGCGCAAGTTCTCCCTGGAAACGAAATTCCTGCCGTCGCTCGACCTCGGCGTCTCGTGGTACGACCGCGTCATCGACGAATTCCCCGGCACCATGGCCTCGGACGTCGCCATGCAGCGGAAGGTTTTCCTCTGGCTATCTTTCGCCGACGAGGACTGGCCCCGTAACCTGCAGGGGCTGCTCGACGCATTCGCGGCTTACGAAGCGGCCTTCCCGAAAGACGAGAACATGCAGGCCTTCCGATATCAAATTTCCCAGGTGTACTGGCGCCACGGCGATTGGCAGACCGTCGCCACCTGGCTAAACAAAATCATCGACGCTTCCGGCGGCCGCAACACGTTCTACAGCGACCTCGCCAAAGCCCGCCTCGAAAACATGCACTTCCCCGCCTACCAACGCCCTACAGCCCTCCACCGGTGAGCAACTTCTGACTCGCCAGCGCCACGAACAAACCCGCCGCGCCCAGGAAAGTCCCGAACGGCAACTCGTAAGTAGCCGCATCCTTCCCCGCGAACTTGATATACCCGTACCCCAGCACCGACCCCGCGATGGACCCCAGTATCAGCGTCAGCAGCGCACCCTGCAATCCCAGAAACGCTCCCGCCATTGCCACCAGTTTCACGTCGCCGAAGCCCAGCCCTTCGCGATGCCGGAACTTCAGGTACAACCAGCCGCCGCCCCAGAGCACGAAGGACGGCAGCGCCGCACCTAAAGCGGATTCCGCTATCGAATGCGCTGTCCCTTGCACGTTCACTCCGGCCATCCAGAGCACCATCTGCGCCGTGTGATCCGGCAGCGGCACGAACACCGAAAACACCAGTCCGATCAACGTGCCCCCGATCGTGAACTGATCCGGCAGCAACCGCTTCTCCAGGTCGCTGAACAACAGCCCGATCAGCATCGCCGCGAAGACGCAAAACTTCAGCGCGACCGCGGTCAGCCCCATGGTGAATACGAAGTAAAAGAACACGAGACCAGTGAGCAGTTCGACGGCCGGGTACCGCGCCGAAATACCCTTGCCGCAATGACGGCACTTGCCGCCCAGAATCACATAGCTCGCCACCGGGATGTTGTCGTACCACGCGATCATTTTGCGGCACCGCACGCAATGCGACCGCGGCCGCACCACACTCCGCCCGCGCGGCCAGCGGTGAATGCACACATTCAGGAAGCTGCCGATCAACAGTCCGAATACCAACGCCAGGATCGCTTCGATCAAATGAACACCTGCCGGTAAGCCTCTAATGTGCCCGCCACCATCCGGTGCACGGCGAATCGTTCCATCACAGTCTGCCTTGCGGCCTGCCCCAGCCGCCGCGCCCTGTCCGGATCGGCCGCCAGTTCCCGGATCGCCTTCGCGATCTCCGCGGCATTGTTCTCCACCAGCAGCCCGTTCACGTCGTGCTGAATAATCTCCGGCAATCCGCCCACATTACTGGCGATCACCGGCACGCCCGCCGCCATTGCCAGCAGCGCGCCCGACCCGAGCCCTTCACTCTGCGTGATGTACAGGAACATTCCGGCGTTCAGCACATCGCGCTCCAGGCTCGTCGCGACGCGCAGATCAACTCCCGCGAGTTTGGCTGCTTCCCGCACCAGCTTTCCGCCCTTCATCGGGTCGGCCGCATTGGGCGGCACGAGAATGGCGGTCCCTACCGCTTCTTCCATCAGCGGCACGCCATCGTACACCACCCGGATCTTGCCGTTCGGCACGCCGCCATCAGTCAGTACTCGTTTGACGAAATGCGAGACAGCGAGAATTTCGTGCGCCCTCCCGTACTTCCATCGCGAGCCGATCGGGAACGCCACCCGGCGCGACACGATCAACGGAGCGAATCGCGCAATCGCCGCCAGCGTGTGCGCGCGCGCGTCGTGCGCGTGGATGATATCGTGGCTGCGGGCCAGCATGGCCACCCGCGCCAGACTGATCGGCGCCACACGACGGCCGTGCAACCGCGCCTTGGAGAAGAGTTCGCCTTCCGCGCGCGCCAGGATCGTGCATTCGATCCCGGCGATCGCCAGCCCTTCCGTCAAGCGCAGCACCTGCCACTGTCCGCCGCGCATTTCTTTGCCCGTGTCCAGTTGAAGGATGCGCATCAGCTCATGATTCTCGCTTTCGAATACTTGAGGAAAGTATAGTACGACGCCATGTACGCGATGATCAAGCCTTCCACGCCGTCCAGAAAGCCGCGCTGCAGGAAATACGACTTCAGGAACGTCCACGCCGGGTCCACGATCATCTTACTGAGCGGCACCGTCAGTTTGCGCGCCGCCAGTTCCTGCGCTGCCAGCGTCGTATAGCGATCCATCGTCTTCACGTGTTCCGACAGCGACTCGCACGTGAAGTGCAGGATATTGCCCTCCAAGTGCCCGACCTTTCCTTCTGGTACGACGCTTTCGTGGACGAAATCGCCGACCCATCTTGCGCGGCGCCGGTCGTACAGGCGGACCTTCCGGTCGGGATACCAGCCCGAGTGCAGGATCCAGCGGCCCAGGTATCGCGCCATGCGCGGCATCGTGTACGCGTCGTACCGCGGACCCGCCTTCTTCACCGCCAGGATCTCGGCCTCCAGTGGCTCGCTCAGCGCCTCGTCCGCATCCAGCGAAAGGACCCAATCGTGAGACGCCTGTTCGGCCGCCCAATTCTTCTGGCCGGCATACCCGCGCCAGTTCGCTTCGATCACGCGCGCGCCCAGATTCGTCGCCAGCTCGACCGTGCGATCCACCGACCCGCTGTCCACGATCAGTACTTCGTCGCAGCAGCGCAGGCTCTCGATGGCGCGCGCGATGTTGCGCTCTTCATCCTGCGTGATGATCGTGGCCGTGATCTTCATGGCCGCGTTTCAGAGTCCGCCGGCGATGATAGGCGCGTAGGCGAAGCAGAGGATGAAAACCGTCAGGGCAATCCATCCAAGCTTCTTGCGTCCTACGTCGAGTGTGGAGGAATCGTAAACCATGGGATGGCGGCGGCCCAGGAAGAACAGGATGATCGCCCAGACGATCCAGCCGTACCAAGCCGTGCCGAACAGCAGCAGCGCCACACCGAGCATCAGCAGCGCGATACACATCGCAATCGAAATGCGTTTGTGCCACCTGGGGAAGCACGCGTAAAGAATGTGGCCGCCGTCCAGTTGGCCGATCGGCAGCAGGTTCATGGCGGTGGCGAAGGTCCCCACCCACGCCGCGCGCGCCACGGGATGCAAATAGATGTCGACCCCGCGCGTGCCGGGGAAGATCAGCGATTGCAGCAGCCATTGCAGGGTCGGCACGCCGAACTGCACGTTGCCCTGATGCGCGATGTTGGGGATGACCTTGGAGAAGGCCAGTCCCACCGCGAATGCGGGTAGCAGAAAAACGAATCCCGCCAGCGGACCGGCGACTCCGATATCGAAAAGCTGGCGCTTGTTGCAGATCGCCGATCGCACGCGAATGAACGCGCCGAACGTGCCCATGAACGGCGACGGCATGAAGTAGGGCAGGCTGGCGTCCACGCGATGATAGACCGCGGCCAGGTAGTGGCCGAACTCGTGGGCCGTCAGGATGGCCAGCAGGGTAAGGGAAAACGGCAGTCCCTGCAACAGGATAGAGGGATGGCGCCAGGCGGCCGTGTAGAGCGAGAGACTGTGTTCGATGTCGAACGGCAGGTTGCGGTTGAAATCCATCTGCATCGCCGTCCCGACCACTGTCGTCGTGATCAGGGTGGCGATAAATAGAAGCAAATAAAGCCAATACCGTTCACGCGGGATGGCCTCGGGCACTGGATGAAGTTCCAGAGGTCCGCTTTCGGCGTACAACGGATAGGGCGCTGGCGAGAAATCCTGGGGTGACACAATGAACGCCGCGGCAGCGATGGCTACTGAAGCGTCTGTAACTCCTTGCCGGGCTTGAATCGAACGGCCTTTCCGGGGGGAATGGAAACCTCCGCTCCGGTGCGCGGATTTCGCCCGATGCCGGTCTTCCGGGGCTTCACGTTGAACACTCCGAATCCTCGCAACTCGATGCGGTCGCCTTGTTCGAGCGCTTTCTTCATGGATTCAAAGACGGTTTCGACCGCCATTTCGGCTTTAGTCTTGGTGATGCCGGTCCGGTTGACAACTTCGTTGATGATGTCCAGCTTAATCAAAACGTCCTCCTTGAGTCGGCAGCGTGAGGTGAACTTGGTTCCCGCATCAGTCAACCACATGATAGGATTGAATTTATACTCATGTCAAGCGACGGTCGGCAGGCCCGCGAAAAGCCCGTTACCAGCGAGGAATTCCGGCGCGCTTGCGGCCGTTTCGCCACTGGAGTCACGATCGCCAGCGTTCTCGACGCCAGCGGCGCGCCGCATGGATTGACGGTGAATTCTTTCACGTCCGTCTCGCTCGATCCGCCCCTGATTCTCATCTGCCTCGGCCACGCGGTCACGTGTATTGACGCCTTCCGCGAGTCGCGGCACTTCGGAATCAATGTCTTAGCCGAGAGCCAGCGCGAACTTTCGGACCGTTTTGCCCGGAAAGGCGAAGATCGCTTCGACGGGCTCGAATGGTATCGCGGCGGGAGCGGCGTGCCCCTGCTTCCCGGCGTGCTCGCCGCCATGGAATGCCGCGTCCACCAACGCATCACCTCCGGCGACCACGACATCTTCGTGGGCGAAATGATCGGGCTACACTCCGGCGAAGGCGATCCCCTCATCTATTTCTCGAGCCAATACCGACGGCTGAGAACCTGACCGCGGCGAGCGCAAAGCACTAAACTCTGGCCCGCTGGTGCGATACCACATGGCGCGCGTCCTGATATTGTTGGATTGATGTTGACGCGCTACATCCGCGCAGCTATGAATCGGGCTCGGTTCAAGACTCTCGACGACGGTACGTACTTCGGCGAGATTCCCGCGCTGGGCGGCGTCTGGGCCAACGAGGCGACGGTCGAAACGTGCCGCGAGGTGCTTCAAGAGGTTCTCGAAGAATGGCTGCTTCTCAAGATCCGCGACAACGATCCTATTCCCCGCCTCGGCCGAGTCAGCCTGTCGTCCAAGGCCGCTTGAGCGATGGCCAAGCCGATTTCCCGGAGAGAATCAATCCGGCGTTTCCACAGGGGATCAAGACCAGCGATTGGGACAAGGCCTGATCGCTCCTGCGCCGCAGGCCCGAACTATCCAGCTTGGGCGTGATATGGCTCTGTTCCCACGTGCGGGACGATCAACCCGATTCAAGATCTCATGAACGGATTCCTTGTCCCCGGCCCGCGGCCCCCGCCGCAGGCTATGCTGTTATCAATGACCGATCCTCTGTCTTACCTTCACGATCAAATCGAAACATGGAAGCGCGAAGGCACCTACCAGCGCTTGCGAATCCTGGAGTCGGAAGCCGCCGCCGAGTCGCGCTTCGACGGCAAAGAAGTCATCAACCTCGCATCCAATAATTACCTGGGCCTGACCACGCATCCCAAACTTCGGGAAGCCGCCCTCGATGCGGTGCGCAAGTACGGCGTCGGTTCGGGCGCGGTCCGCACCATCAGCGGGACCATGAGACTCCACATGCAGCTCGAAGAGCGCATCGCCGATTTCAAGAACGTCGAGGCCTGCGTGGTCTTTCAGTCGGGCTTCGCCGCGAATGCCGGCACGGTCTCGGCGATCCTCACGCCCGAAGATCACATCATTTCCGACGAACTGAATCACGCCAGTATTATCGATGGCTGCCGCCTGTCGAAGGCCAAGATCCACGTTTTTCCGCACAAGGACGTCGCCGCGGCCGGGAAGATCCTGGCGGAACTGGATGGCGTGCCTGGACGGAAGCTGCTCATCTCCGACGGCGTATTCTCCATGGACGGCGATATCGGTCCGCTCCCCGGCCTTGTGGAAGCGGCGGAAAAGCACGGCGCCATCATGATGGTCGACGACGCGCACTCCTCCGGTGTTCTGGGCCGCAATGGCCGCGGCACCATCGATCATTTCAACTTGCACGGTCGCGTTCAGGTGCAGGTCGGGACTCTGTCCAAGGCGGTCGGCGTGCTCGGCGGGTACGTCTGCGGCAGCCGCGATCTCATCGAATTTCTCTACCACCGCGCCCGGCCGTTCCTCTTTTCGACTTCGCATCCACCGGCCGTCGCCGCCGCCTGCCTCGCTGCTTTCGATGTGCTGGAACAGGAGCCCGAGCGGATCGACAAGTTGTGGGACAACACCCGTTACTTCAAGGCGGGACTCCAGTCCGCGGGCTTCAACACCGGCATCAGCGAGACTCCCATCACTCCGGTGATTGTGGGCGATGCGGCCCTCGCGCACCAGCTCTCCCGCGCACTCTTCGACGAAGGCGTCCTGGCCACCGGCATCGGCTTCCCCACTGTGGCGAAGGGCAAGGCTCGCGTCCGCACCATTGTTTCCGCCACCCACACCAGGTCGGAACTGGATCGCGCCCTGGAAGTCTTCCGCGGGGTCGGAAAGAAGCTCGGAATTATTCAGTAATCTGGAACACAAGAACGGCGCTGGAACTACGCATGTATAGATAGCGGTACCAACCCCAACTATCTATTCAAGCCTGGAGGCTTTTTTTGTCCCTACGCCGTTTCCACCTACTCACCACTGTCCTGATCGGCAGCGCGCTCGCGCACTCGGCCAACGCTGCTTCGATCAATTGGGATCTCAGCGCCATCGGCATTTCCGGCGCCAGTTCCTTCACCGCCGACGCACTGAAGGCGACCGAGAACACGCACATCAGCATCACCGGACCCACCATGTTCCTCGAGCACGGCTTCGCCCAGGTCACCGGTATTTCGGGGAATGGCGTCATCTCATCGCCGACCGGATTGAACACCGCCTACAGCCTGTACTTTGAATTTGTCGTGGCCGGCAGCCTGGTCACCCAGCAGTTCACCAGCTTTTCGATGGACCTCTACGCCGTCGATGGCGTGACTGTCTTTGGGTACGATGCCAACGACAACGCCACGGTCGACAACGGCGCCAATATCGCGACGCTGTTAGCGACCAACACGATGATCGGTGGCAACATCGGCGGCATCCCGTTCGTGACGCCGCTCACGGCGGAGTCTTTCTCGACATTCACTCCGACTGTTGCCGGACTCCCCGTCTTCCTCTCCCCGCAACTCCCCAACGTTTTCCACGGCGCGTTCTTCCACCCGATTTCGGATATCGCGCCCGCCGCCGACGGAGGCTTCAAACTCACGGGCGGCGACGACACTCTGACGTTCACCCCCGAGCCTTCATCCCTCTTCCTGCTGCTCGGAGGCATTCCCGCCATCCTCCTACTCCGCCGCCGGGTTGCGTAGGTCTGCTATGGTTTCAATCGCTAACCCGCCGTCCCGTGATTCCGAAGTGCGGGGCGGCGGCCAACAGATGGCGGTCATTGCTCCACACCTCACTCTCACCAGCCTCCTGCACGGAAAACAACTGAATGGCGTCGCCTGCTCGTAGATAGATGCCGGGCGGCAGGGTCTTTAGCACGTCACTGGAGCGCCGTACTATTCGTCTATTGATGGGCACCAGCGTCCAGATCTCGTCGTCCGTGTGCTTGTGGAAAGCCTGTAACAACTCGTTATGTTGTTCCGCAGAGAGTTGTCCCTCTCGCAGATGGCGGTGGAACGCACAGGTAACTTCCAGGATCGACCATTCAGAGGAGACGATCCGCGAGTCCGCGTTCTGAATCAAATGCCGGACCTTGGGTGAATCCGGTTCGTTCAGGTAAAACTTGGCCAGATAAGCCGAGTCCAGAAACATTTAACGGTCGCGATCCTCTTCGATGAACCGCGTGCTGTCGCCAGTGAGTTGAGGGAACTCATTCCAGAAACGGCTCATATCCGGGAGTTTGCCGGGACGACTGGACCGCATAAAAGGACGGAGTTCGGCCACCGGCTCTCCACGGCGTTCGATGATGATGACCGCGCCTTCAGACGCGTCTCGCACGAGCTCAGACGTGCGAATGTGCAGGTCGCGAATCGACGCCTTCTTCATATGCTACATTGTAGCACTTCGCCCGTTGATTACTAAGGAACCGAATTTACCCGGCAACGTTCTCGTACAACTCCCGAAGTTGCAGCGTGTACCCGATCGAAGTCAGTTCGACCGAAGCTTCGGCGCCGGCCGATTCCTGGATCACCCAACTGCCCTCCTCCTGGCGTCGGTACAGTTCGACCTCGACTTGATCCTGCGAAATCAGTAGCAACTCCTGTCAGCGTCGGGTTGAGCAGGGTATCGACTTGAGCATCGCCATACCGTGGCTCCTCGCAGGTGGCAGACAGGTCGGGGTACGTGTACAGTCCGCTCGGGGCGACCAGAACCCGCATATCGGCGTGTGGCACCGACACCGTTTGCCGCGTAGATGCTGGCCAATGAGATATAGGAGTTGAACCGCTATCGCATCATGTCTGCGGGTGACTCCCGACATCGCGAAGATCTCACCGTTGTAGTACTCGCTCTTGTGCTCGGCTTTGCGCTCGAGCTCCAGGTACTCTTCCGGCGTAACGAATGTCTTGGGCGGGGAGGAAATCGCTCTGTCCTCACTATGGCACAAAAAAACCGGCCCCCCGAAGGAGGCCGGCATGAGAGGAAAACTCGAACTGAAGTTAGAAGTTGATCTTCAATCGCAGCGTCATGCGGCGTGCCGCACGATAGCTGGTGACCTGTCCGAAAGTCGTGCTAGCCGTCGTTCCGACGACGCCGCTCGGATTCACCCAGTTCAGCATGTTGCTGGCTTCGGCGCCGAGTTGCGCGTTCCAACGGCCTTCCTTGCTGAGGCGGAAGTTCTTCAGCAAAGAAGCGTCCCAATTGAAGTATCCGGGGCCGATCACCGCGTACCGGGAAGCATTGCCCGGCCGGACGGCGCCATTCGGTACCGCCTGATAGCAGGAAATGTTGAACCAGCTCGGTCCACCGTTGACGACACTGGGAAGCAGTCCGGAGCCGTAGGTCCGTGAGGCGTTAGCCGACGGGTCGCACACCACGTCGGGGCGGGCGCTCGCCGGGCTGCTGGCAACGCCGACGATGCCGAGACCGGCGGGATCCACGTTGCCGACCGAAGCCAGCGCCGAGTTCAACCCGGTGCCCGTAATGCTGATGGGCTGTCCGGTGTAGGTCGAGATGATGCCGGTGAATTCCCAGCCGCCGACCGTGCTGTGCAGCAGACCGCGTCCGTTCTTAAAGAACGGCAGTTCGTACACATAGTTCAGCGTCAGGACGTGCGCCCGGTTCCACGAAGCCAGTTGATACTCGCCTTCGTGCCAGTTGTAGCTGTTCTGCGGAGCGTTCGACCGGTCGGATGCATTGTCAGTGAGGGTCTTCGACCAGGAGTACACCAGACCGAACAGTCCGGCCGAGTGGAAGTTCTTGCGCAGGCTCATTTGCAGCGAGTGGTAATTGGAGTCGAAGGCCGTAGCCAAGCCGCGGATTCCGTTGAAGCCCTGGAACGGCTTCACGTAATTGATACGGTTCTCTTCGCCCGCTGTGATGGCCGTGGTGCCCGGAGCGTTGGTTCCGGTACCGGTGGTGTTATGCAATCCGGCGGCCAGAGCGGCGCCCGGAAACGCTTCGTTGGCGTCGTAGGCGCCCAGCAGGTGGGTGCCCTTGGAACCGAAGTAGCCGACTTCCAAAACCGCGCCGGCGATGCGGCGTTGGATGTTCAAGCTCCACTGCTGTGAGTAGGGAAGCTTATTCGTCAGAGGCGTGGCATCGAGCGCCAGCACGCTGGTGGCCTGCGGGGACAGCGGACTGATGCCAGCCGTTCCGGCCGTCACGTCGGTGAAGCTGGCGTTGGCGTAGTTCACACTGGCGACGAACGGCGGGTTCACGAAGATGTTCTGTTCATAAGTGCCGAACAGCGACGAATCGTAGTACACGCCGTAGCCGGCGCGGACCGAAGTCTTGGCGTCGCCGAACGGATCCCACGCCAGGCCGAGCCGCGGGGCGAAGTTGCGCCAAGGAGTCGGCGCGACTTGGTTCCCGAACGGGGAATTCTTGCCGCCGATGATGATGCCGTTCACCGGCGGGTTGGCGATGGCGATCGGCGTAACGAAGCTTCCGTTTGCAGGATTGATGGCAGGAGCGGCGGCACGGTTGTAACGGGTCGGGTCGAAGTTGTCAATGATGCCGTTGGAGTCGGTGGGCTGGCCGAAGAAGCTCCAGCGAACGCCCACATAGAAGGTCAGGCGGGCGTTGAATTTG
>Ga0105240_10010186_pt1 | contig 13232 bp, 12 predicted proteins | sample KBSC54metaG_FD_80426 | JGI IMG/M metagenome (GOLD analysis project Ga0105240, IMG submission 80426) | Corn rhizosphere microbial communities from Kellogg Biological Station, Michigan, USA - KBS C5-4 metaG | ecosystem: Host-associated > Plants > Roots > Rhizosphere > Soil | place: Michigan, USA... | reverse complement strand
GCGCACGACGTCGAACCGCGGCACCGAGCGCAGCAGGCCGAGCGTGTACGGGTGCCGGGGCGCCCGGAACACCTCGTCGACCGTGCCCGTCTCGACCACCTGGCCGGCGTACATGACCGCGATCCGCTCGCACGTCTCGGCCACCACCGCCAGGTCGTGGGTCACGAAGACGACGCTGACGCCGAGGTCACGCCGCATGGCGCTCAGGAGCTTCAGGATCTGATCCTGGATCGTGACGTCGAGCGCCGTCGTCGGCTCGTCGCACAGGATCAGCCGCGGCTCGCAGGAGAGCGCGATGGCGATCATCACCCGCTGGCGCATGCCGCCCGAGAGCTCGTGCGGGTAGGCCCGCGCCCGCCGGGCCGGATCGGGGATGCCGACCTTGCGCATCAGCTCGAGCGCGGTCAGCCGCGCCTCCTTGCGGGTCTTGCCCAGGTGCACCCGCGGCCCCTCGGCGATCTGGTCGCCGACGCGCATGACCGGGTTGAGTGCGGTCATCGGCTCCTGGAAGATGATCCCGATGCGGGCGCCGCGCACGTCGCGCAGCCGCTTGGGGTCGGCGTTCGCCAGGTCGTCTCCCTCGAAGCGGACCTCGCCGCCCGTGATGTGCCCGGGGTTGGGCAGGAGGCCGAGGATGGCGCGCAGCGTCATGCTCTTGCCGCAGCCCGACTCGCCGACGAGCCCGAGCGCCTGGCCGGCCTCGACCGTGAACGAGGCGCTCTGGACGGCGTGCACGGTCCCGCGGGTGAGCGGGATCTCGACCCGGAGGTCGCGCACCTCGAGGATCGGCGTCTCGCTCATTCGGGCCGCAGCAGGTCGGCCAGCCCGTCACCGATCAGCGACAGGCCGAGGGCGGTGATGACCACCACGACTCCGGGGATCGTGGACAGCTCCCAGTTCGTCGTCAGAAACGCCTGGCCGTCGGCGATCATGCCGCCCCAGTCCGGGACGGGCGGCTGGATCCCGAGGCCGAAGTAGCCGAGCGTGACGATGAAGAGGATGTCGAGCACGATGTCCGACATGGCGTACACGATGGCCTGCGTGACCACGTTGGGGAGGAGATGGCGGGTGATGATGCGCCCGTCGCGGAAGCCGGCCGCGCGGGCGGCCAGGATGTACTCCTGGCGTTTGGCGACGAGGATCTCCCCGCGGATGATGCGGGCGTAGGACACCCAGCCGACGAACGTGATCGCGATGTAGATGCTGCGCGCCCCCGGGCCCAGCACGAACACCATCGCGATGATCAGGACGTACACCGGGATCGCGACCACCACGTCGACGAGCCGCATGATCGTCGTGTCGTAGAAGCGGCCGTAGTAGCCGGAGACGCAGCCGAGGGTCGTGCCGATGATGAACGGCAGCAGCACGGCCAGGAAGGCAACCCGCAGGTCGACGCGGCCGCCGTAGAGGATGCGCGAGAACACGTCGCGGCCGAGCTGATCGGTGCCGAGCGGGTGCTTCGCCGACGGGCTCGCCAGGATGTGGTTCAGGTCCTGGTGGGTCGGGCTCTGGCTGGTGAGCACGGGCGCGGCGACGCACATCGCCACGACCGTCCCCAGGATGAGCACTCCGGCCACGAACGCGGGCGTGCGGTACCAGCGCCGGCGGAATCCGCCCCGGTGCTCGGCGACCTCGTCGACGGCGCCTTCGGCAACGGCGATGGCCATCAGTCGAACCTCACGCGCGGGTCGAGGAGCGAGTGCAGCACGTCGGTGGCCAGGTACACCAGCACGACCATGATCCCGAAGACGAGCGTGACGCCCTGCACGACCGGGAAGTCGCGCTGGAAGATCGAGTTCAGCATCAGCTGGCCGATCCCGGGCAGGGCGAAGACCTGCTCGATGACGACGGTGGCCCCGATCAGGAACGCGATGTTCACGCCGAGGACGGCCACGGTGGACACCACCGCATTGCGGAGCGCGTGGCGGGCGAGCACGCGCCGCTCGGAGAGCCCCTTCGACCGGGCCGTCGTGACGTAGTCGGACTCGAGCACCTGGAGCAGGCTCGCGCGCAGCGAGCGGATCAGGAGCGGCGAGATCCCGAGTGCGACCGTGAGCGCGGGCAGGAACATCGAGTGCAGGTGACCGACGAACCCGTTGCCGTAGCCGCCGACCGGGAAGAGCCGGCCGAGGTGGAGGCCGAACGCCAGCAGCAGCATGATCCCGAGCCAGAACGGCGGAAAGCCCAGGCCGACCAGCGGTACCGCGCGGACGGCCTGGTCGGCGGGGCGGTCCTTGCGCGTCGCCGCGAGCGTCGCCAGCGGCAGCGCGATCACGATCGAGAGCAGCGTCCCGTAGGCGATCAGCCACAGCGTCACCGGCAGCCGGCCGGTGATCAGCGACGCTGTGGAGACCCGGTAGAAGAGCGAGGTGCCGAGGTTGCCGTGGAGCACGCGCTTGAGATAGATCCAGTACTGCTCGGGCACCGACCGGTCGAGGCCCCACTCGCGGTGCAGGGCGGCGACGCGCTTGGGAGTGGCGTGCACGCCCAGCATCGTCCGGGCGGGGTCGCCCGGGACCAGGTGGATCATGAAGAAGACGATCAGGGTGACGCCGAACAGCACCGGGATCGCCTGCACGAGCCTGCGCAGGATGTATGCAAACCGGTCCACCGTGGTTTCCGGGCGCCCCTCAGATGCCGGCTAGTGGGAGAGCCAGACGTCCTCCATGTGGAAGTTGCCGGTCGGGTAGACGAAGAAGCCGTGCAGCTTGTTCGTATACGCGTACCGGTACGGCGAGTAGTACATGAACACCATGAAGGCGTCCTGCGCGGCCTGGGCCTGGATCTTCGAGTAGAGATCCTGGCGGCCGCTGGCCGAGAACGTCTTCTCCGCGGTGTGCGTCCAGTTGACCACGTCGGGGTTGTTGTAGTCGGTGTAGAACGACTTGGCGCCCGCGCTCGGCACGACGGCAAACGTGACCAGCTCGTCCGGGTCGGCGATGTCCATCGTCCAGTAGCTCAGCCCGAGCTGGTACTTGAACTCCTGCTCGTCCGAGAACTCGACGCTCGGGTCGACGGGCTTCAGGGTGACCTTGATGCCGATCTTGGCCAGCTCCTGCTGGTAGATCTGGGCGATCGACTTCTCGTCGGCGACGCCGGCCCCGACCAGCATCTGCACGGGGAACCCGTTCGGGAACTTCGACTTCGCCATCTCCGCCTTGGCCTGGGCCAGGTTGTACTGGAGGCCGGGCGACTTCGGGTCGTAGAACGGCACCTGCGGCGGCATGAACGAGTTCGCCGGCTGGCCGTGGCCGAACAGCACCGACTTGATGATCGCGTTGCGGTCGATGGCGTAGCTGATCGCGCGGCGCACGTGGACGTCGGCGAGCGGCGCGTAGCGCTCGTTCATCATCGTGTAGTCCGTGCGCGTCGAGTTGAACAGCGACATCGTGATCCCCGGCGTGCTTTTCAGGGTGTTCACCGTCTGCCAGTCGGGGAACTGGTCGATCTGCTCCTGGCCGCCCTGCAGCTGCAGCTGGCGCGTGTTCGTGTCGGTGACCGTCAGGAACGTGATCTGGTCGAGGTACGGCTTGCCCTTCTGCCAGTAGTGCGGGTTGCGCTTGAGCACGAGCTCCTGGCCGTGCGTCCAGTGGCCCCACATGAACGGGCCCGTGCCGACCGGGTGGGTGTAGAACTCCTTGGCCGTCTCGCCGCCGTAGTGGTTCGGGACGATGCCGTTCGCGAACAGCGCGATGTCGGCCATGAACGGCGCCCACTTGTATTTGGTGTCGATGACGACCGTCTCGGGATCCGGCGTCTTGATGTCCTTGATCGCCGAGTCGAGGTAGCCCCAGCCCTGCGAGCCCGTGGCCTTGGTCTGCTCGATCGAGAACTTGACGTCGGCCGACGTCATCTTCTTGCCGTTCGAGAACTCGACCCCCGGGCGGAGGTGGAAGGTGTACGTCGTCTTGCTGGGCGAGAGGGTGACGGACTTCGCCAGCCACGGCTTCACGCTCTTGCCGTCGGGGCTGACGGTGTAGAGGGGCTCCATGATCTGCTCGAGCACCCAGATCGACTGGTTGTCGAAGACGTTCTCCTTGTCCATCGACTGCGGCTCCGCCGACCAGCCGATGGTGATGTTGCCACCGTGCTGCGGCGTGCCCGCGCTGCCGCCGGAGCCGCCGCTGCTGCCTCCGCCGGATCCACCGCATCCGGCCGCGAGAGCGACGAGACACATGACGAGCAGCACAACAGGGGCGGTGACTTTCATGCGAGCTCCTTGCAGGGGGGCGCAAGTATCCCACCTTCGACGGATGGCGTCCATGTGGTGAAGCGATGAAGGCGCTCCGGCCCCGCGGTAGGATCGGACAATGCGCTATGCCGTCATCGGGGCGGGTGCGATCGGCGGCACGGTTGCCGCCGGGCTGATCCGTGACGGCCACGAGGTGCTCCTGTGCGACGCCGACGCCGACCACGTCGCGGCGATCAATGCGGACGGCCTGCGCATCGAGGGACCGGTGGAGGAATACACCGTGCCGGCTCGCGCGATCGCGCCGGACGCGCTGCCCGACGGGCTCGGCGCCGTGCTTCTGGCCGTGAAGGCGCATCACACCGCCGGGGCGGTGGCGCAGCTCGGGCCGCGGCTGGCCCCGGACGGGTTCGTCGTGTCGCTCCAGAACGGGTTCAACGAGGACACCATCGCCGCGGCGGTCGGGCGCGAGCGGGTCGTGGGCGCCTTCGTGAACTTCGGTGCCGACGTGATGGGCCCCGGCCGGATCGTGCGCGGCAACCGGGCCGCGTTCTGGATCGGGGAGCTCGACGGCAGCGACTCGGAGCGGGTGCGCGGCCTCGTCGCCGACATCGCCGACGCCCGCCAGACCGCCAACATCCACGGCTTCCTGTGGTCGAAGGAGGCCTACGGCGCGATCCTCTTTGCGACGGCCGTCTCCGACCTCTCGATCGCCGACGCCCTGGCCGAGCCGCGCTACCGGCCGCTCTATCTCGCCCTCGCGCGCGAGGTGCTCTCGGCGGCCACGGCCACGCCCGAGCCGTTCGACGGCTTCGACCCGGCCGACCTCGACGGCTCGATCGACCGCCTGGTCGAGTTCAACCGTGGGTCGGCGAAGACGCATTCGGGGATCTACCGCGACCTGGCGGTGCGGCACAGAAAGACCGAGGTCGAGAACATGCTCGAGGTGCTCGACGGGCCGCTCGTGCGCCAGACCGGGGCGCTCATCCGGGCGATCGAGGACGGCCGCCGCGTGTGCGAGCGCGCGAACCTCGAGCTGCTCGCCGCCTACGAGCGTATGGAGCGCCTGGGGCGGCCGCTGAATGCCGTCATCGCGACGGTGCCGGCGCCCGACCGGGCCGCCGCCGGGCCGCTGCACGGGCAGCCGATCGCGATCAAGGACAACATCGATGTCGCCGGCTTCGTGACGACGAACGCCTCGACGGTCGGCGTTCCGCCGGCGGCGAAGGCCGACGCCGAGGCGGTCGCCCGCGTGCGGGAGGCCGGGGGAGACGTGTTCTGCAAGGCGAACCTGCTCGAGTACGGCGCCGGCAGCGTCAACCCGGCCTACGGGATGACCTACAACCCGCGCCACCCCGGGCGCACGGCCGGCGGCTCGTCGAGCGGGTCGGCGGCCCTGGTCGGGGCCGGCGTGTGCGACGCGGCCGTGGGGACGGACAGCGGCGGCTCGATCCGCGTGCCGGCCTCCTACTGTGGGATCGTCGGCGTCAAGCCGACCACGGGCTCGGTGCCAGCGACGGGGCTCTTCCCGCTCTCGCGCACGTGCGACGGCATCGGGCCGCTCGCGACCACCGTGGCCGGCGCCGCCCGCCTGCTCGAGGTGCTGCAGGCGCGGCCGTGCCCGATCGAGCGCGTCGGCGCCCTTCGCATCGGCGTCGTTCGCAGCCAGCTCGACGACCCCGACGTGCGCCCGCTCGTGCGCGCGCGTGTCACCGAGTCGATCGAGGCGCTGGCGGGCCTTGGGCACGAGCTCGTCGACGTCGAGATCCCCGAGCTCGCCGTCGCCGACGCGGCGCTCGGCACGATCGTGCTGCGCGAGGCGTGGGACGTCCACGGCGACCTGTACCGGGCCGAGGGCGAGCGCTACGGCCTGGGCACGCGGGCGCTGCTCGACCTGGCGTCGCGCATCACCGAGCCCGAGTACCGCGACGCGCTCGCCGACGCCGACCGGGTGACCGCCGGGTTCGCGCGGGCGTTCGCCGAGGCGGACATCCTGGTGGGGCCGACGATGGCCTACGTGGCGCCGCCCGAGGATCCGCCCTTCGGGACGCCCGACGGCGACGTCGAGGCCCGCTTCACCGGGCCGTGCAACCTGGCCCGGATTCCCGCCGTGACGCTGCCGTGCGGCCTCGCCGAGGACGACCTCCCGGCGGGGCTGCAGCTCATGTCGGTGGCCGACAGCGAGCCGCTGCTGCTCTCCGTGGCGGCGGGATACGAGGAGGTGGCGCCGCGATGAGAGTTCACGACTGCACCTGGATGCAGATCGAGGAGTACCTGAAGGGGGACGACCGCATCGTCCTGCCGCTTGGGTCGACCGAGCAGCACGGCTACCTGTCTCTCGGGGTCGACGCGATCCTCTCGGAGCGGGTGGCGGTCGAGGCGGCCGAGCCGCTCGGCGTGCCGGTGCTGCCCTCGCTGCCGTACGGACTCACGACCTACTTCGCGGCGTATCCCGGTAGCCCGACGCTGACCGTCCACACGTACGTGGCGGTCGTGCGCGAGCTGCTCGAGTCGCTGCACGACCAGGGCTTCCGCCGCATCGCGATCGTGAACGGGCATGGCGGGAACTCGCCCGCGGCCGGCGTCGCGCCGGAGCTGATGGCGGCACGGCCGGACTGCCAGGTGCTCTTCCACAGCTGGTGGAACGGGCCGCGGGTGTGGCCGATCGTGCAGTCGATCGACTCCGACGCGTCGCATGCCTCCTGGCTCGAGCGGTTCCCGTGGACGGAGGTGGAGGGGGTCGAGGTGCCGGACGGGCACAAGACGCCGGTCGACGCGGGTCGGCTGCGCGTCTCGGATCCCGTGGGCGTGCGCGAGCTGCTGGGCGACGGCTCCTACGGCGGCGACTACGGCCGGCCCGAGGCCGACTGGCGGGCGGTGTGGCAGGCCGGAGTCGAGGAAGTGCGCGACCTGATCGCGTCGGGCTGGCGTTAGCCGTGGGCTGGCTGCCGGACGGCTTCGAGACGCCGTCGCGGCTCGACCTCGAGACCGGCCACCACCTGCGGCCGATCCGGGGCTCGGACGTCGACATCGACCACCCGGCGGTGATGGGCTCGCGGGCGTCGCTCTGGGCGCGCTACGGCGAGGCGTGGGGGTGGCCGCCCGAGACGATGACGTTCGAGCAGGATCGCGAGGACCTCGTCCACCACGAGGGCGAGATCGCGGCCCAGGAGACGTTCAACTACGCGGTGCTCGACGCCGGCGAGACGGAGCTTTTGGGCTGCGTCTACATCGACCCGCCGGACGCCGGCTGCCCGCCCGGCACCGACGCGCTCGTCTCGTGGTGGGTGGTCGACGCCGCTCGCGGCGGCGATCTCGACCGCGCGCTGGCCGAGATGATCCCGCGCTGGCTGGCGGGCAGCTGGCGCTTCCGCGCGGTGCACTACGCACCGTGAATAGCCGGTCCCAGGCACCGGTCACGCACCATCCGGGGTCAGACCCCTTTTGGTGCGCGGGCCCCCAGCTGGCTGCCGGGTCCCGCCGATGAGATGACTCGATGTTCCGTGATCGCACCACGCGCATCCTGCTGCTCATCCTCCTGGTGTTCATGCTCGTCGTTTCGGGAGTCGCCGTCTCCGGCGGTATGGCGCACGACCCTCCGAACGGTCTGCGCTGCCGCGAGTATCCGTTTACGCCCGCCGGTGTCGTCACCGCGCTCCACGCGGACGCCTTCAGGCTGCGGGTAACGTCCCCGCACCAAATGGGGTCTGACCCCGTTTGGTGCGTTCGATGCCGGCGCCCAGGCCGAGCAGGAGGCCGTCGTCGGTCACGGCCGGGCTGGACGTGATGAAGAGCGGCACGCCCGCCTCGGGCGCCTCGATCGTCTCGAGCTCGTCGCCGTAGGGATCGAGCACGGCGCCCAGCCGTCCGCCCGCCGGCACCTCGTCGCCCACCCGCACCGACGGCTGCCACCAGCCCGCCCTCCCGGAGCGCAGCCAGATGAAGCGGTCGACGGTGTGCTGCGGCTTCGCCGCCGGCTCGACGGCGCCGTCGAGCATCCCCAGCGAGCGCATGACGTTGCGGCAGCCCGCCACGTGGGCGGCGACCGCGTCGGCCTCGAGCAGGCCGCAGCCGCCGACCTCGGCGGTGATGCCCGGCACGCCGACGGCGGCCGCGGCCGCGCTCGTCGTGCCGCCGATCGGCGCGCCCTCGCGCTCGGTCCGAACGATGTAGGGCAGGCCGAAGGCGACCGCCATCGCCCGCGCGGTCTCCTCGACCGGCGAGCCGTCGTAGAGCGCGAACGGCTCGAGCGCCTCGACCAGGTCGCCGCCGTGCAGGTCGACCAGAGCGTCTGCGGGGGCGATCACCTCGTCGTGGACGTGATACGCCAGCTGGTCGGAGTACGTCCCTCGCAGGTCGCCGGGGAAGCACCGGTTCAGGTTCTTGCCGTCGGCGGGCGAGACGAACGGCGTCCGTTGCCGGTAGGACTCGAGGTTCACGATCGGCACCGCGGTCACCCGCCCGCGCAGCTCGGCCGGGTCGAGCCCGCGCATGAGCTCGACGGCCCCGGAGATCGACGAGTACTCGCACCCGTGGATGCCGGCGATGATCGCCAGGTGCGGCCCGTCCTTCGCGCCGCGGGCATCGAAGTACGGCCACTCGAGGTGCCGCAGCGCCGGCGCGCCGAAGCGGAGCGTCTGCCGGGAGATCGTTCCCGGCCCGGCGCTCACCCCTCGACGCCCCGCGTCAGGGCGACGATGGTGACGAAGGTGCGGTAGAGCTGGAGCGGGTCGTCGTCCTTCACGGCGATCGACCGTGGGGAGGAGCGGACGACGCCGCGGATGGCCGTCGCCGCCTCGGCCATGTCGGCCGTGAGGAACGTGATGTCGAGCGTCGCGGGCAGGTCGATCTGGGGCGGCCCGATCTCGTCCAGCCGTCCGATCGCGGCGCGGGCACCGGCCTGGATCAGCTCGCAGGCCCGGCGTGGATGCAGGCTCTCGGCGGCGAAGCGGCTCACCGACCGCTTGACGACGACCGCCTCGATCGCCGGCGCGAAGGTGCGGGCCTCGTCGGCGGTGGCCTGGTCGCCGGTGATGAGGGCGACGGGGACGCCGTGGTGGAGCGCGACCAGGGCGTTCAGCGCGCTCTCGCCGACGATCGCCCCGTTCAGCTTGACCTCCCAGATCGCGCCCGGGTTGTACGTGTGCGCGAGGATCGCGCGCTCGTGCCCGATCGAGCCGTGATAGGCGATGAAGAACGCGGCGTCGAAGCTCTGGTCGAGGCCCTCCATCATGTAAAGCGGCTTGTAGCGGCCCGACAGGTAGGACGCTTCGCGGTGGATCGCCGCCGGCGGCAGGTTCGCCATCGTGGCGTGGGCGTCGTTCACCAGGAAGTCCGTCGCCCCGGCCTCGCCGGCCCCGTCGATGGCGGCGTTGATCTCGGCGAGGAGCAGCCGCCGGCCGACCTCGTACTCCGAGCTCGGGCCCAGCACCTGGCCCCAGTCGACGATCCCCGCGGTGCCCTCGATGTCCGTCGACAGATAGACCCTGGCAGCGCTCACGCGCGCTCCTCCCCGACGCGGGCGACCGCGTCCATCTCGACCAGCATGCCGTCGAACAGGAACCCGCCCGCCACGATCGCGGTCGACGCCGGATAGGGCGGGGCGAAGAGCTCGCCGCGGACGCGCTTGAACGCGTCGTAGTCGGATGCGCGCGCGAGGTACACGGTCATCTTGACGATCGTCCGCAGCGACGCCCCCTCGGCCTCGAGCACCGTCGCGACGTTCGCGAAAGCCTGCCGGATCTGGGCCTCGGCGTCGTCCGGGTCGACGACGGCGCCGTTCGCGCCGAAGCCGCCCTGCCCGGCCGTGAACACGAGCTCGCCCTCGGCGACCACGGACTGCGAGTACTGGTACTCGGCGGCGAACGGGAAGGGGTTGCGTCCGGCGCGATTCACGGCCGCGGATACTACAAGGGTGGACGAGCGCGAGCAGATTCCCGATCTGGACGCGCTGCAGCGTGCTCTGCGGCCGTGCCGGAGGTGCGTGGCGGCCGGGATCCGGGTGGAGTCGATGCCCGTCGTGAGCGGCGGTCGCGACGCCGACGCGATCCTTGTCGGGCAGGCTCCCGGCATCCGCGAGGCCGAAAACCTGACGCCGTTCAGCGGGCCGGCGGGGCGGCGGCTGCGCGAGTGGCTCGCGCCCGCCGGGCTGGGCGACGAGGAGTCGTTCTACGGCCGCCTCTACATCGCCGCGGTCGTGCGCTGCTTCCCCGGGAAGCGGCCCGGCGGCGGCAGCGACATCCGCCCGTCGCCGGCCATGGTGCGCGAGTGCGTGCCCTGGCTGCGGCGCGAGCTCGAGCTCCTGCCCGCGCCGCTCGTCCTCTCGGTCGGCACGCTGGCGCTCGAGGAGCTGGCGCCGGGCGTGCGCCTCGACGACGCCGTCGGCGCGGAGCTCCGGCTCGCGGACGGCCGTCCGCTGCTGGCGCTGCCGCACCCCTCGGGCGCGAGTCCGTGGCCGCACATGCCGGGCAACGCCGAGCGCCTGGAGCGGGCGCTGCGGATGGTTGCGGAGCGGCTCGCACCGTAGCGGCGGGTGGGCGGCGTTTTGCGCCGCTTTCAGGACGCCTGAACTGGCACTTGTCGCATGCTGCTGGCGACGAATGCCAGGTCCAGCAGGCGCCCTCGGACGGGGAACTGCCGGGGCCTACCCCTCCGCGTCAGGCGGCTGCACGACGTGCTCGCGCTCGGCGTCGGCCCAGCCCTCGGCGCGCACGACCTCGAGCAGCGCCCTCACGCAGTGGGGGTCGAACTGGGTGCCGGAGCAGCGCTCGATCTCGGCGACGGCCTCGTGGTGGCGCAGCGCCTTGCGGTAGACCCGGTCCTCGGTCATCGCGTGGAAGGCGTCGCAGACGCCGATCACGCGGGAGCCGAGCGGGATGCTCTCGGCGGCCAGGCCGTCCGGGTAGCCGGCGCCGTCGTAGCGCTCGTGGCTCGCCCGGACGAGCGGGACGAGTTCGGCGAACTGGGGGACGGGCTCGAGGATGCGCGCCCCGATCTGGGGGTGGCGCTGCATGACGGTGGCCTCGTCGGGCGTGAGCGGGCCGGGCTTGCGCAGGATCGACTCGGGGATGCCGATCTTGCCGATGTCGTGCAGGAGCGCGCCGAGCCGGATCAGGCGGGCGTCGGCCGGCGCGATCCGGAGCTGGTCGCACACGGCGCCGGCCAGGTCGGCGATCTCGATCGCGTGGTCGTTCGTGTAGGCGTCCTTGGCCTCGAGCGCCGCGGCCAGCGCGCCGAGCGTCGCGAAGTAGGCCTGCTCGAGCCGCTCGCCCATCCGCTTCTGCTCGACGACCTTCCCGGCCTCGGCGGCGAGCGCCCGGCACAGCCGCACCTCGACGCCGCCGAACGAGCGCTGGCGGGTGTCGTAGATCTCGATCAGCGCGTACGGCTCGTCCTCGACCGTGAGCGCGAACATGAGCAGCGATCGGAAGCCGAGCTGGCGCACCCGGCGGGCCTCGGAGGGGTCGGCGCCGGCCTCGTCGACGCGGACGACGACCGGGACGCCCTGCTCGATCGCGTCAGCCGTGCTCGGGTAGTCCTCGAGCAGGTACTCCTCCGCCGCCGCGTCCCAGGCGTGCGGTGGCCGCGCGTAGCCGGCCAGGTCGCGCACGGCCGCCGCGTCCATGTCGATCGACGAGACCATGCAGGCCTTCGCGTCGACGAGCTCGCACAGGCTGCGCGCGAGCACCGCGAGCATCTCGGCCACGTCGTCGTGCGTGAAGAGCGCCTGTGCGGCCTCGAAGACGCCGAGCGCCGGCTCGAGGTGTTCGGCGGCGATCCGCGCGACCGGCGGCTCGAACGGTGGTTTCTCGCCACGGGATGGCATCCGGTTCAAGTTCGCTCCGGTTTCAGGGGTTCCCTCTTTCAGCCGGCGTTCTCGTCCCGTACCCGGCGCAGCGCCCCCTCGATCACGCTCGCTTCGTCAGCGGAGAGGTGGCCCAGGAAACGCTCGGCGACGGCGGCGCGGTGATCGGCCCGTGCCCGCCGGTAGACGGCGTCCAGGGGCTCTGGCTCGCCGGCCGCCAGACCGGGCAGCGGCTGAGCGTGATGCTCTTCGCGGATGAGGCGACGGTCGAAGCGATGTTCGGGGAGGTCGGAGAGCGGCCCGCCGCCGGGCTACGACGGCTCGGCGTGCGCGAACGCGGCCGTCGACGATGCCCAGGCGGTCGTCGTCGACGCGCGCCCGGCCGAGGCGCTGCTGCAGGTGGCGAGCGAGCGGAAGGCGCGCATGATCGTCGTCGGCACGCATGGCGAGCGCCCGCTGACCGGCGCCGTGCTGGGCTCGGTGCCGCACAGGCTCCTCCATCTCTCCAGGGTGCCCGTGCTGGTCGTGCCCGTCCGGCCGTAGCTCCGCGTCCCGCCGCCTAATCCCCCCGCGTATGCGGCCGATCACGGGGCTTGAGGTCCCCTACCCCGAACGACCTCCCCCTGATGTCCGATACGCCGTCGCACAATCTGCCCACCGCGGTCGAGGCCGCAGCCCTGCTCGTGGAAGCCTCCGCGTTCGACGCCGACACGGACCGGGGCGAGGCGATCGAGATCTGGACGATCGCGAGCGACGGCAACACGGTCACCGGCAGCGGCCCGCGCCTGTCGGTCGCCGGCGGCATGGCGATCTCGTGCCGGCTCTCACACGACGGGCGGCCGATCCAGGTCGACGCGGTCATCGACGAGGCCGAGTTCCGCTCGCAGTCGCGCGCGTCGCTCGTCCTGCGCGTCCTCGGCGTCTCGGCGCACGGCTACCGCCGCCGCACGGAGCGGCTCGCGGTCAGCTCCGCGGCGTCGCTGCGCGCGGTCATCTGCGACCGGGTCGTGCCGGACGAGATCATCCCCGTGGCGCTCACCGACCTGAGCGACGCGGGCGGCGCGATGAGCCTGACCGACAACCGCCTGCGCGAGGGCGACCGGATGGCGCTCACGGTCCGCTTCCTCGAGGGCGAGTTCACCGCCGACATCCGTATCGTCCGCGTCCATTCGCCCAGTCCCGACCTCTACACGGCCGGCTGCTACTTCATCACCACGCCCGCCGCTGCCCAGGCCGTGC
>Ga0105240_10010184_pt1 | contig 13232 bp, 14 predicted proteins | sample KBSC54metaG_FD_80426 | JGI IMG/M metagenome (GOLD analysis project Ga0105240, IMG submission 80426) | Corn rhizosphere microbial communities from Kellogg Biological Station, Michigan, USA - KBS C5-4 metaG | ecosystem: Host-associated > Plants > Roots > Rhizosphere > Soil | place: Michigan, USA... | reverse complement strand
TCTCCGCCGTGCCCGGCGCGGCCGCCTATCACGCCGCGAAGGCGGCTGTGCGCCACATCACCAAGCATGCCGCCGTCACCTATGCCGCCGAGAACATCCGCGTGAATTCGGTCCATCCCGGCATCATCGCGACGCCGATGGTGCTGGAGGACCAAGCCGAGGAGACCAGCGCGCAGGTCGTCGCCGCCACGCCGATGAAGCGGATGGGCCAGCCGATCGAGCTCGCGCGCGGCTGCCTCTTCCTTGCCAGCGACGAGGCGAGCTTCATCACCGGCGCCGAGCTGGTGATCGACGGCGGATATCTCGCCCAATGAGCGAGCCGATCGTCGTCGCGGGCGCCGGTATCGGCGGGCTGGCAGCGGCGCTGGCCTTGTCCCGCGTGGGGCGAAGGGTCGAGCTTGTCGAGCGCGCGGCGGAGATTCGCGAGGTCGGCGCGGGTCTGCAGGTCGGCCCCAACGGCTTTCGCGCGCTCGACCGGCTGGGTATCGCCGACGCGGTCGACGCGATCTGCTTCCGTCCGGCGGCGATCGTCATGCGCGACAGCGTGACGGGCGAGGAACTGGCGCGGCAGGTGCTCGGCGCGACGTTCGAGGCGCGCTTCGGCTACCCCTATCGCGTCGCCTATCGAGCGGACCTGCAGGCCGTGCTGCTCCGGGCTGTGCAACGCAGCACGGATGTCACGATCTCGCTCGGCGACGGCGTCAGCGGTATCGAACAGCGTGAAGACCAGGTCGAGGTACAGCTCGATAGCGGACGGATGATCCGGGGTTCGGCGCTGGTCGGGGCCGACGGCATCCGCTCGCGCACCCGCGACCATCTGCTCGGTGACGGTGCGCCGCGCGTCTCCGGCCACGTTGCCTATCGCGCGGTACTGCCCGTCGGGGCCGTGCCTGCCGACGTGCTGAGCGATATGGTGCAGGTGTGGGTTGGCCCGCGCCATCATCTCGTCTGCTACAGATTGCGCGGCGGGGCGTTGTTCAACATAGTCGCGATCTTCCACTCGCGGCGCGAGGTCGAAGGCTGGGATACGACCGGCGATGCGGCGGAACTCGGCCGCGCCTTTGCCGGGGCGTGCGACGGCGTGCAGCGCCTGCTCGCGATGATCGCCGGCTGGCGCATGTGGGTGCTGTGCGATCGCGATCCCGACGACCGCTGGACCGACGGGCGCGTCACGCTGCTCGGAGATGCGGCGCACCCGATGCTGCCCTTCCTCGCGCAGGGCGCCTGCATGGCGATCGAGGATGCGGTCGCGCTTGCGGATCGCGTCGCAGCGGCCGATATCCCCTCGGCATTCGCCGCTTATGCGGCCGCACGGGCGCCTCGCAACGCGAGCGTGCAGCTTGCCGCGCGGGAGGCGGGCATCGCCTATCATGCCGACGGCGCTGCCCGGACGGCGCGCAATTCGGCGATGCGGGCCCGCGCCGAGGACGATTACGAGGCGAATGCCTGGCTGTTCGAAAGCGACGGCCCGCGCCCCACGGTCTCGACCATACCCCGCCCCGGGCTGTTCGGGCGCCCCTGAGGACATCGCGATGATCGACATCAATCGCCAAGTGTGGCTGCGCGCGCGGCCGGACGGCATTCCGCAGGCCGACCATTTCGCGCTCCGCGAGGCGCCGATACCCGACATCGCCGAGGGCGAGATGCTGATCCGCAACCGCATCCTCTCGGTCGATCCCGCGATGCGTGGCTGGATCGCGGACAGCGGCACCTATTGGCCGCGCATCGAGATCGGCGACACCATGCGCGCCTTCGCGGCCGGTGAGGTGGTCCGTTCGCGCCACTCCGATTTCGCGGAGGGCGACATGCTGGTCGGCCTGTTCGGCTGGCAGGATTTCGCGGCGGTGAAGTCCGCGCAAATCCTCTGGCGCGCGTCGGGCTCCGGCCTGCCCCTGTCGCTGTCGCTCGGCGTGCTGGGGCTGAACGGCCTCACCGCTTACTTCGGGATCAGCGAGGTCTGCCGGCCACGCGCGGGCGACACCGTCGTGGTCTCGACGGCGGCGGGGGGCGTCGGCTCGGCCGCCGGCCAGATCGCCCGGCGCGAGGGATGCCGGGTCGTGGGCATTGCCGGCGGCGCGGAGAAGGTGCGGCAGTGCCTCGATCAGTTCGGCTTCGATGCCGCGATCGACTACAAGGCGGGGCCGATCGGCGCAGCACTCGCGAAAGCCTGTCCGCAGGGCATTGATGGCTTCTTCGACAACACGTCGGGGGCGATCCACGACGCCGTGCTCCCTCTGATCAACGTCGGAGCGCGGATCGCCATCTGCGGCACGGCGTCGATCAGCAGCTGGACGCCCTGGCCGCAGGGGCCACGCGCCGAACGCCATCTCCTCGTCAAGCGCGCCTCGATGCAAGGGTTCCTCACCACCGATTTCGCCGCGCGATACGACGAAGCGATCGGTGCCCTGGCCGGGTGGGTGCGCGACGGTTCGCTGCGATATCGGGAGGAATTCCTCGACGGCCTGGACAAGGCGCCGGGATCGATATCGCGCCTCTACAACGGCGCCAATGACGGCAAACTGCTCATCCGGATCTCATGACCCGCAATCAAAAGATGATCGACATCTCGACGAGCGATCGCTGAGCTGGCCGCGCCTTCCGGCCCGGGGGTGACTACAATCCGGGGCGCGCTCGGGGCGTGCCGGTATCCGTACCGCCAAAGTCCGCTCGCAGATCCTGTTCGATGAAGGTCGCGAACGCGCGGGCTTTCATGCTCGAATTGCGACCGGTCGGAAACACGACCCAGAGATCGATCGGTGGGAGATCCCAATCGGCGAGAACGCGTCGAACCGCCCCGGACTTGAGCTCGGGGCTGAACATCCACTCCGACGCCACCGCGAGGCCCATGCCCGCGAATACCGCCTCGCGGACTCCCTCGGCTGCATTGCTCCGCATGCGGCCCTTGATCGTCACCGGGACCTCGGAGTCGCCCCTCTTGAACGGCCAAAGGCTGCCGCCACCCCGCTGGTCATAGATCACCGCCTGGTGATCGAGCAGTTCGGCGGGCGTCTGCGGCTCTCCCATCGCCTCGAAGTAGCTCGGCGTTCCCACGACGACGCGCTTGCCCTGACCGATCTTGCGTGCCGTCAGCGAGGAAGCCTGCAGATCGCCCATGCGCAGCGCCACATCGATGCCGGCCTCGACCAGATCGACATTGCGATCGTCGAGAAACACCTCGACATCGAGTGCCGGGTGCATTTCCAGGAACCGCGACAGCCGCGGTACGACGTGAAGCCGCGCGAACGTCACCGCGGCCGAGATGCGCAGCCGGCCGGATAGAGCGGCACTCACTCCACGTGCCTTCAGCTCGGCTTCGTCCGCTTCCCGAACCGCGCGCTTCGCATGCTCGTAGAAATTCTCGCCCGCCTCCGTCGGCTTGAGGCCCTGCGTCGTGCGCAGGAGGAGCTTCACGCCGACATGCTCTTCGAGCTGCGCGACGATCTTGGAGACGGCGGGCTGACCGACACGCAGCTGTCGCGATGCGGCCGTGAACGAGCCTGTATCGACGACGCGGACGAAGGCATCCATGGCGGCAAACCGATTCATGATCATTCCCCGCTGGAATGAAGAAATCTCCGATACGTAGGTTCTTCCGTCAAGGGCCCCCTTCCACGCGCGATCATGCAGACGCAGGAGCTAGGCGCCACCATGGCTTGGCTACGATCCATTCCTGATGGGAATATCGTTTAGTCCGAACCGTCGGCTACTGCGCACCCGGCATGTTTCTATCTCCGAGATCCCGGGAGCGTCACCGATCGTCGGAGACGCGACCAAGATCGAGGGACTGCAAATGAGTATGAAGCTTGAGGGCAAGGTCGCAGTCGTGACCGGCGGCAGCGCGGGTATCGGCCTCGGCATGGCCAAAGCCTTCGCCGCAAACGGAGCGCACGTGTTCGTTACTGGCCGCCGCCAGGAAGAATTGGACAGGGCCGTCGCGGAGATTGGCAACGGCGCTATCGGCATCCAGGCCGACGCGTCGATGCTCCCGGACATCGACAGGGTCTACGACATCGTCAAGGCCAGACACGGACGCATCGATGTGCTGGCGCTCAACGCCGGCTTTTTCGACGTCGTGCCTCTCGGGGAGATCACCGAGGAGCATTTCGACAGGACCTACAACACCAACGTGAAGGGCCTGCTGTTCGCTTTCCAGAAGGCATTGCCGCTTCTCCCGAAAGGCGCATCCGTCATTCTGACCGGCTCGATTGCCGCCTTCAAAGGGATTCCGGCGATGTCGGTATATTCCTCGACCAAGGCGGCGATCCGCAACCTCGTGCGGGCCTGGATCCTCGAGACCAGGGATCGCGGCATCCGCATCAACGTCCTCAATCCGGGACATACGTCGACGCCAGGTTTCCACGGCGTACTTCCCGCCGAGGCGCAGCCCGGGCTCATTGCGACGATCCCGCTCGGTCGGCTCGGGACGCCCGAGGATCACGGGAAAGCGGCGCTCTTCCTGGCATCGGACGATAGCGCCTATATCACCGGCATCGAACTGGATGTCGACGGAGGCGCGGCGCAGTCCTGACGTGACGCCGCGGCGACGGCAACAGCCGCGTCGCGGCCAGCGGTCCTTCGGAAGGGCGCCATGTGTCGCCGCCGTGTCGCTCAACTCCGCGACGTGAATTCCATGCGGAGGCCGCCGGGCATGATGCAGAGAAAATGCTTCTGGCTGATGCCCGGTCCTATCGGCCCGGGTTCGAACTCCACGGTCACTCCGGGATGCCGGCGCACCCGCTCGAAGGTCGCGAGCAACGCCGTCTCGTCCAGGACGGCCAGCGCCAGATGGTGAAGGCCGATGTTCGCTCGCCTGTCGAACGGCGTCGCATTGTCCGGGTCGGCGACGCGCCACAGCGTCACCATCACCGTCCCGTCCGAGACGAAGGCGGCCGGGTAGTCGTCCCTGCGCGCCACGATCGACCAGCCTAGCGCATCGGCAAAGAAGCCGACGGCCCCTTCGAGATCCGGCACGGCCAGGCCGATATGATGGACGCCGCTGGTGAGTGGCCCGGTCATGATGGCAGTCTCCAGTGCAACGATGATGGGTCAGGCCGTGGCCGCCGCGGTCGCCTGCTCATCCTCGAGCTTTGCCGAAATCCAGCGGAGCTGCCGTTCGAATTCCCCCGCCGGCTGGCCGCCGGAGATGAGGTAGCGATCGTCGACGATGACGGCGGGGACGCTGTTGATGCCGCGCTCGCGCCATAGCGTCTCTTCCGAACGAACCTGCTCGGCGTAGCGGTTGGACGCCAGAACCTCGCGCGCTTCGGCGGCGTCCAGCCCGGCCGCCTCGGCGGCGGCGGCGAGGGCATCGGGATCGCCCGGATCCTTCTGGTTGGTGAAATACAACTTGAAGAGCGCGCGCTTCATCTCGATCTGGCGGCCGTTTTCGCCCGCCCAAGCGATCAGGCGATGCGCATCGAAGGTGTTGTAGGCGCGGCTCGCGTCCGATGCGTTCATGGCGAAGCCGACGTCCGCAGCACGATCGCTGATGCGCGCCCGGTTCTCGCGGACCTGATCGGCGGACATCCCGTATTTGCGGGCGATGTGTTCGAGACTGTTCTCGCCGCCGGCCGGCATGTCCTGATTGAGCTCGAACGGGTGGAAGCGAACTTCTGCATCGATTTCGCCCGCAAGATCGCCAAGCGCCTGCTCGAGGCCGCCCAGGCCGATGACGCACCACGGGCAGGCGATATCGGACACGAAATCGATCTTCAGCTTCCGGGGCATGGTGCGAGCCTCCCTGTTGGACGTGGGTTGCACCTAAGGTCGGATGGAACCCTCGTTTGTGCAAGCCGGGGCGCGCGCAAGCGGTTCAGCGCTCGTCTTGCCGCCGGTCGCGCCATTCCGGGGTGGTCAGGCCGCCGCGCCCCCAATCGTCGAGCGCGACCTCCTGAAAGATCACGAAGGTATCGTCCGGATGCTTCCCGAGCACGTCGCGCAGCAGGTCGGCAACGCCCTTGTGGAGAGCCGCCTTCTGCTCCGGGGTGGTGCGGTCCGCGCCCGGCACGGTGCCCTCGCGGGTCACCTGGATCGTCACGATCGGCATGGCATTCTCCCGCGAGGGAGGGCGGGGTTCGCCCTCCCGATTGCATCAGTGGCCGGCGATCATGCCGCCATCGACATGAAGGGTTTCCCCCGTCACGAAGCCCGCATCCTCCAGATAGAGCACGGCCTGCGCGATATCTTCGATCTCGCCCATTCGCCGGACGGGATGGAAGCCCGCGAGCGTCCCGTGCAACTCGGGCGGATTGAGGGCGGTCTTGATGATGCCGGGCGCCACCGCGTTCACCCGGATGCCCCGAGGTGCATATTCGATCGCGAGGCTGCGGGTGGCGGCGGAGAGGCCCCCCTTGGTGATCGACGCGAGCACCGACGGAATGCGGGCATCGGCATATTCGACCAGCGTCGTCGTGATCTGCACGATATGGCCCGCACCCTGTTCGAGCATCGCGGGAATCGCCGCCTGCGTCATGAAGAAGAAGCCGTCGAGGTTGGTGTGGAGCTTCTGGCGGTATTGCTCCTCGGTATAATCGGTGAACGGGCCGGCGATGAAGATGCCGGCGTTGTTGACCAGCGTGTCGATCCGCCCGAATTTCGCCAGCGCCTCGTCGACCACGCGCCGGGCGGTGGCCGGATCGCCGATGTCGCCGGCTACCGTCAGGATATCGGGATCGTTTGACGGCTGGATCGAGCGCGAGGTCGCGACGACGCGCCAGCCGCGCGACCGGAACGCCTTGGCGATGCCGTCGCCCAGGCCGCGCGACGCGCCGGTGACGATGGCGACCTTCTGAATGTCGGACATGATCTCATCCTTCCGCTTGGGTATCGCGGCGAGATAGAACGCTGGCCGATGAACGAAAATTCGCTATTCATGATCGGTGACTGATAGAAAACGATCAGAGGTCGATTGGGAGGACATCTGGGTCTTTCTCGCGCTGGCCCGTCACGGCAGCCTCTCGGCGGCGGCCCGGGTCCTCGGCGTGACCCATGCGACGGTGGCGCGGCGGCTGCGTTCCCTGGAGCGGAGCCTCGGCGGCGGCCGGCTCGTCGAGAGGCGGCCGGAGGGCTATGTGCTGAATCCGGCCGGCATGCAGGCGCTGGCGGTCGCCGGCGAGATGGAAGGCGCGGCGCAGGCGCTGGCACGCGACGCGGGCGACGGGATGCCGAGCGGCCTCATCCGGATCAACGCGCCGCCGGGCGTGGCCCTTGGCTTTCTCACAGCGCGCCTGGCCTCGATCGCCGCGCGCTACACGGCGCTCGACATCGATCTGGCGACGAACCTGCGATCGGTCAGTCTCGATCGGCACGAGGCCGATATCGCCATCCGCATGGGGCGGCCCGACGACGGGGACATGATCGCGAAGCCGCTCGTCACGGTCGGTTTCGGCCTGTACGGGACGGACGGGGCGTGTCGGCGGATCGAGGACGGGGCGCCCCCCGTCTTCGTGGGGTTCGACGAGGCGGATGCCTCCATGCCCGATGCGCAATGGCTCTCGCGACACTTTCCCCACGCGCGCGTCGCCTTCCGCGCGAACAATCACTATGCTCAGGCGATCGCGGCGAGGGCCGGTGTCGGGATCGCGGTGCTGCCGCACTATATCGGTCGCTCGGACCCCGCGCTGCGGATCGTTGATCTGGGAGCGGCGCCCCCGCCGCGGGACCTGTTCATTCTGACCCGCACCCGCGACCGCAGGGACTTCGCGATCCGCGCTGTCGCTGACGACATTGCCCGTGCATTTGCCGAGGAGCGGGCCCTGTTTGAATGACCGATCGATAAGCCGCCGATTGAAAACGAGCCGAGCAGCGCTCCGAGGTCCGCGACGTCTCGTGAATTTCCGGGTAAGGCGGTCCTGCCCAACAAACGGGAATCGCGCGAGGGATTGAACCTTTCCATGTCGCCGGGCGATTCAAAAGTGCCCGTCGCGAAAGGTCCCGTAATGTCTGTCCATATCAATGCCATCTCGACGGCGCTGCCGCCGTTCGAGGCCCATTCCGCCTTTCTGCTGTGGGCCAGGGATCGGCTGGCGGACCGTCGCGAACAGATATTGTTCGATCGGATGGCGAAGCGATCGGGGATCGATCGGCGCTGGACCGTGCTTCCTCCGGGCGAGGGCAACGATCAGGCCGGCATCGGCGGCTTCTATTCGAACGGCAAGATGCCGCCCACGTCGGAGCGGATGGCGACTTACGCGAATCACGCGCCCAACCTGTGCGTGGAAGCGGCGAGCGGGCTCGGCGATCTGGACGGCGTGACCCATCTCGTCCTGGCGAGCTGCACCGGCTTCATCGCGCCCGGCATCGATCAGATCGTCGCCCGCAGGCTGGGCCTGCCCGGGACGATCGAACGGACGCTGGTCGGCTTCATGGGATGCTATGCTGCGGTCGCCGCGCTGCGCACGGCCTATCACATCGTCCGATCGCAGCCCGAGGCCCGCGTGCTGGTGCTGACGGTCGAGCTCTGCACGCTCCATCTCCAGGCGGATACCGCGCTCGAGCCGATCCTGGCGATGATGCTGTTCGGGGACGGCGCCGCCGCCGCGCTGGTGAGCAGCGATCCGTCGGGCCTCATGCTGGACGCGCCGTTCGCGGCGACGCTTCCCGACAGCGGGGACCTGATCCGCTGGACGGTCGGCGATCACGGCTTCGGAATGCACCTTTCGGGCGCCGTGCCGGGGCGGATCGCCGCCGCGCTGGAAATGCCGGCGCTGCGCGAGACGATCGGCGACGTCCAGGCGATCGACAGCTGGGCCATCCACGCCGGTGGTCGCACGGTGCTCGATGCCGTCGAGCAGGGGCTGGCGCTGGATCCCGAGGCGCTGGCTGTATCGCGCGACGTGCTCCGCGAATGCGGCAACATGAGCTCCTCGACGCTGATGTTCGTGCTGGCGCGCATCCTGTCCGAGCGGCGGCCGATCGGGAACGGGCTGGCGATGGCGTTCGGCCCGGGCCTCGCCGCCGAAGGCATCCGCTACAAGGCCGCGGCATGACCGGTCTCGCCATTCGCGCGATGGCGGAGGAGCAGATGGACGCGGCCGATCTGCCGGAGGCGGATTACGCCGCGCTCCTCGCCGATCTCGCGCGGGTCAACGGCTGGACGATGGCGGCCCGGCCGACGCTTGGCTTCCTCGATCGGGTGATCCAACGCGGCCACTTGCGCCTGCTGGACGTGGGATTCGGGCATGGCGACATGCTCCGTCGCATTGCGCGCTGGGCGGGCCGGCGCGGGATCGATGCCGATCTGACCGGAATCGATCTCAACCCGCGCTCCGCTTCCGTGGCCCGGGCGGCGACCGACGCGGCGTTGCCGATCGAGTTCCGCACCGGCGACTATGCCGATCTCGCGGGCGAGGGGTGGGACGTCATCGTGTCGAGCCTCGTCGCCCATCACATGAGCCGCGACCAACTGGTGGCCTTCCTCCGCTTCATGGAGCGGGAAGCCAGCCTCGGATGGTTCGTCAACGATCTGCATCGCCACGGTTTCTCCTATCGGGGCTTCCCGCTGCTTGCCCGCGCGATGGGCTGGCACCGCATCGTGCGCGAGGATGGGACATTGTCCATCGCTCGCTCCTATCGCCCCGGCGAATGGGGCCCGATCCTGGCGGAGGCGGGCGTGAAGGGCGCCCGCGTACGCCGCGCATTTCCGTTCCGGCTATGCGTCGAACGGGTACGCTGATCGTCGGCGGCGGGCCGGCGGGCGCCGCCGCTGCGATCCGCCTGGCCGACGCCGGGCGGCGCCCGCTGCTGATCGAGCGTTCGCGCGACGATCAGGATGCGCTGTGCGGCGGCTTCCTCAGCTGGACGACGCTCATGGCGCTGTCCCGGCTCGGCATCGACGAGACGATGCTCGATGCCTCGCCGGTCGACAGGATGGTGCTCCTCTCGCCGACCGGAAAGGCCGAAGCACGGCTGCCGAATCCCGCGGCGGCGGTATCGCGCCAGCGGCTCGATCGTGCGCTGCTCGGACGCGCGGCAAGGGCCGGCGCGCGGATCGAGCGTGGCGTCGGTGCGCGCGGTGTCGACGGTGCCCGGCTGCTGACCGCCGATGGAGCGTCGTTCGAATTCGAGACGCTGGTGCTGGCCACCGGCAAGCACGATCTTCGCGGCGCAGCCCGTCCCCTGGCTGAGCGGGGGCGCATGGTCGGGCTGCGCTGGACACTGCGGCCGACGCCGGCGTTGCGCGCCCGATTGGCCGGCGCGATCGAACTGCATCTCTTTCGCGGTGGCTATGCGGGGCTGGTGCTGCAGGAAGAAGGGGCGAACCTGTGCATGGCGATCCGCCGTGACCGCCTGACGGAGGCGGGTGGACGCCCGGACGCGCTGCTGAACGAACTGGCGGCCGAATGCCCGGCGCTCGCCGATCGGATCGGCGCGGCCTCTGCATTGAGCAAGCCGCAGGCGATCGCGAACATGCCCTATGGCTGGTTCGCGCGCCGCACGGACCCTTCGATCTATCGCGTCGGCGATCAGGCCGGCGTCATCGCCTCGCTGGCCGGCGAAGGGATCGCGATCGCGCTGGAAAGCGGCCGCGCCGCCGGGTCGGCGATCCTCCAGGATGTGCCTGCGGAGAGCTTTCAGACGCACCTGGCCCGCCGCCTGCGGGTGCCATTGGCAACGGCGGGCGGTGTCGCACGACTGGCGCGGAGCGAGACGGGCGCGCGGGCATTGACCGGGTTCACCACCTGGGCACCGTCACTGTCGCGTCTGGCCGCGTCCTGGATGCGGTTCGCCGACGCCTAAGCGCCATCGGGACGGAGGTGGCCGTAGCGTTGCGCGTCGTCGGGGACGATCCGCGCGAGATGGCGGATGCGGCGCAGCAGGTGGGGGTCGGCATAATCCTCGCGCGCCCAGCGACGCCACGCCGCGAGCCGGCCGAGCGCCTTGCCCCAGCCGCGCGTCTTGCGATCGTGCACCGAGGGAAAGCGGCTTTTCAGGACCAGCTCGAAATCGTCCACGCGCGCCTTGAGCTGCGCCACCAGCCAGGGGGTGCGGGGATGCTCGTGCGTCATCCAGGCCACCCATTCGGGTTCGATCCATTCCTCCAGCGTCGCGGGCGTGCCTTCCAGCGCGTCGACGTCGCCATAGGTGCCCTTGCGCTGCGGGGTGGGCGTGTAGAAATAGCTGATCAGCTCCATCGCCGGGTTCACCCGCTTCAGCTTGCGGATGAAGGCGAGGTTGTTCTCGATCTCGCGTTCGGGCTCGTCGGGATCGCCGAACACGAAGGAGAATTCGGGGATGATGCCGTGCTCGCGCGTCTTGGCGGCGGCGTGGAGGATCTGGTCGGTGGTGATGCCCTTGTTCATGCGGCCCAGCGTGGCGTCCGATCCGCTTTCCGCGCCGCAGAAGACCATGACGAGGCCGGCCGCCTTCAGCCGCCGCCACGTATCGTCCGAAAAGCGTTCCAGCGCGTCGACCCGCGCCTCGCACCACCAGCGCAGACCGAGCGGGTGGAAGGCGTCCGCCACCTCGCGGGCGTGCGCCTCGTTCAGGAAGAAATTGTTGTCGTAGAAATGGACCGAATCCATTCCATGCTCCCGCGCGAGGAAGCCGAGATGTTCGGCGGTGCGTGCGGGCGCCTGCACCTTCTCGCGCCGTCCGAACACCGAGATCACGCCGCAGAAGTTGCAGCCGTAGGGACAGCCGATCGAGGCCTGATAGACGCCCGACCGGCGGCCGAGGAAGGTCGACTGGAGATACTGGGGAACGTCGATCTTGTGATAGGGCGGCGCCGGCAACTCGTCCGGCCCGCGCCAGATGCGCTCCGGCGCCATCCAGTGACGGCCGCCGGGCTCACGGAAGGCGAGGCCGGCGATCGTCTTGGGATCGCGCTTTCCGTCGATCGCTTCCAGCAGCTCCAGAAAGGTCTGCTCGCCCTGGCCCCTCACCAGCCAGTCGACATAGGGAGAATCCAGCACCGGCGCCGGATAGAGGCTGCCGAAATTGCCGCCCCAGATGATCGGTATGTCGGGGAAGCGGGCCTTGACGGCCCGAGAGAGCGGCACGGCGCTCACCAATTGCGGCCCCGGCATCACCGTCATCGCGATGGCACGGACTGGATCGCCGGTTCGCGCCTGCCGGTCGACGTGCGCGCCGATCGCGGCCGGCATGTCGATGCCCGGCAGGTTGCCGTCGACGATCTCCCATGTCGTCCCTTCGGGCAACGCCGCGCCGATCGCCATCACGGAGAGCGGGAAGCGCCGGTTGGCGGGTCGCGTCGCGCGCGGGTTGACGAGCAGGATCATCGCCGCACGAAGCGGTAGAGGATGTGGTCGCCCAGCGCCGCCAGAGGCGTGGAAAGCACGCGATCGAGCGTCTCCAGCAGGGCGACGAAACGTGGGTGGCCGGAAATCCAGGGCTCAGCGGCGCTCGGCGGAACGAACACGCCGATGCCCTGCCGCCCGGCCGGCGCGAACCAGGGCGCGAGCGCTTGCCGGAGATCGCGCTGGCGGTGATAGCGCACGGTGAAATGGCGGCCGGAAAGCCGTGCGGGCACGTCGCCGCGCGCGAGGCGACGCAACATGTTGCGCGGGCGGCGCCTGATGCCCTCGACGATGACCTCGCCTGGGCAGGCGGTGCCGAATATCACCAGCATAAGCGGCGCGCCGGGGCGCAGCAGCCGCCCCATGCCGCGCGCGAAGGGCGCAAGATCGGTCACGCAATTGAGCGATGCGAAGACCGAATAGGCGCCGTCGAACAGGGGCTCGCCCGCGAACGCGCGCCGGTCGGCCAAGGCTTCCATCGCTTCGGCAGCCGCCGCTTCGGCCCGCACGTCGGCATGTCCCGCGAACTTGTCCGATGCCACGCGCACCATCGACGGCGAGGCGTCGGTCATCAGCACGCGGCGACCCTGTCCGGCAAGCCAGAGCGCATCGTCGCCCGTGCCGCCGCCTACCTCCAGAAGCTGCGCGCCAGGCGGAAATGATCGAAGCAGCGCCCGCCGCACGGCGCGGCGCTGGGCGGCGACGCTCAGCCAGGGCGTGAAGCGGCTGTCGTAGATGTCCGCGATCGAATCGAACGCGAAGGCGGCGGGGGGAAGCTCGCCCAAGGTGGCTCAAGCTCCCAATGCTAGGCGAAAGGGTTCGGGTGAGCGGTGCAGATGCTCCGAGCCACCCAGTTCCGCCCATGCGGAGTCATCGGCGGTGCCGGTGTCGATCTCGGCGTGCAGGATGTCGCGCACCCGGCGATAGAAACCGGAATCATACGTGCCCTGGAACAGCATCGCGAGGTCGCCGGTG
>Ga0105240_10010180_pt1 | contig 13236 bp, 6 predicted proteins | sample KBSC54metaG_FD_80426 | JGI IMG/M metagenome (GOLD analysis project Ga0105240, IMG submission 80426) | Corn rhizosphere microbial communities from Kellogg Biological Station, Michigan, USA - KBS C5-4 metaG | ecosystem: Host-associated > Plants > Roots > Rhizosphere > Soil | place: Michigan, USA... | reverse complement strand
TGCCGCGAGTACGCGCGCAGGACGCAGCGGGTGACGTGATCGATCCAGCCGGAGTCACGGCGCTTCTCGATCGCCTCCAGCAAACCCTGCAGAACGGACGCGCGGGCGAGTTCGCCAATCTCCTCACGGCGTCGGCCGACCGCGCGCGCGCGATCCGTTTCGCCGCCGACGAGGTGCGTCCTGGCGCCACACGTTCAGTCGTCTCGCTCGAAGATCGCCAGCCGTTGAACGCAGCCTCGCCGGCAAACGCGCTGCGCCTGATGGTGGACACCTTCACCGAGTTCGGCTCGCGCGCGCGGGTCGCCACGCTGCAGCTCGACATCCGGTACGACGCCGGGAAATGGGCGATCGACTCTGCGTCGCGACTCACGTCGATGGACGATGTGTTTCACTTGACGCTCAATACGCAGAAGGAATACACCGCGAAGAACTTCGTCGTGAAAGGCGAAGACATCGAGCTCACCCTCGAAGACGGAACCGTATTCACCGTCGACACGGAGCGCGGCGTCACAGGACTGGTGCTGATGGGACGCGGCCAGCTGCACTTTCATCCCGCGCCGGAGGCTGAAAAGGGGCAGGTCAGGATTTTCAGCGGCGCCGACGCGCTGGACACACGGTTCGACGCGGCGTTCGTGCGCCTTGGCAGCTTCGCCGCGCATGCGGATCCGGCGGCGCTCGCGCCGAGGACGGTGGACGCGCGGGATGTGAAGCGGGCGGACGAGATCTTCCGGGAAGAATCCGCGAAATCGTTTGGGCTCGAGCTCGGAACGCTCACGCGCGAGCCGTGGTCGCTGCTTCCCGGCGCCGACGATCTGCTCGCCGAAATCCGCACGAAAAAATACGACACGCTGACGTACTCGCGATCGGCCGGCCTGCCGGAAGACATCTCGCTTTTCGATCGCCGCCGGCAGCGCAACATCGCCATCTACGCGTCACAGTCGAAGCTGGCGTCGCGCGGGCGTTTCTACAGCGAAGACGACCAGGTCGGCTACGACGTCCTCGACTACGACATCGATGTCCGCTTCACGCCTGACCGCCAGTGGCTCGACGGCAAAGCGGCGGTGCACCTGAAAATCCGCAATCAGCCCACCGGCCAGCTGATGCTTCGCCTCGCGAACCCGCTCGTCGTGCAGTCGGTGCAAAGCGATCGCTTCGGACGCCTGCTCAGCCTTCGCATCAAGAACCAGAACACGGTGCTGGTGAACCTGCCCGCGCTGCTGATGCCGGACACGGATTTGACGCTGACGATGACGTACAGCGGGCGGCTGCTTCCGCAGCCCGCGACGCAGGAAACGATCGCCGTCGCACAAGGGCCCGGCGGCGGCGGTGGCCAGTCCGCGAGTCCGACGCCGCTGCCGCCTCCCTCAGGGCTCGATCAGCTGCAGGACCGCGCCATGGACACGCTGGATCGATCGGCTTTCCTGCGTCCGGAGGCGACGTTTCTCTACAGCAACCGCAACGCCTGGTACCCGCAGTCGCTCGTCAGCGATTACGCGACGGCGCATCTGCAGGTCACGGTGCCGGCCGAGCTCACCTGCGTGTCGAGCGGCGAAGCGGCGCCCGACTCGCCGACCTACATTCCCAACGATGATCCCTCGCAGTCGAAGAAGATCTTTTCGTTCGTCACCAGCCGGCCGGTCCGCTATTTGTCGTTCGTCGTGAGCCGTTTCGTCCCCGCCGATCGATTGACGATTGCGTTCGACGACTCGCCGGAAGCGCGCCGGGCGAGCCTCGCGCGGAACGCGCCGACGATGGCCGGCGAAAACCGATCGATCGATCTCGCGGTGCTCACGAACCCGCGCCAGCAGCAGCGCGGGCGCGCGCTGGCCGAACGCGCGGCAGACGTCGCGCAGTTCTACCAGTCGCTCGTCGGCGATTCGCCGTATCAGAGCTTTTCGGTGGCGCTCGTCGAGAGCATGCTGCCCGGCGGCCACAGCCCTGCGTACTTCGCGGTGCTCGATCAGCCGCTGCCGACCGCGCCGGTCACGTGGCGTGACGATCCCGCAGCGTTCTCGCGCTTCCCCGATTTTTTTCTCGCGCACGAGCTCGCGCATCAATGGTGGGGACAGGCGGTCGGCTGGCGCAACTACCACGAGCAGTGGCTGAGCGAAGGGCTCGCGCAGTATTTTGCGGCGCTCTACGCCCAGCACGAACGCGGCGAAGATACCTTCGTCAGCGTGCTGAAGCAGATGCGCAAGTGGAGCATGGACGAAACGGATCAGGGTCCGGTGTATTTCGGCTACCGCATCGGCCACATCAAGGGCGATAGCCGCGCCTTCCGCGCGATCGTGTACGACAAGGGCGCGATGGTGCTGCACATGCTTCGCGGTTTCATCGGCGACGATGCGTTTTTCCAGGGGCTGCGGCGGTTCTACGCCGAATCGCGGTTCGACAAGGCGAGCACCGACGACCTGCGCCGCGCGATGGAAGCGGAATCGGGCCAGCCGCTCGCGCGGTTTTTCGACCGCTGGATCTATGGCTCATCGCTGCCGAAGGCCACATTCTCCTCTCGCGTGGAGCAGAACGAGCTCATCGTCCACGTCGAGCAAACGGGCGACGTCTTCGACATGCCGGTGACAGTGACGCTCAATTACGCCGACCGCCGCACGGCGAAGGTCGTCGTCCGCGTCGCGGATCAGAGCGTCGAACAACGCATCCCGCTCGACGGCACGCTCCGTTCCGTCGAGGTCAACAAGGACAACGGCACGCTCGCCGACATCCGAACCCGTTGAACCTGTTGAACCTGTTGAACCTTTTGAACCCTTTGAACCTTTAGAACCCTTCGCACTATGATCAAGATTCATGGACACCGTCACGCTGACAATCGACGGCCGGCAGGTCACTGTCGAAAAGGGTAAGACCGTCCTCCAGGCCGCGATCGAGTGCGGCATCCAGGTTCCCTACTACTGCTATCACCCCGGAATCGGCATCGACGGCTCGTGCCGCGTCTGCGTCGTCAAGATCGAGAAAATGCCGAAGCTGCAGACGTCGTGCTCCACGTTGTGCGCCGACGGCATGGTCGTGCATACCACGTCCGAAGACGTTGTTGCCGCGCGTGCCGGCGTGTTCGAGTTCCTGCTTGTGAACCATCCGCTCGACTGTCCGGTCTGCGACAAAGGCGGCGAATGTCCGCTGCAGGATTTTTCGTACCGCTTCGGCACCGAGCAGAGCCGCATGGAATTTCCGCGCCGCGTGTTCGACGGCGAAGGTGTGAAGGGCGACGTCGATTTCGGGCCGACGCTGATGCTCAACCGGCAGCGCTGCATTCTGTGCACGCGCTGCGTACGCTTCATGCGCGACGTGGACGCCGACGCCCAAATCAACGTCATCGATCGCGGGTACGGCAGCGAGATCGCGACGTTCCAGGAGGAAGGCGTTCATTCACTGATCTCGGGCAACCTGATGGACGTCTGCCCCGTGGGCGCGATCACCACGCGCGACTACCGGTTCAAGTCGCGCCCGTGGGACAACCCGTTCGCCGCCGACACGATCTGCACGCAGTGCTCGAAGGGCTGCAACACGACGGCCTGGATCAAGGGCAAGCCGGAGTGGGCGAAGGGTTCGCGGCTCGTGCGATTCACGCCGCGCCTCAATCAGGATGTCAACGGCTACTGGATGTGCGACATCGGCCGTTTCAACTATCACTGGATCGAAGGCGACGATCGCGTGCGGCGTCCGCTGCTGCGAAGCGCGCAGGCCCCGAGTGCAACAGAGGGGGCGGCCGCCGTGCAAAAGCCGGTGGCGTGGCACGAGGCGTTGAACGCCCTCCGCGATCGCCTTGGCGCGGCCGGCGGCTCGAATCCCGACGGTGTGCGCTTTCTCCTGTCCGCGCACGCCTCGCACGAAGAATTCTTTCTGTTCGGCCGCGTGATCGACGGCCTGTTTGGCGAAGGACACCGGAACCAGGCATCGGTTGGCTGGCGCGTCACTCACAAGCCGCAGCCCGAACATTCGAAATTCAAAGTGCCGGCGGTGGATGCGCCCAACGTCAACGGCGCACGCGCGTTTGGATTCGTTTCCTCGGCGCAGGTCGACGACGAGAAGGGCGGGGATGTGTCGGCGCTGCGCGCCGCCGTCGAGAGTGGACGGGTCGCTGCGCTTTACGTGTTCGATCCCGGTCCCGATGGATCGATCGGCGACACGCAGTGGATTCTCGATGCGCGCGCGGCCGGAAGACTTCCGCTCCTCGTCGTGCACACGGTCGTGTACAACGCTCTCGCCCGCGAAGCCGACATCGTGCTGCCGGGTACATCGTACGTGGAGAAGGAAGCGACGTACACGAACGATCAAGGGCGCCTTCAGGGCGCGTCGCGCGCGATGGCGCCGGTCGGCGAAAGTCTCGAGGACTGGCAGATCATCGCGAACGTCGCCGAGTCGCTCGGGCTCGAGATGCGCTACACCTCGTCGTCGCAAGTGCGCGAAGCGATTGCCGCGGCGTTGCCCGACGCGGCGGCGCTCAAGGGCATCACGGGAATCAAGTTCCACGAGCCGATGCCGGCGCAGAACTGGCTGCAGGGATCGAACCCGTCCGAGCGATGGAAGTGGGATTTCATGTTCCAGGACCTTCCGCCCGTCAAAGGCAACGTCGATCCCTCCTCGCTTCCCGCGACGCCCGGCCTGATCCCCCTTCGAGAAGTGAAATGACATCGGTAGGACGGACCTGCAGGTCCGTCACCCTTCTTCTTTGTCTCGCGGGCGCTTCCGCTCTCGCGCAAACGGCGCCGCCGCCAGCGGAACTCACACCCCTTACAGCGACAGACGCGGTCCACGCCGGCGACGAGGCGCGGCTTGCACTGGAAGTGAAGCTTCCGGCCGGCCTCCACACAAACTCGAACCATCCGCGCGAATCCAATTTCATTCCCATCGAGCTCACGCTCGATCCGTCGTCGGCCGCGCAGGTCGAACAGTTTGTGTTTCCTGCACCGACAGATCTGACGCAAGCGGGATCGACAGTGCCCCTCAGCGTCTTCACCGGCGAGTTCGCGATTGGCGTCGTCGTGAAAGTCGCCGCGACCGCGCCCTCCGGCGATCTGCCGCTCAAGGGGACACTTCACTACCAGGCGTGCGACGAAAGACTCTGCTACGCGCCCAAGACGCTGCCAGTCGCATGGACGCTGCACGTCGTACCCGCAAGAACGAAACTCAAAGCCCAACACGCGGACGTGTTCGGCAGGATCGATTGGACGCGCGGCGAAAAACCGTCAGCCGCCACGAGCACCTCGAGCACCTCGAGCACCCCGAGCACCCCGAGCACCTCGAGCACCTTGAACACCTCCGCTGCCGCTCTGGACAAATTCGCGGTCCTGGGGACGACGAACGGGTACCTGACCGCGGGCGAGTTCCTCACCTTCATTCACAACGCGGAAAACGGCATCACCGAGAAGGGCATGTTCGAGGGCCGCGGGCCGCTCGCCATCATCCTGATCGTGTTTCTCGGCGGCCTCGCGCTGAACCTCACGCCGTGCGTGCTGCCGATGATTCCGATCAACCTCGCAATCATCGGCGCGGGAACCAAAGCCGGGTCGCGCGGCCGCGGATTTCTGCTCGGCGGCGTCTACGGCGCGGCGATGGCCGTCGTGTACGGCGTCATCGGCCTCGTCGTGATCCTCACCGCCGGCACGTTCGGCACGATCAACAGCACCTGGTGGTTCAATGCCGCCATCGCGGTGCTGTTTGTCGCGCTCGCGCTCGCGATGTTCGACGTCATCACGATCGATTTTTCGAGCTTCTCCTCGAACATCAACGTCGGCGATTCACGGCGCGGCACCTTTCTCGTTGCCTTCGGCATGGGAGCCGTCGCCGCGCTTCTCGCCGGGGCGTGCGTCGCTCCCGTCGTCGTGCAGGTGGTCCTCTTTTCGAGCGATCTCTACGCCAAAGGCACCGGCGCGGCGCTCGCGCTCCCGTTCGTGCTCGGCATCGGCATGGCGGTCCCCTGGCCCCTCGCGGGCGCCGGCATCGCGGCGATGCCCAAACCCGGCGCGTGGATGGTGCGCGTGAAGCAGGTGTTCGGCGTGTTCATCCTCGCCACCGCCGTCTATTACGGCTACGAGGCGTACACGATTGTTTCCAGCCGGTGGGTGGACGCCGCGGAAGTGAACGCAACCGTGCAGGAAATGCTGCGCGAAGGCTGGCATCCGCTCGATGAGGGCCTCGCGATGGCGAGACGCGAAAACAAGAACGTCCTCATCGACATGTGGGCCTCGTGGTGCAAGGACTGCCTCACGATGGATCAGACGACGCTCAAGGACACGCAGGTGAACGGGGCGCTGGCCAATTACGTCAAGATCAAGCTGGACGCGGAGGATCCCGATGCACCCGCGATGAAGGCCATCCTCCAGCGCTTCAAGTCGGCAGGCCTTCCCACGTACGCGATTCTGAAGCCGCAGGGCAAATAGGCCAGTGAGCGGAGTCGAGCGCGAACTCGCGGCGGCGGTCAGCGGCGAGGTGCGCTTCGACCGCGTGTCGCGCGCTCTCTACTCCACCGACGCGAGCGTCTATCAAATCGAGCCGCTCGGCGTCGTCCTCGTCAAGACGCGAGACGATGTGATACGCGCGGTGGAGATCGCCCGTAAGCACGGCGTCTCGATCACGGCCAGAGGCGGCGGCACGTCGCAGGCCGGTCAGGCGGTCGGCGCGGGCCTGCAGCTCGATTTCTCGAAATACTTCAACCGCATCATCGACGTTGACACGGCGGACCGAACCGCATGGGTCGAGCCTGGCGTCGTGCTGGACGAACTGAACGCCGCGCTGCGCATTCACGGGTTGCGGTTCGCGCCGGACATTTCCACTGCGAGCCGCGCGACGATCGGCGGGATGATCGCCAACAACTCGAGCGGCGCGCGGTCTGTTCTGTACGGCAAGACGATCGATCACGTGCTCGAGCTCGACGTCGTGCTGTCGGACGGGTCGTTCGCGCGCTTTCGACCGATGGACGCGGACGAAGTTGCCGCGGCGAGCAGCGGCGACACGCTCGAAGCGTCCTGCTACCGCACGGTGCGGCGCGTTGCGCGCGAGGCGGAATCGGAAGTCGACCGGCGGTTTCCGAAAGTGCTTCGACGGGTCGGCGGCTACAACCTGGATGCATTCGTTCGTCCGTCTCCCTTTAATCTCTCGAAGATCATCGTAGGCTCGGAAGGCACGCTGGCGCTCATCGTCGCGGCCAAGGTGAAGCTCGTCCCGCTGCCGACTGCGAAGGCGGTGCTCGCGATCGAGTTCGCGGAGCTGCTGGACGCCCTCGCCGCCACGCCGGTCGTTCTGCGTCACAACCCCTCCGCCGTTGAAGTGATGGACGGCTTCATCCTGCGACACGCTCGGGAGAACGCGGCGCTTGACGCGATCCGGCGTTCGCTTGTGAGCGATGCAGCGGGCGCGCTGCTCTGTGTCGAGCTGTACGCCGATGCACCCGGCGAGCTTGGTCCGCGGCTCGACGCCATCGAGCGCGACCTCGAGCAGCTGAAAATGAAATGCCGGTGGCAGCGCGCGATGACCGCCGAGGCGCAGGCGCGCATCTGGAGTTTCCGCGAAGCATCGCTCGGGTTGTCGATGGCGATGAAGGGCGACGAAAAGTCGCTGTCGTTCGTGGAAGACACGGCCGTCGCGCCCGACAAACTGCGCGACTACATCGAGCGGTTTCTTGCCGTCGTGCAGCGGCACAACACGACGGCTGGTGTGTACGCGCACGCGTCCGTCGGCTGCCTGCACGTTCGCCCGGTCGTGAACCTCAAGACGGCGGATGGCATCGCGAAGTTCGAATCGATCGCTCGAGAGATTTCGGATCTCGTGCTCGAATTTGGCGGCGCGCTCTCCGGCGAGCACGGCGATGGGCTGGTGCGCGGCCCGTTCATCGAGAAGATGTTCGGCGCGGCGCTGTACGACGCGTTCAGAACGGTGAAGCACGCTTTCGATCCGGCCGGCGTGTTCAATCCGGGCAAGATCGTGGATTCGCCGCCGCTCGCCTCAAACCTTCGCTACGGAACGAGCTACAAGTCGACGGCGCCCGCGACCTTTTTCGACTATGCCGAGTACGGCGGGATGACCGGCGCCGTCGAAATGTGCAGCGGGCTCGGCGCGTGCCGCAAAAAGCTCGACGGCACGATGTGCCCGTCGTACATGGCGACGCTCGAGGAAAAACATTCGACACGCGGCCGAGCGAACGTGCTGCGGCTGACGATGGCGGGCCGGCTGGGGGAGGCCGGTCTGGGCGATCGCGACGTATATGACGTGCTCGACCTGTGTCTCGAATGCCGCGCGTGCAAGGCGGAGTGCCCGGTTGGCGTGGACGTCGCACGATTCAAGAGCGAGTTCCTGGCCGACTACTGGCGGCGCAACGGAACGCCGCTGCGCGCGCGTGCGATCGGACGCATTCATTCGATTGCGAAATGGGGAAGCCGCGCGGCGCCGATCGCGAACGCCGTCGCGTCGAGCGGCGTTGCCCGCCTCGCGGCTGACATATTTCTCGGCATCGACCGCCGCCGCCCGCTCCCGCGCTGGGACGCGACGCCTCTCACGCGGAGAATCGCGGGGCCGGAGGCCCGAGCCGCGAGTCCGGTGTCGCTATTTGTCGATACCTTCACCAACTACGCGCATCCCGCGATCGGCACGGCGGCGATCGATGTATTTCGAGCGGGCGGTGCGTCTATCTCACTCGCGCCGAACGGATGCTGCGGCCGGCCGCTCATCTCCCAGGGGCTGCTCGATGAGGCGAGACGGCTCGCAGAAGCGAACGTCGGCGCGCTGTACGAGATCGCCGGACGCGGCGCGGCGATCGTGTTCCTCGAGCCGAGTTGCCTCTCAGCCGTTCGAGAAGATGCGCCGTCGCTCCTTCGAGGCGAGCTGCAGCGGCGCGCAAAGGTGATCGCGAACGCGTGCGTCCTTTTCGAGGATTTTGTGGAGGCCGAGGTTCGCGACGGGCGGATGTCGCTGCCGCTCGCGAAGGGACCGTCAAAAGTGCTGCTGCATGGCCACTGCCATCAGAAAGCGATGGGACTGAACGCTTCCGCGCGTGCGCTGCTCTCGCGAATTCCCTCGTGCGCCGTGGTCGATCTCGACGCCGGCTGCTGCGGCATGGCGGGATCGTTCGGATACGCGAAGGAGCACTACGAGATCTCGAAGCAGATCGGCGAACGCAAGCTGCTCCCCGCCGCGCGATCGATGGAGCCAGGCTCCGTGCTCGTCGCGTCAGGCACCTCGTGCCGCGAGCAAGTCGGTCATTTCGCTGGAGTGAAGGCGGTCCACGCCGCCGAATTGATCCGGTCGCTGCTCATCACTGACACAGGTAATCCAGTGCCGCCGCCACTCCCCCTCGCTTGAACGGCACGCTCGCCTCCGCGAGCCCCATTTCCACACCGCTGAGCGTTCCGGCGAGCATCAATTCGTTGAAATCGCCGAGATGTCCGATCCGAAACAGCTTCCCCTTGAATCGCCCGAACCCTGTTCCGAGTGACATGTTGAATCGTTCGAGCACGAGGGCGCGGAAACGATCGGCGTCATGGCCGTCGGGCATCATCACCGCGGTGAGCGAGTTCGCGTATTCCTCCGGGTTCATGCACACGAGCTCGAGGCCCCACGCACGCACGGCGCGCCGCGTGGCCTCGGCAAACCGCGCATGCCTCGCGAGCACGTTGTCGAGCCCTTCCTCTTCGATCATCGCCAGCGCCTCTCGCAGCGCGTACAAGAGATTGGTCGGCGGCGTATACGGAAAGAATCCGGCTTGGCTTTCCTCGATGATCGGCCTCCAGTCCCAGTAGTACCGCGGAAAACGCGCGGCCTCGGCCGCGGCAAGCGCCTTCGCGCTGACCGCGTTCAATCCAAGCCCCGGCGGCAGCATGAGGCCCTTTTGCGAGCAGCCAACCGACACGTCGACGCGCCATTCGTCGTGGCGATAGTCCGTAAGGCCGAGCGACGAAATCGTGTCCACCATCAGCAGCGTCGGATGTTTCACTGCGGCAATGGCCGCCGAAACCTTCGCGATGCTCGTCGTGACGCCGGTGCTCGTCTCGTTGTGCACGACGGCGACGGCCTTGATCGCGTGCGTCGGATCGGCCGCGAGCGCGTCGCCGATCGCATCGGCATCCGCTCCATGGCGCCAATCGCCCGGGAGAAACATGACATCGAAACCGAGGCGAACCGCGAGGTTGCGCCACTGCGCTGCAAACTGTCCGGTTTCGTACATCAACACGCGATCGCCGGGGGAGAGCGTGTTCACGAGCGCCGCTTCCCACGCGCCGGTGCCCGACGATGGATAGATCACGACGGAGGAAGCGGTGTTGAACAACCGCTGCAGGCCGCCGATCACAACTTTCGTCATCGCGGCGAATTCCGGTCCGCGGTGATCGATCGTCGGCCGGGCCATCGCACGCAACACGCGATCGGGAACATTGGTCGGTCCGGGGATCTGCAGGAAGTGACGTCCGCTCGATGAGCTCATCGGCACATTGTCGTCAACTGAATCTGCGATCTGCAATCTAAAATCTGAAATCTCGCGCGAAATATTGTGGTACTCTGACGCGCAACCAATGCGATCGCGTCCTGTTCGCTGGCTCGTATGCGCAATTGCCGTTCTGGCGATGGCCGCGTCGGGCTATCTGGCCTTCCACGCCGACAAACAGATTTCGGAACGCCGCGCGCTGCTTCGATCGTTTGAATCGAGCGCCCGCGATGCGGGGACGGCGCTGTCGGAACTTCGCGCCGGCCAGCAGGCCTACGTCGCCGCCGGCCAGGGCGCCGCATTCTGGATGCCGAAAGTGGCGACGCTCGCCGAGGCGGCGTCTCAAGACGTCGACGCGCTGCGGACGACGGCGCAGAGCACCGAGGCGCGCTCGGCGCTCATGGATGCATCTTCGTCGGTCACCGAATTTTCAAACGTCGACAAACGGGCGCGCGACTACCTGAAGTCCAACCAGTCGCTAATGGCCGCCGACGTCATCTTCACCGAGGGCGGCGAAACCGCCTCGGCCGCGGCAAAGCAGATCGACGTCGCCGCCATGCACGAGCACGAAGCGTTCGACCGATTCGAAGCGGCGCAAAAAAAAGCCGCCCTCTACGCGATTGGCGGCGGCGCGGGCATCGCGCTCTTGACGCTTCTTCTGCTCGCGGGTTCGGGCGCGTCAGAGCCGGCCGAAACCTCAGCGCTTATCCTCCGTCGGATGGAAGACGACGCGCCAGCCGCACCGTCGGCCGTGGCGCCCGCACCTGCGCCAATGCCGCGCAGTCAGCCGCACCTCAGAGCGGCGGCGGCCATTTGTACTGATTTCGCACGGGTCCGCGATGTTGCGGACCTTCGCAACATTCTTGCGCGCGCTGCCGACGCCCTCGACGCTTCCGGACTCGTCGTCTGGCTCGGTACGACGACCGGCGGCAACCTGCGTCCGGTCGCCGCTCACGGGTATCCGCAGCAGCTGCTGGACCGCATGCCGTCCATTCCGAAGTCGGCCGACAACGCGGCCGCGGCGGCGTACCGCACGGGCTCGATGCAGATCGTGCTCGCAAGGCCCGGCGGCCAGTCGGGTGCGCTCGTTGCGCCGCTCCTCGCGCCGGAGGGCTGCATTGGCTCGCTCACGGCCGAAATCAAAAGCGGCGGCGAGAGCTCCGACGCCGTGCAGTTCCTCGCAGCGATCTTCGCCGCCCAGCTCGCCACCGTCCTCGCCGCGTCGGCCCAGGCCGAACCGGCCGACGTCACCGCCAAGGCCGCGAGCCTCTAAGCCCCCAGCCTCCAGCCCCTAGCCTCCAGCCCCTAGCCTCTAGCCTCCCCCGAACACCTGAGCATCCGAGCCAAGTAGAATCCCCCGATGGCGAAGCCATTCCGCGACACGAAGGCGCACCTTCTCGAGCGAACCGAGCGCGAGAAGGTGAAGTTCATGCGCCTCCAGTTCACCGACATCCTTGGCGCGATCAAGAACGTCGAAATTCCGGACAAGCAGTTCGAAGACGCGCTCGACGGCAAGATCATGTTCGACGGATCCTCGATCGAGGGGTTCGTCCGGATCGAAGAGTCGGACATGTATCTCAAGCCCGATCTCTCCACGTTCCGCGTGTTTCCGTGGGCCGGGCCGACCGGCGAAAACGTCGCGCGGATCATCTGCGACATCTACGCGCCCGACGGCACGCCCTTCGTCGGCTGCCCGCGTACCCGTCTGAAAAAGGTGATCGCGCTCGCGCAGGGCAAGGGCTACCAGATGAAAGCGGGCCCCGAGGCGGAATTTTTTCTCTTTCAAATGCGCGACGGCGAGCCCACGACCGAATCGCACGACGCCGCCGGCTATTTCGATCTGAGCCCCGTCGATCAGGGCGAGGACGTCCGCCGCGAAATCGTCCTCGCGCTCGAAGCGATGGGCTTTCACGTCGAAGCGGCCCATCACGAAGTGGCGCCGGGCCAGCACGAAATCGACTTCCGCTACGACGACGTCCTGACGACAGCGGACAACGTGAGCACGTTCAGGTTTGTCGTGAAGAACGTGGCGATCAGAAATGGCCTGCACGCGACGTTCATGCCCAAGCCGGTGTACGGCATCAACGGCTCCGGCATGCACACGCATATGTCGCTCTTCAGCAACAACACGAACACGTTTTACGACGCGAAGGCGCCGCGGCAGCTGAGCGCGACGTGCCTGCAGTACATCGGCGGCATCCTCCGGCACGCGAAAGGCTTCTGCGCGATCACGAATCCGCTCGTGAATTCGTACAAACGACTCGTTCCGGGCTACGAAGCGCCGACCAACATCGCGTGGTCCGAAAAAAACCGCAGCCCCCTCGTCCGCGTTCCCGCCGCGCGCGGTGTGTCAACGCGCATCGAACTGCGCATGCCCGATCCGTCGTGCAATCCGTATCTCGCGCTGGCGGTGATGCTGCGATCGGGACTCGACGGCATCGACAAGAAGATCGATCCCGGGCCGCCGGTGAACAAGAACATCTTCGAGATGAGCCATCGCGAACGGCGTCACCTGCGGATCGACGAGCTCCCGACCAATCTCAGCGAAGCGCTGGACGAACTGGAAAAAGACGATCTCGTGCGCGACACGCTCGGCGAACACCTGTTCGAGCATTTCCTCGTTGCCAAACGCGCGGAGTGGCTCGATTACATAAAACATGTCTCGCCCTGGGAAGTCGAACGGTATCTCGGCGTCTATTAGATCGTTCGATGTGTAGATTCGAGGTCACCTGACGTGTCTCCGCGTCAGGACACGCGAGCGCTCTTCCGCGGTTTTACTGAGTAAAATCGCGGGGCCGGACGCGGTACGC
>Ga0105240_10010178_pt1 | contig 13237 bp, 14 predicted proteins | sample KBSC54metaG_FD_80426 | JGI IMG/M metagenome (GOLD analysis project Ga0105240, IMG submission 80426) | Corn rhizosphere microbial communities from Kellogg Biological Station, Michigan, USA - KBS C5-4 metaG | ecosystem: Host-associated > Plants > Roots > Rhizosphere > Soil | place: Michigan, USA... | reverse complement strand
GACGACCGCAAGGAGGTTGCCCCGCCCACGCTTATGCAATCGGGGTCACCTAGGGGATCTTCATTCAAGGATGGAGTCGCGCTCGCGGCCGCCCGGCCACAGATTCCTTGGCCCCATGGCACAATAGCGGATCCTACCTGCTGGCATTCGACGCCGGTGGCATATTCCGCTTCCAGATGATCCTCACGTCGAATATAGACCGCCAGGGTATCGTGCGGGCACAACGGTTTGACATGCAGCGCCAAGACTGAAAACGTTTCCTCCAGGCTCAGGGAATTGCCCAGATCCTGCGCGAGCGCGTAGAGCAGCTGTGCTTCCTGGCGCGCGGCTGCGATCGGAGAAACCAGCGGCGCGGGGCCATCCCCAGTGTCCTCCGTGCTGACCTCCAGTTCACGGTAATGACTCACCAAAATCTCAATCACTTTTGGATCGAAGCTTTTCCCGGACTCTGCTTGCATGTGTTGAATTCCTTCCTGAATCGTATAAGCCCGCCGGTAGCTGCGAGTCGAAACCAGCGCTTCGAGCGAATCGACGGCCGACAGAATGCGAGCGCCCACGGGAATCTCTTCCCCGCGCAGGCCCTGCGGGTATCCGGTGCCGTCCCACTTTTCACGATGCGAACGCACCATGGGCGCCACCGGGTAGGGAAAATGGGCTTGCTCGATGATCGCGGCGCCTGTCGCCGGGTGTATTTGCATCTTGTCGAATTCGGCCTTGGTCAGCCGGCCGGGTTTGGAAAGAATGTGTTCGGGCACGGCCAGCTTGCCGACGTTGCGGAGCAGAACAGCAGTGCGCAGCGCCTGCAATTCCGCGTCGGAAAGTCCCATTTTCCGGCCGATCTCCCGTGCATTGCTCCACACGCTCCGTTTGTACGTGCAATGTTCCGGATCGCGGCCTTCGATGGCTCCCGCCAGCGATTCCAAGGTTCGAAAGTGGAGGGCGTTCAGCTCTTCGATTCCACGGCGCCCCTGTTCGATGCCTTCCAGATAGAGCTTGTAGGCATGGACCATCCAGTACAACATGGGGACCACCAGCAGGGTAATTTCCCAGCCATTGTGCCTGTCGGCGATGGTCAACAGGCCCGCCGCGCTTCCTCCGGCCACATAATGCGGGAACGTCCAGAAGAGGGATTGCTTCCACGGTTTTTCAAGGGCGCTCGCCGACAGCGTCTGGGTCACAGTGCTTACGGCGAAGTACACGATCGCGGCCAGAACCATCAGCAGCGGCGATGAGGCTGCATGGGGAACGTGGTATGTCGCGTAAGCCGCTGAAGTCGCCAGCACTGCTGTTGCGCCATACAACCCTGTGTTCCCGGCATGCGGACGCGGCCTGGTCCACCAAAGAGTTTCCACGATGGCGCTGACACAGGCGATCACGGCCATTTCGGCCCAGCTCAACATCGACAGCCCGATGAGCACAACAAAAAACCGTACGGAGAGACGGGTGGCCAGTCCCCGCAAACGGACTTGCAGGAAACCGGCCAGAGCCGCCAGGGTGAGGAAAATCGCAAAACGAATCGGATCGCCGCCAGACCATTGGGAAATGGCGATTAGCAGGGTGCCGTATCCCGCAACGAGGAGAACCGTCGAATACTTTGGTTGGGCGGCGAGCACGTTCGCTTGGAGGATGGCAAGTGAATCGCCATTGCAGAATCGATTTCGAGCAATGGCAGCAACCACGGAAGTCCCGCCGTGTATAGGAGTTGTGTGAAAGCGTACTAAGGCCCGTTACTTAGTTGGATGCCTGATAGCGAGACATTCCGTCGCGGATGAGGCGGACACTTTGTCTAGGGAATCGCGCGTGGGACCTTACGATCGAGCCTGCCGCATCCCGGAACCGCGCACAAAACCCGACATGGGCGGAGGCGGAGGTAGTGGCTCCGGAGCCGGAGCAACTTTCTTCGGCCGCGCATCGAGACGAGTGAGAATCATCTCCTCCTTGGCACGCTGGAACTTGGGAGTGCCGGGTGTTGCCCCGGTGGCCGATACAGCTTCGTCGGTGACTTCGAGCGCCATCGGCAAATACTTTTGGAAGTAATTGCGAATGCGGTCGTGCACGATCCGCTGGGTGGAATATACCGCCAGATACAGCACCTGTTCGCCCGGCGCTTTAGACAAAACGGTGTAGAGCTGGGACGCCTTTTGTAGCTTGGGACTCTTCAGATCGCGTTCCAGTTTCTTGGCGCCGACCACGACTTTGTCGGGCGTGGCCGCTTCTATCTTGGTCAGATCCGCCGCCGTGATCAACGCATTCCGTTCCTTGGGATTGAGCTTCTCAAACAGGACATACAGGAATAACGCCAGCGTATTGATTCGGAAATCGATTCCGAACGGCACCATATGGCGGGCCTTTTGCAGCTTTGCAAACGTGGGCAGGTTGAGTTTTGCTCCGGTCAGAACGGGCGAGTACAGCTCGATCAGTTTTTCCTGCTCGAGAGCCGCCAGCAGATCGTGGGAATCCGGCTCCGCGGCGATGTTCCGCAGCTCACGGCCCAGCGCTTCAGCGGAAATACGCGAGAGCATCTCCGCTTCCCGGGCATTCTCATATTGGAGACGCGTGCGCTCGTCGATGGTGTATCCCAGGCGGACTTTAAAACGGATCAAGCGCAGCATGCGCGATGGATCGTCATAGAACGAATAATTATGGACCGCCCGCAGCTCTTTCCGCTCGATGTCGCCGACGCCGTTGGTCGGATCCACCAGCAGTCCTAACGATGCTTTATTGAGGGACAACGCCACGGCGTTCACCGTGAAATCCCGGCAGCGTAAATCCTCGTAAACCGTGGACGGCTCGATCATCGGTTTCCCGCCCGCTTTAGGAAACCTTTCGGAACGCGCCATGGCGATCTCGACGGTCACACCGCCCTCGCAGCGGAGTTGCGTCGACTTCTTGGTTTCGTCGGAGGAAAGCACTACGCCGCCGTGTTTCTGCGTCAGAACCTTCACCAGCTTGGCGGGATTCCCTTCCACCGTGAAATCCAAATCGCGCACGGGAAATCCGCCCAGCACGTCGCGCATCGCCCCGCCGGTCAGATACAGGCTCAGTCCGGTAGCGGACGCGGCTTCTTGCATCTGGCCCACCAGCCGAAATTGTTCCCCGGTCAGGTGGCTTTCCAGCATGAACATGTAGTCGCTCATTCTGTCCTCGCCTCTTCGTCGCGCCGCGCCCGGGTCATCATGCGCGGGGGTGATGCTGGTCGATTACTTCTCGGAGCCTGCGCCGCGCCACGTGCGTGTACACCTGCGTGGTGGAGATGTCGGCGTGCCCCAACATGATCTGGACGCTGCGCAGGTCCGCGCCGCCCTCCACCAGATGCGTGGCAAAACTGTGCCGGACGACGTGCGGCGTCAGCCGGCGAAAAATTCCTACCCGATGCCCATGGTTGCGCAGCAAGGTCCAGAAGGTCTGGCGCGTCATGGCGGATCCGCGCGCCGTGACGAACAGGTACTTGCTGGCGCGGCCTTTCAGCAGCTTCGGCCGCCCGCTCGCCAGATAGCCATCCAGCGCGATCCCCGCAGGCTCGCCAAAAGGAACCACACGCTGCTTATTTCCCTTGCCGATCACCTTTAGCACGCCCATCCGCCTCTCGACTGCCATCATTTCCAGGCCGCATAGCTCGGAAACGCGTAAGCCCGTGGCATACAACAATTCCAGCATTGCCCTGTCACGCAATTCCCGAGGTTTCGAACCGTTCGGAGATGCGACGAGCCGCTCGATTTCCTCGCGGTTGAGATATTTCGGCAGCGTAGACCATTGCTTGGGCGAAACCAGAAACTCGGCTGGGTCTCCCGTAACCTCGCCCTCGCGTGCCAGGAAACGGTAGTAGTTCCTAAGAGTTGCGACATGCCTGGCGATGGAACGCGGCGAAAACTTCGCGCGGTAGAGCGATTCGACGTAATCGGCCAGTTGTTGCGCATCGATCTCGCGCTCCGGCGCTGGCAGCTCACCGGTAAACCTTTCCAAATCAAGGCGATAAGACGAAATGGTATGCGCCGCCAGTCCCTTTTCCACGCGGCAAAAGTGGAGAAATGACTCCGCCAATCCGGAAAGCGGCTTCGCCTTAAGAGCCAACGGCTGCATCGTGCTAATGATACAATACTTGCGAAATTGTTTGGAAGGGTTTCAGCAGCAAACAAGAAGGTTTTAGTCGCCCGCTTCGACCGTGCTCCACTGCAGGGGTTTATCCAGACCCCTGGCGGCCTTCAGGCGGACGGCCTGGAATTGCTCAGCCCCGAAGGCACCCTTCTATCCATTCCTTACTCCGAAACCAAAGCGGTTTGTTTCGTCCGAGATTTCGAAAATGTGGAGACCTGGAAGCAGCACCGGTCCTTCGCCGCCCGTCCAAAAAGCGCCGGATTATGGGTCCAGTTGCGGTTTCGCGATGGAGACACTCTGGAAGGGGTTATTCCGAATAACCTTCTGCAGATCGAACCGGCGGGCTATAGCGTGGTTCCACCGGATCCGAACTTTCAGAATCAGCGCGTGTTCGTGCCCAAAGAGGCACTGGAATCGGTTCAGGTGCTGGGCGTGATCGGCAGTCCACTGCGGCGCCGCGCGAAAGAAGCCGCTAAGAGCGATACCTCAAAGAAAGACAAGCAGTTGGAGATGTTCGATTAAGCCGTAACCGGCACTCGCAGCCCGAATTCGCCGAGGTTGGTCCAGCGATCTTCGATGGTGTTCTGCACCAGCGTAATGTTCTGGACCAGGAATTCCCGGGTTCCCTTGTATTCGCGCCATCGACGCTGAGCCAAGTCTGCGACAGCGGAGACGGCCACGGGATCAAGATCTTTGGCCAGAGTTACATGCGGGTGATACTCAAAGCCTTCCTTGGATTCCAGCCGGCCTCGCTGCAAGGATTCGTGGATGCGCCGGGCTTGCTGCGATCCTGCCCCCACTGAAAGATGTATGACATTGGAAACTTCAAACACCTTGACTTCCATCAGTTTCACCCGAAATGCCGTTTCGCTCCGCAGGTCGGCTTCGATCTGGGTTCGGATCTCGTTCATAGGAATGTCGAGCGGCCGGGGCGGGAGAAATGTGATGTGGCTTCGGGCCATGCAGCCTGGCTGCACTTCCTGGCGAAACCCTTCGATAAATCCCGCCAGGGGTTCCGGGACGTAAGTTACCAGGGCGAAGGAATTAACTGCGATTCCTTCTCCACAAAACACATCCATTGCTGTCGACTATTGTAGCGCGGGGGACGCTTCCTGAACCTCGGGCCCAGGCTTCGGCTCCGGTAGGACCCATTGAGCTTCTTCGAACCCCACAAACTTAAAAATGCGCAGGGATCCGTCGTCGGACTCCAGCAGATCCCCCACTTCCAGGGGCGTACCCGCGTCCCGCAAAGCGAAAAATGCGGCATAGGGCGACTGAGCCTCGACGGAGGCCTGGGGCTGGTCCTCCCCTTCCGGCAGGGGCTGGTAGTCGCGTGGCTTTACCGTGGCGGTCCCGCTCACATGGGGCGCAAAGCGGACCTGCTGGCGCAAATGATCCTTCAGGCGATGGACACGGTAGGTCGGCATGGGCTTTTCCGGATTTATTATGCCTCAAAAACAAGTCAGAAAGAAAATGTTTTTTCAGTTACAGCGCGACGGGCATCTTCCGCCCCCTGGTCGAGCCATCTTTCGATGTTGCTCCTTTTCCACTGAATCGTGTCGCGGGCCGAGCCCAGAGGCCGTCCCGGACGAATCTCCTGAACCCGGACACCGGGCGGGACCGGAGGATTGTGTCCCGCGACGCCGCGGAAGGCGCGCACCATCTGGCGCAACCACCAGGAAGGCGATTCGGGCAGCGCCTGCAAGCCGAGGATGCGGTCCGCTCCAAGCTCCGCCGCGGCCCACAGTGGCAGCGCGCCCAGAAGCCCGCCGTCGGAATACCAAGTCTCGCCGATCCGCACCTGCGGCAGTGCGATCGGCAGCGCGCAGGAGGCCGCCAAGTGCTGCCAGCTGATTTCAGAATCTCGAAAGATTCGCGGCTTCATGCGCGGCAGCTCGGTCGCCGTAATCGCGAAAGGGATTCGGGGCATATAGTGCGCCATCATCCGCCGGATGTTAGCCGGCAGATGCTGGAGACTTGCGAAAGTTGGATCCAGCCACATCTGGCGGAGCTCTTCGGGCGTGGCGCCGCTGGCGATGAGGTATCCGTTGAGAGATCCCACCGACGCGCCGACGATCAAGTCCGGGGCAGATTCTGACACAAGGCGCTCCGCCAGCACGCTCCAGGCCCCTGCCTGCCAAGCTCCGAATAGTCCGCCGCCGGAAAGCACTAACGCCCGCATGAGAATATGTAGTGTAACGTGACCCATGAATGTAACCCATGAAAGCTGATCCGCAGTGAATAAACGCATCTGGCTCACCCTGATCGCGCTGGCAATCGCGGGAGTTGTGATCTGGAAGCTGGAGGACCGGCGCGGTCGGCCGCCCCAGGTGATGTTCGCGCGGGCTGCTCGCGAAAGCATATCCAGCGTGGTTTCGACCAACGGCAAAGTGGAGCCGGTGGAATCGGGCGATGCCCGGGCTGAGCGTGCCGGAGCTGTAATCAAAATCCTGATCCGGCACGGGCAGCGTGTGGAAAGCGGGCAAGCGCTGGTGGAGCTGGATTCCGCCGATGCCCAGGCGGAGTTGAAAACGGCCCAGGCTCGCCAGGCCGCGGTCCGCGCCGAGATGCAGGTGCTCGCACAGGGCGGCCGCGCGGCCGACCGCACAGGGATCGATACGGCCCTCGACAAGGCCCGCCTGGAATTGAAAATCGCACAAGACGGCTACGCCAGCGCGGTCCGTCTGCACGACAAAAACGCGGGGACGGAATTGGAAGTACGAACCGCAAAAGAAGCCGTGGACCGGGCGCAGGCGCAGATTCGGGCTCTGCAACAGCAGCGCGCGTCGCTGGTCACGCCAGCCGATCATAGCGGAGCCGAAGCCCGTCTGGATGAAGCCAAGACGGCTGCGCAATTAGCCGAGGCCCGCATTCGCATGAGTGTAGTGCGCGCTCCCATCGCAGGCATCGTGTATCAATTCGATCTGAAGCCTGGCGCGTATTTGAACGCGGGCGACCTGGTAGCATCCATCGGCCGCCTGGACCACGTCCACGTCAAGGTGTATGTGGACGAGCCGGATCTCGGCCGGGTGATGAAGGGCATGCCGGTGACCATTACCTGGGACGCGCTTCCAGGACGGCAGTGGAAAGGCCTGGTGGACCGGACACCCACCGAGATCGTAGCGATGGGCGCGCGCCAAGTGGGCGAGGTTCTGTGCGATATCGCCAACCCGGACATGGATCTGCTGCCTGGAACCAACGTCAATGCGTCCATACTTTCGGAGACAGTGGAGAACGCGGTTACTATCCCCAAGGAAGCGGTGCAGCGGCAGCGAAACCAAACCGGCGTGTATCTGCTGGAGGGCGATCACATCCGCTGGCAACCCATCACCCAGGGTGTCAACAATACGACTCGCACGCAGGTTCGCGAATTGAAGGAGGGCGACGCGGTCGCACTGCCATCGGAGAAACCGTTCAAAGACGGGATGGTAGTCGAGCCGGTGTTCCCGTAGCACTAAGATAAAGGCATGTCCGCGCACCCGCAGCCGCGCCTGACGCCCGAGCAGTATCTGGAAATCGAGCGCGCAGCCCAAGATGTTCGTAGCGAGTACTACAACGGCCGCATGTATGCGATGTCGGGCGGTCATCCGCACGCCATCGTCACTGGTAATATAGCCCGCCGCTTGGGCAATGCCTTGGAGAGGCAACCCTGCATGGTAACCACCAGTGACTTGCGCGTGCGGGTATCAAAAAGCGGTTTGTACACTTACCCGGACGTGGTCGTGGTGTGCGCACCGCCACGGTATGTCGATGATCGCCATGACACTCTGCTGAATCCGGCATGATCATCGAAGTCCTGTCTCCATCCACCGAAGCGTATGACCGGGGCTTCAAGTTCGCCCAATAGCGGACGCTGGAATCTCTTCAGGAATACGCCCTGGTCTCGCAATCCGAAGCCCGCGTGGAAATCTTCCGCTGCCAACCCAGCGGAGATTGGCTGCTGTCTGAATCTGCCGGGATGGAGGCCGTTTCCCGCTTTGATAGCGTGAGCTGCGCAATCGCGTTGAAAGACATCTACGAGAAAGTTACTTTTGGGGATGACGATATCGTCGCCAATCGACCTTCCCCCGAAGCCTGACCGGCCTTTCTCTTGTACAACGCCCGTTGTATACTCTCTGGACGCAGGAGGTAAAGTATGGGCAAAGTTGTTGCATTTGCGTACGGTGTCCTAGCCTACGCGATCTTCTTTCTAACCTTCCTCTACGCGATCGGATTTGTCGGCAACCTCGTGGTTCCCAAGTCTATCGATTCCGGACCGCAGTCTCCATTGGCCGAGGCCATGGCCGTCAATGTCGTACTGCTTGGTCTCTTCGCAATCCAGCACAGCGTCATGGCCCGGCAGGGCTTCAAGAACTGGTGGACCAGACTGGTGCCGAAATCCGTCGAGCGCAGCACATTTGTACTCTTCGCCAGCCTGCTGCTGGACCTGCTGTATTGGCAATGGCGACCCATTACGGCGAACATTTGGAGCGTGGATAATTCCGCCGGCCGCCTGGTGTTGCAGGCTCTGTTTTTCCTGGGCTGGGGCACGGTGCTTATCGCCACATTCCTGATCAACCATTTCGAACTTTTCGGGTTGAAGCAAGTGCATGCGAACTTGCGCGGAGAACAACCCGCACCGGCGACCTTCCGTACGCCAGGCCTTTACAAAAACGTGCGGCATCCGATTTACTTCGGCTTCATCGTCGCCTTCTGGGCAACACCAGCGATGACGGCGGGTCATCTTCTGTTCGCGCTTGCCACGACTGCCTACATCTTCGTCGGCATCTGGTTCGAGGAGCGCGATATGGTCAGCTTTCATGGAGACGCCTACGCGCGGTACCAGCGTGAGGTATCCATGATCGTTCCATTGCCCGCCAGGACGGAACCGGCAGCGGACAAAAGCCGGGCGGCCGGAAACGCATAAGACAGGCGACCCGCTTGCGGCCAAGTAAGATCGTCTGTCCCACCAGGGCTGCGTTAAACTCATTTCCGTGGCCATCAACCTGAAACCCGTTGACGTGGTAGTAGTCGGACTGGGCGCGGCGGGCGGCGTCGCGGTGCTGCCTCTGGCGCGCGCCGGACTCAGGGTCGTCGGCATCGAAGCAGGCACCTGGATGACTAAGGATCCGGGCAAATTCTTCCACGCCGACGAAATCTTCAATAACGTCCGAGGCCTGGTCACCACCGGCAACAAGGTTCACGGTGAGATCCCCACGGTTCGCAACGGTTTGACAGGACCCACCACCCGCGGAAACACCCATCCCATGATGAATGCGATCGGCGGCACGTCGATCCACTATCATGCGCAGAGCTGGCGATTCAATCCCTGGGATTTCAAAGTTCGCTCCGCGTCGATCGAGCGTTACGGACCTAGTTCGGTTCCCCAAGGATCGACCATTGAGGACTGGCCCATCGCCTATCAGCACCTGGAGCCGTTCTATGACATCGTCGAGCACGAAGTAGGCGTCTCCGGCCGCGCCGGGAACATCCAGGGTAAACTCACCGGACGCGGCAGCAATTTCGAAGGACCGCGCCGGCGCGAGTATCCCATGCCTCCGCTGCGGGACACCGATTTCACGGATCTGATGACCAAGGCGGGAAAATCGCTGGGATGGAATCCGTTCCGAGGTCCGGCCGCGATCAATTCACAGGAATATCGGGGGCGCCCGGCGTGCGCCTATCATGGCTATTGCGACCGCGGCGGCTGCCACGTAAATGCCAAGAACTCGACCGCTGTTACAACGATCCCGGCGGCGCAGAAGTTTAAGAATTTCTCGATCTTCGATAACGCCCAGGTCACCCGCATTCAAGCCGACAATAACGGCAAAGTGACTGGCGTACTGTACGTTCGCGACGGGAACGAATACTTCCAGCCAGCCCAAGCCGTACTGGTTGCTTCCTACGCCTACGAGAACGCCCGCTTGCTGCTGCTCTCGAAATCCAAAGCATTCCCCAACGGTTTATCGAACAACCACGGCCAGGTAGGAAAGCACCATTTCGGACACTGGATGAGCGCGTTAACGGCGCTGTTTCCGTTCGACGTCAACATCTGGTACGGAGCCATCGCGCAAGGTGTGGTGATCGACGAATGGGCCGACGATAATTTCGATCACTCCGGCCTTGGATTCATCGGCGGATCCAGCCTGCACGTCTATCACGAAAAACACCCCATTGCGGCGGCGGCCATGGCGACGTTCGGTCGAGCTCCGCAGTGGGGCTCTCAGTGGAAGGCCTTCATTCGTCAGAACGCCGGACGTACGGCTCCCGCATACCTGCAGACCAACAGCTTTCCTTACGAAGACCAATTCCTGGACCTGGACCCGCGGGTGAAAGATCCGCTCGGCGATCCGGTGATACGTGTCACCGTCGGTCCCCGCGAAAACGAATCGCGTGCCACGGCGCATGCGGCCATGAAAGCGGAGCAATGGTTCCGAGCGGCCGGAGCTATTGAAGTAAGCGGCGGCGGCAGCGGATTCGGCGGCGGACTCTCGACCCACGCTACCGGCGGAACTCGCATGGGAAATAATCCCGAAACTAACGTGGTCAACCAGTGGGGCTTTTCATATGAAGCTCCCAATCTGGGGATCCTCGGAGGATCGGTGATGGGCAGCATGGGCGCCCGCAACCCCACACTGACGGTGCAGGCGCTGGCCTGGCGAACCGCCGAGCACCTGATAAAGAACTGGAAATCCCTCGCTGGGTGATACGCTGTGTGAGATAGCATGATCACATCCGCTGATGACGCCAGCCTTCTTTTTGACCGATGGAGACAGGATGCGCGGCTACTGAAGCTGCGCCTGTGGTCGGCTTCTTTATTTTTCGACGCCATGGGAGCCGTGGCCGATTTCAATCCTGAAAGTCTCGAGCTGGGCGGGGATTCGTGGCGGGTCACGCTGCCGCTGACCGGAGCCACCTTTTCTTTTTCAGACCCCCGGGAGGTAGGCGTCGCTCCTGTCCGGGAGAATGAAGCGTCCCGCTACGAGTTCGGGATCGCCGTCGAGTTGCCTAATGGCGATCGGCTCATCATAATGGAACTAAAGGTTTCGGCCCCAAATGACGGGGATCTGGACCTGCCCGCCTAACGACCCGGGTACTGTAACTCTTGTGAGTTCCGGTACTTGCAACCGCTCCTTTTTCGTGTGAAACAGGAGTCTGACAGGCCGACTCTGATTGTGAGAGGAGTAATTCGATCCGCGCCCCTTCTATTCATGCGAACCATATACAGTTACCCGCGGCGTTATGGACGCCTCATGCGCGCAATTGTGCTGGGTTTAGTGGCCTGCGCCGCCGTGGCCAGCGACAGTACCCTTCCAGTGAGCCCATCAAAGGACCCACGAGGAGCGCGCCTGGAAGCATTCTTCAAGGCCTACGGGTGCCCGAATCCGCTGCATGTGGATGAATACTTAAGAGCCGCCGATTCTCATGCTCTGGATTATCGGATCCTGCCGGCCATATCGTTGGTGGAGACTACCTGCGGGACGTTCGAGCGGATGAATAACCGCTGGGGCTGGGACTCCGCTCAAAGTGGCTTTTCCTCCGTTACAGCCGGTATTGATTTCATTACGGCGCAACTAGCCGAGGGCGAGCCCTATAAGGGCAAGACTCTCAAGGAAAAGCTGTACACCTATAATCCCTACCCTCAGTATGTCCGTCAAGTGGAGCGTTTAATGCGAGAGATTGAAGACTGACGCTAGCCAGTCTGCGCGCTTACTTGGCTGCACTAATCTTCGATACTGTGATGTTGTCGCCTTTCATGGTTCCAGTGAGCTGAACCTTTTCGCCAGCATGTAGCTGCAAGCCGGCCGCCTTCTGGTTCGAGATGCTGTAGACCTTTCCGTCGCTGACGAAAACATACTTGCCGCCGGCCTTGATGCAGGCCAAGGTACAATCCCGATCGGTCTTGAGACTTTTATCTCCAGCCATCATTTTGGCGTGACTCATGCCGCACGCACTATCGGAAATCTCCCCTGTCCACGTTGCGGCGAACGCGGAAACAGCCGCCGCCACAGTCAGGAAAATAGCCTTATTCAGCACAGTTATTTCACCCCAAAAGTTAGACCCGTTGGATCACGGCTTGTTTCGAAAAAATACAATCCGCCGTTTAACCCTGGCTAGCCTTGTTGTGTGACGAGTTGTGTGAGGAGTTGTGTGAGGAGCTTGATTCCGCGTCCAGCGCGGGTTTCCGGTCTGGCTCGCCGGCCGGAGCACCATGCAGCAAGAAGTTATTCAAACGAATAAGCGCGTCCATAGCTTCCTTTAACGCGTGGGAGTGGGCGGCAGAGGCCTGGCGGATACGATCGGTTCCATCGGGATTTGGAATGCCGCTGGGCACCTCCGCGACGACTTCTTTGAAGCGTTCGGAAGCGATCTGCCGGCGTTCCTGCGCCTCATGCAAGTCTTTCCGAAGAGTTTGCAATGTCTGTGCGCGGCCTGACATCGGATCGGCATTGTCAATACTCTGAGGGTCGGATATTTCCAATCCCCGCGCCGTCAAATCGACGGCGAACATCACCGCTGTCCGGCCCTCCCAGAGCACCTTGACCATTTGGTCGGACTCGGCCGGACCAGGAACTACCTGCAGTACGGAGCCAGCCGGAAGTATGAACGCTACACGTTCACTGTCCACTGCGATCGTAGCGGTCCTCAAACTAAAACGTTTCCCGATAAGCATGGGAAGTATTTCCGGTAGTTGTAATGGACGTCCCATTATAAAGCGAATAGTCAATTTTGAGTATGCCGTTCGGGAGGTATTTTTTGGCCCGCTACCCCACGGAGCTTCAAGTTGACAAGGTCATTTCTGTCGGCTATAGTTCTGAAGTACTGAGCTATCAACGGTTTGTCAGAACCTGGCGATGGAAAACGGCGCGGATGAACGGGATCTTGAAGTCGGCTTCCTAGCGGAAGACGATCTTGAACATCTCATCGAGGATTATAGTCATCTGGCACCGCCCTCGGAAGGCGAGCTGCTTCAGGGTCATGTCGTCAAAGTCACGCCGACGGAAGTCATTGTCGACGTAGGGTACAAGCTGGAAGGGGTTGTTCCCATTGAGCAACTGCGCCAGCCCGACGGCTCGGTTACGATCAAGGCCGGCGACCCCATCGATGTGATGATCGATCGCAGCGGGCCGCAGCCGGAGGGCTATGTCCTGCTCTCCTATTC
>Ga0105240_10010175_pt1 | contig 13239 bp, 7 predicted proteins | sample KBSC54metaG_FD_80426 | JGI IMG/M metagenome (GOLD analysis project Ga0105240, IMG submission 80426) | Corn rhizosphere microbial communities from Kellogg Biological Station, Michigan, USA - KBS C5-4 metaG | ecosystem: Host-associated > Plants > Roots > Rhizosphere > Soil | place: Michigan, USA... | reverse complement strand
TTCCATGCGCATCAGATCATCCTGTCCATTGGTAAACCAGCTGTCTTCGATGTCCACATTGATTGGCGAAGTTACCAGCACGGTCTTGCGAGGATCGCCGCCAGGATCGGGTCCGCCTGTATTGTCGATATGCGCCCACTTGATGGTCACGGATTGTGCGCTGTCACACTGGAAACCACCCCACGATCCCGGCTGCTGACTATCGGAATTAAAAGAAATAGGCTGATCCTGTGTACCTACCAGTAGCAACACGCCCTGCACATTGATCTGGGCATCGCCCTTTACAATCACTGTCACTCCCTGCTGAGACGCCAGCGTATCCCCCGGCTTGACGGTAAGATCACCGGTAATGGTATAGGTATTCCCGGTAGTAAACGTTCCCTTCACAAAGCCCGATATATTCCCCGGGCTGATAGGGTTGGAAGGAGGCACCGTTGGAGTGATCACCTTCGTGGTGTCGCTTTTCGAACAGGAAGCAAGACCCGCAATGACAGCGGCAGTCATGAGGTAACGATGTACGATTTTACTCACATTCATATTTGTCTTTTTAATGGTGTTCGTGAATACGTTGTATTTCATATTGTGTATTTAAGTTTGAATGATCAATGGGCATAGCGCAATCCAAGACTGAAATTGAATTTCGTCTGCTCGTCAACGACCAGCAGGCTGTTGATCTCCTGCTTTAAATGCGTATTCAGCAGGTTGTTGAATTTTCCGAACAAAGTAAAATGCCGGTTCTTTAGCGTTTTCTCGGCAGAGAAAGCCAGGTTCGATTGGGGCCGTTGAAAATAGTCATATCCATAGATGGGATACACCACCGCAATGGACTTCCCTAAATATTGGAAGGCCAGCTCGGCAAAAAAGCCCCGCTTCCTGCTCCTGTACAAAAGAGAAAGATTCAGGGTATGATCCGTCTGCCCCTGTAGGGATCGCTTTTGCAGCGTGTCGGGATTGATATAGCCTGTAGCGAGATTGTAATAGGACTTGTTGGAATATATCTTCGAATAGATATAGGTATAATTGCCGCTTACGCCCCATGCGTCAAAATACTTCGTAAAAACCAGCTCCGCACCATAATCCGTTGCATCTCCAAAGTTCTGCGGTTCAAAGGTGGTCCCGGAAATATAAGCGTATTCTATCGGGTTCTTGATCTTCTTGTAAAAGGCGCCGACAAACAATTGATCCTCTCCGGCAGGATACCATTCATACCGGACGTCATAGTTGTCTGCAACAGTATGACTCAGATAAGGATTTCCCTGCGTGGAAGTGGCATCGGTAGCGCTCAGCCTGTTGGCTGGTACAAGGTCGTAGAAATTGGGACGCGCGATTGCCTTGTAATAGGACAATCGGATATTAGTACGCGCATCCGGTTTGAATTTAATGTCTATGCTGGGCAGCACATCCGTATAATCCTTGTCCACTCCATTGATCCCGGTTGCATAAAACGTATTCAAGGTATACCCCTGCGATGTCTTTTCGACACGCACGCCTCCGGTGACATCCACGATAGGCGCCGACACCCTGAACTGTCCATAACCCGCCGTGATATTCTCAAACAGCCGGTATTTATTTTTATCATAGTCATAGGTTCCGCTGCTATTGTACACGATCCACTGTGCCGACTGTATGTCAGTGAACTGTTGTTTGATGCCGCTGCTGGTGGTGGTAGGTTTCAGATCATACTCGTCCTGAATATTGTACCGGGTCTTGTGACGGTACAACCCACCCGCCTTTAGCTCCAGCGATCCGGTCCCATATAGTTTAGTCCGGTAAGACAGGTTGCCGATAACGTCGTAGTCTTTGTCCTCGTTGTGCTGCCAGATACGGGTGATATCATCGAAATAATTTGGTGTGGAGACAAATACATACGGCCCGTTGATATCATGGTCGGTATGTACGGTATCGATCTTCTTATTTATGGCCAGATCGGCCATATCAGGCGTCCTCTTCGCCGCATAGGAAAAAACACCCGCCCAGTCGAAAAAGAAATGCTGCGATAGCACATGCTTTCCATCCAGCTTGATATTTTCCAGGAATTGACGGCTGGTTACCGAAGTGTAATCCGTCGTTACAGGGCCCGTTCCGGGCACGGTCCTCCCCCCATTGCCGCCTACGATCGCCGTATCCACGATCACTCTCGCCTGCGCCACAAAAGTGTACAGGGTGGTAGAGGTAACCGTAAATTTATTACGATCGTTCATCGCATAATCCAGATGCAAAAGTATCCCGTTATTCATCTGTCGGGTGGAGAAAGATCTGTTGGCATAGTCGGAAAGAGCAGCCGCGCCATTCGCATGGACATCGGGAGCCGCCTGGTTGAAGGTAGAGTTGCTGCCATAGTACTGATCCTGGAAATTTTCCGTCACGATCAGCCCCAGCTTCTTATGCAACAAACGTTTACCATATACGATACTGGCGGTGGTATTGGGCATGGCAGTTACGTCCTTGAAATCCAGGTTCGACCTGCTGAAATCCTCCGGCCTGGCCGTATAGGAGCTGCCATATTTTTCGATGACACTCTTTTGCTGGATGTCCTTATGCGGGAAAGTGAGAAATTTCCTGTCAAAGAATATGGCGCTATACCCCACAGAACCCAGGACCTTGAATATCTCCCTCTCCGGCGCATCCTTCATGACCAGGTTTACTGTTCCCCCAATGGCATCGCCTTCCAGCTCCGGCAACAGCGACTTATGCACTTCAATGCTTCCCAGCATGTCCGAAGGAACCAGGTTCAGCGGTATAAACCGTGACTTATCATCCGGGCTGGTGATCTTGACGCCATTGATCAACGTATTGGTATAGCGGGGATCCAGACCACGGATGATGGGATATGCTTCATCCGCCCCTCCATTACGCTGGATGGTCAGACCACTCATACGCTGCAACACATTGGCTGCATTGATGTCGGGGGATCGCTCCATCGCCCTGGCCGAGATAACATTGACAATATCATAGCTTCTCTGCTCCTTCTGCCGTGCACCCGTTTCCTCTTCCGCATTTATCTTGCCGAATACCCGCACATCCGCCAGCTCCCTCGCCTGTTCTTCCAGCTCTATCCGCACTTCCGCGGGCTTGCCCGCAACAATGGTCACATGCGAACTATAGGAAGCAAATCCCACATATTCCACTTTTACATCGTATTCACCCGCAAGGAGATGCTTGAACCTGAACTCGCCATCATCATCCGTAATGGTATTCAATGTCTGTCCATGAGCATCAGTACATGAGACGATAGCTCCATATAATCTGTCCTGATTACGATGGTTGAATACCTTCCCCTTAAATGTTGCCTGTGTGTACCCGGATAAAGCAGCAACAGTAAATAAAGCAGTTAACAAAAGATGAAAGACCTTCATGCGAGGTGTTTTGAGTAAGACAAAAGTGCCGGTATTCCGTCAGGTCCTCTGCAACCCGGCTGTTATTTAATGAAGGGATAATCATTGTATAACCTTTTGATAATAATTCTATTATAAATACTAAAAGCCTACAGGAAATATCCAAATTCTCACCAGAATGACTTAGCATTCTCTTAATACTGACCGCTCAATCCAGATTTTCCCCAGAATGTTTTGCTTATTTTAATTTTTATGAAGATCCTCATTGTAGAAGATGAAATAGAGCTCTGCAATAGCATGGCGACATATTTACGAGGCGAGAGCTATTTATGCGAAATTGCAAATAACCACCGGACAGCCCTTGACAAAATTGAAGTATTCGATTACGACTGCATACTATTGGATATTTCCCTCACAGACGGCAATGGCCTTAATCTCCTCCGCCAGCTCAAAACAAATAACAAGTCGGATGGGGTCATCATCATTTCTGCCAGGAACTCCATCGACGACAGGATCGCAGGCCTCAATCTCGGCGCAGACGATTATATCAGCAAACCTTTTCACCTGTCCGAACTCAGCGCACGCATAAAAGCCGTTATCCGGCGACGCAGATTTGAAGGCACCAGCGTTCTTGTCTTCAACGAACTGGTCATCGACATCGAAGGCAAAAGCGTCTTCATCGAAGACAAACCGGTAGACCTTACCCGAAAAGAATATGACCTGCTCCTATACCTTGCCTCCAATAAAAATCGAATCATATCCAAGAACGCTATTGCCGAGCACCTTTCCGGCGACGAGATCATGAGCTATGACAACCTGGACTTTATCTACTCGCACATAAAGAACCTCAAACGTAAGCTGAGCATGGCCGGTTGTTCGGATTATATTAAATCCATGTATGGCATGGGTTATAAGTTCGAGCCCAAGGCCTAGCCGTGGCATGATTTTTTCAGGCATTTTTCGTAATTTTAAAGGGTTTGAGATCAATAGGTTCCATAATACTGCTTAGCATGCTATATGTGCCATTATCTGCCCAGTACTACTTTACTGGGGAGGTAAAAGGCCCCCACGGCGACAATCTTCAACACGTCTCGATCCTCGTACAGTCTACAGGGATGGTATTCAGGACAGGCCCCTTTGGGAACTTCGAGATCGTATCCCGGACAGCAGATGATTCGCTGACATTTTTCATCGATGGATACGAGAAATATTCCAGCCCCGTCAGCTCCACAGAGTTTCTTCGCGTCATCCTAAAAGAGCTACCATTCCCACAGATCTCCAAAAAGAACAATCTCATCTCCATCATCAGGGGCGCCGTTACGGAGCAATCCTCTGACGACAATACCTTACAGACATCCCTGGTAGAAAATCCATTTGTCAGCCAGTACGCCACCATGTCGTTTGCCTGTAATAGCAACAGCGTCTCCTACAGTAATATCAAACGCTTCCTCGACATGGGACTACCCGTACCGGCCGAAGCCATAAAGCTGGAGGAAATGTTGAACTATCATAACTTCTACTATGAGGACCCCATAGAAAAAGACCCCTTCCATTGTTCATCCGCGTTATTGTCCTGTCCATGGAACGAAGCGCACCGGCTATTATGTCTGAATATTTGTGCGAAGAAGGCCATCCTCCCCAACACACCTCCGGCCAACCTCGTCTTCCTCATCGACGTCACAGGCTCCATGGATATGCCAAACAAGCTCCCCTTCGTCAAGTCCTGTCTTCATCTCCTGGTAAAGAACCTGCGGAACATCGACACCGTTTCCATCGTCGAATACGGGGGGAGACAGCGCATGCTGACGGGCGTTCCGGGCTCCAATAAAGAACAATTGCTAAGAGTCATCGAACAGTTGTACGCCGATGGCCCTTCCCCTGGCGAGACAGGTCTCGGGACAGCATATAAAGTAGCCGCCGCTCATTATATGCCGCGTGGTAACAACAGGGTCGTCCTGATCACAGACGGCGATATCTCGTCTTCATCGGCTAAAAGCCGTGACATGGTAGAACTTGCCCGCAACCAGTATGACGATGGCATACATCTCTCCTGCCTGGCAGTGGGTATGAATAAGGACGAAGCGTCGGAGTTGCCGGCGCTCGCCGAAGCAGGGCATGGCAGCTTCAGCATTATAGACGATGTGCAGGAGGGTGAAGGGGCAATGTTGAATCTTCTCGCGGATCACCTGCCCGGTGTCGCCGATAAGGTCTGCATCACCGCCCAATTCGACACGACCCTGGTACAGGAATATCGCCTCCTGGGCTTTGAGAATAAACGCAGCGCCCTGGAAGATACCGCACTGCGACTGGAAGGAAGCAGCATAGGCTCCGGTAATGCTCAACTGGCGCTGTTTGAGATCGTTCCCAAAAAAGACTCCGCGGGCATCGAGAACATAGCCAGTATTCAGATCGACTATTGCACTCCCGGCCAGGGTCAAACAAAGAAGATGAATTATTTCTGCCCCAATAAATTAGCTCCTTTCGAAAGGGCCCCGGCCTCTCTCAGAAAAGCAGTCTGTATCGCCCTGTTCGGGATGAAGCTGAAAGGGTCCCCCTGCACCGCCCAGTTCAGTTGGCCGGACATTGAAAAAATGACAAAAAAGGTCTTTGCAGGCAACAATGCCATCGATAGAGACTATATCGCCTTGATGACCAGGGCCCGTAGGGTATACGAACACCCACACAACAATTAATCATTATCTTTGTCTGCAATGCGATCCCGGCAAATATTCTTGCTCGTACTGATCATTATCATAGCAGATCAGACACTCAAAATATGGGTCAAGACACATATGGCCCTTGACCACAGCATCCACCTGCTGGGCCGGTATTCACAGCTCTATTTTGTGGAAAATGAAGGGATGGCAACGGGTTTACAGTTCGGCGGCAGCTGGGGGAAACTTTTTCTGACCCTTTTCCGCCTGGTGGCCGTGCTGTTCGGCGGCTTCTATATCCAACGGATCATAAAAAAGAATTATCATCCGCACTTCATAGTGTGCGCAGCCCTCATCTTCGCCGGTGCGCTGGGCAACCTTATCGACAGCCTCTTCTACGGATTGATATTCGAGAGCAGCACTTATGACCACGTGGCGCACATCTTCCCCGCACACGGCTACACCACCTTTTTACATGGTAGAGTGGTCGACATGTTCTATTTTCCATTGATACATACCAATTTCCCAAATTGGCTGCCCTTTGTAGGTGGTAAGCAATTCACCTTCTTCGACGATATCTTCAATATAGCAGATGCTGTTATCTGTGTAGGTGTGATCTATATTATAGTCTTCCAGCGTAAGCTCTTTCGCCGGCCACAGCTGCAGCCGGCGCCGACAGAAGCCTAGGGATTCGAAGATACGTCCGTCTGCTCCTTAAGAACAGCATCATTCGCCTGGCGACTCCTGAGAACATTGACATAGCTCAGCGCCAGGCGGTTGTTGTAATTTTCATACGCCTTCTGCGCCCAGGTCATGGCGCCATTGAGATCACCATTGATCTCACTTATGATCGCCATATTATAGCAGGCCCTACCGGCTACTTTCCGGCTGGGGTTGGTGGTCTCCTGTTGCCATAGCTTTGCGGCTCCATCCCAGTTGCCCGTTCGCGCCATGCGGGTTGCAACCGGGAAATTGGAGCTCCCTCTGACATAATAAAATCGGGACACACGCACAGAATACGGCATGATACGATACGCGTAGGCCTGCCCTGCCTGATTACCCACCTTGATCACTTCCTCTTTATGTCCCATAATAGCAGAAGCAGCAGCCACAGGGCTCCCCCTAAAAGAAAGGTCCCTGGAAAGGATATATTCATCCAGTATATTCCGCGAAGAAGGATCATATATACGCCAGCCCGTCTTTACCAGCGTCGTCATATTCACTTGCTGCGTCAGCGCAGGCACTCCTCCGACCATCGTACCAAGCGCAGTCGATCCGACAGCCGCCTTGGTTTCCGCATCGAACAGCTCCAGCGAGAACAGCAGGTCTGTGTTATTAGCCTTGCATATTTTCTCCACCGTGTCCCAGGACATGGCGGACGGGAATACACCCGCGCCAAAGCTCCGGAGGTCGAGATTGGTCAATGGCTTGACCATGGAGAAACGATTGTTCTTCATCAGCTCATCCGCCAGTCCTGTCATACTGGCCCTGGCGCCATCTTTCTGTAAATTGCTGGATTCAAGCGACATTGCTTTGTGAATGGCGTCAACCGTCCTGGTCTCATCCGTAGCCCTCGTCCTGTTGACGACAGCCGCCGTCTTGGCGTAGGGTGGCAATGATACGGGCGCCGGTTGCATGACGCTGAGCGACATTAGATTAGTGGAGCTGCAAGAAGCGCATAGCAGGGCTATGCCTAGGGCTAAACAGAGGTTTTTCATACGTAAAATATTGGCCTTAACTCACTTAAAAACGAGTATTTTACGCATTTAGTATCTCATCCCGGCCCACGATCTCAATCTCTTCGTAAGCTTTTCACCGGGTTAGCCAAAGCCGCTGTAACAGCCTGATACCCCACCGTCATGACAGCGATCAGGATAGACAACGCCGCCGCTATCAGAAAGACCCAAATCCCGATCTCTATGCGATAATTGAACCCTTCCAGCCATGAATGCATCGCATACCACGCAATTGGCGTAGCTATGATCACCGCGATCAGGACCAGCCGGATAAAATCCTTTGCCATTAATAAAGTGACGCTGGCTACAGAAGCGCCCAGCACCTTGCGAATACCGATCTCCCTCTTCCTCGATTCCGCCATATAGGATGCCAGACCAAACAGCCCCAGACAGGAAATAAATATCGTCAATCCACTAAAAAGCAGGCCAAGTATGCTCTGCTGCTGCTCCGACTTGAATTTGCTGTTATAATACTCATCCGTGAAGTAGTATTCAAAGGGGTAACGGGGGTTCCAGTGTTTAAATATCTCTTCCACCTTTTTTAGATTGGCTGACACGGCGCCGGCAGGATTCAGCCGAAAATGCACCACAGGGTAGGTCGTAGAAAGACCCTGGATGATCATAGGCTCCACGGGATCATAGGGCGACTCCATGATAAAATCCTTCAACACCCCTACCACATGAAAGTTGCCCCCCTGGCCATTCCTGATCATCTTACCCACCGGGTCTTGCAGACGCATGGTCTTCACAGCCTTCTCATTCAGCAGCACCGCCGTACTATCCGTAGGATAGGTTTTCAGATCGATGTCCCGCCCCTGTACAAGCTGAGTGCCTGTGGTACGTACAAAATCAGCGTCACTCTCGAATTGCGCGAAATTCACCTTTTTATCATCCTCTGTGCTCCCCGGCCAGGAAAATCCGCCCACCGAACCCCAGATACGGGTGATGGGAGAGAACAGTTTGGTCACCGAAGTGGCTGCGCCACTGCCGATCATTTCCTGCTTGATCTGATCGTAATGCTTTAACACATCCCCTTGCACAAAAGTAAAGGCCAGCTTGTCCCTGTTATAGCCTGAATCCCGGTCCTGTGCATATTGCACCTGCCGGTGGACGATCATCGTACAGATGATAAGGGCGATAGAAAAGGTAAATTGCAACACGACCAGCACCTTGCGGGGCGTTAGCAGCGCATTCACTTTTTGGAAGCTGCCTTTCAACACCGACGCAGGCCGGAAAGAAGAAAGATAAAATGCCGGATAGCTGCCCGAGACGATCCCCGTGAACAAGATAAAGCCAGCCGCAAAATACCAGAAGCTGCTATCCCCATAGTTCGTATGCAGGTCAGCCGTTATTAGCCGGTTAAACCCTTTCAGCGACAGTTCCACCATGACAACGGCCAGCACAAAGGACAACACAGCCAGCATAATACTTTCTCCGATGAACTGTGCTATCAGCGAACCCTTGACGGCCCCTACTACCTTGCGTATACCAACCTCCCTTGCACGCCTTTCACTACGGGCCGTGCTTAGGTTCATAAAATTGATGCAGGCTATCAGCAGGATAAAGACCGCTATCACCGAGAATAATCTTACCATGGATATCAGCCCGCCCGTCAGACGGCCGTTCTCCACCTTGGAATAAAGATGCGCCCGGACCAGCGGCTGTGTAAATGTCTCCTCGCGCAAGTCCTTATCCTTTATTTGCTGCTGAACAAAATGGCTGATCTTTGAGTCGAATAAAGCTTGCGACGCACCCGGTTTCAACGCGACATAGGTCACCGCATCCGTGAACTTCCAGGACCCGCCGCTATTATCCCACCCTATCCGGTGAAGATAGCTCCAGGGCAAAAGATATTGAAAGGTAAACTCAGTATTGCCCGGAAGGTCCTTTAATACAGCCGTCACTTTAAAATTATCCGTGCTGTCGATACGGACCGTCTGTCCGATAGGATCCGCACCACCAAATAAATTTCGGGCGACATGCTCCGTAAGCACGATACCCTGGCCCCCGCTCAGCGCCGTCTGCGCATCACCCTTCAAAACAGGAAAGCTGAACACACGAAGAAAGGAAGAGTCCGCAAAGGCGCCCTGCAGATTGAAATGCTTTTCCCCCGTATTGCTTACGAGAAAATACACCGTCCTTATACGCACTGCATCCTCGACCTCACCAAGGTTCTTTTTTAGTTCCCCCGCCATCAACGACGACACACGCGGCCAGGCATCGGGCTTACCATTGTATTCCCCCCGGGTGTACAGCTGGTAGATACGGTCCGACTTTGCAAACCACCTGTCATAGCTTATCTCATGCTGCACCCACAGCCCGATCAGCAATGCGGAGGCCATACCAATAGCCAGACCAATAATATTGATGGAAGTAAAGGATTTGTTACGCCACAGATTGCGGATCGTAACAAGAAAGAAGTTCTTTAGCATAGATCAATTTACGACTTATCTTTACTTATGCCAAATCCCACACTCGTCTACTCGGGCTTTATCTCCGAAAATTATGACCGCTACCTCGGTCCCTTTTACTTCGAGCCCTATGCGCGGCACATCGCAGAATGCGCAGCTTCCGGCGCTCCCCGCACTATTCTGGAAATAGCCTGCGGTACAGGTCGCGTTACACGACAGTTACAAAAGATCTTCCCCAATGCCCGGCTCGTCGCCACCGACGTCAGCGGCGACATGCTTACTGTTGCCCGTCAGCTCACCCCCGGAACAAACATCGAATGGCAAATAGCCGATGCCATGGCCCTTCCCTTCGATGACCATTCATTCGATCTCGTGATATTCCAGTTCGGGCTCATGTTCGTACCGGATAAACAAAAAGCCCTCGCAGAAGCCCATCGTGTATTGAGACCAGGCGGACGGCTGTTGTTCAGTACCTGGGACTGCATTGAGAATAATCCCGCCTTCGATCTTGCGGACAAGGTCGTAAAAAAATATTTCCCCGTCGACCCTCCAAGGTTCTTTCATCATCCATTTTCTTTATGTGACAACGCACAGCTGACTGCATGGGCAAAAGCTGCGGGCTTTACTAACGTTCATGCCAGCCTGGTGAGCCTGACAGGCAATAGCCCATCCGCCGCCGATGCCGCCACCGGCATGCTGGAAGGAACACTCATGTATGTCAGTTTGAACGAGCTTGCCCCTGGTCAGTTACCCGCTATCAAGGCAGACCTGACAAAGGCGCTGGCAGCGGAATTTGGCGAAGCGCCGCTGACGAGTCCAACCCGGGCCTGGGTGGTAGAAGCTTCCACCCTCTCTCCCGAACCAAGCGGCACATCCGCATAAGAAATAACATGACCCCATTTATCTTTTCCTTGTCGCAACGCCACCGTCTTTGCACCGACCCTGGCTTTGGTAAATGCACCCGCAAATGAGGCCCGCCAGACGATAGCACGCCTGCCGGTATTCGACACTACGCTCCGCAGCCCACCCATATGTTGCACCATCAGGGTGGTCCCCAGAACAGGAACATCCTTCAACCAGGCTTCGCCCCCATCACGCTGACGATACAGCGTTGACACAGTACGCGTCCCGGGTATCACCTCAACCCCCATCAACCCCATAACCACACCCTGCACCACGCCAAACGAAACTTCGGGATATTCACGCCGGTCGGTAGATGGATCAGCCAGGTACAGGATCGTACGCCTCGCCGTATCCCAATACCCTTCGCGGTAAAACAAATACGGCAGGTAGGAAGTATTCTCCATATTCCATTTTACGGATGCCAGATGGTCGATCGTCCGACGGGCGCGCGCCGTATCATGCAATGCATCAAACCACAACAAAAAGGTCTCACCCTCCCCCATTCCAAAATGCCCCTCATTGCTATACCATGTCCAGTACCTGTCCGCGCTGTCGCTCCACCAGTCCTTTTCCAACCGTACCCGATATCGCTCGGCCCGTCGTGCATAGACATCAGCCTCGGCCCCACGTCCCCGGTGACGCAGCACATCGGAATAGGTCATCAATCCCCGGTACAACGCCGCCACCAGATCCACTCCGACCTTGATATTGGGTATACCTTCCGAATACGACGGAAGACCACGGCACCGGTCAAACGCATCCTGCTCATTGAATGGGACCGGAGCATTGGGATGGGCAGGACGTGTCAACAGCGAGTCCGGTTGCAATACCCAGCTCCCGATATACGGACCAACACTCTTCTCCAGAAAATTCCGGGAAACAGGATCATCATAATAGCTGCTGTCACCAGTCCATACCCCAAGCCGCCACATCGCCGACAACACATCGAAATTGGCATCCAGGTTATACCAGAACTCTTTGTCACTACGATAGTCCTCCGGCGCCGGAACACCATGCTTATTCATCTCCCAATAAGAACACCAGTTCTTCGACGCGGAAATATTTTTCGCAAACAGCCTGAGCATATTCCTGTTCTCGGCATCGAGACCCAGGATGGCGCCACCTACCGCCTGATGCGATACATCGCGCATACAAAAAGCATCCCTGGGTGGCAGAGCCGATTCATACCACGGTCCTACAGGGTCGCCTGGCCTTCCCTTGTAACCCAGGGCCTGCGCCTTTGCCCATTCAAACGCCTTCGTTAGGGCAGTATCGGAAGACCCGAACTGCACCCCCGCCTCCCGTGGATCGTCACCTATTGTTATAGGCCCTCGCCCATCCCAATTTACATCCTTCACCAGCTTCCCATCCTTCCATACGCTGACATGCTTTTCCCCTACAGCAATGCTCCAGTCGCCCCCAAACGCCGCCATATGTTCCAGCGACATCGACTTCCATCCGGACGGCAGCCGCGGTATAATCGAAAATTTTCCCAGCCCCAAAGGGTCGATACCAAAAAGCCCTTCCGTCACCACCCGGCAATACAACGCACTCTCCGCCGACAGATGACGTTGATCCCCTTCCGGCCAGGCCTCTACTGGGTAAGGTACGTGCTCCCCCAACAGACGGGTACGCGAATAATAGGAAAAATACCGGTTACAGGTATCCGTTGCCCCCGCGTAGTACAGTCCCCTGAATGCATACAACGTCGCCCGGTCCCAAAAGGTCGTATCGCCGGCCTGCGTCAGAATGCCATTTTTTGTCCATAGGGCAGGCGAGAACAACGCTTTTATCGTTTGCGGAGCCCGGTCAAAAATGCCCATCACCAGCGGCAGACATATCCATGACCGCAACACCGTATTGCCATCGTAATAACGATAGGTGTCGAAGCCGCTGACCCTCGCGCCAAAATATCTGTCGATACTTTCTTTTAATCTTTTGGCCTCCATCGCCAGCCTGGAAGAGCTAACGCCGTCTCCCAGCGAGGCGGCCAGACGGGACGCATACAGCCATCCACCGTAGGCCAGCACATTCGTAGATAAATTGATCTTCCCTGCAGGGAATCTTCCTTCCAGCTCATCCGCATCACTGGCAATGACCCCTTCGCTATTTTGCTTTTTCCGCAGATATTCCAGGCACCAGTCGATCAACGGCCATAGCTTCCTTGCCTCGATAGTATCTCCATATGCCAGACCAAACC
>Ga0105240_10010173_pt1 | contig 13240 bp, 7 predicted proteins | sample KBSC54metaG_FD_80426 | JGI IMG/M metagenome (GOLD analysis project Ga0105240, IMG submission 80426) | Corn rhizosphere microbial communities from Kellogg Biological Station, Michigan, USA - KBS C5-4 metaG | ecosystem: Host-associated > Plants > Roots > Rhizosphere > Soil | place: Michigan, USA... | reverse complement strand
GCCTTCCATGAGCGCGTGCATGTAGTCGGTGGTGGCGAAGTGCTCGACCTCCTTCAAGAACGGCCGGAGCTGCGCCGGCTGGTCGGGCAGCGCGTGATGGTACCACGCGACGGCGGCGTACGATGGCAGGTACATCACGTACGGCATCAAATTGCCCGGGTCGAACGTGATGGTCTGGAAGTCGAGCACCGATGACATCAGGATGACGCCGTTGAAATCCATGTTGTCGGACTGCTGCAGGTAGTTCACGAGCGCCGCCGACCGCGTGGTGCCGTAGCTTTCGCCTAACAGGTAGCGCGGCGAGTTCCAGCGGTCCTGCTCGGTGAGGTAGCGGCTGACGAACTGCCCCAGCGACCGCGCGTCTTCGTCGACGCCCCAGAACATCTTGCCGGTGGCTTTGCCTAACGGATGGCTGAAGCCGGTGCCGATCGGGTCGATGAACACGAGGTCGGTCTTGTCGAGCGGGCTGTAGGCGTTGTCGACCAGTTGGTAGGGCGGCGGCGGCGCGTGCGTCGTGTCGGGCGTGACGACGCGCTTGGGCCCGAACGCGCCCATGTGCACCCAGACCGACGACGAGCCCGGGCCGCCGTTGTACGCGAACGTGATCGGGCGGCGCGACGGATCCGTAACGCCGCGCTTGGTGTACGCGGTGAAGTAGAGCGCGCCGATCGGCTCGTCGACGCTGTCGCGCAATATGATGTCGCCGACGGTCGCATCGTAGTCGATGCGCTGGCCGCCGATGACGACCGAGTGCTGCGTGACGACGCGCTGCACCTTGTCATCCGATGGCGACGCGTCTGCGTTAGGCGCAGGCTTGGCGGTCGAGTCGCGCTGCGGTTCCGCGCCGCGCTGGGGTTGGCGGCGCTGCTGCGCCGGGGCCGTCGCCGGCAGGGCGGCGGCGAGAAGAAGTAGGGCGACGAAACGCGACGTAGACATGATCGGTGCGGGCGGCTTGAGGGTGGCTGAGAGAGCGCGATGGATGGGATCGCCTTGAATAAGGCGATGGTTCGCGCTGCGCGCCACTCCGCCCGCGTGGCGCGCGATGCTTTACGGGTTCGAGCTCCTCCCGTCCTTCGACCCACTCATCAGACTGCCCATAATGCTGGCGACGCTCAACTTCTTGTAGCTCGAGGGCGGAGTGAACATCGACGCGGCCACGGTGCCTTCCTTGATGTTGCGGAGCTCCATGTGGTCGCCGCTGTCCTCGGCCTTCGATACCACCTGCAGCCGGTCATCGATCCAGACGGTTCCGGTTCCGCCATCCTGTGCATCGTTCGTCCACTGCCACTTGTGCGCCGGGCGGCCGTCCACGCTCTCTGATCCGAGGCTCTTGCACGTGAAGTGGGGCGGCGCATCCGACTTGTTGTGCGACAGCGATGCGAACGGCATGGTCATCGTGTTCCACTGTACGCACGGATCGCCGGTGCCGGCAGGGCGGAAGAAGCGTAGCACTGGTCCGAACGTCGCGGTGACGAGCGACGTCATCATGCCGGCGTCGAGGTACTCCTTCTTCTGATCGTTGATCAGCAGCGTGGTGTTGTGCGACGGGTCGAGCACCAGCGCGCCTAACTGCGACGTGTCGGTCGACTCGATCCGCAGTTTGCCATCCGAGAGGTAGATGTGCGTCGTCGACTGGTCGGCGTGACTCGGGTCGACGAGATCGGCGGAGAACGGCGGACCGGTCCAGGCAGGCCCCCCAGCCTCTCCACCGATACAGGCGGCGAGCATCGGTGTTGCGCCTAACGCCACAGCGACGAACCATCGGGACATGTGTGACGACGTCGGCATCGGAGGTCTCCTGCGTTCGGTATCGGACTCGAGCGGGGCGCGGCGCCCTACGTTACACGGGACGGCGTAGCGGCCGCAATTGTTTCGACGCACCATCGGCGCCTTGATGCTGTAGAGCAAAGCGCAGCGCTGAAGGCGCACATGGCAGACAACCGAAAACGAAGCATGGACACAGGTCCTCGCGAGGCGTTTGGGACGGTCGACTGAGGCCAATATCGGTCATCGGCGTCCGGACGGGCAGGGGACCGCGGATTCGTAGGCCGCTTCGGAGCGTCTGATGGCGCTCCCGAGGCGTAGCGCTTCCCTCTTCCCTTTCGCTGCGACCAGAAATGCAGGCGGGGCTGGACGCCGTGTGCAGCCGCACCGAATCTTTGGGGCCGATGACTATCGACCCGGTCCCGGTCATCGCCTGATCGCCGCGGACCACGGCACCGAACCGCCCAACGTTAGGCAGGGACATGGCCAAGCCCATCTTCTTCGCGACGCCGGCGGCGTGGCGCGCGTGGCTCGAGCAGAACCACGCCTCCGCTCCGGAGATCGTGGTGGGATTCTACAAGCGCGGCTCGGGACGGCCGAGCATCACCTGGCCCGAATCGGTCGACCAGGCATTGTGTTTCGGCTGGATCGACGGCGTCCGCCGATCGCTCGATACCGAGCGCTACACGATACGCTTCACGCCGCGCGCGGCGCGCAGCGCGTGGAGCACCGTCAACGTCAAGCGCATGAACGAGCTGATGAAACTCGGCTTGGCGCATCCGGCCGGGCGCGCCGCGTTCGCGGCGCGCGACGAGAAGCGGTCGGGCATCTACGCGTACGAAGCTCGGCATCGCGCGGCGTTCGACACAGACGCGGAACGTCGCTTCCGGTCGAACACCGCGGCGTGGCGCTTCTTCAACGAACAGGCGCCATGGTATCGGCGAACGGCCACGCACTGGGTGACGAGCGCCAAGCGCGACGCGACACGCCTGGCGCGCCTGGAAACCCTGATCACGCACTCGGCTGCGGGCCGGCGCATCCCGCCGCTCGACCGCACCAGCCAAACGAAACGTGCTAAGAGCGCTCGTGGGTGAGACGTCGCCGCGCCGCATCGGCACTGGCGGCTCGGCGCTGGAACGGCGGATCGCCGTGTTGCCAGCACCGCGCGACGATCGCGTAGTGCGCGGCCGCGCTGTCCGGGAGTCCGGCCGCCTCGAAGCTCCGCGCGAGCATGTCGTGGATCTCGGTGCGCGTGAGGTAGAAGCTGGACGCCTCGACGGGCCCCCGCAGCGCCGAGGACAGGATGGCGACGGCCGCGCGCGGCTGGCCGGCGCCTAACCAGGCGCGCGCGAGCTCGAGGTTGGCGCGTGTGTACCCATCGCTCGGCGAGAAAATCGCGTGCGACAGCTCGCTCAACGACCGCGCCGAATCGCCGCGCGCTCTCCAGAGGAGCCCGCGCAGGTAATGCGGCAGCGACCAATCGCGGCCGTACGAGCTGAGCCGCGCCGACCCCTCCACGGAGTCCGCCAACTGGACGAGGCGAGCGGTGTCGCCGGCGGCCGCCCACGCGGTGGCGGCGTGCGTGAGCATCCAGCTGCGCTGCCGGGCGAGGGAGCCCGGTGCGTTAGGCGCCGGCGTCGGCGGGATCTCGGCCAGCGAGTCGAACATGTGCGCCGCGACCCGGTAGTGTCCTTGCTCGAACAGCACCTGCGCAACCGCGGCGCCGCCCACCTCGCGTTGCTCCGCCCCGGGTGCCACCAGCGCTCGCGCCGCGGTCAGTGCGTCGCCTAACCGGCCCTCGTTGCGGAACGCGATCACCTGCCACCACCGCACAGTCCCCTCCGTCTCCGGTCCAGCCGACAGCAGGCGAGCCGACAACATCCGGTCCGCCTCCGCATAGTCGTCCGCGTGGATGGCGTTCACCGCCATCATGATGGCGGCGTCCGATGACGGATCGAGCGCGGCGGCTTGGCGCTCAGCCTCGTCCGCTTCGCGCTCGCGCCCGCCCCGCCCGACCACACCCACGAGCGCGATCCACGGCGTCGCGGATCGCGGCTGGCGCCGCACCCACTCGCGTGCCACCCGCTCGCTCGCGGCGAGCGAGTCCGCCATGACGTACGCCAGGACGAGGTTGTCGAACGCGACGCAGGTCGCGCACAGCGGCTGCGCGGCAATCACTGCGTTCGAGTCCATGTCGATCACGTGTCGCAAGTGCGGCACGGCCCCGAGGAAATCTCCGGCGGCGACGAGCGCCGTGGCGAGCGCAATGTGTCCCTCGGGCTCCAGCGGATAGCGCGTCGCCAACGACTCGGCGATTTCCATCCGGTTGGGGTCGTACGTCACGGACGCCCACGCGGTCTCGATGATGAGCCGCTCGCGCTCGCTGGCTCGCGGTGCGAGCCGCTTGGCGCGAACCATCAGCGCCGGCGCCTCGAGCGAGCCGAGGTCGCTCGCGCACTGCGCGGCGTAGTACGCGGCCATTGCGAACGACGTGTCTTCGCCTAACGCATCGAGGAACAACGATCGCGCCAGCCGCGTGTCGCCGTGGTCGTACAAGGCGCGCAGGCCGGCGGCGAAGAACCGGGCCGCGACGGGCGACGACGTGGTGACGATCTCGTGCGGTGCGTGCGACTGCCTAACGGGTCCCAGCGCGTCGTTCACCGTCCCGGCCGCGGCGTCCGGCGGCTGGTCGTCGGAGTGCATGGCGCGCGCACCGTACAACGCGCCGGCGGCCACGAGGAGCGCCGCCGCCGCCGCGAGCCACACCCGAGAGCGTCGCACAAATGAGTACCGCGCCGCGCCGTCGTCGGCCGCCTGTAACTCGGCCTCCTCTGGCTCTCGCTCCGGCGCGATCTCGTCGCTCGCTCGAGAAGGCTGCGCGACCCTCGCGGGAGCGGGCGTCGCAACCGGAGCATCCGCCATGCGTGGCGCCGGCGTTGTCCGCGCCCGAATAGCCGCCACCAGCGCCTGCGTTTCCGCCGAAGGCTCGGCGTCGAACTCGTCGCGGGCGCGCTGGACGAAACTTTCGTAGGCGCGCAGCGCACCGGTTCGGTCGCCCAGACGGTCCAGGAGCGCGATCAGCCGGCGGTGCGACCGCTCATCGTCGGGCGCGCGCTCGGCGGCCCACCGCGACCACCGCACCGCTTCGGTGCCGGAACCGGTCGCCTCGCAGCGGTCGGCAAGCGCCCAGGCTGATTCGATGGCCTGTTGGCGTCGTCGCGCACGCTGCTGCGCCAGCCACTCGTCGAACTCGTTCGACGCTCCGGTCACGAAGAAACCGTGCAGCAGATCGCCACCGTAGAGCTCGAGCGCTTCCGCGGACTCGCCACGCGCGAGCGCATCATCAAATGCGCGCGCGTCGCACCAGAACGAAGCGGACACGATGCCCAGGTCTTCGCCGCCGTGTCCCTGGACGATGTCCGCGCCCAACGTGCGCCGGAGAAAGTGCACGGCTTGTCGGAGTGCACTGCGAGCACGGTCGCCATCCATCTCCGGCCAGAGCAGCGCAAGGATGGTGTCTCGACGGTGGTAACCGGCGGGAGTGGCGATTGCCAGGTACGCGAGCAGGGCTAGGCGCTTGGGCTGACGCAGGATCGAGAGGAACTCGTGCCCGCTGTCGTCGCGCAGATCGAGGCCGCCAAGCGTGCGAAGGCGAATCATGGAATCGAGTGCGCTTGTTGCAATCTGGCCGGAAGCTCGGTGGGGCCGCGGCACATTGAAACGTGTGGCGCGTTCTGGTCCATAGTACTGGCTCAGGGCGCAGTCGGGAAGGCGGGCGGGGCGTCAGAATGCGGTGAAGCGAAGCCGGCCCGGGCGGGAGCGATGCCGCGAGTCGCGGGCGGCCTCCCGCTGGTTTAGCTTCATCGCACTGCGTACGAAACGCTGGATCGCCTCTCTCGAGAGCAGCAATGACGCTTGACGCTTCGACCAACTTGGCAACGGCCGCGGAGGCCGGCGCCGGTGCGCCGCCCTCCGCCTCCACTGCGTCCGACCGTGCGCCGTCGCGCGTCTCGCGTGCGGCCGATTCGTTGCGCGCATCGCAGATCCTTCGCATTGCCGCCGAGATTCGCGCGCTGACGTCGGCCGGCAAGTCCATTTGCAATCTGACGGTGGGCGACTTCAGTCCGCGCGAATTTCCAGCGCCGGCCGAGTTGGTGGCTGGACTGCAGGACGCGCTGCGGGCTGGCGAGACGAACTATCCGCCGTCGAGCGGCTTGCCCGAACTGCGCGATGCGATCGCGACGTTTTCCGGAGCGCGCCTCGGTCTCTCGCTCACTGGGGAGAACGTGGTCGTGGCGTCGGGCGCGAGACCGGCGATCTACGCGGCGTATCGGACCCTGCTCGATCCCGGCGACGCGGTGGTGTATCCCGCGCCGTCGTGGAACAACGCCGACTATTGTCAGATGGTCGGCGCGACGCCGCGAGCCGTGGTGTGTTCCGCGGCGGATTCGTTCCTGCCCACGCGGGCCGCGCTCGAAGCCGCGGTGCGCGGCGCGCGCTTGCTCGTGCTCAACTCGCCGCTCAACCCGGCCGGCACCGCATTCGACGCCGACACGCTGCGGGACATCAGCGAGTTGGTGCTGGCGGAGAACACGCGCCGCGGCGGGGGCGAGCGTCCGCTGTTCCTGCTGTACGACCAGGTGTACTGGATGCTGACGTTAGGCGACGTGCGCCACGTGCATCCGGTGATTCTGTGTCCGGAGATCGAGCCGTACGTGATCACGGTGGATGCGATTTCGAAGGCGTTCGCCGCCACGGGCGTGCGCGTCGGTTGGGCGATGGGACCGGCCGACGTGGTGCGGCACATGGCGGACTTCCTGAGTCACGTCGGGGCGTGGGCGCCGCGCGCGGCGCAGATCGCCACCGCGCGGTTGTTAGGCGATGGCGAATCGGTCGACACGTACCATCAGTCGATGCACGCCGCGATCGCGGCGAGACTGGGCGCGATCCACGCCGCGTGCGGCGCGATGCACGCGGTGGGGCTGCCCGTTACGTCGCTGCCGCCGGTCGGCACCATCTATGGTAGTGTGCGCCTGGAATTGGATGGCCGTCTGACGCGCGACGGTCGAGTACTCCGGGGCAGCGAGGATGTCCGGCGATACCTGCTCCAGGAGGCGGGCGTCGCGGCGATTCCCTTCCACGCGTTCGGCGTTCCGGACGACGACGGCTGGTTCCGATTTTCGATCGGGGCGGTTTCCGTTTCGGCGCTCGAGTCGGGCCTCGCGAGGATGCGCGCCGCGATCGAGTAGGCCGAGCCGCGCTGTTTTCACCCCACAATCGAGGTTGTGCACGCCGGGGTCTGGGCCGCTCGCCCCGTCTCCGTTGCCGTGTGCCGCACGTTCATACACAATAACACAATGATTTTGTTGCGAATTGTCTAATTCGCAATACGGCATCGTGTTATGTGGTCGTGTGTGGCCGGTGTCTCTCGATTCTGCGGGGTGGACTATGCGTACAATTTCCGGGGCCGTTCCGCCCGGCGTTCGGCTTGCCGTGCGCTGCGGGTTCGTCGTGGCGATCGTTCTCGCGCCCTTGGCTTGCGGTGAGAGCTCACCCACGCGGCCGTCGCCCCAAGTAATCGCGTCGGGGAAGCAGATCTTCCGGTTCGATACTTACGGCGACGAAAAGTTCTGGACCGACACGCTGCACATGAACACCGTCATCCAGAACAGCGTGGATCCAACCACCGCGTTGGCGGTCGGGCTCAAGGTGGATGCGGACACGCTGCCGCCGGCGGTGGTTCAGGCCATCCAGGCCGGGCAGGTGGATCTCCACAGTCCGGCCACGACGGTGCTGCTGCTCAAGTTGGGCGCGGTGGTCGGCGTGAAGGCGACCGTCGATTCCAACAACAACATCACCAGGCTCGGCATCACGTGCGCGCTCTGCCACTCGACCGTGGACAATCGCATTGCACCGGGCATCGGCTCGCGCCTCGATGGTTGGCCTAACCGGGATCTCAATCCGGGCGCGATCATCGCGCTCTCGCCCGCGCTCACGGCGGCGCAGAAGGCCGTGTACAACTCGTGGGGCGCCGGGAGGTACGACCCGCGGTTCAACTTCGATGGCCAGAACGGCCCTACGGTGATTCCGCCCGCGTACGGCCTGGCCGGCATCCACAGCGAGACCTTCACCGGGGACGGCCAGCAAGTCGCCTATTGGAACCAATACGTCGCCGTCACGCAGATGCACGGGCTCGGCTCGTTCTCGGATCCGCGGTTAGGCATCAACATCGTGCAGTCGCCCGACTCGGTCGCTCCGCAGCTCCCGGCGCTGCAAGCCTACGAGCTCAGCCTCGCCGCACCGGCACCGCCCGCCGGGAGCTTCGACGCGAGCGCCGCCGCACGGGGAAAGCAAATCTTCGAAGGCCAGGGAAAGTGCTCCACCTGTCACGTCGGCTCGACGTTCACCGATGCGAACCAGCGGCTGCACCAGCTGTCGGAGATCCCCACCGATTCCACGTATGCCTTACGCACCGCCACGAAGATGTGGCGCACGTCGCCGCTGCGCGGTGTGTGGCAGCACCCGCCGTACTTTCACGACGGCAGCGCGGCCACGTTGCTCGACGTCGTGAACCGATACGACTCGGCGAAGGGACTCAAGCTCAGCGATCAGCAGAAGGCGGACCTGGTGCAGTACCTCCTCTCGCTCTGACGCACGCTCGCGAGATACGCACGCATCCGGACCACGAAATACCTGACGTTTCGCTGACTGCGTCCGGCTCTCTCGTCGAGAGAGCCGGACGTGCATGCGCCCGCTGACAATAGCTCCTGCTGAGATCGGCGAGTGTTGACGTAGCGGTGACATGTTGATAACGTCGCCGAATCCAGGTCTACTCGCTGGGAGACGATGTAGGCACTCCCGATCCTCTCTCCCGCATGCAGGAGGTTACGTGCGAACCTGTCGTGTCTTTACATCCGCGGCGCTGCTCACGCTCTTGTGCAGCCCAGCCGCATTCGCGCAGCGGACCATCCACGGAACGGTGGTCGACATCGAGTCGAGCGCGCCCATTCTCTCCGTGCGTGTGGCCGTCAAAGGCGCACCCGTTGGCGCCTACTCGGACGCCGCAGGCAAGTTCACCATCAACAATGCCCCGGCCGGCGCGATCACGCTCCAAGCTCGACGCATCGGGTATGCGGCGAAGGACATCCCGCTGACAGCCGATCAAAACGAGATCACGATCCAACTCAAGGCTGACGTTCTGCAACTCAGCCAGATGGTGATCACCGGACAGGCGACACAGGTTTCGAAAGCAAACCTCGCCAACGACGTCGGTACGGTGGGCGCCGAGGACATCTCACATACCCACGCGGCCACGTTGGACGACGCGCTCACCGGAAAGGTCGCCGGTGCCAACATCACGGCGAATTCCGGCGCGCCCGGCGGCGGCATGCAGATCCAGATGCGTGGCGTCACGTCGATCTTCGGCAACTCGGAGCCGTTGTACGTGGTGGACGGTCTGCCGATTTCCAACACCACTGTCCAGAATGGTTTGAACGCCGTCACCCAATCCGCTGGCGGAATGGGTGCGTCCAATCAGGACAATGGCGTGAACCGCATCGCTGACCTGAATCCGTCCGACATAGCGACGATCGAAATTCTGAAGGGACCCTCAGCTGCCGCGATTTACGGATCGGAAGCAGCCAACGGCGTGGTCGTGATCACGACCAAGCGCGGCCAAGCGGGCAAGCCGCACTTCTCCTTCACACAGCGGCTCGGGACGAACGAGCTCGAACACAAGATTGGTCTGCGCCGCTTTTCGCTCGCCGATGCGCAATCGTTCGCGTCGAACTTTGGCATCGACCCGGGCACGGTTCAATCCTGGTTCCAGGACAACGGCGGCTTCCACGACTTCGAGCAGCAAGCGTTCGGCGACAAGAGCCTGTCGTACGAGTCCGACCTGAGTGTGAGCGGAGGCAGCGAAAACACGCAGTACTTCGTGTCCGGTCTTGCCTCGCACGACAACGGCATCATGAAAAACACCGGATACGACAAGCAGTCGCTGCGTGCAAACCTGACGCAGCTCTTCGGGTCGAAGCTCAAGGTGGACGTGAATACGAACCTGATTCACTCGCTCACGAAGCGCGGCATCAGCAACAACGACAACGTGAACGTGAGCCCGTACATCGTCTTCTCGGCGACGCCGTCATTCTTCGATTTCAAGCCCGTGAACGGCGTCTATCCGGCGAATCCATTCCTCAGCAACGGCAGCAACGTGCTGCAGACCATCGCGCTCGTGCGCACGCCGGAGGATGTGTATCGCTTCCTCGGGTCCGTCGATGCGACGTACACGGTGTTCACGAGTGGTCCGCAAAGCTTGCAGGCCGTCTTGAACCTGGGCATCGACCACTACGCCTATAACTCGAATCTCTACTCGCCGCCGTCGCTCATCTGGGAGCCGGCAGACGGCTTCGACGGCACGGCGACCGACGAGAACGCGTCGGAGACGCGCGCGCCCGTGGCGCTCACGCTCAAGCATCAGTGGCTGAACGGCGACAATGGATTTTCGGCCACGACGTCGCTCGGCGTGCGGCGCGGCTACGATGATCTCTCGACGACAAACGTCGTGACCCAGAACCTGCTCGCGACAGAGTCGAACATCGACCGCGGATCGGCAGTCAACGTGTTTGAAAACCGACAGTCTACCCGGACGCTGGCGCTGTTTGGACAAGAGGAAGTGCTGCTGCTCGATCAGAAGCTCTATCTCTCGGCCGGCCTCCTTGGGCAGCGCAGCACGAACAACGCATTCGTGAACCGGATGTACTACTTCCCGAAGGTCGCGGCCTCGTACCGGCTGCCCACCTTCGGCGTGTTCAACGAGTTCAAGCTTCGCGCAGCGTTCGGCGAGACAGGCAACGAACCGAACTATGGCGACAAGTTCACGTCGTTCACGTTCGTCACGAACGGCGGCCTGAACGGCGCGTCAATTGGCGGTACGGTCGCCGATCCTAACTTGCACCCGGAACGCGAGCGTGAAATCGAGGCCGGTATCGATGCGGCGCTCTTCAATTCGCGGATGTCGATCTCGCTGACGGGCTACCAGAAGGACAACACCGACCTGTTGCTGCAGGCCGCACTCGCGCCGAGCACCGGATTCGCCACGCGTATCTTCAACGGCGGGTCGATTCGGAATCGCGGTGCCGAGGTCTCGCTCAGCGGCTTCCCGATTCAGAGCAAGGATTTTACCTGGAATGCGCGCGTGACCTTCAGTCGCAACGAAGGCACCGTGACCAACCTGCCGGTGCCGGCGTTCGAAGCGCCTAACGCGTTCGCGGCGATCTTCGGCGAAGGCTTCATCCAGCAGGGACATTCGCCATCGCAGCTCGTGGGCATCGACTCGGCGGGCAACTTGATTCAGATGGGTGATGCCCAACCGAAGTACGTCATGGGCTTCTCGAGCGATTTCGCCATCGGCCCGGTCCACCTGTATGGCCTGTTCGACTGGCACCATGGCGGCAACGTCGTGAACCTCACGCAGACGCTCTTCGATCTGAACGGGACCTCCGCGGATACGGCGGCTGCAAGCGTTCGCGCCAACAAGTTCTTCAACGGCGAGACCGCGTACATCGAAGATGCGTCGTTCGTGAAGCTGCGCGAGCTCACGCTGTCGTACGAGCTGCCGTCCGGGCTCGTGCACAGCGTGTTTGGCAACGCGGCGTCTTCCGTTAGGCTCGAGGCCAGCGGGCGCAACCTCTACACCTGGACGCCCTACAAGGGTCTGGATCCGGAAGTGAGCAACTTCGGCAACCAGAACATCAACCGTGGGCAGGATGTCGCACCGTATCCCCCGGCACGCAGCTTCTTCTTCACGGTCGGGGTGGACTTCTAATGCGCCCACCATTCCAGTCTCCAGCGGTTTTCCTTACGCATGTCAGGAGCGTTATGCGACTTCGCCACATAGCGCTGGCGCTCGGCGTGCTCTCGGTCGTGGCGTGCAGTGACGTCAATCGCCCCGATCTGAACAACCCGAGCGTGAGCGACTTCTCCAAAATCACCACGCGCTCGCAAATCTCGGCGATCGCTGTGGGCGTCATGAGTTCGGATCGCGGCCGGCTCGAGTTCGCGATCCAGTCGGGCGAGATCATCGGGCGCGACGCCTACCAGCTCACGACCTCTGAACCGCGGTGGGTCACGCAGTTGCTCGGACCGAGCATCGATCCCAGCGGATTCATTGGCACGGCCCTATGGCCGTACGATGGCATCCGCCTGGCGAACATTGGCATCGACGGCGTCGACGCATCGACGGGCGTGGTGGATGACGTCGAAAAGCAGTCGGCGGAGGGATATCTGCGCACGATGAAGGGGTTGATGCTGCTTCGTGCCGTCGAGTCCCGAGACACGGCCGGTGTGCCCGTCGCTGTAGACATTCCGCCCACAGATCCGCCCGCGCCGCTCGTGTGCAAAGCAGATGCGCTGCGTTACCTGGCCGCGTTGCTCGATTCGGCGGACGCTCAGCTGCAAGCCGGCGCCAGCGAGCCGTTCCCGTTTACCTTGCCGGCTGGATTCGCCGGCTTTGACGACCCGGCTTCGTTTGACAAGTTCAACCGTGGCCTTGCCGCCAAGGTGAACGCCTACCTCGCGTTCCGGGACTTCGGCGCGAGTGGCAGTATCGACGCGGCGGCGCTTTCTGCGGCTGACGCTGATCTCGCGGCATCGTTCGTCGACACGACAAACGCAGCCAACCTGAATCTCGGCCCGGTGTACGTGTACAGCACCAACACCGGCGACGCCACGAGCGGAATGTTCGGCGACCCGGCCACTACGACCATCCGGGCCAATCCGCGTGTGGAGACCGAATCCGATCCGGGCGACCAGCGGGTGGTGCGCGACGTCGTGCCGACGTCCTCGTTGACCAACGCCGGCGTTACGTCTGACATCACGTTCGACCTCTATAACACACCAACGACGCCCACGCCGATCATGCTGAACAAGGAGTTGGTCCTCCTCCGCGCAGAAGTCGATTGGGGACAGGGCAATCTCCCGCAGGCGCTCGCGTTGGCGAACTTCATCCGGACCAACGATGGTGGCTTGGCTGCCAAGTCGCTGAGCACCTCCACCGACATCCTGAACCAGATCCTCTACGAGAAACGGTTCTCGCTGCTGTGGCAAAGCCCGGATCGGTGGTACGACTCGCGCATGTTCGGCAAGTTGAACGGAAGTAATCCTCCGGTTGGGCTCGGCTTGGAGAAGGGGCTGCCGCCGCTGTACAACGTGCCACTCCCTCAGGGAGAGATCGACGCTCGCGGCGGGAATTTGACGCAAACGTGCTCGGCACCATGACCCAGGTTTAGGCGGGAGCAGCCATGGCGCGGCCCCGGCCTGTCGGCCGGGGCCGCGTCGTCTTACCGGGTTGGGCGGTGCACTGGTTGCGCCCCCGCGACTTTGGCCACATTGTCAGTGTGGAGCCCGCTCGGAGTGCAGAATGTCTCTCGTGGTGTCGAGGACAGGACGTGCGGTGAGGCGCGCCACGGTCGCAGTC
>Ga0105240_10010170_pt1 | contig 13243 bp, 13 predicted proteins | sample KBSC54metaG_FD_80426 | JGI IMG/M metagenome (GOLD analysis project Ga0105240, IMG submission 80426) | Corn rhizosphere microbial communities from Kellogg Biological Station, Michigan, USA - KBS C5-4 metaG | ecosystem: Host-associated > Plants > Roots > Rhizosphere > Soil | place: Michigan, USA... | reverse complement strand
GGCCGCGGCGATCGCGGGTGGCATCCTCGAGGTGCGGGCGCGAGAGAACTACGACAGCTTCGACACCGGTTTCGCGCAGGCATGCCCGCACGGCTGCGGCGGGCCGGCCCAGGAGCACGCGGTCGCCCAGGCCCGCGGCGATCCGCTCGGCGAACCCGCCCGCGCCGTCGGCGAACCGCAGCTCCGACCCGTCGCCGGCGCCGCTTCGGGCCGCGTGCTTCACCGCGAGCGCGCGCAGCGACATCAGCCGCAGCGGCACCGTCGAGGCCGTGACCGCGATCGCCGTCTCGCATACCGCCCGCTCGTGCGCAGAGACGCCCTGGGCGGTCAGCCACCCGGCCACCGTCAGCTCGTCGTCGGCCTCGGGCTCGGTTCCCAGCCGCTCCAGCTCCTCGCCGAGCCGCAGGTAGGCGCCCTGCGCCCGTGCGAACGTGCGCCCGCCCACATGCCACGTGACCGGCACCGGGCCGTGATCGCCCCACCCGACCTCGGAGTCGCGCAGCTCGGCGCCGACCTCGCCCGCGACCTTCCGCAGCGCCGCGTTCACGAGGTCGACCGCCTCTCCCCCGGCCTCGAACCGCACGCCGGCCACGGCCGGCGTCCACACCCGGCCGCCGACCCGTCGCGCCGCCTCCAGCACGACCACGTCGGCGCCCTCGGCCCGGAGCCGGTGGGCGGCGACCAGCCCGGAGATGCCACCGCCCACGACCGCCACGTCATGCATCGCGCAGCGCCTCCACCTCGGCGGCGGTCAGCTCCCGCCACTCGCCGGGTCCGAGGTCGCCGAGCTCCAGGCCGGCATAGGCGGAGCGGTGCAGCGCCCGCACCGGGTGCCCCACGGCGGCCAGCATCCGCCGCACCTGGCGGTTGCGGCCCTCGTGGATCGTGATCTCGACCCGGCCAGGGCCCGCCAGGCGCACGTCGGCGGGCGCCGTGAGGCCGTCGTCCAGCTCGACGCCCCGGCGCAGCCGCTCGAGCACCGGCTCGCCCGGGTCGGCGGCCACGCGGGCCACGTAGGTCTTGCGGACGCCGTGACGGGGATGCATCAGCCGGTCGGCCAGGGCGCCGTCGTTCGTCAGCAGGAGCAGCCCGGTGGTGTCGCGGTCGAGCCGCCCCACCGGGAAGAGCCGCACGGGCGCAGGCACGAACTCGACCACCGTCGGCCGGCCCTGGGGGTCGCGCGCGGTCGTGACGACCCCGGCCGGCTTGTGCAGCAGGACGACCATGGTCGCCTGCACCTGCACCGGTTGGCCGTCGACCCGCACGTCGTCGGTCTCCGACACCAGCGTGCCCAGCTCCGCCGCCGCCCCGTTGACGGTCACCCGGCCGGCGCGGATGACCTCGTCGGCCGCCCGGCGCGAGCCCACTCCGGTGGACGCGAGGTAGCGGTTAAGCCTGACCGGCACGCTGGTCGGCCACCACGTGCAGCCGCGCCCGCAGCGCCTCGTGATCGGCGTCCGGCAGGTCGAAGTCGCCCAGGCCGGGAAGGCTCGCCAACCCCTCCTCGAGCCCGAACGCGCGCTCGAAGAGGCCGGTCGTCTTGTAGAGCACGGGCTGACCCGGCGTCTCGCCGCGGCCCGACTCCTCGATCAGGCCGCGCTCGAGCAGGCCGGCGACGGCCGAGTCGGCGGCGACGCCGCGAATGCGGGCGATCTCGGGCCGGGACACCGGGCCCAGGTAGGCGACCACGGCCAGCGTCTCGGTCGCCGCCTGGCTGAGCGGGCGCGTCTGGGCGCGGTTCACGAGCCGGGCGCACGCGGTCGCGGTCGCCGCCGAGGCGCGGAAGCCGTAGCCGCCGGCGACGCGCTCGAGAACGACGCCCGAGCGGCCCTCGCCGTAGCGGTCGCCAAGCGCGTCGAGGGCGCGCTCGACCCGGGCCGGGGCCGCCTCGGTCAGCGCCGCCAGCTCGCGCACCGAGAGCGGCTCGGAGGCGACGAAGAGCAGCGCCTCGACGGTGTGCGTCAGCTCCGCCATCAGGCGATCGCCCGCTCGCCGCTCGGCGTGCCCCGGCGGGTGACCCGGATCGGGCCGAACACGGCCGCCTGCTCCGGCACGATCTCGCCGCTCTTGTAGAGCTCGAGCACGGCCAGGAAGGCGGCCGCCTGGGCCAGCCGGTCGAGCCCGGCGACGGCCTCGTCGAAGGCGAACGCGCGCCGCTCGCGCAGCAGCTTGCGGAACTCCGCCAGGAAGTGCGAGACCGGCACGAGGCGGCGGCGCACGGCCGAGAGGTCGATCTGCGGCGGCGGCTCGAGCAGGCGGCCCATGGCCGCGTGCAACGCCCACGGGTCTTCCGAGAAGGGCACGACCACGGGCTGCGGCCGGGGCGCAAGCGGCGCGGGCCCGGCCCGGAAGACGCGCTGCTCGGCGCCGGCCCGGTCGGTCAGCCAGCGGGCGGCCGCGGCGAAGCGGCGGTACTGGAGCAGCCGCGCCAGCAGCTCGGCCTCGGCCTGCTCGGCGGTAAACGGCTCCTCCTCGTCCTCCTCGCCCGGGAAGAGCAGGCGCACCTTGATCTCGAGCAGCGCGGCGATCAGCACGAGGAACTCGCTGGCCGACTCGAGGTCGAGCACCCCGTCGTCGTAGGCGTGCTCGACGTAGGCGACGACCACCTCGGCGATCGGCAGCTCCGCCAGCTCGATCTCCTCGCGCATCACGAGCGCGAGCAGCAGGTCGAACGGCCCCTGGAACACGTCCAGGTCGAGCATGAGATCGGCGACGATCATGAACGGGTCATTCTAGGGAGGTGCCCGGATGCCCAGCCAGTCGGCGGGCCAGGATCACGTACGGATCGCCGCCGGGGACGGCGCCGCCAGGTCGACGACCACGAACGGCTCGTGCCACCACTGGCCGGGACGGCGCGTGTGGCCGTACCCGCACCCGACCAGGTCGGCCTCGGGCGGCTCGCGGTGCGGCGGGGCGGCGAAGGCCTCTGAGCGGACGTCCGTCAGCCCGTCGGTCATGTGCAGGGCGATGTCGCCGTCGAGCAGGGCGAGCACCTCGGCAGGCACCGGTCAGACGAGCGCGGCCGCGCCGAGCAGCGCCCGGGCCTCGGCCAGGAAGTCGCCGTCCGGTCGCACCCGGAAGCCGGGCCCCAGCCGCAGCATCTTCGGGCCGGCCGACGTCTGCACCTCGAGCTCGACGGGCGCCTGTCCGGGGTACTCGCCGATCAGCGTCTTCAGCTCGTCCATCACCCCGGCGGCGACGACACGGGCGTCGACCCGCAGCCGCACCACCTCCTGGTCGGGCACGGCCTCGAACGGGATCACCTCGAGCGCGAGCAGCTGCACCTTGCCCTCGGAGCGGCGGTCGACCCGGCTCTTCACAAGGACGACGGCGTCGGGCCGAAGCGTCGGCCGGCACAGCTCCCAGGTGCTCGCGAACACGACCACCTCGGCCGTCGAGGTCACGTCGTCGAGCTCGGCGACCGCCATCTGATCGCCCTTCTTCGTCAACAGCTGGCGCAGGCCCGAGACGATGCCGCCGACCATGATCACCTTGCCGTCGGGCAGCTCGTCGATCGCCTTCAGCGGGACGTCGACCTTGCGGGCGAGCTGGTCGCGCAGCGGCGCCAGGGGGTGGCTCGAGACGTACAGCCCGAGCACCTCCTTCTCCCGCCGCAGCAGCTCGTCGCGCGGCCACTCCTCCCCCACGACCGGCGGATGGCTGCGCATGACCGGGCCCGAGCCGTTCAGGCCGTCGCCCTCGAGGTCGAAGATCGAGCCCTGGCCGGCCATCGCGTCGGCCTGCGTCTTCTGTCCATTGGCGAGCGCCCGCTCGAGCACCTCCATCATGCCCTGGCGGGTCGCGCCGGTGGAGTCGAGCGCGCCGCAGGCGATCAGGCTCTCGAGCATGCCCCGGTTGGTCACCGCCATGTCGACCCGCTCGCAGAAGTCCCAGATCGACTCGATCGGCCGGTCTTCGCGGGCGGTGATGATCGCGCGAACGGCGCCGTCGCCGACCCGCTTCACGGCGGAGAGCCCGAACCGGATCTTGCCGTCGACCACCGTGAAGTCGGAGCGGCTCGTGTTCACGTCCGGCGGCAGCACCTCGAGGCCCATGTCGGCGCACTCCGTCACGTAGAACGGGACGCGGTCCTTGGTCGACATGACCGACGAAATCAGCGCGGCCATGTATTCGGCCGGGTAGTTCGCGCGCAGGTATGCGGTGCGGTAGGCGATCAGCGCGTAGCAGGCGGCGTGCGCCTTGTTGAAGGCGTAGTCGGCCGCGACCTCGATCTTCGCCCAGAGCGACTTGCCCACGGCCTCGGAGGCGCCGTTGGCGGCGCAGCCCTGGATGAACTTCTCCTTGAGCGACGCCATCAGCGAGGCCACCTTCTTGCCGATCGCCTTGCGCAGGTCGTCCGCCTCGGCGGGCGTGAAGCCGGCGACCGCCTTGGCGATCTCCATGAACTGCTCCTGGTAGATGCAGATCCCGTGGGTGCCCTCGAGCAGCGTCCGTAGGCGCTCGTCCTCGTACTTGACCCGGCTCGGGTCGGCCTTGTTGCGGGCGTAGTCGGGGATGAACTGCATCGGCCCCGGCCGGTAGAGCGCGTTCAGGGCGATCAGGTCTTCGAACTCGGTCGGCTTCACCTGGCGCAGGGCGTCGCGCATGCCCGACGACTCGAACTGGAACACCCCGGTGGCGTCGCCGCGGGCCATCATCTCGTAGGTCTTTCGGTCGTCGAGCGGCAGCGCGTCCATGTCGAGGCGCACGCCCGTGGATTGCTCGATCACCTCGATGGCGCGGTCGATCACGTCGAGGTTGCGCAGGCCCAGGAAGTCCATCTTGAGCAGCCCGAGCGCCTCGACGTCGCCCATCGAGAACTGGGTCACGACCTCGGAGTCGGTGCCCTTCTGCTGCAGCGGCAGGTACTCGGTCAGCGGCCGGTCGCCGATCACGACCGCGGCGGCGTGGATCGAGTCGTTGCGGACGACGCCCTCGAGCGGCAGGGCCATGTCGACGATCTTCCTGGTCGTGTCGTCGGTGTCGTAGGAGCGGCGCAGCTCGGCGCCCGGCTTCATGCACGCCTCGAAGGTGATCTTGGGCACCTCGGGCACGAGCTTGGCGATCCGGTCGACGACGCCGTACGGGATGCCCATCACCCGGCCGGCGTCCTTGATCGCGGCCTTCGGCTGCATCTTGCCGAACGTGATGATCTGGGCCACGTTGCGGCGGCCGTACTTCTCGGCGACGTAGTTGATGACCCGCTCGCGGCCGGCCACGGCAAAGTCGACGTCGACGTCGGGGAGCGACTTGCGGCCGGGGTTCAGGAACCGCTCGAAGAGGAGCGAGTAGCGCATCGGGTCGAGGTCGGTGATGCGCAGGCAGTAGGCGACGAGCGAGCCGGCGGCGGAGCCGCGGCCGGGGCCGACCGAGACGCCGTCGGCGCGGGCAAAGCGGATGAAGTCCCACACGATCAGGAAGTAGTCGGGGAAGCCCATCTCCTCGATCGTCCTCAGCTCGAACTCGAGCCGGCGGCGCAGCTCCGGCGTCTCCGCGCCGTAGCGCTCGCGCAGGCCCGCCTCGGCCAGCTCCCGCAGGTAGGCCGGCGCGGTCTTTTGGTCCGGCACGTCGAACTTCGGCAGGTGCAGCGTCTCGAGGTCGATGTGCGCGTTGCAGCGCTCGGCGATCTCGACGGTGCGGCGGAGCATGTCCTCGCCCCACGGCTGCGCCATCAGCTCGTACATCTCCTCGGGGCTCTTCAGGTAGAAGCCGTGGTTCGAGAAGCGGAACCGGTTGGGGTTGTCGAGCGTGTCGTTCGTCTGGATGCAGAGCAGCGCCTCGTGCGGGATGGCGTCCGCGGCCGTCAGATAGTGGACGTCGCCGGTGCCGACGAGCGGCAGGCCGGCATCGCGGGCGAGCGCCGCCAGGCGCGGGTTGATCTGCGTCTGGATGTCGATGCCGCCGTCCTGCAGCTCGACGTAGACGTCGTCGCGGCCGAAGATGTCGGCCAGCCGCTCGAGCTCGGTGCGGGCGAGGCCGTCGTCACCCTCGACGAGCGCCTTGCACACGCGCCCGGACAGGCAGCCCGAGAGGGCGATGATGCCTTCGGCGTGCTCCGACAGCTGCTCGAGATCGACCCGCGGCCGGTACCAGTAGCCGTCGAGGTAGGCGGACGAGACCAGCCGGACGAGGTTGTGGTAGCCCTCGGTCGTCTCGGCGAGCAGCGTCAGGTGCGCGCGCCGCTCCTTCTGGACGCGGCCCGCGTGGTCGTCGACCACGTACATCTCGCAGCCCAGGATGGGCTTCACCCCGGCCTTGCCGGCGGCCCGCGTCAGCTCGACCGCGCCCGCCATCGAGCCGTGGTCGGTGAGCCCGACGGCAGGCATGCCCAGGTCGGCCGCACGGTCGACCAGGGGGCCGATCCGGCACGCGCCGTCGAGGATCGAGTACTCGCTGTGGACGTGCAGATGGACGTACGGCGGGGACTCGGGCACGGGGTAGCCAGTCTATCGAGCGGGGGCGACGGAGCCGGGGCGCGGCGGTGCGGGCAACCGGCCTCGCGACCGGCCGCCCGACGCCGCAGGTTCAGCTCTCGCCGAGGGCGCCGTGGTGGCGCCGCACGGCGATGACGGTCGCACCCGCGATGGCCGCGGCAGCGCCGCCGACCACCGGAATCGTGCGCCGGCGCGTCGGCCGGCTGCGCTGGCGCGCGGTGCTCAGCATGGAGTGTGCCTTGCGGCGCATCACGCGCTTGGCAACCCGGGTGCCGACGACGTACGTCGCGTATCCGATAGCTGCTTTTCGCTTGTTGAGCATCCCGGCATGGTACCCATTCGCGTCATCCCCGAATACCACGTTCCGGCGAGTCACGCCCTGCCGGCGCGGTGCCGATGATGCGGGCATGAACCCGAACGACACCACCACGACGGAGCTCACGGTGGACGAGCGGTTCGTGGACGACTGGATCCGGTTCGGGATCTCGGAGCTCGAGGCCTACCTGGGCAAGCACGCCCGGTTCGACGCCTACTGCCGGCGTCGCGACACGGCCGAGTAGCGCCCGAGCGCTAGGCGCTTCCGGCAGCGACGACGGGGAGCGAGAGCTTGCGGGTCTTGCGCTCCGGCCGCACCATCCCGGCGGCTATCCAGGCGTCGATCTCGCCGAAGAGCTCGTCGACGAGCGAGGTCTGGGTGACCTTTCGTAAGACCTCGCCGTGCGCGTAGATGAACCCGGCGTCGCGGCCGCCGGCGATGCCGAAGTCGGCGTCGCCCGCCTCGCCGGGGCCGTTGACGGCGCAGCCCATCACCGCCACCTCGAAGACCTCGTTGTAGCCGGCCAGGCGCTCCTCCACCCTCTCGGCGAGCTCGAGCACGTCGACGTTCGTACGCCCGCATGACGGGCAGGCGATCATGACCGGGCCCTTGTGGCGCAGGCCGAGCACGCGCAGGATCTCCCAGGCGACCTTGACCTCCTCCACCGGGTCGGCGGTCAGCGAGACGCGCAGGGTGTCGCCGATGCCGTCGACGAGCAGCGAGCCCATCCCGATCGCGCTCTTGACCGTGCCGGTGAACGGCGGGCCGGCCTCGGTCACGCCCAGGTGGAGCGGATAGGGCACCTTTTCGGAGAGCCGGCGGTAGGCCTGGATCATCACCGGCACCGATGAGCTCTTGACCGAGATCTTGAAGTCGCGGTAGTCGAGCTTCTCGAGCAGGCGCACCTCCTCGAGCGCGGCCTCGACGAGCGCGCCGGGCGGGTCGTTCGTCGCGTACTGGCGCAGATGGTCGGGCAGCGAGCCGGAGTTGGCGCCGATCCGCATCGGGATGCCTGCGGCCTTGGCCCGCGAGACGACCTGCTCCACCTTGTCGGGGCCGCCGATGTTGCCGGGGTTGATGCGGACGGCGGCGACGCCCGCGTCGATCGCGCGCAGGGCGAGCGAGGCGTTGAAGTGGATGTCGGCGATGATGGGCAGCGGCGAGCCGGCCACGATCGCGGGCAGCGCGTCTGCGTCCCTGCGGCCGGGGACGGCCACGCGGGCGAGCTCGCAGCCGGCGTCCGCGAGCCGCCGGATCTGGCCGAGGGTCGCCTCGACGTCGTTCGTCTCGGTCAGCGTCATCGACTGGACGACGACGGGCGATCCGCCCCCGATCGGGACGCCGCCCACCCTGATCCGTACCTGCGAAGCCATCATCGTGAGGATACCCGTGTGCACCCGGGGACAGTCCCCGGTCCGACGAAGGCGCCAGGCCCCGGCGAGACGGGGCCTGGCCCCGATGTTTCCTAGTGCGGCTGGGTGTTCAGGATGCTCGACAGGTCGTTCTGGAGGCCGACCACGAAGAGCAGCGCCATCAGCATGATCCCGAGCACCGATACGCGCTCGAAGACCGCCCGCGACACCATCCGGCCGCGGATCCGCTCCAGGGCGATCATGAGGATGTGGCCGCCATCCAGGGGCAGGAACGGCAGCAGGTTGAAGATGGCGAGCGAGAGCGAGATGAACGCCAGCAGCACCAGGTAGTCGGTGGCGCCGGCCTGCTCCGCCTGGGCGGAGACGCGCACGATCCCGACCGTGGAGTGCAGCTGCGACCTGCCGCTCGGGGTGACGACGTCGGCCAGCGCGCCCACAGTCCCGGTCGTGAGCGTCCACATCTCCGAGGCGGCGAACCTCGGCGCGTGCACGACCGAGTAGGGCCGGTTCACGGTGCCGAACTGGAAGCCGAGCCGGTAGGCGCCGTCGATCACCTCGCTCTTCTCGGTGTGCAGCGCCAGGCGGTGGCCGTCGCGGATCACGACGAGCTTGACCGGCCCGCCCTTGCTGTCGGCGATCGCGTTGCGAATCCCGTTCACGCCGGAATGGTGGCCGTTCACCGACACGACCCGGTCGCCGGCCCGAAGGCCGGTGGCGGCGGCGGGCGACTTCGCGATCACGCTCTGCACCACCGGCACGGCGACCGGCAGGCCGTAGAGCGCGACGGCCGTCAGGATGGCGAAGCAGGCGACCACGTTTGCGAACGGCCCGGCGGCGATCACGATCAGCCTGCGCATCCGCGAGCAGCGCCAGTACGCGGCCGGGTCGAGGTTCTGGTCGAGCCGCTCGAGGCTCCTCAGCACCCTCCGCTTCTGCACCGGCGACAGGCCCTCGGTCGCCTCGACCTCGGCGGCCAGGCGGCGGCCGGCCTCGCGGGCGTCGTCGAAGCGGCCCTGGTCGATGCTGCGCTGCACGTCGGCCAGCTCGGCGGCGAGCCGCAGCGCCGCGGCCTCGTCGATGTCGCGGGCGGCGCCGAGCACGTCCTCGACGTCGTAGAGGTCGCCCGACTCCGGCCGCAGCATCCCCGGGATCTTCACGAAGCCGCCCAGCGGGATGGCGCCGATGCCGTACTCGGTGCCCTTCCAGGTGCGCTTCAGGATGGCCGGCGGGAAGCCCAGGTAGAACCGCAGCGCCCGCATCCCGGTCGCCTTGGCGGCGCTGAAATGGCCGAGCTCGTGGATGGCTACCAGGAGGAGCAGGCCGAAGACGGCGACGAAGAAGCTCACGCGGCCGTCCTCACCGCGTCGTGGACGGAGGCGCGGGCGCGGGCGTCCGCGTCCTCGAGCTGGCCCAGCGACCCGAGCGGCTCGGCCGCCACCTCGGCGAGGGCGCGCTCGACCAGGGCGGCGATGTCGAGGAAGCCGATCCGGCCGTCGAGGAACGACGCCACCGCTGCCTCGTTCGCGGCGTTCAGAACGCACGGGGCGGTGCCGCCCTCGCGCCCGGCGGCACGGGCCAGCGCCAGGCAGCGGAAGGTGGCCGGGTCGGGTGGCTCGAACTCGAGCTGCAGCGGCGCGGCCAGGTCGAGCGACGGCACCGGCGTCGCCGCCCGCTCGGGATAGGTGAGCGCCCACGAGATCGGCACGCGCATGTCGGGATAGCCGACGTGGGCGAGCAGGGCGCCGTCGCGGTAGCGCACCATGCCGTGGACGATCGACTGCGGGTGGACGACGACCTCGATGTCGTCGTAGCCGATCCCGAACAGGTGATGCGCCTCGATCACCTCGAGGCCCTTGTTCATCAGCGTCGCCGAGTCGATCGTGATCTTGGCGCCCATGTTCCAGGTGGGATGGGCGAGCGCGTCGGCGACGGTCACGTCGGCCAGCGACTCGGCGGTGCGGCCGCGGAACGGGCCGCCCGACGCCGTGATCACGAGGCCGGATACCGAGCCCTCGGCGGCTCCTGCCAGGCACTGGGCGAGCGCGGAGTGCTCGCTGTCGACCGGAAGCATGCTGCGGCCGCTCCGGCGCAGCGCGTCCATCACGAGGCCGCCGCCCGCGACCAGGCTCTCCTTGTTGGCCAGCGCGAGGTCGGCGCCCGCCGCCAGGGTCGCCAAAGTGGCGCGCAGCCCGGCCGCGCCGACGATCGCGTTCAGCACGACGTCGGCGCCCGAGTCTGCCACGAGCCGCTCGACGCCGTCGGGGCCCTCGAACACCTCGCCGGCGAAGTCGGCGCGGGCCCCGGCGGCCGCCTCGGAGTCGACGAGCGCGATCCGCTCGACGCCGTGCGCGCGGGCGAGCGCAACGAGGCCGGCGTGGTCGGAGCCGGCCGCGAGCGCGCACGCGCGCAAGGCGGGATTGGCGCCCACGATCTCGAGCGCCTGCGTCCCGATCGAGCCGGTCGCACCCAGGACGGCGACAGATCTCATGAGGTCAGTGTAGGCGGCGGCGGTTGGCGGGCCCTCCCCCGGTCGGCCCGTTCGTCAGACCCAGACTCTGCTCCACTCGCCGAGCCACCTCCGCGGCAGTCTCGGCGCCATCGACCTCGATCGTCTCCAGGCCGAGCATCCCGGCTTCGGCACGCAGCTCCTCGGTGAAGAGGCGATCACGCTCGAGCAGATTCGCGAGAGCCCGCCTCGGGTCGCTGGTCTGCGCGGGGATCGTCCAGGTCGAGCCGCGACGATCGAACGCCCGCCGGCGGAATCCTGGGGTCGGGAGGAGCCAGACCGCGTCTCTTTGTCGTGTCAGCAGCGGGCGCACGAGCCTCGGCAAGAGGGGGAAGCCCTCGACCAGAACCGGCCGACCGGTGGGCAAGCCTCGCAGATCGGCGAGAACGAGCTCGAAGCCCTCTCCGTGAAACGCGTGAAAGGTCTCGAGCATGATCTCGGGCGACCGGTTGACCCACCGTTCGTCCATGTCCATCGCCATGAATGCGTCGAGCAGCGGACTCGGCGACCGGTTGGAGCGAGACGCGAACCGCGACAGCGGCTCGACCTGGTAGAGCCGCAAGCCGTGGCGGGCGGCAAGCTCGCGGGCCACCGTCGTCTTGCCGCCACCGCTGCCGCCACCGAGCCAGCGAACGTGGCTCAGCGCGTCCGCGTCACCCGGACGGCCTGCGAACACAAGCTCAGGCGCCGAGCGCGGTGATGCTGTGGGGCAGCTCGGCCCGGCGCTCGATCGCCCGCTGCCAGATCACGTGCCCGGTGCGGATGTCGACCACGTAGGCCCGCCCCTCGTCCAGGCCGCGGTCGGGCACGGGCGTGTAGCCGACGGCCACGTAGCGGGCTCGCACGTCCCCCTCGAGCGGGCCGCCGAACCAGCCCGGCTCGCGGTCGTGCAGCTGCGGGTCGCCCGACTCGACGACGGCGATCGCCTCGGCCAGGCGCGCGTCGGCCATCCGCTTCTCGACGCGCGCGAACGGGTTCAGGAGCTTCAGCGAGCGGCGCTTGCGGTCGGTCACGAGGGCAACTCTAGGCCCGGCCGATCGCAAGGGCGACGAAGTACGTCGCAGGCGCCGCCCAGAGCAGCGCGTCGACCCGGTCGAGCATCCCCCCGTGGGCGCCCAGCAGGCTGCCCGAGTCCTTGATGCCGGCGTCGCGCTTGAGGTAGGACTCGAACAGGTCGCCGGCCGGCGCGGCCACCGCCACGGCCACGCCGAGCTCGAAGGCGTGCAGCGGCGTCAGCGGATCGCCGTGCGGCTGGTGGTAGAGGGTGAAGAAGACGATCGCCGTGCCCGCGATCAGCCCGGCGATCAGCCCCTCGACCGTCTTCGCCGGCGAGATGTGCTCTGCCAGCTTGCGGCGGCCGATCAGGCGCCCGGCGGCGTAAGCGGCGACATCCGACCCCCACACGCCCAGCAGCACCGCGAGCAGGAGCTCCCTCCCCCACCCGTCGGGCGAGGGGATGTCGCGGATCGCGACCAGGAAGCCGAAGCCCAGGCCGATCCAGACGACGCCGAACGTCGTCACCGACAGCTGCACGGCCGCGCTCTGGCGCACCTCGGCGACGGCGGAGAGCCAGAACGCCGCCACCAGCGTCAGCATGATCGGCGCGGCCACCCAGACGGCGCCGCCCTGATGCGCGGCGATCACGACCCCGGCCGCGCCGGCGACGCCCACCGGCGTCAGCGGGCGCAGGTTGCGCGTCATCGCCGAGAACTCGTGCGCGGCGATCACGGCGGCGACGGCTGCGGGCAGCGCCACCCACCAGCCGCCGCGCAGGGCCGCGTACACGGCCAGAGCCGCCAGGGGGACCGCCAGCACGACGCGCGAGACGAGCTGGTTCACCGGCGCCCGAACCTGCGCTGGCGCCCGGCGTAGGCCCGCAGCGCGGCCTCCAGGTCGGGGCCGCCGAAGTCGGGCCACAGCGTCGTCGTGAACTCGAACTCGGCGTAGGCGGACTGCCACAGCAGGAAGTTCGACATCCGCATCTCGCCGCTCGTGCGGATGACCAGGTCGGGATCGGGCATCTCCGGCGCGTACAGGTGATCGCGCAGGGCGGCCTCGTCGACGGCGGCCGGGTCTGTGCCGGCCGCCATCAGCTCGTGCACCGCGTGCAGGATCTCGGCCCGCGAGCCGTAGTCGAAGGCCACCCACAGGTCGAGGCGCGTGTTCCCGGACGTGCGCGCCTCCATGTCGTCCATCAGCTCCCGGAGCGACTGGGGGCAGCGGTCGCGCCGGCCCACGAAGTGCACCCGCACGCCCTGGCGGTCGAGGTCGGGGAACTCGCGCTCGATGGTCTCGGCGAACAGCGTCATCAGGTCGTCGACCTCGCGCTCGGGGCGGCCCCAGTTCTCGGTCGAGAAGGCGTACACGGCCAGGCTGCGGACGCCCAGCCCCGGCGCCGCCTCGACGGTGCGCCGAAGCGCCTTGGTGCCGGCCCGGTGGCCCGCCACCGGCGGCAGGCCGCGGCGCGACGCCCAGCGGCCGTTGCCGTCCATGATGATGGCCACGCTGGCAGCCGCCGCGGGTGCCTGCGGCTCGGGAGCCGGCCCCGCCCGCCGCAGCCGGCCCATCGTTCTGAGCAGCCGTATCTGTCTTCGCACGACGGTCATCCGCCCGG
>Ga0105240_10010166_pt1 | contig 13247 bp, 17 predicted proteins | sample KBSC54metaG_FD_80426 | JGI IMG/M metagenome (GOLD analysis project Ga0105240, IMG submission 80426) | Corn rhizosphere microbial communities from Kellogg Biological Station, Michigan, USA - KBS C5-4 metaG | ecosystem: Host-associated > Plants > Roots > Rhizosphere > Soil | place: Michigan, USA... | reverse complement strand
CGTGCGGGTGCGGGTGCCCTTGATCGGTATGGAGCGCCATAGCGTAACGGTGTTGAAGCGCAAATTTCTCGCGAGCGAACACTCGCACAGCCTTGAGCAATTTTTCCGGCGGCGTTCCCTTCGGCATCGAGAATACCAAGTTGTGTACCAGCTTGGACGGCTTTCGAGCGCTTAGGAGACGCCCCCCCTAATCACCCCCGCTTTTCGGCGGAGGGTAGAGGCCAGATCACCTTGCCGCCGCGAACCACATATTTTATCGAGGTAAATGCTGCAGGATCTCCCGACGCGGGATCGCGCGAGAGGATTGTGAGATCACCGCGCATGCCTGGAGCCACCTTGCCCTCATGTTGCGAGAGGTGGAAAAGCTCCACGGGAGCTGTGCTGAGCATTGCGAGTACATCGCGGAAACTGAATCCGGCCTGACTCAGCTGTCGAAACTCCCCGCTCTGATCGTAATCGGGCAAAAAGCCGGTATCGGTGCCATAAACGAGCCGACCGCCCAATTGGTGAAACTGCAGGTCGAGCGCCCGAATTTTCGCGATGTCGTTGTCCTGCGAGAACAGGTTGAGCGTAGTAATGATTGTCATGTGCTGTGCCACCATGCGCTGGAGGAAAGCTGCGTCAATGCCTTCCGTCGCCTCCGGTGTGTGAGCAAGTACGTCTACACCGGCGTCAACCGCAACCTGGGTACCCTCGAGATTGGTGGAATGCGAAAAGACCAACTCCCTGGCGCGATGCGCCTCGTCGACAGCGGCCCGCGCGATGTCGAGCTTCATCGGCGTGATGTGATTCGGCGCAACGATGGAGCCCGTGAAGAGCTTGACCATGTCAGCGCCCGCGTTGTGGTTGGCATGAACAAACGCTGCCGCCTCCTGAGGCGTCTCTGGCTGCGCCATCTTCGCCTTGAGATCAGGCGGCAGATCAGCAAGATAGTAAGGCAACGCATGCGCGGGGAAAATCGGAATTCCTGCCGTCAGAATTCGGGGACCCGGAACCTCACCTATTTCAACACGTCGCCGCAGCGCAAACGTATTGTCTCCATCCGATCCTGTATCCACCACGGTCGTGAACCCTGAGTGAGTCAGCATCTCGCTGAGATGGGTAGCGAGCTGCTCCGCCGGCTGACGCGCGGCGTCGGCCCACTTTGGTTCCGTGAAATGCACGTGTGCATTCCAGAAGCCTGCCAACACGACACAGCCCGGGCAATTGAGAGTCTCTATGCCCGAAGGTATTGGGGCATGCTCACCCACGTTGGTAATCATCCCATGCCGGATCACCACTGTTACATGTCTAAGTGCCGGCGCTTGCGGCGAGGCATAGACAGTAGCCTGGGTGATTGCCAGATCCTGGCCCAGTGCGACTGAAGTCAGAGACAGGAAAAGCGCGGCAAAAATGACGGTTTTCATGCAATATCTTGTTGCAAATTCGAAGGGAATTACACGAGCTAAATTATGCCCTGACGCCATGGACTATGACGCGGAGGTGCGATTACACGACCGAATTTTGCGGTCAGGCTGACCCGGACGCGACCAGTCCCGAGTGACAGCATCATCGATCGGGTTCGAGAGTAAAGGTTTGCTGGAGCGGCGAGGCCATCCTACGGACGGCCGGATCACACGAATCCATTCGTCGGCTGTAGTTAAGAGGCTTGTTGCCGAGCGGCGGCTGCCGGAGCTGTCCCGAGGCCCTCTGGCACGTGCACTCGATCGCGCAAGCAGGGCGGAACAGGCGCAGATCTGCGAGGCAGTACGTCGACTGCGTGAGTTGCTCGATGAGACCAGAATGGAAGTTGGCCGCGAGGGTTCCCAAGAGCGCGGCGCGGCTCCTGAGCACGGCCGCTCGGATCGCTGAGTCGATGGCTGTCGAGCAAGCGCCCAGGATTGCATCGGCCAGGAGCGATTAGTCCGCGGCCGCTATAAAGCGAAGGCTCTTTGACAAGGTATTGCGGACAGGACAATGCTCGACGCTGGACAGGAGCCGACTCTTCTGTACATCGGATAGCGGGCCATGCAGCTCTACGCGGTACACGAAGGTTGGATTTTCTGGCGTGCTTCGATTCAGAGAGACGACCACAGAAGTACTGGCGAGAGGGATGTCGTGCTCTTGAGCGTACATGCGTAGGGACATGTTCATGCAAGCGGCCAGGGCGGCTTCGAGAAGCTCGTGCGGGCGGAAGCCGCGACTTCCTCCGCCCTTGTCTGCAGAGGTGTCGGCTAAGGCGATCTGCTCGCCGTTGGTGAAGTGCGTTAGAAACGGATCGGGTTGGCTATCGGCGTGAATCATGAATTCTCATCACCTAGGTCGAGTTGCTCAAGAGCTGCCTTCTGCGGGGGGAGCCTACCACCCGTCCACCTGAAGGCGCACATTGAGTGATCGAAGGTGGGATACCTGTATGACTCGTCAATCCTTATAGGGTAACGACCGTGCTGCGTAGAGCGACGCCCGAGCGCGTGAGTGCATTCTCCGAAGGAGTCTTCGCCGTTCTTATAAAGGTACTCGTCCTGACCTGCGACCGCCAGACATCCCGACCTTCAGGGCGTTCCTTTCGCTATGGCCCACCTGGCTCAGCTATGCGGTAAGTTACTTGTTTATTGTCATTGTCTAGACTAACCATTATTTGACGCGCTATGCAGGCGAGGTGGCGTCTCGTCTTCTCTGGTTCAACTTTGCACATCTGTTTTCTATGTCGTTGCTACCGCTGTCTGCCGCATGGATGGCGAAAAGCGATCTGGCCCCGCAGCCCGTTGGTTTTATGCGGGCGTGTTCTTCCTTGTGAATGCAACCTATGTCTGTCTGATTTGAGAGCTGATTGACCGAACGCCCGGCAGCGAAGTCACGATCTAGCCATGCTCACGGGCATACGCCATGATTTCCGGATCGGTCGCCGTTACTGGACCCACTGAAGACCAATGTACGGATTCAACTGCGATGCGGCGAAAAATGAAACCCACCGCGGAGAGAGAGATTTATGTCGACCAGCAGCTTCATGCCGGAGCAAGTTGAATCTCTCGTTCCTCCAAGGGCATAGCGCAGGGCTTGCAGAATGTGACTTGACTCCTCGAGCCCCAGCTGGCCGGGGGCCCTTTCCATCGTTGCCAGAGGCTAGTTCGAACTACGGCACCACGAGCTTGCATCACCACCAAATTTGGGGGAGAAAGTCCCGGCCGACCGCAGCGGCTTCAATGATCATGGCCATTACGGTCATGTCATAGCGAGGTCAGTTGATCTAAACTTCCGCGTTCACGATGGGCTCTTCGAATAGCTGGTTGATGGCCTCCGTAATGACCCGAAGCGTCGCGATGCTGCCGGAATCCAACAGGGTCGCCACCGTGTGCAATGTGGTTTCGTATGTAGGGAATCAAATCCGCGATGCGGATTAGACAGTCCATCTGAGCCGCGCGTTCGAGTACCTCAGCTTCAGCAATGTCGGAGGAGTCGACCCTTCCCTCATCGATCTCGCCGGGCTGAAGCATGCGAAAAGTTCGATCATCTCGAAGCTGAACTCGTGAGGTCCGGCGAACCAATTCGATCGTTCGTTCTTCAACCACCCGTTTTCCACGGCCCGAGCCATTAACGGACGCAGCGTGTTGGGACCCTTGTCCACGTGAACCGCGTCTTCACGTGACACTCGACGCAGACAAGATGTTGCCATCATGGCCCCGGACGTACCACCTTAAGTTGAGATCGGAACTGACGATGGAGTTCTCGTGGTCTGCACAAGGGCAACGGTTGACGCTAACTTAACTAGCTGCTCGCCCCCTTCGAAATCAGTAACCAAATCCTTTCGCGGACCTCACCCGATAGATATTTACACCTCAGGGAAAATCTGTCGGTACCAAACGAGTCATGTCGGATGTGCGGGCGCCGGCGACGTAGGAACTTTACATGCCTTTAGCTGTACGGTCTTAGGCACCCACTGCGTATTTTCGTCGTCCTTATAATAATGCATTGCAGGATTGAACCGACGAAGTTCTACGAGGCATCATGAAGACGTTTCCATTGCCGGCACACACATATAACAGCATAACAAGGTGGGATTGCGATCCTGGCGAAGCACAGCGACTGACAGCTGTCGGAAGTTCAAGGAGCCGTGATCGAACTATCACTCACCGATCTGGGGATTATCAGATGTCACGCCCTGAAGGGACCTCGGTAAGCGATCACGCAGCGGCACTCGTTCTGATCTTTATGGCACCGCTCTTTTTTTCCGTGCTGGTGTTTGGGTGGCATCGGCTCTGGCTCAATTCGCTGCCTCTTGGCGGGAATTTTCTTGCTTGGCCGTTCGCGGTCCTACTTGCAGCTAGTGCCGTCGTGCTTGCCAAGGCTGTCGCAGCGGAGCGAGTCAAGCTGAAGGACCCGGCACTCAAAACGAAGGCAGGCCAGGAGAAGCGCGCCAAAGACCAAACATGGATGGCGTATCTCCTGCTTCTGTTTTCGATCAGCGCGTTCGGCACCTTGAGCGCGGCAGTATATTACGGCGAGGGGTCCAAACTAATTCAAGAGAATGTCGATGCGGCCACTCAATGCGTGGACAGGTTGGAATCGGTCGCGTCAACGTGGCTGCTAACGCCCCAGTTCGACGCTAAGAAGGCCAAAGTAGGCGCGCTGCAGGTTGCCCTGGTGACGGAGATCAAGAACGCCCGCAATTGTGGAGATGGCCCGAAAGCGATCGGCATTCTCAGGAAATTGCAGATTGAATTGCCGGCGCTGGAGCGACCTTCCGGCCGTAGCGCGAGTTGCGAGGAAATGGGTCCGCTCGTCGCGCAATACGAGCAAATGATCGGTGAGCAGATTCGGCAGTCGCCGGAGTACCTTGCCGATCATGTCGCTGAAAAGCAGCTCCTTCGGACTCAGATTGCCGATTTCATCGACAAGAGCCGTGCGACCCTGCGTACCACCGGCGCAAACCTGCGCTCTGCGGCTTTTGGCCTCGACACGGCTAGAAGCAGTCTGGAAGACATGTTGAAGGACCTAAATACCTACACGGCACGAGGCAGATCCTTCAGTAAGGACGCGCCCGAACTACAATGTACTGTCAATATGGAGGACGCACGCGCGTTGGGCGTGTTCTCGCAGACCCTCCCCTTGCTCGCGGGTCGTCGGGATCGAGTAAGTACATACGTGTACGTCATGGCTGCTTTCACGATGGATTTGCTGATGATCGTTATCTTTGCGCGCGTCATTCGTGGGGCGCGTGGTCGGCCGGAGAGAGGGCGCGGCCCCGCATCTCTTTGGAGCCCTATCCATTAGGCGAACTATTTAACAAGGAGCCCGTCGCCATGACGTCGAATGACAGTGACGCGCTGATGCTCAGTTTAGGTCAGGTTGATGGGATTGTCGCGGAAAAAACATCGGCGACAAACACCGACGTCTCTATCCAACAGCCGGCCCCGGAGGATTTCGCCGGCATGATGGCTATCGGTAAACAGGTTGCAAGGATACTGGAGCAGGGGAAGTACCACCCAGTGATGGTCGTCGGTGCGCAGCGCTCCGGAAAGACAATGTTGCTGGCTTCTCTGCTGGCACGTGCCTACGCTACCAAAGAGGAGACATCCGTCGACCTCCGTCTCGGAGAAAGGGCGTTGTTTCCCGAGCATCATCCTCTTGTCGATGTGATGTGGACTCAGACGAAGGAGTTCTACGAGGGAACCGTCAACAATTTTGCCAACGGAGAGCTCGCTCCCGCCACTCGGTTTGAGCATCCGTTTTACATCCCTATCGAGGTCATTCCGCAGAGCCCGCGCCTCAAGCCTGTCCGATTTGCTTTCTTGGAATGCCGTGGCGAGGTGTACGATCCCCAGCGGCAGAAGTTCGCATCCAGTGATCGCAGCTACTTCAAGGCCAAGGAGTTGCCAGGCGTCATTGCGGGCGTGTTGCTGAACTTTACCGGCCCTCTGTCAATCATCTATGTCGCTCCAGGTTGGATCGACACGCGAGTCGATCCAGACAGGGAGCAAATTGCAGATCTCGCCTTGCTGCACAATATGGAGAGGATTCAGGGGGCTCGACGCGCTTGCGGCTCGGGCCAGGCAGATCGGCATCTCTACTTGCTGTCCATGTGGGATGAGCTTGCGGGGGATGTCAGCACCGAAACCTTTGCGCGACCGGATCCGGATCAGATCGAGACGATTCTGGGGGAAAGATTCCCCAAATCCTGGAAGAAGTATACGAGTCACCGTGCCGTGGGTACCGGTAACTCGCATACTCATATGCAATACAGTGTTGGGCCCATCGTCAAACTGCACGAAGCATCGGTAACGGAAATGGGGCAGGTGCCGACAGAGCTCTGGCCCGTTCTGAATCGCTACCCGCGGACAGTTCTGAACTGGTTGTATACCAATGCCAGCGGCGAGGTCCTGTTCCCTGACGTGGTCGAGCCGCCACCGCCGCAGTGGACTTTGGTAGACCGATTCATGCAGTTCGTCGTCGACGGATCACTGAGGTGACGCCGCGGGGATCATTGTGAAATGAACGACACTCCTCAAATGTCGGAAGATTTGCCCGCCGTCGTAACACTGTTCGGCGTCACCAGCGGCCTGGAGGTCTGTACATTCCCGCAGGTCGATTTGGGGATTCTCGAGGGTTCGATCGAAGTCACTGCCAATGAAGTCACGCTCAAGGCGGAGCGAGATACCTATCTCATTCATCGTCGGGCGAGCGGCGGTAAAGTATTCACCTGGGTGGGAGTCTATCGCAAGGCGTTCGAGACGGGAGCGCCACGTCCGGGGAACTACTATGGCGCCGGTCTGTGGCTGCTGAAGCGCCCGGTGAGACCCGCCGGCGCGGAGATTCTGGCGGTGTTGTCCTGCGTGTCTGAACAACTTCAGCAGCACGCTGTGAAAAACGGACAACTTATCCGTCGTCTTGCAGATATTCGCCACGCCATAACACTCGATCCCGTACGCGAGGACCTGTACCGTATAAGGGATGCTTTACAGCCCAGTGCTCAGCCCTCCGAGCTGGACGCGCTCGAAGAGGCGTGGGGGTATATCGACGCTACGCAGATGGCCATCGAGGGTCCCGGTCTCAACTGGCTTCTGGATTGGGCACTCGATGACGGCGCGCTGTTTGGCGAGTTCTCACGTGTGATCATTGCAGTGGATCCAGGCGCTTTTGCTTCCGGGACACGCTGCTCGCCTCCGCTGACGCCACGTGAACTCCGACAGGGAAAAGGCCCGCGGCAAACCGAGTTGCGGCGCAAGCAATCAGTGCCCTGCGAGACGACGAAACCTGCGGGAAGTGCCCGATTGCATACCTATGAGGTGCTGGCGGAGAACAACCTGAAGGAGAATCGGGACGCCGAGGAACGTGCAAGAGTCAACATCGCCTACTGGCAAGAAGGATCGTTCTCTAAGCCAGATGCCGACGTACTCAACGCCGGTAAAGAGTCATTCTTCGAGCACGCTCTTGCCGCACAGACCGTACGTGAGGCGGGAAAGCCAAACTCCAAAGGAAGGGGACGCAGCGAGGACGGCTCAGGCCCATACGGCAACATATCCTGGCAATCCATAGCGACCGTGGCGTCGTGTTTCCTGCTGATCACCATCTGTATCGTTTTACTGGTCATCAATGGTTCGTTGCGAGACATCGAGGGCTCGCTACGAACTTTGGCACGCTGATCGAGTACGCGACGCAGAAGTAAGAGGAGTACCATGCGAGGCCTTTGGGTGTTGTTTATAGTGCCGCTGCCCTTCTACGCTCACGCCCAGGACTGTGAAAGTGTCATCGCGCTCTCGAAAGTGGTCAGTGTCGTCGTATCCGATAGAGACTCCGTCGAGCAACATGCATCTGCCTTCTGCAGTGAGTACAGCCGCTTGTTGGAGATCGATTCGAGTGCGAAGCTTGGGGCAAGCTATCGATTTCTGGCGGCCTCGCTCGGGGGCACCAATGTTTCCGCGGAAATGGTCGCCGGCAAATACTGTTCGGCCGCCAATGGTGCTCTTGCGGGCAAGGATGTGTATAGGCAGTACATCGAAACCATCTCCCCGAATGCCTACAGCGCCTATGAGCAGTGCCTCGGAATGTCCAAGCAGGATCTCAAGTTCAATGTGAATCTCGGCAGCATCCTTCCAAACGAGTTTTCGATGTCAACCTCTTTCGTCTCTTCGACCGGCGGATCGAGCGCTAAGGTGACCTATTCCTCTTCGAAGGATGTGACTTGCCGTTGGGATGGCACAGATAGCAAGACAAGAGAAATCCGAACCGGCTCCAGTGCGATTTTGGAGTGCGAACGCCCTGACCAGAGCAAGCGCTCATATGTCACGCTCGTGAGAAGTGACATCGGTTCGGGGCAGGAATCTCTGACGCTTCCCTGGCGGGATTACGGCGAAGACGGAAGTCCTGTGGAGTCGCTTTCGGCACTTTCGACGAGAATCGCCACTTTGGAAAGCCGGGTCACCGAAATCTATACCGCTCACGCTCGTCTGGCGTTTCAATCCGGAGTCTTAGTCATGACCAATGCCAATGGCTGTCCTCCCGGTCGTAACTCTTTCAAAGGAGATCTCGACGGTCGAGTCGAGTTTACGAGCCCGTTCAATTCGGTGCCGACGGTGACCCTCGGTCTATCGGATATCCAGCTTCACGGCAGTGGTGCCGAGGATACAAACCGACTCAATGTCAGGGTAATGCGGGTGGATCGAGAAGGGTTCGACTATTCTTTCAGCGCTTGGTGCAAGACTGCGGTGTATGGGGCTTCAGTCTCGTGGTTTGCCATTGCGCAATAGCGGTGGTTGATTGGAGGCCGTCCCCCATGAGGACATCTCCAGCGCTGAATCTCGTGACACCCAAACACGTCCTCAAGCTGCTTTTCAGCAGGACGTCACGCGATACCTTGCACGGCTCGTAAGTCCATCCCCTGTCGCTGGCCACACGAGGAGCGCGGCAGCGAGCAGTTCGAAGAGATCACGCTGCTCGAAAAGTACTATCCGACGCGCATCGAAACGGGGATCCTGCGTGAGTACGCAAATGATCGCATCATTCGCCTCCAACACGGTTGCGCTCCTGGAGTTTGGAGCTGGATCGGACGTGAAGGCCTCAGCGACGTCACGTTTTTACAAATCGACGACGTCGCCGGCCGGCCGTGCACAGCAAATGAGCAGATTGCCTTCCGCCGGCTTGTCGAGCAGTTCGGGTCCGTACTCAACGGATCCGGACACGAGGCCGCTTTCGCAACTGTGACAAACACCGGCTCGGCACGACCACCGAACCGGTACATCGCACGCTTCGGCCAGCTGGAGATGCTTTTGTACGAAGATGCATCCCAATGCGCCGCGATGCCACTGCGTACGAAGGAGACCCATACACCGCCATTGATCTCCCCCGAAGGCAGGTGCGGGGCACGGAGCAGTGTGGCGGCGATTCCCGGAGTCTTCGACTCGCCGCCGTGGCGCGGGCACCGGCGGCCTAGGGAGCGGGAGAAGGGACTTTGCCGGGCGAACGATTGTCGGAAGCTAAGGTTCAACAAGCTTTGAGCTGCTCGGCGAGGTTCGCTATCATTTTCTCCCAAAGCTGTTGCGCATCAGGCGGTCCGGCGCCGCTCGCCCGGAAATCCAAGTGTGAGCCTGACCCCTTGACTGTGATCGTCACATCGATCTGCGCCAGGCCAGCGAAGTGTTGGGGCACCGCGAGCGTGAATGACAATCGTGTCGGCGCCTCGCAAATAGCGTAGCGGCCATGATGCGTGATGACCTCACTCCCCTCGTGTTCCACAATTGAGAAAGCGCCTCCGGACCAGGGGTCGCTTTGCGCCTCGAGCGTGTTGGTCGGCGACTTGAACAGCCAGCGCTCCATAAGCGACGGATCGACCCATGCGGCAAACACCGCTTGAGGATCTGCGTCGAGATCGAGCGAAACCTTGGCTTTGATATCTCCCGTCGTCATTTCATGCCTTACTACCGTAAATCTCAGTGTACCGGGACCTGTCGATCCTCATCAACTTCAACTGCAAGCGCCGGCCGTGCGTTCCGGTTGGCGAGCCGTTTCTTGTATCAAATGAACGTCTTGGCAGGGGCATTCGTGAGGTCTCTCTCGGCCTTCAGCTGCTGAGCCAGTAGGCGCATCTTCGCGTGGACGAGATCCTGCCGGGCGTTGCGCTGTGGAGTAGACAACGCCGGAAAAAATTTCAGCACACAGGGCAGTGCTTCGATCAGGAGCGGCGTGCGAAGTAGTAGGGATACTCGATCTTGTTTGAGTGGCGGCGGTAACGAAGGCACCCGGGGCGTGCCCGTTGGATCTCACTTACTGGGGCCCGGATAGAAATAGGAGAATGGTCGCGCAGGCGCCCTCAATGACATCCACCAGGTGTTTTATAGCTGCGGGGTGTTCCGCGCTCAATGTGGTCCACGGTTGGTCCTCACCCGGAACCGTTGCGAATTGCTCGCCGCGCAACGCACGTCGTGCGATCTTGCGCAAGAGGTCATCGGACATCTCGCTCACGACATCGACGTACTCCGGGGGTCGCGCTTATTGAAGTTTTATGCGGGAGGGATTTTGTGGCAGCTCAAGGCCCATGACGCTGCGCTACTTCGATCCGGGCGGTGTGACGCACGCGCTGGCGGAAACATTCCGCTGGCGGTCAGTATCGCCGACGCCACCCGTTTATTGGGGCCGGATTTTCGTTTGGAGTCACCCATCGGAGCGGTTCGGCAGGCGCACACCAGCCCAGGCTGAAGCCACCGTCGGCTGAGAGCGTTCGATATCAGCGTACGGGTGTCGGACGCTCAACCTGCTTGACTCTGGCCACCCGTAGAAGTTGCTCCGCAATCCTTTCCTTATCCGTGTAGGGCGGAGGCATTCGATTGGAGAATTGCCGAACGGCGATCGAAAGGTCTCGATACCCCTGCTGGTGCAATAGGTCCGCTACCGCGCTCCAACCGTCAACCACCGCTTTGCGAGTCGCGAGGAGCCCGACCTGGCCCGGCTCGGCCTTCACCCCATCGTGTGCAAGTTCCCGGGCCACCACCGCCTGAGACCTTGATCATTACTTCTGGGACACGCCGAACGGCAAGAGATACATGCTCCACGTCTGCCCTCGAGAGCGATCGACGCCCTGGTCCGCGGCGACCGTAGCTGGCGATATCGAGCAGGGGTTTCTGGTCCCGAAGATCAACGATTCGCTTCGGCATCTCCCGTCTCCCAGCTCGCCGTATTCGCCATGATCAGCTTCTTCACGTGATCCTTGAGAGCGGCACATGCACGAAGCAAGGCGTGCAGCTCTTGGACGCTCGGACCGGTGACGCAGCCCGTTTGGTTGGCCACGTGCGCAATTTGATTCAGATTCAGGCCGCAGGCGAACGTAGACTCTCGTATCTCGGGAAACGGGCTCGACCGGCTGGGCGATCTGCACCCCAGTAACGCCTGTGCTCTGAAGCAATGCGACCTCTACAAGTCGTTTCAGCAGTACAGATTCCGTGACGTGGTGGTGTTGAGCTAACGCCTGCAAACGCGCCTTCGTCTCGGGTGTGACACGACACTGAATGCAGGGGTTGGCGACCATGTGGCCAGTGTCTGACACGAGCCGCCGTTAGGCTATCCTGCAAGTCCGTCGAGTTGGCCCAGACCCGTATGTTGCAAGCGGTGTTGTTGTCGGTGTGGGACGTTTCGTTAACTAGGCTGGAGGTTTTCTTGATTGGCAGCAGGAACAGCTAACTGAGTTCACTAAACGTCCGACCTATGAGTGGCGTAGCGTATTGTTGCACCCTCGCTACGGCACGGCAGGTCCAGGCCGAGGGAGAGCGTCCACGTCTGCTGTCCAAGCTCCGAATTTGTGGGGTCGTGTTTCGAGATCCCTAGACTGGACTGCGGGGCCAGATCGGATTCGGTTGCTTGGGCAGCAGCCATTCTTCGCGCTTGCTAAAAATCGCCGGCTTCGCACACACTGCCAGAAATCAAGGGCACGAAAGACACTACGCATGACCACGCAAGAACTCTCCCAGCCTACAGCAACAACCGGTGCGCTCCTCGCGACGGTAGCGATCATCTGCACGGTGTATCAGGCATTCGCGCTGATTCTGTTGCACGTGCTCCGGGCCGACCTCGCCCCCGTATCAAATTTCATCAGCAACTATGCAGTGGGGCCTTTTGGTTGGATTATGACGACGTGGTTCATCGCCGGAGCCTGTAACGTAGTTCTGCTCTCGATGGGACTGGCGCGCAGCGGTCTGAAGTCCTTAACTGCTCGAATCGCCATGTTCTTGATGGTCGTTGAAGCATTCGGCCTACTCGTGTCAGCGGCGTTCCCGGTAGACCCGCCGGGCGCGCCCTCAACCCGCACTGGCGACATTCACGATTACAGCTTCCTGGTGAACATCATCAACTTTGTCCTGATCCCCGTGTTACTGGCTTCCAGTTTTGGGAGCCATCCGGGCTGGCGCAGCTTCCGGCCGATGGCCTGGGTACTTGCCGGACTGATCGCGGTCGCATTTGTCATCCAATTCGCCACCCTTCACAAAGGGATGCCTTACGGTATTGCCAATCGATTCTTTGTAGCGGTCCTCTTTGCCTGGAATCTCGCGACGGCCACGCGCCTGCGTGCCGTACTTCTCGGTCGTCGCTGACACGCTGGACCTCGATCGATTCCTCTCAAAAAACAGCCTGCCGTTCTCGTTAGCCGTTGTGGAGAACTTGGCCGGAGTACGCAAGCACAGTCCATGAGGCCAGCAACACCAGTATGGCGGTTGTGGCGCGGCCAATTGAACCCCCGGTGGCGAATACGATTCTCATTGCGACCGCGAGACCAATAGGCCCTAGCAGCGCTGCCGAACCGGCGAGGATGCCGTACTCCAGCGGCATGCGTCCGCGGGCCATCATTGAGAGAACAGCAATAAAGAGCCACGTCAGAGGGACGAGGCAGACTGCCATTTCGAGCGACAGGAGCGAGCGAGGCAGGTTCGTTATGGATCGCGTCATGATGTGTATCCTTTCCAGATAACTGACAAGAGTGCACCCCAGCGCCCACCGCAGAGCAGATGTGTCGCGCGGGATATGATCCAATTCGTTGATCGTGGCGTGCGACCACTCCTTGCGATCCGGGGGCAGCGGGTCGGCCCTGCTGTCGCAGCATGTGCGCTATCCGATGGAATTCCCGAGTGAGGGCTCCCAACTCTGCCGATCACCCAACGGTGTGCCAAAATGGAAGCTGGCAACCCTGAGAGTCAAACGCCGGGATCTTTGAGCTTTCTACGAGTTCGGCTTGCGAAAAAGGTGAACCGCCCCCCCCGGCCCACGAGGTTGGGTTAAAGAGCGAGTGG
>Ga0105240_10010165_pt1 | contig 13248 bp, 8 predicted proteins | sample KBSC54metaG_FD_80426 | JGI IMG/M metagenome (GOLD analysis project Ga0105240, IMG submission 80426) | Corn rhizosphere microbial communities from Kellogg Biological Station, Michigan, USA - KBS C5-4 metaG | ecosystem: Host-associated > Plants > Roots > Rhizosphere > Soil | place: Michigan, USA... | reverse complement strand
TGCATCTGCCTTCACCCGATTTTGTCGACAAGATCTTTGCTCAAAGCAACCGCAATCCGCAGGTTTTGCGCAACCTGCAAGCAATGTATGGGCAAGGACGCCTGGCGAATACCGGCTATCTTTCCATCTTTCCAGTAGACCAGGGAATTGAGCATACTGCAGGGGCGTCGTTTGCAAAAGACCCGCTTTATTTTGATCCTGAAAATATCATTAAGCTGGCTATCGAAGCAGATTGCAGTGCGGTGGCTACCACTTTTGGTAACCTGGCCATGATGTCGAGAAAATATGCACACAAAATCCCCTTCCTGGTTAAATTGAATCACAATGAATTGCTGACTTACCCCACCAAATACAAACAGGTGATGTTCGGTTCGGTAGAAGATGCCTGGAATTTGGGTGCGGCGGCTGTTGGCGCTACGGTTTATTTCGGCTCAGAGGATTCGGACAGGCAGATAGTTGAAGTTGCCAGGGCGTTTGAGGAAGCCCATTCTATGGGGATGGCTACTGTATTGTGGTGTTATACACGAAACAATGCTTTCAAAAAGGATGGGGTAAACTATGAGACAGCTGCTGACCTTACCGGGCAGGCCAATCATATCGGGGTAACTATCCAGGCGGATATTATCAAACAAAAGATGGCCGATGTGAATGGTGGCTTTACAGCTATCAATTTCTCAAAAAGCGACCCGCTGATGTATAGCAAATTGTCTACAGATCACCCGATAGACCTGTGCCGTTATCAATTGGCTAATTGCTACATGGGCAGGGCTGGGTTGATCAATTCAGGCGGTGAATCTAAAGGTGCATCTGACCTGGCTGATTCTGTAAAACATGCCGTGGTAAATAAACGCGCAGGCGGAACCGGTCTTATACTGGGCCGCAGAGCATTCCAGCGTCCGTTTAAGGAGGGGGTGGATTTTATCCATACTATACAGGATGTTTATTTGGATAAGGGGATTGATATAGCGTAGCTTACTCTATGTCAAGCCTTCTCAAGAGTTGTTCTTTTAAGGGCTTTAGATATGTTTTTAAGATAGACCAAACGATACCATCATCAATGATGTCGTATCCGTGAACTAAAATATTTCTAAACCCAATAATCTCATCTCTATATTGAACGGATTCATTGGGGTCGATATCTTTGATTCTTTTTATAGCCTCGCCAACGATGCCAAGCTGCCGTTCTATAGCGCTTTTGGTTTTTGCGTCAACAACGTATTCTTCAAATAGGTTGATAGGGCCGATAAATTCTTCTATGAGATCAATGCTATTAACGATATCAAGATATAATTTAACTTTTCGATCCATCGTATATAAGTTGCTTAGATGTATCTAGATATTCTTGAAATATCTGATTTTTGATTGAACTGGCTGTGACCAAGTCTACTTTGTGATTGAAAAGTTTTTCAAATTTGTTATACAAACTAAGCAGTAACTGCCCTCTATCAATAGGATCTGGTTCATCAATTTCAACCATCAAATCAAAGTCGCTATCTTTTGTGGGACGCCCGCCTTTTCCGCGGGAACCGAAAACATATAATTCCCTTACCTTATGTTCTTGACATAAAGTACGTATTTCGGGCAGCTTCTTTGATATAATGCGATCCATTTGTGTAAAGATACGATAATTATTCTTCATAGGTTACCGGGCACCTAGTCGAATTATAGGTAATTTGATTACTTTTGAGCGCTATTCTACCTGCCAATGGGTTACCCGAGTTTACAAGCCTGCATTGCCGATCTTGAAAAAAATGGTCATTTAATACGGATCAAAGATGAGGTAGACCCATACCTGCAGATGGCAGCTATCCATTTGCGGGTATTTGAGCACCAGGGGCCGGCTATCCTGTTCGAAAATGTAAAAGGCAGTAAATTTCCTGCTGTTTCCAATTTGTTCGGAACGCTGGAGCGCTCCCGTTTTATTTTCAGGGATACATTGGAGCAGGTGAAGACATTGGTCGAGCTGAAGAACAACCCTATAAAGGCGATCAAGCACCCTTTTCAATATGCGAACGTGGGGTTGACGGCATTGTCTGCTTTACCTAGGAAAGTTAGTGGGAGTTCGCCGGTAAGTTTTGGAAAAGCAAAAATCAGCGACCTGCCACAGATAGTAAACTGGCCGAAGGATGGTGGGCCCTTTGTCACCATGCCACAAGTATATACCGAAGATGCCGACAAGCCCGGAATTATGGATGCCAACCTGGGCATGTACCGTATTCAACTGGGAGGGAATTATTATATCACTGATAAAGAGATTGGCCTGCATTACCAGATACACCGCGGAATTGGCGTACACCAGACCAAAGCCAATGCAAAGGGTCAACCTTTAAAAGTGAGCATATTTGTTGGTGGACCACCTTCGCATCCCGTCGCCGCTGTGATGCCTTTACCCGAAGGCTTATCGGAAATGACCTTCGCGGGAGCATTAGGAAAGCGTCGTTTCCGTTATTTTTATGATGACGAAGGATTCTGTATTTCTGCCGATGCCGATTTTGTGATCACAGGAACGGTAATGCCGCACGATAACAAGCCCGAAGGACCTTTTGGTGATCACCTGGGATACTACAGTTTAACGCACCCTTTCCCGCTGATGAAAGTGCATAATGTGTACCATCGCAGGGATGCTGTATGGTCGTTTACTGTTGTTGGCCGACCGCCTCAGGAAGATACCAGCTTCGGTGCGCTGATCCATGAGATAACAGGTGCGGCTATTCCCAAAGAAATTCCCGGACTACATGCCGTAAATGCGGTGGATGCCGCAGGTGTGCACCCACTTTTGTTTGCTATTGGCAGCGAACGATATACGCCATATCTTGACGAACGCAAACCGCAAGAAATATTGACCATCGCCAATCAAATATTGGGCAAAGGACAATTAAGCCTTGCAAAATACTTGTTTATAGTCGCTAAAGAAGACGATCCGAATTTGAGTGTAAATGATATTGGCGGTTTCCTTAAACATGTGCTGCAACGTATTGACCTTACCCGCGATTTGCATTTTTATACTAAAACCACTATTGATACACTTGACTACAGCGGCAGCGGATTGAACTCAGGAAGTAAAGTAGCAGTGGCAGTTGCAGGTGAAATCAAGAGGGAGCTATGGCATGAGCTGCCTGCCCGATTTGCTTTACCACGCCCATTTGAGAAATTTAAAATGGTGATGCCTGGAGTACTCGCCATTGAAGTGCCAAAAAATATCAAAAACAGTGATCTGCCGATCGTATTGGAAATACTAGATGAGCATTTGCGCGATGCGGACTTGGATAGCCTGCCATTACTGGTGCTTTGTGATGACGCAGATTTTACCGCCCAAACCATCAATAACTTCGTATGGGTAACCTTTACCCGCAGCAACCCTTCGCATGATATTTACGGCATCGATAGCTTTACCGAGCATAAACATTGGGGTTGTAACGGTCCGCTGATTATTGATGCTCGGATTAAACCGCATCATGCACCTGTGTTGGAAAAAGACCCGGCGATTGAAAAGACTGTAGATAAAATGGGGGAGAAGGGTGGTGTTTTGCATGGAATTATTTGAGATAGGTTGTGGTAAATGAGATATTAGTCCGCTCAATTACCGCAGAGGCTCTTTTACTTTTTTCTTGATAAAAAAGTAACAAAAAACTAGCGTAGCGATCTCATGAACACCATTGAAAGCAAACAATTAGTGAATAATAAAGTCAACAGACACTTGCTTCTTTACGCACTGACCTTTGCCCGACAATCAGTCAAAACCACGGGCTGCAATACTTTACTCCACTGTCGTTCACTCATAACCAACGCTTCCGTAAAGTTTGCTAATGCCCTTTCCATTACACAGGCCACCATTGTTTTGTCTGATTTCGGCCGAAGCTGGTCTGTTGACGGGGTTCATTTAATACTATCGGGCTCTGTTAAATGAACCCTGGACAAAAGCGGGTAAAGGCACGTCAGAAAAGCGGGTCAGGGTGTTTTGCCTGCAGCGGGGAAGCTTTTTTCTGACTTGATCTTTGTTTACTTTCCATCTAAGGGAAAGTAACTAGGCCCCCGCGGCTATGAGCGGTGAGAACATTAAGTGAACCACTATCTAACTAAAAGAATCACTTCAATTCATCCAATATCCTAAACATCTTCTCCTTCACCGCCCTCGACGAACCGTTAAAATTATTCACCATAATGGAAAAGCAAAGCTCGCGGCCATTTTTCGTTTGATAACCTGCATAGGTAAGGATATTCAATATACTGCCGCTTTTCATTTTCATGTTGTTATAAACCGGCAAACTTTCATAAAAATCCGGGTACCAATCGGTGCCTTTGGCAGATTTGAGGACAGTCGCCATAGTCATCGTAGTTACCCGGTCGCCGGGGGAGAGGCCGCTACCATCAACTACGTTTAACGAATGCGGATCAATACCGCGCGCTTTCCAGAAATCTTGTTCCACCTCAACGCCATTGTCGGTTGATGGTTGTTTGCCAGATTTCCAGGCGATGGTTTTGAGCAATTGTTCGGCATACAGGTTAATACTTTTTTGATTGAGCCAATAGACGATCTTGCTCAATGACGGCGAAGCTATCGTAGTCAGGTTAGTACCAATTGTCGGTACTGATTGACTCGAAGCGTTTAATGTCAATACGGATTCCGGATCACCAGTTACGACATAGCCTAATCTTTTTAAGGTATCAGTTAGGCGGTAAGCGGCGTCATAAGCCGGGTCGGGAACAGCTACAGATATGCTTTTCTTTTCCTGGTCCTGCGCATAGGTACCGCGGAGGTACATCAGTTTGGTGCCAACAGGTAAATAACCATAGGCATCGTCGCCCGTTCCCGAAGGGGCATTTAATAATTCACTCTTGTAAGTCAGGTAAGGCGTATTTGGTACAGTTCGTAGTATCCCGATCGGTGTATTTACGGGCCCGGTTTTTAGTTTGATGTCGAATTGATTTTCGCGCCAGCAAAGTCCGGAAGTGCCTGCGCCATAGTAATTGCCAACGTCCATCCATATCCAGCCATTAGGTACAGATTGCGTCCCGAAAACAGAATCATCGCCTACCACATGCCCGTTGATCTTTTTAATACCTGCTTTTTGTATAGCAGCTACCAATTGGGTCAAAATATCATTCTCATGGTGACCGGCATATCGCCAGCTACCCAAAGTTGGATCGCCGGCACCTTTGATGATGAGGTCACCATTTAAAGTACCGTCGGCAGCAATAGAGCCGCTGTAGCCAAACTGGGTCTGGTACTGAAAATCTTTACCAAGAATATTGAAGGCGGTAATAGAAGTAATAGTCTTAAGCGTTGATGCCGTAGCTAGACCCATATTCGGGTTAGCGGTAAAAACCGTTTCACCAGTTTTAGCGTCCAGCACCGTTAGCGATACCGAAGCATATTTGCATTGGCTGTCAGCCTGCAAGCGGTTAAAGGCAGTCTGTAAACGGGATTGCAGGGTTTGTGCGCCTGCAATCCCGCTTATTAGTATAATATTAGTTAGTATTAAGGCTTTGATCCTCATTAGTTACATTACGTTGTGAAAAATAATAGATAGGAATGCCTGCCAAAACAATAGCCAATCCGGGCCAGGTAAAATTAGGCTTATAAATGATGAGCATTATGCAAAAAGTAATGCCCATCAGGATATACAAAGCCGGTAATACCGGGTATCCGAAAGCTTTGTATGGCCTTTCTATATCCGGGCGGCTTTTTCTTAACCTATAAATGCCGATAATGGTCAACACATAAAACAACACAACTACAAACGATATCATATCGAGGAGATCGCCATATTTGCCGCTCAAACAAAGAATAGATGCTACCAAAGCCTGTATCCATAACCCAAACTCCGGCACTGCATACTTGTTTAGCGTGCCGGTTTTTTTGAAGAACAGGCCGTCTTTCGCCATGGTATAGTAGACCCTTGCACCAGCAAATATTAACCCGTTATTACATCCGAATGTAGAGACCATAATCATCAACGCGATAACGATCGTACCGGCATTGCCAAATATTACATGCGATGCTGCTACAGCTACGCGATCTTTTTCAGCGGTAGCGATTTCGTGCAATGGCAAAACAGCAGTATAAACCACATTCGCCGAAACATAAATGAGCGTAACGATCAGCGTACCGAAAAATAAACTTAACGCCACATCGCGTTTTGGATTACGCATTTCACCTGCAATAAAAGTAACGCTGTTCCAAGCATCACTGCTAAAAATGGATCCTACCATAGAAGCCGCTATAGCACCCAAAGCCGCTGCGGTAGTATATTCCACAAATGAGCCGTCAGTATTCAATTTGTGCAATGTCCATGCGTTGCTCCAGTTGAGGTGCCATGTTCCGCTGTTTAGTGCGATAAAACCGAAAATGATTAGCCCGAAAAGACTCAGCAGTTTGGCCAGCGTAAAGGTTGTTTGAATGATCTTGCCGCTCTTAACACCTCGCGTATTTATAAAGGTAAGTAGTACAATCACTACAATAGATACGATCTGTGCAGAGCTGATTTTAATAAAAGCGAATTGGAATAAAATATTGTCTTCACTTACGAAAGGCTTCAACGCGGTAGGCATCACATATGCAGCAAACTTAGAAAAGGCCACCCCAACAGCTGCAATGGTACCTGTTTGTATTACTGCAAAAAAGCTCCACCCATATAAAAAGCCTATCAATTTATTGTAGGCTTCTTTTAAATAAACATATTGTCCGCCCGCTTTCGGGAACATACCGCTCAGTTCGCCATAACTAAGTGCAGCAGTTAATGTCATAAAACCGGTGATGAGCCAAACAACGATAAGCCAGCCTGCCGAACCCACGTTCCGGGTAATGTCTGCGCTTACGATAAATATCCCCGAGCCGATCATTGACCCGGCAACGAGCATGGTGCCGTCAAGCAATCCAAGCTCATGTTTCATTTGTGATGGTTGAGATTCCTTCATGAAGTCAGTTAAGTTGAAAACTCTAAGCTATTCAAAAAAATTATAATCGGGCTATGCCTAGTTAAGAAATTAAATTTGCTATTTTGCCTTGCGCTATTATTTTTGCGTTCAATCACTCTAAACTACAATCAATTATAAACCAAAATTTTTAAGATGGATTTTTTGTACAATAACCTAATTTATTTTATTCCAGTTATGGGCTTTATCGGCATCCTGTTTATGCTTGGTAAATCCTCGTGGGTTACCAAACAAGACGCAGGAGACGGCGCGATGACCGAACTCTCAGGCCACATTGCCGATGGTGCAATGGCTTTTTTACGTGCCGAATGGAAAATACTAAGCTACTTTGTAGTAGTTGCTGCTATATTGCTGGCCTGGTCTGGTACCACGGTTGCCACTTCGAGCCCGGTAATAGCGGTATCATTTATTTGCGGTGCATTTTTATCAGCATTTGCAGGTTTTATCGGTATGCGTATCGCTACGAAGGCAAATGTTCGCACTACGCAGGCTGCACGCACCAGTTTGGCACAAGCATTAAAAGTGTCATTTACAGGTGGTACCGTGATGGGCTTAGGCGTTGCGGGTTTAGCCATTATCGGATTAGGCTCTCTTTTTATTGTATTCTATACGATGTATGTTAAAAATGTTGCGGGTAGCACAGTTAATGGTGAGGATATGGCAAGGGCGCTGGATGTTTTAGCCGGATTTTCCTTGGGTGCTGAATCTATCGCTTTGTTTGCCCGTGTGGGTGGCGGTATTTATACCAAAGCTGCTGACGTGGGGGCCGACCTTGTAGGTAAAGTTGAAGCCGGTATTCCCGAAGATGATGTGCGTAACCCTGCTACAATTGCCGACAACGTAGGTGATAACGTAGGTGATGTTGCAGGTATGGGGGCCGACTTGTTCGGATCTTATGTGGCAACAATGCTTGCAACCATGGTGTTGGGCCGTGAAATTGTTTCGCAGGATAATTTTGGTGGAATAGCCCCGGTATTATTGCCTATGGTAATTGCTGGTTTAGGATTGATATTCTCCATAGTCGGAGCAGCTTTTGTAAAAATTAAGAATGAGACCGATAGTGTACAAAAGGCACTGAATATAGGCAACTGGGCTTCGATCATATTAACAGCTGTAGCTACTTATTTTGTTGTTCAATGGATGCTGCCTGATGGCGAGTTCCACATGACACGTGATGTGGTAAACGGTTCATTAAAGGACGGCGCCTCGCACTTTACCAGGAATGGAGTTTACCTGGCAATTGTTGTTGGACTTATAGTTGGTACATTGATGTCCATGATCACCGAATATTATACGGCAATGGGTAAACGCCCGGTATTGGGTATAATCCGCCAGTCGTCAACAGGTCACGCTACCAATATTATCGGCGGTTTGGCTGTAGGTATGGAATCAACCGTATTGCCGATCCTGACACTTGCAGCAGGTATATATGGTTCATACTATTTTGCAGGCTTGTACGGCGTTTCTATCGCTGCAGCAGGCATGATGGCCACTACAGCGATGCAATTATCTATCGACGCCTTCGGTCCTATTGCAGACAACGCTGGCGGTATCGCTGAGATGAGCCGCTTGCCTGAAGAAGTTCGTCACCGTACGGATAATTTGGATGCAGTAGGTAACACTACTGCAGCTACTGGTAAAGGTTTCGCTATTGCATCAGCAGCTTTAACATCACTGGCTTTATTTGCTGCCTTCGTTGGTGTGGCAGGCATTGAGCATATCGATATTTACAAAGCGCCGGTACTTGCCGGGCTGTTTGTAGGCGGAATGATCCCTTTCATATTCTCGGCTTTGGCTATATCGGCAGTAGGTCGTGCAGCCATGGCGATGGTGGAGGAAGTTCGCCGCCAGTTCCGGGAAATACCGGGCATTATGGAGTACAAAGCAAAACCTGAATACGAAAAATGCGTGGCTATCTCAACTAAAGCATCTATCCGCGAAATGGTGGCTCCCGGCCTGATCGCTTTGATCACCCCGGTTATCGTCGGCTTTATATTTGGCCCTGAAGTATTAGGCGGTTTATTGGCAGGTGTAACCGTGTCTGGCGTGTTGATGGGTATTTTCCAGAGCAACGCAGGCGGTGCGTGGGATAACGCCAAAAAATCATTCGAGAAAGGTGTAGAGATCAATGGCGAAATGCATTACAAAAAATCTGACCCGCACAAAGCATCCGTGACTGGTGATACTGTAGGTGATCCGTTCAAAGATACTTCAGGCCCGTCAATGAATATTTTGATCAAATTGATGTCGATCGTATCGCTGGTAATCGCGCCGCATTTGAACGCAGGCAACAGTGCGAAATCGGCAAGCATTGATCACCAGATCAGAAAACAGATCAAGGTGCAATCGATGCATGTGCAAACTGCTAAGATTGACAAGAAAGCATAATCAGGGATAATCTCTGATGGAAGGAGCTCAGGAATGGGCTCCTTTTTTTGTTCCACTACGTCATTGCGAGGCGCAAGGCGGGTGGTGCGGGCCGCGCAACGAAGCAATCCCAAACTATGCAAGGCGAAGGTGTAGGTTTATAACTTGCATAGCCGCTCTGCTAATCGGGGATTATTGATGAAGCGTTTTGTTTTTTTTATGGTATCAATGAGCTCCCTAAGGTCGGTTGTCTTCGTCGCTCACTCCTCGCAATGACGTGGTGGTTAAATAATCATATATTTTTAAAAAATATGCCGATCTCCCTCAGTATTTATAGCTACTTTAGATTTTGAATTAAATTAAGTACGTTTGGAAAAAACTGATTTTATCTCAATAAAACAAAACTGATCTTATAATGAGTGTATTCGTAAAAAAATCAATTTCATCATTGCTTGCGTCGTCGGAAGAGGGCGGACACACCCTAAAGCGTACGCTTGGCGTATGGAGCCTTATTGCCCTCGGTATTGGAGCGATTATCGGCGCAGGCCTTTTCGTAAGGACAGCGGCAGCAGCAGGCGGTTTCGCAGGCCCTGCAGTTACCATTTCGTTTATTATTGCCGCTGTGGGCTGCGCTTTTGCAGGCTTGTGTTATGCAGAATTTGCATCCATTATACCCATTGCAGGCAGCGCATATACTTACGCTTATGCAACAATGGGCGAAATAGTGGCCTGGATTATCGGCTGGGCACTTATTCTTGAATATGCACTCGGTGCGGCAACAGTTTCCATCAGTTGGAGCGAGTACGCAAATAAGCTGGTCGGCGGAAAAATACCCTATGAATGGTGCCATTCGCCGATGGAATCAGCTATAATGAATGGTGTTCATCATCATGGTATTATTAACATCCCGGCGTTGGTGATATTGCTTTTACTTTCATTGTTACTGGTGAAAGGTACCCAGGAATCAGCTATCGTAAATGGCATCATCGTGTTTTTAAAAGTGGCCATCGTACTAGTGTTCATCGTTATCGGCTGGGGCTTTATCAAAGCTGCCAATCATACCCCATACATTATTCCTGCTAACGCTCCTCCGGCAACATTGCCTGATGGTACTCAATACTCTTACCTCGAATTTTTCCATCACGGCTGGGGCGGGATACTCCGTGGAGCAGGTATTGTGTTTTTTGCCTTCATAGGCTTTGACGCGGTGTCAACAGCTGCACAGGAAGCTAAAAATCCAAAGAAAGACATGCCTATTGGTATTTTGGGCTCTTTGGCCATTTGCACCGTTTTGTATATCCTGTTTTCATGGGTATTAACTGGTGTAGCACCTTACCAGGATTTTATGCATGCGGGTAAAGAAGCATCGGTTGCTTATGCCATCAGTACTTACATGGCAGGATACGGCTGGTTGGCAACGCTGGTAACTGTGGCAATCCTGCTTGGATTCTCGTCGGTTATCCTGGTGATGCTATTGGGCCAATCGCGTGTGTTCTACACCATGTCTACCGATGGCTTGTTGCCAAAGGTATTTTCTGACTTGCATCCCAAATTCAAAACTCCCTATAAGAGCAACCTGATATTATTTGTCTTCGTGGGCCTGTTCGCCGCTTTTCTTCCCGAAAGTGTTGCAGGCGACCTGACTTCAGTAGGTACGTTGTTTGCCTTTGTGCTGGTTTGCATAGGTGTTACTATTCTCCGCTATAAAGACCCTAATCTGGTGAGGCCGTTCAGAACACCGCTGGTGCCTATAGTGCCGTTCCTGGGCGCCGCTATCTGTTTACTTATGATCATTAGTTTGCCGCTGCCTACTTTGGCGAGTGCTTTTGGCTGGATGGTAATAGGGTTGCTTATTTACTTAGGCTATAGCAAAAAGAACAGTAAGCTGGGTAAAATGGGTGATGTTTTGCCTCGGGCTTCAGATTTTGAAGAGAAGTAAACTCTGATTTACCGTAAAATAGTAAGGCCTCCTTTCCTGGGGAGGCCTTTTTGCGTTTAAAGAACTTGTGCTGAACGATCAGCGCCCAGGTGGTAAAGTTTAGGCGTCCAGTAAAGCAAATTTTATGGTTGTTACGGCACCCAGCCCCGGCCCATCGCTGTTGATATCAAATGATCCTGTATGGCTTTCTACTATCGAGCGGCAATTGTAAAGGCCAAGCCCGGTGCCTTTCTTTTTAGTTGTAAATCCGCGCTCAAAGAAATGTTCACTTGTCTTTTTGTCAAAACCTTGCCCGTTATCGGCAATCTTCAATAAAATATACTCGCTGGTCGATTCCATAGAAACTGAAATGAATTTACTTTCACTTTCCATATCAATGGCCTCCAGGCTGTTCTTGATCACGTTCAACATCACCTGCATCAGTTTGGTGTGATCTCCTTTGATCACATAATTGCCCGGTTTTACATTGACGTTGAACTTCACGCCCTTTTTATCGAAAGAGGCAAAAAGCATCGACCGGCAATCATCAATTATGCCACCAAGATTTACGGGTTTGCGCTCCTGAGAGGCTCCGTGGCTACGTACAGACTGACGTTGTATATTAAGTATTTCCTGGATGTGTGAAACGATGTTTAGCAGTTCCGCAATGGCGGTACTCATCTCTTTCTGGTTATCGCCCTGGCTTTTGGCAATACCATCGGTGATGGATACCAATGCCGCAGCTTTATCAGCGCCGATGGCATTTCCGATAGCAGTTTGCTGAGATTTTAAGAACGCGGCAAGGTTGCGTACACTTTCGATGTTATTGCTTTCTGCTACGCGATTAATTCTTGTCAGGTATGATCCAAATCCTACTAAGGCGTTGCCGATATCATGTAAAACTTCCGATGCGATCTCGAATTTACCTTGTGCTATCGCTTTTTCCAGTTCCTGCTCTTGTTGTAGCAGCAGTTGACTGTTTAATATTTTTAGCTCTTCAGATTGAGCGGCTAACTCCTTGTTTAATTTATTCAAGGCTTCTTCCGCACGCTTGCGTTCAGTAATGTTATGACCTAAGCCTAGTATACGGCTGATCTTGCCATGTTCATCATAAACAGGAACTTTGGAAGTGGACAGCCAAAACTGTTCACCCTTTTCGTTATTCAAAAATTCTTCCCTGCTCAATATCGGTTCACCGGTCCGCAAAACTTCCATATCGTCTTTATATCCCCGCAGACCTGTGCTGTTCGGGAATAATTCCAGATCGGTCTTACCAATGACATCAGCCTCACAATTAGCACCTATAGCAGCCACATCGGCCCGGTTGGCTATGATCTTTCGCCCTTCAGCATCTTTTACATAAATCGTATCGGGCAGGTTATCTATTAGTGTACGCAGTAATATCCGTTCGCGCTGAATCTCCTCCTGTGCCTGCTTTTGTTCAGTAATATCAACGTGAGTGCCGATGATGCTTACGGTGCCTTTATTATCGTCTGCTTTCAGTAAGCCGCCTCTTGAATATATCCAGATCCACTTACCATCGGCGTGCAGCATGCGGAATTCGCACTCATACATCCCCTCCGGACTCTCCAGGTACTCCGAAAATTTGCGCATCGCTTCCGGGCGGTCTTCGGGGTGAAGCAGGTTGGTCCAGGCCTCATTTAAGCTTAACCTGTAATCGCTGATATCCCGCCCCAGCATGGAGAAGTAGATATCATTGCAATCGACAGTTCCGCTTGCAGGAAAATACTCCCACGCACCGGTTTTTGACATGGTGAGCAACTGCCGGTATTGTTTAGTGGTTTCCTTGCGGACAGGCTGTTGCTGACCGGCTTTCGTCTCTCTTTTATTTAAAACGGAGCTTGACATGGGCGGGCTTATAATGGCAACGCTATAGTGAAAATCGCACCGTTGTTATTGGTAACGGCTATTTTACCACCGTGTGCTGCGATATACTGCTTAACTATAGCAAGTCCCAAGCCAGTACCGCAATTCTTATTCTTAGTCACAAATGGCTCGAATAGGGT
>Ga0105240_10010161_pt1 | contig 13252 bp, 10 predicted proteins | sample KBSC54metaG_FD_80426 | JGI IMG/M metagenome (GOLD analysis project Ga0105240, IMG submission 80426) | Corn rhizosphere microbial communities from Kellogg Biological Station, Michigan, USA - KBS C5-4 metaG | ecosystem: Host-associated > Plants > Roots > Rhizosphere > Soil | place: Michigan, USA... | reverse complement strand
GGCCATGGACAGTTATTTTCGCGCCTTCGATATCGAGACGGGACGCGAGTTGTGGAAATATCATCTGCCCGCCGGCGGGCAGGCGACCCCGATGACCTACCGGGCCGGCCGCAACCAACGGCAATTCGTGGTCATCGCGGCCGGCGGCCACGGCAGCCTGAAAACGACCCGTGGGGACTACGTTATCGCCTTTGCGCTGCCGACGACGGCACCTCGCCCTTGAGCGTCGGTCAAAATCGGCAACAGCCGACCTCGTTTATGCGGAGATTCGAATGGGTTTTTTGATCTTGTCCATCGCCATCCAGGCCGGTCTGATCATTCACGTCATCAAGACCGGCCGTAACCAGATCTGGATCTGGGTGCTGGCGTTGCTGTCCTTCCCGGGAATCATTGCGTACGTTGCCGTGGAAATCATCCCCGACCTGTTCCGGAGCCGCACGGCTCAACGGACAGCGCGTGGCATCAAAAAGGCCATGGACCCAACCGCGGACCTGCGCCGTTATGAGAGCGAAGCCCGCGTGGCCGGCAACGTGTCGAGTCGACAGCGCTACGCGGAAGAGCTCACACGACATGGCCGCTACGACGAGGCGATCACCCAATACCGCTCGGCCCTCACCGGCCTTTACGAGCACGATCCCAACCTGATGCTTGGCATCGCGCAGGCCCAGTTCGCCAAGGGTGACGCGCCGGCGGCGCGCGCGACGCTGGACGAGCTCATCCGTCTCAATCCGGATTTCCGCTCACCCCAGGGTCATCTGCTTTACGCACGGGCTTTGGAAGCGGAAGGCAACGTCACCAAGGCCCTGGAGGAATACCAGGTGCTGGCGCCCGCCTATCCGGGGGCGGAAGCTGCCGTGCGCCACGCACAACTCCTGAAGGCGCAAGGCCGGAGGGAAGAGTCGCAGAAAGTTGCGCGCGAATTGCTGGAGCAGGCGCGCATTGCGCCGGCGCACTACCGCAAGGCGCAGAAGTCCTGGCTGGATCAGGCCGAACGGTTGGTTTGAGCCCGGCTGCGCCGGTACGCCGCGCCCATTGTCAGCGCGCCGCTCGCCAGCAAGGTGAGCAGATCGATCGCACCGCCGCCCCCGCTGCCGGAGGACGCGCCGGCAACGGAGCCTGCGGCCGATTTGCTCCCGGAGCTGCTCGCCGGAGTTATGGTGACCGACGCCATCCCTAAGCGGCTCTGGTCAGCAGCCGATATCGCCGTAATCGTCTCCGTCTCAGTGGAGGAAACTCCCGACGGCGCCGTGAACGTTCCGTCCGCGGTGATCGTCCCCACCGTCGCGTTACCATTGATGATGCCGTTGACCTGCCACTGCACCGCAACGTTGCCGCCGTTTGTCTGGGTCACGCTGAACGACTGAGTGCCTCCCGCCGCTACCGTCGCTGTCGAGGGAGCAACGCTGAACGGACAGGTGTTGTTATTTGCAGAAGCCGGAGCCGATGTGGTCGCCTTATTCGAGCTCACAGTGACCTGCGCCGTATCGGTAAGGCCCACGTCGTCGGTCACTGTCACCTGGACCGTAGTTGACCCCGAGGCCGGCGCCACCACAGTCGCGGAAGCCGTCGTTGATCCAACGTCACTCCAAGCATAGCTGACAATCGTATGACCGCAGGCCGCGGCACTGCCGGCCGCGGACAGGCTCACATTCTGACCCGGACTGACCGTCGCGGGCACAGCGATTGCCGCTATCGGACGCAGCGCGGCCTTTAAAGCCCCCGGCGCATTCGCCATCCCCGCGCCACAGGTTTGCTTGGTGCAGTTGCATTCCGTCGTTTGCAGGTCGGAGGCGCCCGTGGGCACGTGACAATTGGGGATCGTCGTGTCGGACGAAACCGGGAAAGTCGCCGCACCTTCCTTCAGGCGGGCGATGAGCTGCGGCGCGGTCAGGTTGCTGTTGGCACTCACCATGAGGGCCGCGATACCCGACACGATCGGCGCCGAGAAACTGGTCCCCAGGCTGGGGTTGAGCTGGTCGGTGTAACCGTTGATGGTGGGTGTCGTCGTACCGGCGTTGCTCGTGGTGTCAATCGGGTAGACGCAAGTGCCCGAGCTGTTGATGCAGTTGCCCGCCGGTGCGCCGAGCGAGATTTCCGGTCCCAGGCTGCTGAAGCCCACCTTGGTACCGACGTTGCGCAATCCGGCCACCCCGGCGACGCCAACACAATTGGCCGGCGCATCCACCGGCCCGCCCTCGTTACCCGCCGACACGACGACCAGCACACCCTTGGCGAGGACCTCGTTGATCACGATCTGCTGGGCGGAAGTACAGGCGCCCGTACTCCCCAGGCTCATGTTGATGACTTGCGCCGGATGAGCGTTGTCCGGCACGCCGTCGACATGTAATCCGGCTGCCCAACGCATGCCGTCCAGGATGTCGGAATCGGACCCGAAGCATTTACCCAACACACGGACCGGGAGGATCTTCGCGCCCCAACTGATACCGGCGATTCCGGTCGAGTTGTTCGCGATGGCACCCAGGATGCCGGCGGTCCGTGTGCCATGCCATGAGCTGTTGCTGACCGTGCATGAGGAGAACTTGCTGGTGGCCACGTCGGCGGAAGTGACCCAGTCGCCGGGATCCGAGGCATCCGCATCCCGCCCGTCGCCGTCATTGGCGACTACCGGGTCGGCAATGAAATCGTAACCGGCGAGAAGTTTCGAGCCACCCAGGGGCCCCAGGTCGGGATGATCGAAGCGGACACCGGTATCCAGGTCGGCGATGACAATATCGCGGCTCCCGGTAGTAGTGTCCCACGCTGTAATCGCATCGATTGCCGCCGGTTGGTTGTTCTGCTCATACCACTGGCTCGAGAACAGCGGATCGTTGGGCAGAGCGTGGGGATAGCGGCGCTGATCCACATCGACCGATTCAACAGTCGGGTCCGATCGTAGGCGTGCCATCACAGCGGCCGCGCTCTCACCATCGGATGAGACCTCCATCAGGTGCAAGCCGTTCGTAATCCGACGCGAATGGCCCATTGTCAGGCTGGAGCGCTGCGCCAGTGATTGGACGTCAGCGGTCGTCGTCTCGCGCGCCTGGCTCCGCGACATTGCAACCGGAGAAGCCGAGCGAAACTTCACCAGGAAGCGCATCGGCTCGGACGCGGTACCTTTCGGGTGCGTCAACACCGGGTTGGTTTCCAACGAGCCCGCGCTCGCGGTCGTGAACGACAGTGAGAATGCGGCTAAAACGCCGATCAGGCAGGAACGAAGCGGACTCATAGCCGGCTCTCACGAACGGTATGGCGGACGCAAGGCCACACATTACCGCGCCGGGCAAGAATCAACCCGTGTCGGCGTCAAGCTACGGTGCCTGACGCCGACATTTAACAGTTATTAGGGCCGCCCGAAGCGGAACGCCGTCAGTTATTGAGACATCCGTCTCTTGACACCCGCCACAGGGACCTGTTGCGTGATGCAGTGGATGTTGCCGCCCCCCAGGAGAATCTCCCGCGCCGGCACCCCCACAACCCGCCGCTCCGGAAACACCTTCTTCAGGCGCGCCAGGGCCGCACGGTCCGTCTTGGAGTCGAGCAACGGCATGACAATGCCGCCGTTGGCGATGAAGAAATTCACATAGCTTCCGGCGAGCCGTTCGCCGGCACTGCGTGGCTTCGTTCCCTCGCGCGGAACGACACCGCTCGCTTCTTTGGCGGTCAACGTGAGCGGCCCGGGCATCGGTAGCTTGATCACTTTCAAGCGCTCGCCACGGGCGTCACGCGCATCATTCAGGCGCTCCCAGGCATCGAGGGAGATGGCGTACTGCGGATCGCGCTTATTGTCGGTCCAGGTGAGACAAACCTCCCCGACGCGCGCAAAACAGGCGAGATTGTCGATGTGCCCGTCGGTCTCGTCGTTGAAGACGCCCTTGCCGAGCCAGATGATCGCCGAGACCCCGAGATAGTCCCGCAGATAGCCCTCGAGCTGCTCGCGACTCAACTGGGGATTCCGGTTGGTGTTGAGCAGACACTCCTCGGTGACGAGCGCGGTGCCGGCGCCATCAACGTGAATCGCCCCGCCCTCGTTGATGATGGGCGCCCGGTAACGCTCGCGCCCCTCGATCTCCAACACCTTGCGGGCGACGAGGTCATCCTTGTCCCAGGGGAAATAGAGCCCGCCCTCGAGGCCGCCCCACGCATTGAAATGCCAGTCCACGCCACGTACCGCGCCACGCCGGTCCACTACGAACGTGGGGCCTACATCGCGCATCCAACAGTCGTTGTGCGACATCTCGACCACACGGACCCGCGGATCGAGCAACGCCCGGGCAACTTCGTATTCGCCCCCACTCACGCCCACGGTCACCGGCTCGAACTGGGCAATTGCCGCAGCCACGGCGGCGAAGGCGTGTTGGGCCGGTCGACCCGCCTCCCTCCAGTTATCCGGTCGCTCCGGCCACAGCATCCAGCAACCGGCATGCGGCTCGAACTCGGCCGGCATCCAGAAGCCATCGGCGGCGGGGGTGCTCGTCAGGGTCCGGGTCATTGGCGCAAGCGGCTGTGCCGATAACCGTAGAAGGCGTAAATCGCCATACCCACTGCCGTCCACAGAACGAGACGGAGCCAAACCGCATTCGGCAACGCGAGTGTCATCCCAAGACACACGACGGTGCCGAGAACACAGGTCACCGGCGCCCACGGCACGCGAAACGGACGTGGGGCGTCGGGACGCCTCTTGCGCATAATCAGAACGCCGAGACACACGACGGCGAAGGCCAGCAGGATGCCGATGGAAATGAGATCGGCGAGTACATCGAGTGGAAAGAATCCAGCAAATAACGCGGCGACGACCCCGGTCACGATCGTCGCGATATGCGGAGTTTTGTAGCGGGGGTGACAGCGGCGCATGACGGGCGGCAACAAACCATCATCCGCCATCGACAGCAGAATGCGGGGTTGCCCCAGCAACGACCCCAATATGACGGAGGTCATTCCAATGATGATACCCGCCTTCAACAGCAGCCCGAGATGTTGGAGCTGGGGGTGCGCGTCCAATGCGATGGCAACCGGCTCGTCCACGTTCAGCTTGGCGAAGGGAACCATACCCGTCATGACAGCAGACATTCCGACGTACAAGACAGTCGAGATCAAGAGTGCGCCGAGAATTCCCAGCGGCAGGTCGCGCTGCGGATTGCGAGCTTCCAGCGCAGTGGTCGAGGCCGTATCGAAACCGACATACGAGAAGAAGATGATGGCGGAGCCCTGCAGGACCCCGGTCCAACCGAAGTGCCCGAACTGGCCCGCGTTGGGCGGAATATAGGGATGCCAGTTCGAGGTATCGACGTACTTCAGGCCGGCGATCATGAAAACCACGATGATCGCAACTTTCAACGTCACCATGACGGCGTTGGCCCGGGCCGTATGCGATACACCGATGTAACACACCCAGCTCATCGCCGCGATGATGAGAACGGCAGGCAGATTGAACAGGGCATGCGTAGCAACCAGGTGATTGTGTGCATCCTGTACATACGGCGCGTTCACCAGCTCCGGCGGCAGCTCGATGCCCCATCCCTTCAGCAGATTCACCACGTACGCCGACCAACTCACCGCCACCGCCGAAGCCGAGATGGCGTACTCGAGCAACAGGTTCCAACCGATGAACCACGCGATGCCCTCCCCGAGCGTCGCATAGGTGTAGCTGTAAGCGCTGCCCGGAACCGGAAGGAAGGTAGCGAACTCGGCATAACAGAGCGCGGCCAGCCCGCTACCGAAAGCGGCGATGAGGAAAGACAGGGTGACGGCCGGCCCGGATTGCTCGGCCGCCACGGTGCCGGTCAGCACGAACACGCCGGTACCGATCGTGGCGCCCAGGCCGATCGCGGTCAGCGACCAGGGCCCGAGCACCTGTTTAAGACGCTCGGCGCCGGAGCGATCCCCCGGGGTGACCGGGCGCACGGCAAAAAACTGTCGCAAGAAAGGCGGCATCAAGACCCCTTTTTTTCGAGACTGTTGTTGAAAGCCGCAAGGGCCCGCTGCGGCGGGTGACCCACGGCGGCTCTCTTTTCAAGCGGGCAAGTCTCTCACACGAGGTGAGCCCAGGGCGATGGGCCAAGAAAGTCCTGCCAGGGGGCCGGCCGGCATGCGGCGTGCCCTCTGTGCTAGCATTTCGGGCCCGGCGGCGCCTACCGCTGCGCCCCCGACGAAATATTTCGGAGAAATTCCTCATGTCCACGGCTGCACCAATGAAGGTCACGCCGCCCGCGCAGGGCGCCAAGATCACCATCCGCGACGGCAAGCTCATCGTCCCCGATAACCCGATCATTCCCTTCATCGAGGGTGACGGCACCGGCCCGGACATCTGGCGCGCCAGCGTGCGAGTGATGGATGCCGCGGTACAGAAGGCCTACGGCGGCAAGCGCAAGATCCATTGGATGGAAGTGTTCGCCGGCGAAAAGTCGAACAAGCTGTTCAATTCGTGGCTGCCGGATGAGACCGTCACCGCCTGCCGCGACTACCTCGTCTCCATCAAGGGACCGCTCACCACGCCGGTCGGCGGCGGTATCCGCTCCCTGAATGTCGCTCTGCGGCAGCTCCTGGACCTGTACGTCTGCCTCCGCCCGGTGCGCTGGTTCAAGGGTGTCCCCTCCCCCGTGAAGCACCCCGAGAAAGTCGACATGGTGATCTTCCGTGAGAACACGGAGGACATTTACGCGGGTATCGAGTTCGAGGCCGGCACGGAAGAGAACAAGAAGTTCCTCGAGCTCTTCAAGCAGGCCTTCCCGAAGTCATACGCGAAGATCCGCTTCCCCGACAGCTCGGGCATCGGCATCAAGCCTGTGTCGAAGGAAGGCTCGGAGCGCCTCATTCGCTCCGCGATCGAATACGCCGTCAAGAACAAGCGCAAGAGCCTGACGCTGGTTCACAAGGGCAACATCCAGAAGTTCACCGAAGGCGCGTTCCGCAATTGGGGCTATCAGCTCGCCGAGCGCGAGTTCGCCGCTGACACCTACACGTGGGAACAGTGGGAGCGCACCAAGGCTGCCCGCACCGAGAAAGATGCCAACGCCGAGATGGACGCCGCGAAGAAAGCCGGCAAGGTCATCATCAAGGATGCGATCGCCGACATCGCACTCCAGCAGGTACTGACGCGCTCGGACGAGTTCGACGTCATCGCAACACTCAACCTCAACGGTGACTACATTTCGGATGCCCTCGCGGCTCAGGTAGGCGGTATCGGCATCGCGCCGGGCGGCAACATCAACTACAAGACCGGGCACGCGGTGTTCGAAGCGACTCACGGCACGGCGCCGAAGTACGCGAACCTCGACAAGGTCAACCCCGGCTCGGTCATCCTGTCGGGCGAGATGATGCTGCGTTACATGGGTTGGCTCGAGGCTGCCGACGCACTGATCAGCGCCATGGACAAGACGATCGGCGAGAAGATCGTGACATACGACTTCGCGCGCCTGATGGAAGGTGCGAAGGAAGTGTCCACGAGCGTGTTCGGCGACGCGCTCATCCGCAACCTGTAAGTGAGCGACAAGCCCGAAACATCGGTCCTGGCGTGGGCGCGTAAGGTGCAGGCCATTGCACAGAATGGCCTGCAGTTCACCCAGGACTCCTTCGACCGCGACCGCTTCCTGCAGCTCCAGGAGCTCGCGGACTCCATCGTTGCCGCCGAGCTGGACATTCCGCTCGGCAGGGCGCGTGCCATCTGGGACAAGCTCGAGGAGGGCTACTCGACGCCGAAGGTGGATGTTCGCGGCGGCGTGTTCCAGGGTGACAAGATCCTGCTCGTGCGCGAGCGAACGGACGGAAGGTGGAGCCTGCCCGGCGGCTGGGTCGATGTGAACGACGGTCCGTCGGAAGCCTGCGAGCGCGAGATCTTCGAGGAATCCGGCTACGAAGCCAAAGCCGTGAAGCTCGCGATGCTGGTCGACCGTAACCAGCACCCGCACCCACCTTCGGTCACCCACATCTACAAGCTGTTCTTCCTGTGCGAGCTCACCGGCGGCGCCCCCAAGATCAGCAACGAGACCGACGGGGTCGACTTCTTTCCCGTGACCGCGCTTCCCGAGCTCTCCGTCGGCCGCACCCTGGCCTCGCAGATTGCGCGCCTCTACGAGCATCAACTCAACAGGTCCCTGCCCACCGACTTCGACTAGCCGGCAGGACCGTCACCGCTGCCGCAGATGCTCGTTCATGTAGGCGCGCAGCAGGGCATTTATTTGTGTTTGGTATCCCGCGCCCCGAGCGCGGAACCATTGAAGGACATCTGCGTCGATTCGCAGCGTGATCTGTTGTAGCCACACTTTGTAGTTACGCCAGCGCGGCTCGGCCGCGGCTGCTGTGCACGGCTAATCCTATGGAGTGCCACCGAGGAAGCGACTGGAAAATCCTGCGTATTTGTGCAGAAATGCACAAATGGCAGCCGCCACGCAAGACACCCCACCGTTGTCAGACCTAGCGCACGATTGCGCGCGGGAGATCGCGGAAGAGTTTGTGCGTTACAACGCGGAGTTTCGCGTAATCACGCGGCGAGCGCCGGTGAGATTCGACACGCGCGACCACAAGTCAGGTCAACGCGACGCCGTCGAGAGAATCGAGCTCTACGACCGGTTTGTGAATCGGACCGTCGCGGAGTTGCGCACTCGTCTGGGCGATCGGGCGTTGGATCGAACGCTGTGGAGTAAGGCCAAGGAGCTCTTTCCGGCCGAAATCCAAACACTGCCCGATCCCGAATTCGCCAAGACGTTCTTCAGCTCCACCACCCGCCGCCTGTTCGGCACCATCGGTGTCGCACCCGAGATCGAGTTCGTCGCGACCGACCTCGATCCCCTGGCGAGCATCACCTCCGCGGTCGGAACCAACAGCTACCCGAACCACGGCTCATTGCCGCTGCTCTTCGAGGATGTCCTGGGCGATGTGCGCTTTCGCTCGCGCTGGCGCGACCTGGACAAAAGCATTCTGCATGTCGCAAGCGAAGTGATCGCGCACCTGCACGCCCGAAACGAGAGACGCCCGGTCGAACGGGTTGAGATGATCCGACCGGTGTTCTACCAGGTCACCCGCGCCTACCTCGTCGGCCGCGTCGTGGGACGCGGGTTCCTGCTTCCGCTCGTCATCGCGCTCAAGAACACCGACGGTGGCATCCTGGTCGATGCGGTGATGCTGTCTGAAGGCGACGTCAGCATCGTGTTCAGCTTCACCCGCTCTTATTTCCACGTCGACCTAGAGCGCGTGGGCGAAGCGGTTCTATTCTTGAAGTCGATTCTGCCGGTGAAACCGGTGAGCGAGCTGTTCACCGTCCTGGGTCGCGCACGCCAGGGCAAGGCCGAGCGCTACCGGGAGCTCATGCAACACCTGGAGCATACGAAAGATCAGTTCGTGCACGCCGCCGGCGAGCGCGGCCTGGTGATGGTCTGCTTCACCCTGCCCTCGTTCGATGTGGTGTTCAAAGTCATCCGCGATCGGTTTCCTTACCCGAAAAACGTACTTCGGGAAGAGGTGATGGCGAAGTATCAACTCGTCTTCAAGCACGACCGCGCCGGTCGCCTCGTCGACGCGCAGGAGTACCGGCGACTGCGCTTTCCCAGGGAATTGTTCGCGCCCGAGCTACTACAAGAGCTGCTCACCGAAACCGCCATGACTGTGCGCGAGGATGGAGACACACTCGTTTTCGACCACATGTACATCGAACGGCGCATGACTCCGCTGAATATCTATCTGAGAACCGCGTCGGAGTCTGCGGCGGAACGCGCCGTATTGGATTACGGACAATGCATCCGTGACCTCGCCTACACCAACATCTTCGCCGGCGATCTTCTATTGAAGAACTTCGGCGTCACGCGCCACGGACGCGTCATCTTCTACGACTACGACGAGCTCTGCGCGGTCACCGACTGTCATTTCCGCGATCTGCCGCAAGCCAGCAACCTCGAGGACGAGATGCGCGGCGAAGCCTGGTTCTATGTCGGCGACAACGATATTTTTCCAGAGACCTTCATCCGCTTCCTGTCCTTCACCGATGCGCAAAAGGAGGCCTTACTGAAGCTGCACGGGGAGGTTCTGACAGCCCGCTTCTGGCGCCACGTCCAGGAGCGACTCAAAGAGGGAGACGTTCTGGAGGTCCTGCCCTACCACCCAACTCCTAGCGTCGCAACAACCAGGTGAGCACGGAGATCACCACGCTCACCAGGAGCATCGTCGTCAAGGGAAAGAAGAACTTGAAGCCGGGCCGGTCGATGACAATGTCACCCGGCAGGTGGAACAACGGCATGCGGCGCAACCACGGCCAGATGAGCCCGGCCACGATGAGCGTCGTCCCGAGGATGACCAGCGTACGATTCACTTCACTCCGCCGCTGCCAACGCCTGCTTCACATCCTCCAGCAGGTCATCGACATCCTCCAGTCCGATCGACAGCCGCACGGTGCCATCGGTCAGGCCTGAAACCTTGTACTGGTCCGCTGTCAGATCGCGGCCGCCCATCATCTGCGGCGCGACCACGAGCGATTCGGTGGATCCCAGGCTGGCGGTGAGCGCAAACAGTTTGAGTGCGTCGGAAAACTTTGCGCCGGCCTCCGCTCCACCCTTCAGGTCGAAGCTCACGATGGTACCGAAGTCCTTCATCTGCTCGCGCGCCAGGGCGTGTTGCGGGTGAGTCGGCAGACCCGGGTAGTGCACCTTCGCGACAGCCGGATGCGCTACCAACATCTGGGCGATTTTCAACGCACTCTCGGACTGCGCTTTGTAGCGGACGAAGTAGGTCTTCAAGCCGCGAAGGATCAGAAAAGCCGCGTGCGGATCGAGCATGCCGCCCAAAGCGCCGAAATCGTTCCGCATGCCGCGGATGAGATCGCTGCGACCGATCACGGCTCCGCCCATGACGTCCCCGGCACCCGACGCGTATTTCGTCAGACTGTGCAGGAAGATGTCGATGTCGTACTCGCCGTGCTGATGAAACCCGGCGAACGTGTTATCCATGACGGTGAGCGCGCCCGACGCCCGCGCGAGGCGCGTCAGCGCCTTGATGTCGGCGACCTTCGTCACCGGATTCGTTGGACTTTCGAAGACGACCAGCCGTGTCGGATGGGCGGCGAGAGCCCGCTCCACCCCGGCGAGGTCCTCGATCGAAATCATGGTATGCGTCACCCCGAACCGCCCCAGCAGGCGACGGATGAGGTAACGGGTCGGGTTGTAGGTCTCGATGAAACACAGGACGTGATCACCCTGTTTCGTCAGGGCGAGCAGCGTTTGGGAGATGGCCCCCACTCCGGAGGAGGTCACGAGACACTCTTCGCGCCCCTGGAGCTCCGCCAGCAGCAGCTCCAACTGCCGCGTCGTGGGGTTGGAAGCCCGCGTATAGAAAAAGCCGGGTCGCTCGCCCCGGAAGTAGCGCTCCGTCTCCTCCAGCGTATCGAACTCGAACTTGACCGTCTGGTAGATCGGAGCCACCACCGAGTGGTTGTCCGGGGGCAACTCGACCGACGGAGGGTGATTGACGCGCGTAGTCTTTTTCATTGTTAAGCTGCTTGAGGTGCCCTCAGGCACCTGCTCTCCCGATACGGGCGGCAAAAGCATTGATGCGCAGTACGGCTTCGTCAAGCGTAGCGTCACGCTTGGCGATACACAGGCGCACCACGGATAAGGCCGGCGCCTTCGCGTAAAAAGGCGACAGAGGAATGGTTGCCACGCCCGCCTCGGTCAACAACCGCTCAGCGAAACCGACGTCGTCGGGCGGAAAGAACTCACTGAAATCCAGCAACTGAAAGTACGTTCCCTGCGCCGGCGGCAAGCGGAAACCGGAGCGCTCGAGCGCATTGCGCACCCGGTCGCGTTTCGCCTGGAAAAACGCCGGCAGGTCGCGCCACCCTTCGGGCTTCTCAGCAAGATAGGCCGCGATCGCGTGTTGGGTCGGATTCGAGATGCTGAACGTGTTGAACTGGTGGACCTTGCGCAACTCGCGGGTGAGTACCGGGGTCGCTATGGCGTAGCCGACCCGCAGCCCGGTGGCATGCATCGTCTTGCCGAACGAAAATACCGTGAAGCTCTTTTCAGCGAGCTCGGGTTGCATCAAAACGGAAGAGTGCTTGCGCCCGTCGTACACGACGTGTTCGTACACCTCGTCCGACATGACGAGAATGTCTTTGCCACGGATGACCTCAGCCAACGCATCGAGGTCTTCACGCGAAGCCGCCGTGCAGGCGGGGTTATGTGGGCTGTTGAAAAGAACGAGTCGCGTGCGCTCGTTGATGCCTGCGCGCACGCGGTCCCAGTCGTACCGGAATCCCGGCGGCAGCAGCGGTATCCGGATACTGCGCGCGCCGGCCAGCCGAACCGCGGGATCATACGAATCGTACGAGGGATCGAACATGATCACCTCGTCGCCGGGACCTACGACCGCCTGGATGGCGGAATAGATGGCCTCCGTAGCCCCCAGCGTGACGGTGACCTGCGACTCCGGATCCACCTTGAGCCCGTAGCTCATGAACAGCTTCTGCGCGATGCGCTCGCGCAGACTGATCAGGCCCTCCATGGGCGCATACTGGTTGTGCCCCTGGCTCATGGCAGCGGCAACCAACTCCCCGAGCCGCGGGTCGATGTCGTAGTCGGGGAAACCCTGGCCGAGATTGAGTGCGCCGAGCTCCCGGGCGCGCCGCGACATGACCGTGAAAATCGTGGTGCCGACATCCGGCAGCTTGCTGCGATGGAAGGTATCCATACTAACGCCCGGGTGCCTCAGCCGCGGCGAGCGCGGCACCTATGACTCCGGCCTGCCCGGCAAAGTGCGCCGGAACGATGCGTGCCTGGGAGCGCAGCAGCGGAGCAAAGTCACCGAACCGCTCACTGACCGCGCCCCCGAGAATGAACAGGTCGGGCCAGAACAACGCGTGCATCCGCGCCAGGTACTCGTTCACACGCTCGATCCAGGCCGGCCAATCGAGATTGAGCGCCGTCTTCACGTGCGCCGACGACCATTTCTCCGCGTCCATGCCCCGCATTTCCAGGTGTCCCAACTCCGTGTTGGGAACGAGCTTGCCGTCGTAGAAGAGCGCGCTGCCGATACCGGTGCCGAACGTGAGCATGAAGACCACACCGGTCTCACCGCGTCCCGCCCCCCAGCGCATTTCCGCGAAGCCGGCGGCATCCGCGTCGTTCAACACCTGCGCGGGACGGCCAAGCACTTTCAAGGCCAACGCCGCGGCATCGGTGCCGATCCAGGCGTGGTCGATGTTGGCAGCCGTGCGCACCATGCCTCTCTGCACGACGCTGGGCAGCGCAATCCCAACACCCTGCTCAGCCTC
>Ga0105240_10010160_pt1 | contig 13253 bp, 13 predicted proteins | sample KBSC54metaG_FD_80426 | JGI IMG/M metagenome (GOLD analysis project Ga0105240, IMG submission 80426) | Corn rhizosphere microbial communities from Kellogg Biological Station, Michigan, USA - KBS C5-4 metaG | ecosystem: Host-associated > Plants > Roots > Rhizosphere > Soil | place: Michigan, USA... | reverse complement strand
TAATATAAGACCCTTTATTTGGGGATAGGGGCTGTCCGGTTTGTCTATCATTCTGGAAAATTTAGAGTAAAGAAAACCCCCAGTGGAAACTAGGGGCGAAGCTATGATCCAAACCATGTGAAAAAGGTTAATAGCCGACATAATGGGCTCTTACACGTCCACACATTGTCTTATCTGAACGGCAGGCGGATATTACAAGCATACATAAAATGGCAAAATAAAAGAGAATCTTTTTCATGATTGTAGGGGTTTTAAAAAGAGGCCCAAGTAAAGACAAGGGCCGTATTTCTGTTCCAATATCCTTTTCCCCGTCATTTATAAAGCCCTCCGGAGAACCACGGGCCATACTAATCAAAGTCAACCGAAAATGTCTTTAAAATAGAGCCCCTCCGATAAGACTACCAAGGGGCTTTCATTAAACCTTATCCTATGTGATCTGCGTACAAATCTTTTTTAAAAGAGGGGGCTGACCGCCTGCCCCACTCTTTATTGTCCATGACCTATTGAAGAGCCGTCCGCGATTAATTGTTTTGCGCTCGTTTTAGCTTCCATATTGGAGTATTGTCGTTATCATAAGCGTAATCGGGATCGTCTTTGTCGGGATACAATTGCCTCACTTTACCGTTTTCTTCTTCTGAAGGGTCAGGCGTTTTGCTGTAGAAAGCCAGCAATAACATTCCTGTACCTAATACTACAAGACCGACAACAATGCACCAAAATAAATGCATGGCGCTTTGGATTTAGAAATTAGCAAAAAGGGGTTACGGACTAAAAACTAAACGATTGCTTGCCAAAATGAAAAATGTATGATACTCTAATTATACAAGGACTTATGATATCCTTGAGACGCCAAGTAAGCATGGGCCTATGGATATAATCAGAGTATCAAAGAGCTTATTTCTTACGCATTGCGTCTTTTATCGCAGCTTCTACAAATGCTTTTATTTTTCCATCTACAGGGGCCAAATACTTTTTCAAATCCCTAATTAATTGCTGACTTATTCTAATGGTCCCCGTCTTTTCCTTCATGAATCAAATATAAAGCGATAAATCTACTATTCCAAATATTTCCCCAAAAATACCCAAAAACCCCGGCCACACCTCTGCGAACCGGGGTCCCCCTAACCTATGAAAACAGGATCAAATTGTATGATCCATGCGTTAAATATCAACGAATTCAGTGCCGGGAATGAACTTCCCAGCTTCATGCATAGCTCTCAAATCCCTCCATTTATATCCACACCAATTTTCAAAATGTGGGCAATCTTTTATTGATTTGAAATCGCCGCCCCAAGCAAAGCCATGTTTCTTGACTATAGCTACTACTTGCAACCATATTGGTCCTACAACCCAATCAACTTTCCCGTTAGTTATCATTTCAAAGTCCCAGGCCAGCCCATAATTATGCGGAGATGAGCCGCCTGGAGCATTTGTAACAATATCTCCCATAGGATGCTCAGGGGATGCATTATCCCCTTTAATAGTGCGCCCCAATGCATATAGCCGATCGCTTTCCTCGAAAGATCGAATTCCTTGTGTAACTATGATTTGGACATTAGAATGCATAGCCGCTTGCGCCTCTGCCCATGCATTGAAAGCCGCCTGCCTAATTTTTGGATGTAGGGTATTTAATTCCCTTTGAGACTGACTGTCCATATTTATAACTTAAACAATTGAAACATCAGAAACACCGTGCTGATGCAAAATGAAATAATAGCTACCTCTTCAATGGATTTTAAACCAATGGCCCGCATTACGCGATCTGTTACTGATTTAGTAGACAAACTGAGATGGAATGCCGGTAGTTCAGAGAATAGATTGTACGAGACGCTAAATACATTTAGGTGCAATAATAGTAAGCTGAATAGCTGCCAATAATTACGGGAGATGTAAAAAGGGATGGCACAAAGAATACCATATCCCAATCCATACCAAAAGTGTTCTATCTGCTTTGGGTTTTTATTGGCAATACGCTTTAATCGTACTGAATTGTTCCATTCTGCAAGCAAAATGTTTATCAGCACAAACAGTAACCAGAATCCTATGATAAATTGCCATTTCATAGACCTATGAATACGCCTCGTTTTGCGTCAGCTTTTGTAGTATTCTGAGATACGTTAAATGGGTCTTTACCTATGGCTATTGCTAATAATAAAATAAAGGCAATAGCCCATACCATTTTGGCGTTGCTTGCATCTACATTGTTTTTTCGTCCGAACCACTCCAATACTCCTAATCCTCCAAAAAGAAAAATAACCACTACGCCTATCCATATCCAATAGGAAGTAAGAGTAGCGCAATAGGCAAATGCTTGCCCTAAAGAAATAGCGTCATTCATAGTTTTAATTTTTAGTAGCTGACTGTTGGCTGGCCTTCTCTATAATCTTTTTCTTAACGCTAGGCCAAGGATTATTAGAGGCAAAGAAATACATTACCACTAATGAAGAAACCCATAAAATTGCTATTAACATATATATAGTTTTTGTTTCAAAAAAGGCTCTTTATTTTCGCTAAGTTATCAGATTTTGATGGCGCTATCACTATCCTCTGTAATACAATTGCATACCATAGCAAATCCCAGTAAATTATATGCGATTGTTTGAAATTCCATAAATAAAACAGCCCATCAATAATATGATAACAAAAAAATATAAATATCCCTAAAAATGCCATTACGCTATATTGCAGAGCTATTTTACAAAAAGCGTAATACGTCCCTATTTGTTCTATTTCGTCAGTAATATCTTTAAAATACCAAACGCGCTCTACTTTCATACTAAACCACGGAGATAAATACGGATCAATCTGTACTGTCCAGTATTTAGGCCATGCATCTCTAAGTATGGAGGGTATTTCTCCCAATACATGAACGGCAGACACTATTATGAATGCCTGCTTCACTGGCTTAGGTACCCGGCGGACGTGGTTTATTAGGATCAGGATTTGACCCGGAAGAATCGTCCAACGGCGATACAGCGCCAGGATCATGCTTCTTACCAACCTTCCTATTTTTTTCATTTTTAGGCTGCTTTTTTGCGCCTTTCTTTTGGTGGTTTTTTGGGTCTTTCATTGCGTTTCTTTTTATATAATTCGACGTGATGCGTTCCGAGTGCAGTAGCTAAACTACCGAGATAAGCAGATAGTATAGTTTTCACCCATGCCCATATTCCTATCCAGGTAGCCAATAGTTCATGAGGGATATGATTAAAAAATAAAGGATACACAGAACAGCCGACAAGACCAAGCCCCGTAAGAGTTTGCCTAATATAGACCGTGTAAGCTCTTTTAATGAAGGCCCATAGTCGGTCAAATATAGTTGGTTCCATGGCTCTAATTGATAATGGTTTTGAATGGTTTCAGATTGTTTATTAGTGCTCATATTAAAATCGTATTGGTGTGTACGTTAGGCTAATCCCTATTCCAAATCCTCCACCCTTTGGAGTCACATAATATCCCAAAGATGGCCCTAGTGCAAACTTTTTATTACCAGCCGTGCGTAATTTATTGTAGTCTCCTTCGATTTTTTGAAGCGTTAATTGTGTAGAAAAAAAGGCCTGATTCGTTTCGGTGACTTGCTGACTTAACCTGTTGGTTATTTCTGTTTTAGCGGCTATGATCTGATCATTGAGTTTTTGAAGGGAATCATTTGCAAAAATATACCTACCCACTAGACCTTTGGCTGATGCAAATTGATTTTTAAGCGAGTCACAGGCTGTGAGTGTTCTCGACGTATCCTTTGCCGATTCAGATGCATTTAATTCATCAATTAGTCCTTGAATATCTTCGCCTCTTTGATGCAAGTCTATCTTATATTCTTTGATAATAGAGGCGCTAGAATCTTTTTCTTTTAGCAAGTTTCCCACGACCAAATTCATAGAATCTTTGTATTTAGCGGTGGCCTTTGAAGTGTCTGCAATCACCTTAACTAAACTATCGTTAGCCACCAACAAAGATGAATGATCCGGAGCCGAAGGCTTACACCCGCGCATTAGCCAGAAAGCCAGCCCTATCCCGGCAGCAAATACAAAAAGATATGTCCATGCGGGTAGTTTCATTTTTGAGCAGGATCAAAAATCTTTGTTTTTTGTTTCAAAAGCAACGCAATGCCGTCTAATCCCAAGCCTATTAAAAATCCGGTAAACTCATTTAGTTGTCTGCCTAGTAAATCAGGACTAAATCTTAATGCCACTACGATAAGCAGGATAACCGTAGAAATACGCTTGAAGTTATCATACAACAAATATTTAACGGAAAATGCATTAGGACTATTGGGAGAATTGGGGTCCCGAAGCGTTGTGCCGAATAATAACACTATGCAATGGCCAATAATAGCATAAATAAAAGATGCTGCTAATAAAGCGTGATCATTACTGCCTAATAGGCGTTCCCATAATGTCATGTTTATGAATTTTAGCTATGTGAATATAATACTAATTAATGAGATTCTTTATATCTTCTCCTATTTTCAATGATCTCATTTTTAACCTCTTCCAAACGGGTATCCAGTTCCTTTATTTGAAGATCGATAACCTGCTTATCCCTATCCGATTTGACAATAACGGCGTCTATTTTGTTTTCTATGCGGGAGGCCGTATAAACAGCACTTCCAGTAATGGACACTATCAATAAGATAGTGCGCAAATTTACACCTCTAATTTCTTTTCTGTCTATTTCACTATGGTTTTTGCTCGGTGCTTCCATCGGAATACGTAATGAGGATTGATTTAATTGTTTTAGGGGCCGGGACCACGACAGGCGGCGGTGTAGCTACAGGGGGAATTACGGCGGTTGAGTACTGCGATAGCCAATCCTCTACATTCATTCCATCCTGTTTAAAAGTTGGGTTATAAAACTGATTCCATCCGGAATGTCCGCCTGCCCATTCCGTCCATTTTGTTTTTACGCCTGCTGCTGACGCTAATTGAGTTACAAACTTATGCATGGGCTGGTAGAAACTGTCCTGTGTCCCGCAGAACCCCCAGATTGGGCATTTCAAAAAGCGGCTATCATTTCCACCAAACGTATCATTAGGATAGTTACCAATAGAACCGTAGATATTCATGCTCATAGGAGCAATAGCGGCTACGGGGATATAATAAGCCGGGTCCTCTTTCTGCATGTAATAGGTGACATGATCCGAGCCATAGGAGAGTCCTGTAAGGTAAATCTTGGTAATATCTACGGGGTATTTACCATTTGCTATTTCATGCATTACGGCCCTCATGAATGGGAGCGCCGCCGGATTGCCATATGTTCCCCCTTGGTAAGGTGTCTGGGCGAAAACTATTACCATATTAGGTTTCCATCCTATATTTTTCAAAAAATAGAATGGGCCATTTACATAGGCTTTACTACCGTCATTACCGGTTTCTCCATTGCCTGGGATCATAATCAGTACCGGCCAAGGTCCTGCACCAGCATCTGGCGTATACTGCACCCAATTAAAAGCACCAATAGGGGAAGAAACAATTTTAGATGTTATCATAGTTTACACTCTTTTAAATGATCTTATTTTGTTTACACGAACTGATTTTATATTATTTGCCAAATTCACAACAACCTGCACTTGTACAGTATCTTGCCCGCTATGGTTGTCTGAAATAAGGTCTTGAAAAACATAGGTTCCATTTATCATATTGGAAACGCTCACTGTCTGAGAAAACGCATTTGTTAAGGTAGCGGAATTTGGCCCACTTTTTTGCGTCCATGCATGTGACACGATAGAGCAACAAATAGTATCTACTCCGTTGGCGGCTGGTTGGCTTACTGCAAATACTTTTAGCATATTGCCATTAACGGATATGGATGTATTTGAAGTAGAAGCAGATTGATTAGCTGCATCTACAGTGGGAGGAGTGGCATTATATGATTGTGTTCGCTGCGAAATAGGTGTTACCTGCGTTGGACTAATAACATCCATTGTATTGTAATGAAACTGATCTAAATTAGACCCGTCTGGTGTCCATATATTACCAGCAAAGCCATTGCCCATTACATTGGCTTTGTTGCGACCCACGCTATACAAACTATCCGTGGCTTTTCTGAAATATTTGCATGTCCCAAACCAATTATTAGAATATATACCCACCCAATTGGTTGCTGTATCGATTTGAGCGGGTAATCCTGTTGGATTTTCCCCATTAGCCAAGGACCATCCATAATTTGGATAGCCGCCATAGGTATATCTTCCAATAAATTCCTGCCCGTTTCCTACCTCACCGAAGCTATCCCAACCGCAGCCCCAGAGCCGTCCGGAACTATCTATATAATGAATAGTCTGCCAATCAACATTAAATACCTTAATGGGTTGAGTTAAGCTCCAAAATGTTTTTATAGAAGTAGGCGTTGTAAAAGCCGACCCACCGCCATACAAACTCGTAGATGTCCCGGCAACAAATGGGTATCCCATATCCTGCGCTCCGGTAGCATCCGGAATGAGCACTCCCCAAAAATCAGCGCTACCTGCAAATACATCTATGGCTGGACGAACTAGATTATATACTGTAGGCGTTTGGCCTTGCACTCCTGGCACCCATTTGTATAAATGCAGTCCATCCCCCGTTAACCCCAATATAACAGTACCACCCATAGCCACTTTTTTGAAATGAACCCCGCCGGCAGACAATTGAGTAAATAACATATTTGTTCCGCTACTCGTTACTAAGCTCCCGCCAGCATAAAAAAGAGAGTAAACGTCTTTACCGCCATACCATATAGAAGAGTCGGTCCCTTTGATAATCGTCTGCGCGGAGGAATAGCTGGCGACATAGAAAAGCCCGGTCAACGCTCCCACCGTATCCGTAGTCTGTTGAAAGATACCATCCGTCGGATCAATATTGAATGTTTTAGAGTACCAATAGTTTCCGGATTGATCCAACGCAATAAAATAATTGAAAGACCCGGTCACAAAAGACCAAGAAGTTACGCCGCCTGGTTTGGCCCATTTTTTTATGAACGTACCCCCGTTATTGCTGTATCCATATATATCCGTATTAGTTCCATCGAACATAAGATACCATGTTCTGTATTCGCAAGAAATAACTTGCTTTACTGTTGTAGGAACAAAATACTTGCGACTGGATCTGCTCCCGATAGCTGTAGAAAAAGAAAGGAATAATATGTATATAATGTACTTCATCTAGTATTAATAGGCATACCAAAAAGAAGGTCCTCCTGATATTATTCTTGATGCACCGGCAGCTATTGTAATACTTGTTACTGATGCTGCATCATATATATGATCTGATCCAGACACATTAACAGTAATAAGACCACTACCTGCATTTTTAATCCTATACACCCTTCCCTGATTTGCATTTAAAGAAGGTAATGTAAATGTTTCAGTAGTCCCATTTCCAACATAATCCGTAGCGGTTGACAAAGTAATAGAAGAAGATGTTTCTGTAATTAACCCTATGCCAGGGCTAACGGATTTAACGCTATATCTAATCCCATCCGAAGACACCACACTGTATACTGCACCAGCGGCTAATGAAGTTATAGAATCAGAAGGAGAAAGATATAAAGCAGATGAAGGAACCCATTTGAAAGTCGCAGCATTATTCAACTGATCATATAAAGTATATTCTGACCCGCTATTAGTTGGTGCGAACGGGAAAGTGACAGTTCTATTAGCGGTTAATGCCCCGCCTAATACTATATCCCTTGTATCAACAGGTGTAAAATTAGCATCTGATGTAGTGCCGCTATTACCATATACTACATTACCAAACATAGATAATTTACCTGACACCCCTGTTATAGGCCAAATAGTTATATTATTAGCCCTCTGTGTTAAAGAACTGAGGGGGCTCCCAGAAGTCCCTAACGCCAAACTAAAGTTTGATCCGGAGAGCGTTCTATTAGCCGTCAATGTTCCATCTGTATTGTATATATTTGAACTGACAGAGCCTAAGTTAACCCAGCCAGAAGGCATTTTTACCTGTAAGCTATCTATGGTGGTATTATAAATAAGAGTTCCATTCGTTGGACCAGAAACATTTACTGTAACTGTACTGCCAGAACCCGTCCCTCCCGTCAATGTTCCAGTTACAGGTGTGCCAGGAACATAGTTAACGCCTCCTTCTAATACATCTGATGAAATAGTCGTCCCACTTGAGATGTAACAATTGACAACGGCCCCAGACCCTATGCCGGGGGTGGATAATGTCAAGTTTGGGGCTATTGTCCAAGAACCTCCACTTATAACTACAGATGAAATGTGACCCATACTATCTCTTTGGGCTGTAGTCATTCTAGCCGTTAAAAAGCCTCTTTTAGTTGAATTAACTTCGAGGGCATCAGACCAATTAGAAGAACCATACGCACCAATAACAGTTCTTCCAAACTGAGTATTAAAGTAGTTATTGCCAATGGTATTTGTATATCCCACCAATCCAGCGCCACCCTGGCTTGTTAAAACTGGCGAGAGTGAAATTCCAACCAACATATTTCCAGAAGTACTGGCAGAGGTGTTATTATATGCTGGATTTAATCTCAGTTGAGATACAGTATCCTTATTTCCGGAGAAAGAATTGTAATTATAGGCGAATCTAATCGCATTTGAGTTGCCATTAGATTGTGAAACTGGACTACCCCCACCCCATTGGGAAAACAAAAAACCATCATTATTAGAATATCCGCCCGTCCCATCAAACCTAACAGCACCACTCACTAATCCCATGCCATATCCTGTCGTAGTAGCAGCAGAAGTGTTTCCTATTTGGAAGTTTCCAAATATATTACCCAGCGAAGTTGCATTTGTTTTTATTGGATTTCCTGCCCCTGTAATAATTAATGATCCTGTAACGCTATCTGTTCCTATATATGCCATAGAGGAGGCCGTTCCGCCTCTTATTGTATACATTGGGGTGCCATCTGAGAAATTCATCCCAAACAATAATCTACCAACGTTGAAATCTGGGGCATTTATAGTAAGGCTTGCTATGTTTTGATCGGTTTTAGTCGATCCATTATATTGAGATCTCTTGGTATAATATATGTTATTGTTTGCGTTATTTTCCAAGTACCATAATATTGAAGAAAACCCACTAGTAGATGTCCCGGTGATATTTGTAGACGAAATTACCTTAACCCACACACTGTCCGGGATTAGTGTTGTTATATTTAGCGTATCTGTAGACTTGGTAATAATGTAAGGCTGTCCAAAGAGTGTAATATTAGCTGGACGGCTATAGCCAGAAAAACCGGCTGGATCAAGTTCGTTTATGAACACAGCCTTGCTAAGTATTGGTAAATTAGATTGACGGACAATAACCGCAGATAGGCTATCGTATCCTACCATAGAGGGATGTATATCATCTACAATTAAGGCCGTATGATGAATGTTGTCATACCCATAAGTAGGGTCGTTCCACCAGCTATTATAATCCACTACACTAGCCCCATATTGATTTAAAGCTCCCTTTCTAAGCCATCCATTTACTAGCGCAATATGTTTTAGCATGCCTTGGGAAATAATGGCATCTCCAGGTAGATTCAAAACCACACATCTTACACCTCTTTGCTGGCACTGACTAGCCATCCATTCTAAATTGTTCTCCGTAGTTGTAGCGGAAATGCCAGCATTAAAGTCATTTACACCTGCAATAATAACTACAACAGAGGGGGGGCGGCTTAGAGTTTGCGTACCTCTGGAATCGTTTGCATTTGATATCTCTCCAAAAGCATCCCTAAGAAACCTTTGCCTTATTTGAGTCGATGTTTGTCCTCCAATCCCTTGGTTATACCATCTCATGTTAGTCCTCTGAGCTAAGTGGTAAGAAAGTTGACCTACTGAATCTGGATAATTATATATATAAATATTTTGAGCTACACCGGCCACCAATGGATGCAACCTACCATGACGCCCTGGATGACCTTCCGCTTGCGAGTCGCCAATTACAACACCAAACGGGGCGGTAACTTGCACCGAATCGCCGCTTGTGCTATTTGCTAACCATCCGCCAAATTCAGTAGATGGAGATATCCCAGCCCTAGTAGTTGAAAATCTATACAAAACAGAATCTATTGAAGTGTAACTATAATTAGTTGCTGAGCTGCTTGCTGCTGATCCATTCGCATAATAATAAACTTTTGTTTCCGAAAGAGGAATAGGAACGTAATTTGGCATATCCAAATATAAAGTAGTATCTATAGCACTTCCACTTCTTCCCATATATATATGGCCGTCCGACAAAGCGGAATTCAATTTATTATTGAACGTACTCCAATCTGTACTAGATAATTTACCTGTATGCGTTGGGTCCGCTGTAGGTAAATTGAATGTGTGGGTTGACCCGCTAGAAGAAATTCCAAAATCTGTCCCGGTAGTACCCGTTGCGAATGTCTGTGTTGCGATACTCAAGCCATTCAAAGATGTTATTCCACCACCGGTGGCTACATAAAAAGTCAGGCTTCCATCTGGGTTAGTAACATGATGAAATGCTAAGGAGTCTCTTATTAATCTAAGTTTAAGGGTATCCGTTGCTAAATAGCCTACGGAATCTCCCGTACCCAATTGCTGTACTTTAAGTGTATCGGGTTTTATCGCTACCGGATTTCCTGATCCATCATATCCTATAAGATAGTTAGCCGTTCCATTCGCTAATTTAAGGGTGAGTGCATTCGTATTGGACGTAGAATCCCATTGTAAAAGAGAGCCTGCAAAAACAGTTTTAATATTATTTGTACTTGGAACAGCCCATCTAAAACCCGATCCTATATTGGAATTAGTACTACCACCGGCTGCTGCATTTAAGGTGCTTCCAGAAAAGGAAAGACCCGTTCCTAGAGTAATTTCTTGGTAATTACCAGCAGCAGTAGCCCCTAATAACGCAGCCCCGCTTGCGGCTTGAAATTTGGCATACGTTACTGCATTATTGTTTATTTTAGCGGTTGTAATGGCATTATTGACAATCGTAAGAGCTCCTGTATTAGACAAGGTCCCATCTCCGCTCATAGCCACGTCTGTTGCTACATTAGACCCATTACCTACAAAAATATGTGCGGAAGTAAGAGCGGGGTCTAACTTATTTCTAAAATTAGAATAATCCGCATTACTCAGCAATCCAGCAGTAACGCTAGTAGTGGCAGCCAATGGAACGTTTAGGGTGTGAACTGAACCTGAACTATTAAAAGCAGGAGACAATCCTGATGTGCCTATGCCAAATGTTTGAGTAGAAGCCGTTAATCCATTGAGTGATGATATTCCACCACCGCCTCCAACTACCACATATCTAAAATAACGAGTACCGTTTCTATATTCATAGACACTGTCATTACTAATAATAGTACTGTCTACTTTCCCGTTCCAAAAATTATACAGTGAGGGCGTTACTATGCCTGTATTTGAATTATTTACAGTAGGTAAATTCAGGGTTGCTGTTCCGCCTAAAGAAGTTGATGGATTTGTCCAGTTGGGAGAACTCCCTAGTGATCCAATAGAAAAATTGATAGATGAGTTTTGTAAATTCCCATTCGGTATTCCGGTAGGCAAATCAGCCACTACCATTTGTCTCCACACAGGCTGTGCAGATCCTCCGGAAGAAGGACCAGCAAAAAAAGAGTTAGGGTTTTGATTTAATAGTGTCATAGACCCAGACCAAGCGCCGCCTCCCCCATTGCTAAATGTTACAGGGTTATTAAAAGTAGACGATGGGACAGATAATGATAATGAGTTTATACCGCCTGCCGCTGTTCCTCGAATTAAAACAGTGTCTCTAGTACTGTCTGATCTAGCAGCGTAGAAAGTAGAATCAGTTAATCTTTTTACATAGACTACAGAAGCGGGAACAGGAATAGAATCGGTATACCACCGAACTAAATTCCCATCTGCCGTTCCGTCTTTAAACCACCATACTTGCCTTGTGCCTCCCGTCCAAATACCACCACTCAAGCTACCTCCCACATGGACATAAATGGGAAATCCTCCCGATCTATACTTAGACAGATTCAGATAGTTCAACACCTCGGATGTGCCATTATAATCCCTCATCACAAAATTCACCCCGTCATAAAATTGACTACGAAAATCCGTTGGGACCGCTTGTGCGGGCGAGTAGCTCTTATTCGATACCGTACCATTATTGGGGTTAATTTGCGCCTTTGCATACCCCGAAATAACCAATAATATGAATAAAAATATTTTTCTCATTAGCTTAATATTAATGGTTGAGAGATGTCCATGTTAACGGCCTGTCTTGTATAGTAATACGTGAACCCACCAAATTGTACATAAGGTCGCCAATTAAAGTCTGGTATAGTGCCGTTATTTAAGGCAGTATTATTCCATATTGTCTTGATGGATTCTGTGTCAGGTACTTTTGCAATAAGGAACTTATTATTTGAAGCCGCCAATGGCACGTTTATGCTGAAAGGTGAATTATGCGTTATATTGAACGTTTGCGGATATGCAAATGGGTCCGTATGAGCTTGAAGGGCAGCATCTGGATCAACATCCCCATAACTAAAATACCCGGTTAATGCAGCCGTAACGGTTAGTGTAGCCACCCGGCTAGTAGTTAATTTTCCATTAGCATCTGTTACTTTGACAAAGAAGGTGTGCCCGCTGTCTGTCACCTGAGCATTAGGCAATGTGTAAGACGATCCGGTAGCCCCTGTAATAATATTACCGAGATAGTCATACCACTGATAGGTAAAGGGCGAAACCCCGCTAACGGTTACACTAAATGTGGCATTATTCCCTGCTGTTACGACCTGATCCGTAGGACCTGTAACCAAAGGGCCTAACACAGTGTTTCTACTAATAATTTGCAGAGCTTGTGGTATAAAAGGAGCGCAAAGACCAAATAAGTAGGCGGATATTTTTGTCAACCCTGGATCAGAAGGATTTAGACCAAAAAGATACTGCACATCCTTTCTGACCATATATAACAATTGCGGCCTGTTTGGGTCTATTTGTTGCTTGTTGTAAAACCTATTGTCATACAATGCCCGGTCGTATAAATATTGACTTATGATAGCCACATTTATAATAGTATTTGTATCGGGAACTTGCTGCATTAAAAATAGGCTTTTTGGTTTTGCTGCATCTTATAGGCATCATCTAACGAACGTTGGGCATTGAACTGATCATTGTACGTGTTGCAGTTAATGGCATCGTCAATAAATACCCGCAGTTTGTTCCTATTTGGAAAATATCCATTGTCATTAATAAGTATGGGATTACCTGACTGAATCTGCGTAAGGCCCAAACAGAAACTCAATAAATTAGCCGTAAACGTATAAAGCTG
>Ga0105240_10010158_pt1 | contig 13254 bp, 14 predicted proteins | sample KBSC54metaG_FD_80426 | JGI IMG/M metagenome (GOLD analysis project Ga0105240, IMG submission 80426) | Corn rhizosphere microbial communities from Kellogg Biological Station, Michigan, USA - KBS C5-4 metaG | ecosystem: Host-associated > Plants > Roots > Rhizosphere > Soil | place: Michigan, USA... | reverse complement strand
CATCGTGCGAACGACGCATGCCGCGGGTGGACGGGGTTTTGCGGCTCTTGGCAACGGCCATGGCAAGTCTCCAGCTAAATCAGTTTTTCTTGAGTTCGCGCAAGACCGCGAACGGGTTATCGGCACGACCCTCAGCCGCGGATTGCTCCGGCTCAGGGCCAACTACTTCTTCAGGCAGGCTGCTATCCGGGTTGATCGGAATCAGCGGCAATGCCAACAGCAATTCGTCTTCGATCACGTCCGCAAGACTCAGCTTGCCGTCTTCGGCGACCAGCAGTGGTTCACTTCCTGGCGGAAGCGCCGACTCCTCGCGCTCGGTACGGATCAAGCCCAACCGCGTATCCACCGTTACCGGCAATACGAAGGGTTCCAGCGAACGTTGGCAAATCAGCTCGAGCGGGGCCTGAATACGGACATCCAGATAGGACGTACCAAACTCATCGCGACCGAAATCCAACTCGTACTGAGCCACCCCATCCGTGCCAGCAAGCACCTCGGAGAGGCGCTGCAATGCAGCGATCGGCAAGGCACCTTGAAACGAACGCCTTGCCGCGACCATGCGCCATGCGTCCACGGACTCTGGCAGTGTCACGGACATAATCGTGAAATTCTAGGTTCAGGCAAGAGAGAAGTCAACTGCATACAAGCGCTTAAGCGTTCGGCCCGACCGGGTTTTGCGTCGGTGATGGCGCATGCGGCAGACTGAACGCCTCTGACGCCATCGAGCCCTCGCCCCTCGTGAACGCTTACCTGACGGCCGGTTTGACCACCTTGTTCATCGTTCTGGCGGTCCTGGCCGCGCTGGCCCTGGCCTACAGGCAGCGACTTTACCGCCGCACCGGAAGTGTACGCCACCTGCTCGAGCTGGCCGATCGCCTGGAGGTCGACCTCAAGAACTGCCGCAACGGCCTGCAGCAGGCTCACGCTGTCATGTCGCTCAACCCCGACCTGCCCGCCGAAAGCGAGAAAGAGGCTCGCAGCGCCATCGAAGCGGGCCTGCGCTCGCTGCTCCAACAACGCATATGGATTCGCGACAAGGCCCCACGAGCCACCCAGCACGAGCTGGACCAGGCCGTGGCGACCATGAGCGAAGCCCGCAATCGACTCCGCCCGCTTCTTGCCGGGCTGGACCAGGCCCAACACGATCTGGACGACGCCATGCGCGAACAGATCCGCCGCGAGACCGATGCATGACCCATCCCCGCTTTATTCTTGGCTCGACGTCTACCTACCGCGCCGAGCTGCTTCGCCGTGTCGTTCCCGACTTCGAGCAACGCGCACCGGGAACCGATGAGTCCGCCCGGTCGGGCGAAATGCCTGCCGACCGCGCGCTGCGCCTGGCCATCGCCAAGGCCGAGGCCGTTGGTGCGGGCCTGACCGATGCGCTGGTGATCGGCTCGGACCAGGTAGCCGAACTTCATGGCGCCACACTGGATAAACCCGGCGTCGCCGACCGCGCCCGCGCCCAACTGGCCGCCAGTTCCGGGCAGGACGTGCATTTTCATACCGCCGTGTGCCTGTTCGATACGCGCGACGGCATGCGCTATGTCCACGTCGACCATACCCGGGTGCAGTTTCGCGTACTCAATGAAACCGAAATCGCGCGCTACGTCGCGCGCGAAAATCCACTCGATTGTGCCGGCAGCTTCAAATGCGAGGGCCTGGGCATCAGCCTGTTCGAGCGGATCGACAACGAGGACCCCACCGCGCTGATCGGCCTGCCGTTGATCGGGCTCACGCGCCTGCTGAGGGAAGTCGGCATTTCGGTGCCTTGAACAGGTGACTTAAAAGCCCGTCCGACCCGATGACAGTCACCGGGACTTCGCCTATCGTCAGGTTTCCTATAGGGGGAAACCAACGATGCAAAAGGAAGTCACCTGGTACTTCGTGGATTTGCTCGGCCAGAGAAAAGGGCCGATGTCGCAGCAACAGCTTTTGGACGTCATTGCACAGGGGCGCCTACGGCCAGCCAGCCTGGTATGGCGCGAAGGCCTGGCGCAATGGCAACCGTTATCGTCAATGGAGCACGAGCTGCGCCCGACCGAAGCGGCGCCACCCTTGCCGGCATCCACCCCACCTCCCCTGGTCGAAACCAACCCCTTTGCCACCAGCCCTTCCGGGTTTGTTGCCGACTGGGCCTACGCGACGAACTCGAATGAGGTCGTGTATGGCGGGTTCGCGCGCCGCTTTCTCGCACTGATGCTCGACTCGCTGATTCTCTGGGTCATCTCCATCGTGCTCTTTGCCGTACTGGCGGTGATTATCGGCACGTCGGCGCCATCACGGCCGCAGTACTTTCTTTGGGCCTACCCTGCGATGTTCCTGATATCGCTGTTGTATTCGAGCGTGCTGGAGAGCTCGTCACATCAGGCCACCTTCGGCAAACGCGCTTTGGGCATCAAGGTCACCGACCTGGATGGCAAGCCGATCGGCTGGGGGCGCGCCGTCGGCCGCTGGTTCGGCCGCCTGCTTTCCGGTTTCTTCTTCTGTATCGGCTACCTGATGGCCCTGTTCACCTCACGCAAGCAGAGCTTGCACGACATGCTAGCGAGCACCCTGGTGGTCGATCGCTGGGCCTATACACACCATCCCGAACGCCAGAAGAACGGTGGCTCCGGCGCCATTGCCGCCGTGTGCATCCTGCTTCTGGTCTTTTTCGTCATTGTTCCGATCCTTGCGGCGATTGCCATTCCGCAATACCAGACCTATGTCATGCGCTCACAGGTGGCTAGCGCGTACACGAGTGCAGAAGCCCTGAAGCCGACCTTTGCCGCGGCGTATCGAACCGAACAGCGCTGCCCGGTCAATGGGGAGGCGGGCCTGCTTGATGCCGGGGCTTATGCAAACCGTTTCGTCAGCGCGATCACCATCGGCTCGTTCAACAACGATCCGAATCAATGCGCCCTGGAAGTAACCGTCCACTCGACCAGCCACTCGATCGATGGCAAGCACCTTTGGTTGAATACCTCTCCAGGCTCCGGCGCCATGGACTGGAAGTGCTCCTCCGATTTGCCCGCCAACTATCTGCCGCAGCAGTGCCGCTAAGGTAGATCGGCTGCCATGGCGCGTTGCCAGACCGGGCAACGCGCCGCGTCGACCGACGCTGATATCGATGTATCGGGCACGCGCGCCGTATAGAAAGCGATGCGTTTGCGACCCGCAAACAGGTCCAGCCGCGGGAGCGGCTGGATATCGACCACACGGTTGCAAACGGTCCCTAGCCATGCAGCACGCTCACGCGCACGCAAGGCTGTTTCGTCCACTGCCAGCAACACCGTCTCACCGGCATGCATGCTGCGAAGCCCGGCTTCATCCAGATGCCACTGGGCAAGCTGCGGCGCGCGACCATGCTTTACATTGAGCGGGCTGTCGAGCGAATACACAGGCTGCCCTGAGCCCAGCTGAAAATTCAGTTCTGCAGCCAGCATGAAATTGTCCGCGACCAGTACGGCCGGCTTATCTCGCAATAACTCACGTGCACTGTCGGCACTCTCACGCCAACCGACGAAGTTGCTCGGAAATGCCTTTAGCGAGGCCAACACGGTCGCGCCATGACGCGATGCTGCCAGCCCCAGATACGCCATGCCGCTTACCTGCCCGACCACCGCCAACGCAAATGCAAACCACGCAAAGCGGCGCCAGCCACGCTTTTCCGCTCGCGCCCACCAGAGCGCCGGCAAGGCGGCGAGCAGGGGCAGATAACCAGGCAAAGGCCAATGCGCTCGAAAGCGAAGATCGTCGGCAAACAGGCCCAACACGAAATACAAAACGATAAAGCTGAGCGACACCACGGCGATCAGATCCCAGGGATCGCCTTCCTTGCGACGGCGCCAGCACATCCATGCCACCCACAGCAGCATGCCGTACAGCAACGGTGTGCATGCGACCGCCTGCTCAAGCGGCTGCACCAGCGCATCGGCCTGGAACTGCCACGCATTGCGCTCGACCAGTTGGAATGCGATGCCGGCACCGCGTTGCTGCCAATTGGAGATCGCCAACGGCACCAGGCCCAGCGCGGCGAGCAACAGCGCCAACCACAGGCCACTGCGACGCCATTGCAGCCGCCCACGCTCGGTCACGAGCAGGAGCAGCAAACCGGCAAGCATCGCCATGGCAGCCCGGTAGTGAGTCGCCCACGCCAGGGCCAGCGCCAATCCGAGCAACACCCAGTCGCGCCATCCGTTGCCACGCATGGCGCGCAACAACGCCACCATGGCGAGCATGATGGCAGCGGTCAGGGGCACATCCGGCAACGCCAGCACGCCAAGACTGCCAGCCAGTGGCAGCGCCAGGCACAACAGGCCAGCCTGCCAGCCAGCGCGTCGGTCGAAAGCCTCCCGGGCAAACCACACGACCAGCCAGGGCAAGGCGCTCCCGAGCAACAGGAACGGCCAACGCATACCGATCAGGCTGTGACCGGCGACGCCCTCGCCGAGGCGAATCAACCAAGCGGTCAGGGGCGGCAGATCGCTATAGCCCCATGCTGGGCGGCGACTCTCCATCCAGTAGAACGCTTCATCGCCAAAAGGCGACAGCGTGCAGGCAATCAGCAGCTTGATCGCCAACAGGCAAACGAACGCCGTGACAAAAGCGTCTCGCCAGCGCCTGAGTTCGACCGCTACACTGCTTTCCTCACGCACGCGATCTCCCCCGTCCCGTCACTGTCGGTCGCCCATCGCCCATGTCTGCCATTACTTCGCTCCACGACGAAACTTTACGCTCCCGCCTGGATGCCGCCATGGCCCAGGTCAATCGCGTTCTGCTCGGCAAGCCCCGCCAGGTGAAACTCGCCTTTACCTGCCTCATCGCCGGCGGCCACCTCCTGCTCGAAGATGTCCCCGGCGTCGGCAAGACCACCCTGGCCCATGCACTGGCTGCGAGCTTCGCGCTCGACTTCCAGCGCGTGCAGTTCACCAGCGACCTGTTGCCGTCGGACATTATCGGCGTCAGCGTGTACGAGCGCGAGACCGCGCAATTCCGCTTTCATCCTGGCCCGATCTTTACCGGCTTGCTGCTGGCCGACGAAATCAATCGTGCCACGCCAAAAACGCAGAGCGCCCTGCTCGAAGCGATGGCCGAGGGTCAGGTTACGGTCGATGGCCAGACCCACACGCTGGCGCAGCCTTTCTTCGTTGTCGCCACGCAGAATCCGCTCGACCTCAACGGCACCTTTCCACTGCCCGACTCGCAGCTCGATCGTTTTATGTTGCGCGTGTCGTTGGATTATCCCGATGCGGCTGCCGAACGTGCGTTGCTGGTCGGCAGCGATCGCCGCGACCTGCTCGCGCAGCTCGAGCCGCAACTGGACGGCCCCAATCTCTCGGCGTTGCAACGCGAGACCCAGACGGTGAACGCCAGCGCGGCCCTGCTCGACTATTTGCAGGCCTTGCTTGCCGCCAGCCGCAAACACCCCGATATTCGCGTCGGCCTGTCACCTCGCGCCGGTCTGGCCCTGTTGAGCGCAGCGCGTGTGTGGGCATGGCTGACCGGACGCGGCCACGTCATTCCGGAAGACGTCCAGGCCTTGTTCGTGGCACTTGCAGCACATCGCCTGGTGCCCGCACGCGGTGCAACCGGCGATACGCTGGCGCGCAGCCTGCTTGCCGAGGTCGCGGTGAACTGATGCAGGAGGCCCTGGGGCGTCTACAGCGCTGGGCCGAAGGCCGGCTCCCGGCACTGACGCGTTATCGACGCGCCGAATCCCTGCCGATTCGGTTGCATCGCCGACGCATCTATATCGTGCCTTCGGCGTTTGGCGTGGTTTTCTGCGTACTGCTGATCGTCATGCTGGTCGGCGCGCTGAACTACGCCAATAACGCCGCCTTGCTGCTTACCTGCCTGCTTGGCGCAGCGGCATCCTCCAGCATGCTGGTGGCGTTTCGCACATTGAACGACCTGCAACTGACGACGATCCAGTCCGGTCACGCGATCGCCGGTGAACCGATCGATGTGCGACTGCACTTTTCAGGTGGCGGACGCGTTTATCAAAGCGTGCGCGTGGACATGGAAGGCCAGTCGCGTGCATTCGCCTTGCAGGCAAACGAAAAATTGAACATCGATTTGCCGATACCCACCTTCGAGCGCGGCTGGCAACCGCTACCGCGCATCAAGATATGGAGCACCTGGCCCTTCGGGCTGTTTCGCGCCTGGAGCTGGATGTACCCGGAGCAGAAAATACTGGTGTGGCCGCGTCCGGAAGCCATGGGGCCGCCACCGAATCTACCGTCCAGCGACGAAGACCAGCGACGCCAGCTTCGCCGCGGCGACGATCTGGCTGCGCTGCGCGACTATCATCCGGGCGATCCCATGCGACATATCGCCTGGAAAGTCAGCGCTCGTCACCACAGCCTGCTGGTGAAGGAATTCGAGCAACCCGAAGGCCGCCAGGACTGGCAGCTGGATTGGCGGACCGTCAAGCATCTGGACAACGAGTCGCGCATACAGCGCCTGGCGCGCTGGGTCGGCGAAGCGGAAAACGCCGGGCGCGCCAGCAGCCTGTGGTTGCCCGGTGAAGAAATCCCCTCCGGCCGTGGACGTTCGCACTATGAGCATTGCATGAATGCACTGGCGCGCATGCCATGAATTTCGTCCTGCGCCGTACCGCCCGCAACGAACAACCACTCGATAACCGAGCGTTCGACCTGCTGTGCCTGACCATCGTCAGCGTGTTCGCGTTGCACATGGGACACCTTCCGATATGGCTAAGCCTGGTGCTGGTACTGCTGCTTGGCTGGCGCTGGTGGAAGCGCCGCGAACAACCCGGGCGCGCGCCCGCCTATATCAAGCTGCCGCTACTGGGGCTGCTCGCCGTTGCGATCACCACCAGCTATGGCAGCCTGTTCGGGCGCGAGGCCGGGGCCGCGCTGGCGGTCGGCCTGCTGGTACTGAAGCTGCTTGAATCGGAAACCTCGCGCGACGCACGTGTCGGTATCGCCTTTGCCTGCTTTGCGCTGATGACCGCGCTGTTGTTCGACCAGGGCATGGTCATCACTTTCCTGGTTGCGCTCGGCCTGTTGCCCGCACTGGCCGCATTGCGAGCCCTGGAACCGGCGCGCATACCGGTGTCGTTCAAGCGGGAGCTGCTGCCCGTACTCACTATGCTCGGGCTGTCGCTGCCGCTTGCTCTGTTCGCGTTTGTCGCCGTGCCACGCCTGAGTTCGCCTTTATGGGGTGCTCCGCCGTCGTCGCAAGCGCGCACCGGCCTGAGCGATCGCATGTCACCCGGCGATTTCGCCGACCTGCTGAGCGACGATCGCCCCGCCATGCGTGTCAGCTTCGACGGCTCTCCGCCGCCTAACAGCGCACGTTATTTTCGCGCCTATGTCATGTGGCGCTATGACGGCCGTGACTGGGCCTATAACGACTATCCACGCGCGCCAGCATCGTTGATCGCCGAGCGCACGATCAAGTATCAGATCAGCCTGGAGCCCAGTGGGCAGAGCGTATTGCCCGCCCTGGATGTGCCACTCGAAGCACCGCCGCAGGGGCAGCTGGGTGGCGACCGTGAAGTCGTCGCCAGCAGGCCTGTCAACGACGAACTGACCTATTCGATGGAATCGGCGCTTGGCTATCGCCTGCAGCCGGAGCTGGACGATCGCTCGCGACGACGTGCCCTGCAGTTACCCGATGGCTTCAATCCCAAGACGATCGCCCTGGCACAAAGCTGGCGTCAGCGCCACGGCGGCGACACCAACGCCATCGTGCGCGAAGCATTGAACCTGTTTCACAACGGCGTGTTCCGTTACACGCTGGCGCCTTCGCCATTGGGTCGCGATGCGATGGACGACTTCCTGTTTTCCACGCACGAAGGTTTCTGCGAACACTATGCGTCGGCTTTTACGATACTCATGCGCGCCGCGGGCATTCCTGCGCGTGTGGTGACCGGCTATCAGGGTGGCTACTGGAACAACCTCGGTAACTACTTGCTGGTGCGTCAATCGGACGCACACGCCTGGGGTGAGGTCTGGATTGCCGATCGGGGTTGGGTTCGCGTGGATCCCACCGCTGCAGTCCGTCCCGATCGCGTCAGCCTGGGTGCTGCCGCTGTCGCTGGCGACCAAGCGAACTGGTTCGGCAGCGAATGGTTGCGCGATGCACGTAACCATTGGGATGTCGTCAACCGCTGGTGGAACCAAGGCGTTATCGGCTTCAGCGCGCTACGTCAGCGCGGCCTGCTGTCACCTCTGGGCATCCGTGAAACCGATGCCGAGAAGCTTGGGCTGCTGCTGGCGATTGGTTGCGTGCTGTTTGCCATGGTCGGCCTTGTCTGGGCCTTGTGGCGACAGCGTGAAACCGATCCATTGCGAGCGGCGATGGCACGCCTGGAGCACAAATTGGCCGGCGTCGCCGTAGTGCGCCGGCATAGCGAGGGACCGCAGCATTACCTGAGTCGTGCTGCCAGGGCCCTGCCCCATCAGCGCGATATGCTGGAACAGCTGATGAGGAGCTATCTCGACCTGCGCTATGCCCATGACGAACCGCCCCCTGAATCGCTGCGCGCCTTTCGGCGAGCCGTACGGGATTTTCGACCACGCCGCGTGGTCAAATGAAGGTGTATAGGAGGATAAGCATGCTTCCGACCCCTAAGGAGAAAGCCATCATGCCCATCTACAAGACGATGGCCCTGGCAGCTATGACTGCCACGCTGGCCGCCTGCGCAACGATTCCCCAACCGTTGCAAGGCACATATACCGATATTTCCACCTCGCAAGCCCAACAGGGCGGCGCTGGTGGCAGCAAGGTCCGCTGGGGCGGCGAGATCATCAAGACGGAACCAGGTCCGCAAGAGACCTGCTTCTACCTGATGTCGCGTCCGCTGGACAGCGAAGCCCGTCCGGCGGGACGCAGCGAGTCTGAGGGCCAGGGCCGGTTCGTGGCCTGCCGTGCGGGCTTCTACGACCCGGAGGTGTTCTCACGCGGTCGTGAAGTGACCGTCACCGGTACGCTGCATGGTACCGTGTCGCAGAAGGTAGGCGAGTACGACTACGCCTATCCGCGCGTCGAGGCCGATGTGGTCTACCTGTGGCCCAAGCGCGTAGCGGTAGCTCCCTACCCCTACTACGACCCGTTCTGGGGTCCGGGCTGGGGCCCGTACTGGGGTGGTCCGTGGGGCCCGTACTGGGGCGGCGGTTACTATCGCCCGACCCGGGTGATCGTGGTACCTCGCGGCCCCGCACCGCATAAGTAAGCAGTCTGCAGTCAAAGAAACGCCGGCCTAGCGCCGGCGTTTCTTTTTGGAAGCAAGTGCTTTTTTTAGAAGTGAGTGAAGAGGAGTGAGGAGTAAGAGAGAGCAGCTTGCCTTTCTCTCACTCCTCACTCCTCTTCACTCACTCCTGCCTGCTGCCTCCTGCCCCTAGCCCGGCGGCCAATGCATCTGTCGTCCAGCCAGCAGATGCACGTGCAGGTGAAACACCGTTTGCCCGCCGTGCTCGTTACAGTTGATTACCGTGCGATAGCCTTGTTCGGCAAGGTTTTCACCGCGTGCGTATGCTGCGACTGCTAGCAACAACCTGCCCAGCAATTCTGTGTCTGCCGTCGTCGCCTGATCCAGCGTGGCGATCGCGCGCTTGGGAATGAAAAGCACATGCACTGGCGCCTGCGGGTTGAGATCGCGAAATGCCAACACGTCGTCGTCTTCGTAGACGATGTCCGCAGGAATTTCGCGACGAATGATCTTGCCGAAGATGGTGTCGCCCACAAGCTGCTCCTTAAGTGATTTCTACAGGCGCATCTGCATGCCGTGCGCGCCCGGCGCAGACATCGTAAAACCGAAACGCTCATAAAGCCGTGACGCCGTGCCATCGGCAATCAGGGCCACGTGCGCACTCTTGGGTGCACGCGCGTGCAACTCGTCCATCAATGCCTGCATGATCCTTGCGCCCCAGCCCTGGCCTTGCCACTCCGGTGTCACCGCGATATCGACCACCAGCAGGAAAAGGCCGCCATCGCCGACGATACGCCCCATACCGATCAGCCTGCCGTTCTCCCGAACGCAGACCGAAGCCCAGCTGTTCTTGAGCCCGGCTTCCGCCGCTTCGGCACTCTTGGCACTCAGGCGCGCCGCCACGCGCAAGGCGCGGTATTCGTCAGCTCCCGGAATTTCCAGCGCCAGTTCGGCCATCGTCAGTCCACGCTTTGCCGGCTGCCGAAGGCATGCGCAAGCGTGCCGCGATCAACGTATTCCAGTTCGCCGCCCAGCGGCACGCCGTGCGCAAGCCGGCTGGGCCGCACCTTGGCCTGGCGGGCCAGTTGCGCGAGGTAGTGCGCGGTCGCCTCGCCTTCTACAGTCGGGTTGGTCGCAATGATCAATTCCTCGATCTCGCCTTCGGCCAACCGTTCGTTCAATTGACCAAGCCCCAGCTCTTCCGGACCCAAACCGTCGAGTGGCGACAGGCGCCCCAGCAACACGAAATACTGACCGCGATAGCCGGTTGCCTGCTCGATCGCCGCCAGATCCGTAGGTGACTCGACCACACAGAGCGTGTGGCGATCGCGGCTGGTACTCGCACACAAGCCGCAGACCGGATCCTCGCTGAAATTGCGGCAGCGGCTGCAGTTGCCGATGCGACGCATCGCCTGCTCCAGCGCCCCGGCCAGTGTCAGGCCGCGCTCGCGCTCGCGTTCCAGCAGATGAAACGCCATCCGCTGCGCACTCTTGCCACCCACGCCGGGCAAGCAGCGGAGCGCTTCGATGAGGTCGGTGAGGAGGGGGGAGCTTGTTGACATAGCGGGGGTCAAGAAGTGAGTGGAGAGGAGCGAGGAGTGAGAGAAAAGCCTGCAAGGTGGAAGATTTCGAGCTCTTCTCTCACTCCTCTCCACTCACTCCTAGCCTTAGAACGGCATCTTGAACCCGGCCGGCAAATTCATGCCTGCCGTGACGCCGCCCAGCTTCGACTTGCTGGCTTCGGCAACCCTGTTGACCGCATCGTTCATGGCAGCGGCCACCAGATCTTCGGCCATTTCCGGGTCGTCGGCGAATAGCTTGCGGTCGATGGTGACGCGGCGAACTTCATGTGCACCGCTCATCACTACCGTCACCAGGCCGCCGCCGGCGCTGCCGGTGACTTCAAGCTTGGCGATTTCTTCCTGCGCGCGCTTCATGTCTTCCTGCATGCGCTGCGCCTGCTGCATCAGCTGGCCGATTTGTCCTCTCATGATCTTCTCCGGTGACTTCAGTTTTATCAGTGGTGAGCGCTTACGGCTCGAAAGGCTTGATCGATTGCGGGATGATCTTGGCGCCAAACTCACGCTTCAAGGATTGCACCAACGGATCGTTATCGATGGATTCTTCGGCGGCCGACTGCGCTTCTTCGCGCGCGTTGGCCGCGCGTGCCGCTGGTGTATGCGCGGCAACACTCTGGTCGTTGACGAAGCGCAATCGAATGCGCTCGCCCAGCGCATTGCTGATGCGCTCCTCCATCTGGCTGACCATCGGTTCCACGGCCAGATGCATATGCGCCGACTGCAGGCCCATCACCAGCGTATGACCATCGCGCTCGCGCAGATGCGCGTTCTGCGCCAACTGACCCAACGGCCCACGCAGGCCCGCCTGCTCAATCACGGCCTCCCACACCGGCAAGCCACGTGCATCGCGCGGCACTTCACGCGCCGGTTGTGGCGCGGCTTGTGTGGGTGCGGGTGCGGGTGCCGGGGCTGCCGGAGCCGGTTCGGGGCGACGCGTCGGCGGCGCGGATTGCCGCTCAACCGGCGCAGGCGGCGCCGCGCGCGGCGCAGCAGCCGGCTGCTCGACCTGACGTGCCGCTGGTGCGGCAGGGCGTTCGCGACGCGGCGCTTCGCCACCATCGGCAGGGCGGAAGGCCAGCATGCGCAGCATCGCCATTTCGAAACCGGTACGCGCATCGGGGGCAATCGCCAGATCGCGGCGACCTGCGGTAGCGATCTGATAGTAAAGCTGCACGTCCTCGGGCATCAGGCGTTCGGCCAGCGCGACAAGCGCGCTATCGTCGGCATCGCTGCCTTCAGGCCGATAACCTGGCACCAGTTGGATCAGTTGCAGGCGATGCAGCACGGCGGCAAGGTCGTCCAGGACGCCACCGAAATCCGGCGAGAACGAGGCAATCCGCGTGCATTCGTTCAACAGCTGCTGGCCATCGCCGATCGCCAGCGCTTCCAGCAGGCCAAGTACCTGCCCACGCGCCACGCTTCCGAGCATCGCGCGCACGTCATCGGCCTGCAGCGCACCGCCGCCATAGGCAATGGCCTGATCGAGCAACGACAGGCCGTCGCGCAACGAACCATCGGCGGCGCGAGCCAGCTCGACAATGGCGCTGTCTTCGTACTGGATATTCTCCGCGCCGAGGATATGGCGCATCTGCCCGGAAATCTGGTCCGGCAGCAGGCGCTTGAGATTGAACTTCAGGCAGCGCGACAACACCGTTACCGGCAATTTCTGCGGATCGGTGGTGGCGAGCAGGAACTTCACATGCGGCGGCGGCTCTTCCAGCGTCTTCAGCAAGGCGTTGAAGGCCGGCTTGGAGAGCATGTGCACCTCGTCGACCAGATACACCTTGAAGCGGCCGCGCGCGGGGGCGTACTGCGCGTTCTCGATCACCTCGCGCACATCGTCTACGCCAGTATTGCTGGCCGCGTCGATTTCCAAAAGGTCGACAAAGCGGCCTGCGTCCACGGCGGTGCAGACCGCGCACTCGCCACAGGGATCGGCGGACTCGCCACGCTCGCAATTGAGCGACTTGGCGAAGATACGCGCGATCGTCGTCTTGCCGACGCCACGGGTGCCGGTAAACAGATATGCATGGTGCATGCGGCCGGTATCGAGCGCATTAGTAAGCGCGCGTACGACATGCTCCTGCCCGACGAGTTCGGCGAATTTACGGGGACGCCATTTGCGGGCGAGGACTTGATAAGACATTCGCAGTTACCTTGGGGCGAAAGACGATTGTGCCAAGGTGCGAGCTGCTTTGCAGCCTGGCTGCTTTGCGGCCTGTGAGTCCGGCTACTTCGTAGCCTGTAAGTCCGGCCGCTGCGCGGCCTGTAAAGCCGCTCACTACGTTCGCTGTAAAGGGAAAAAGCGGGAACGGTAGAGCTACCGGCCTTGTTTTTACTCTCTACAGGCTACGAAGTAGCCGGATTCACGGCCGCAAAGCGGCCAAAAAGGCGGCAGCCCTGCCAGCCACACCCCGGCACCCGAATCGTTCGCTACCGTTGCTTCCTTCCGGACCTGGCGGAGTTTACGAACTATCGTCGCGGGGGGACCGACAGGGCCACCATAGACTT
>Ga0105240_10010156_pt1 | contig 13255 bp, 7 predicted proteins | sample KBSC54metaG_FD_80426 | JGI IMG/M metagenome (GOLD analysis project Ga0105240, IMG submission 80426) | Corn rhizosphere microbial communities from Kellogg Biological Station, Michigan, USA - KBS C5-4 metaG | ecosystem: Host-associated > Plants > Roots > Rhizosphere > Soil | place: Michigan, USA... | reverse complement strand
GCTCGCGTGACAATCCGGTCTACGCCACGTTCCTGTCACGCCGCCGCTTGAACAAGGACGGCTCGGGCAAGGAAACCTGGCACGTCGACATCGATCTGACCGGCACCGATCTCGACTATTCCGTCGGCGACTCGTTCGGCATTTTCCCGGCCAACGAGCCGGCGCTGGTCGACGGCGTCATCGAGGCTCTCGGCGCGCCACCGGATTTCCCGATCGGCGACCGCACGCTGAAGGAGGTGCTGACCGACGGCGTGTCGCTGTCGCCGGCCCCCGACATGCTGTTCCAGCTCATCTCCTACGTCATCGGCGGCGAGCGCAAGGCGAAAGCCAAGGCGCTTGGCGAGGGCAAGGACCCGGACGGCGATGCCGGCACGCTCGACGTGCTGGCGGCTTTGCACAAATTCCCCGGGCTGCGGGTCGACCCGGAAGCCTTCATCGAGGCGCTGGATCCGTTGCAGCCGCGCGTCTATTCGATCTCCTCGTCGCTGAAGACTTCGCCCGGCCGCGCCTCGCTCACCGTTGACACCGTGCGCTACGAGATCGACGGGCGCACCCGCTTCGGCGTCTGTTCGACCTATCTCGGCGGCCGCGTCAATCCGGGCGACAGGCTTCGTGTTTACGTACAGAAGGCGCAGCATTTCGCGCTCCCGGCCGACACCGCGACGCCGGTCATCATGATCGGGCCCGGCACCGGCATCGCGCCGTTCCGCGCCTTCCTGCACGAGCGGCAGGCGGTGAAGGCGCCCGGCCGCAATTGGCTCTTCTTCGGCCACCAGCGCAGCAATTACGACTTCTTCTACGAGGAGGAGTTGACGGCGATGCGTGCCTCTGGCCACCTGACGCGGCTGACGCTGGCGTGGTCGCGCGACGCCAATGAGAAGATCTACGTGCAGCACCGCATGCGCGAGGTCGGCCGTGACCTGTGGTCGTGGCTCAACGACGGGGCGCATATCTATGTCTGCGGCGATGCCCAGCGCATGGCCAAGGACGTCGAGGCGGCGCTTACCGACATCGTCGCCGAGCACGGCGGCTGCTCGCCGGCCAACGCCAAGACCTTCGTCGCGGAACTGAAGGCGAAAGGCCGCTATCAGGCGGACGTGTATTGAGAAGCGAAGGAAGCGTGACGTGACTGACAACCGTATCCCATCCGAAACGCGGCCGGGCCGCATGGAGCCCCTGGCGCGGTTGCCGGTGTTCCTGGCGCTCGATGGCAAGCGCGCCGTGCTCGCCGGCGGCAGCGCCGCCGCGGCCTGGAAGGCGGAACTCTTGTCGGCGGCGGGCGCGCGTGTCGACGTCTATACCGCCGAGGTCTCGGACGACATGGCGGCAATCGTCGCCGAGCCGCCGCGCGGCGCCGTCACCGTGCACGCGCGCGCCTGGACGCCCGGTGATCTCGCCGGCGCCGCGGTGGCGATCGGGGCCTTTGACGACGACGATGCGGCGTCCGCCTTTGCTGCGGCCACGCGCGCTGCCGGCGTGCCGGTCAATGTCATCGACCGGCCGGCCTTCTGCGATTTTGCCTTCGGCGCCATCGTCAACCGTTCGCCTTTGGTCATCGGCATCTCTACCGACGGCGCTGCGCCGGTGTTCGCACAGGCCATTCGCGCCAAGCTCGAGGCGATGCTGCCGCAGGGCTTCGCCGCCTGGGCGGCGGCGGCGCAGCGCTGGCGCGCCGCGGTGAAGACCTCCGGCCTGCCGTTCGCCGGACGGCGAAAGTTCTGGCAACTCTTCACCGCGCATGCGGTGACGCATGCCGACGCGGCGCCGAGCGACGCCGATTTCGAGCGCTTCATCGCCGAGGTGAAGGGACAGGGTGCGGCGGTCGAAGCCGGCACCGTCACACTCGTCGGCGCCGGTCCGGGCGATCCGGAATTGCTCACCTTGCGCGCCGTGCGCGCGCTGCAATCCGCCGACGTGATCCTGTTCGACGACCTCGTCTCGCGCGATGTGCTCGACTTCGCCCGCCGCGAGGCGCGCAAGATGCTGGTCGGCAAGACCGGCTTCGGTCCATCCTGCAAGCAGGAGGACATCAACACGCTGATGGTCGGCCTTGCCAAGCAGGGCAAGCGCGTGGTGCGGCTCAAGGGCGGCGATCCGCTGATCTTCGGCCGCGCCGGCGAGGAGCTCGAGGCCTGCGCCAAGGCGCACATCGCCGTCGAGGTGGTGCCCGGCATCACCGCGGCGCAGGGCGCGGCGGCGAGCCTCGGCCTGACGCTCACCGGCCGCGGCTATGCGCGGCGGCTGCAATACGTCACCGGCCATTCGCGCGACGGCCATCTGCCGGAGGACATCGACTGGAAGGCGCTCGCCGACGCGGCCACCACCACGGCGATCTACATGCCGACGCGGACGCTCGCCGAGCTGGTCGCGAAGGCGGTGGCCGAAGGTCTCGATCCGCAGACGCCGGCCATCGCGGTGGCGCGCGCGACGCGGCCCGATCAGCAATCGGTCCATGCCGCCGTCGGCGAGCTGCCGCGCAGACTGGCGGCGGCGGGGCTGCCCGGTCCGGTGCTGGTGATGCTCGGCCGGTCTATCGGCCGGGCGGAAGCGTCCGAACATCGCGGCGTCCAGCGGCAGCGCGGCTGAGCGCGGCCCGCCGCGAAATGTCGATCCGCCGCGGCTGCGACAGCCGCTGATGCCGTTGCTGCGACACCCGCGGCGGATGCAGGGCGCGATGCGGCGCCGGTGTCGGCATTGGCGGCCGCTTGACCGTCCGGCTAATGGCCGCCTCGCGTGCCTGCGGCGCGGGCTTGGCCGTCTCATGAACGGTGGCACGCGCATTTTGCGCGACAAATGGCGCTTCGGTCGCCCGCGCCGGAGGCGGCACCCCCGGTGACGGGGTCGGCGGAGCCGCCGAACGCTGCGGCTCGGCCGCCGACGCCAGCAGTGCCGGCGAGGCCGGCGGGAACGTGTCCGGCGAATAGGCGAGCGCGTTGTACTGGGTGTTGCGCACCGGCGCGCTGGCGTCCTGGATGATGCGGTCGCCCTCGCGGCGGTTCTCGTACCCCGAGCCGCGGCCGCCGAAGCTCACCGCGTAACCCGGCCTGCCGGCCAGCGACTTGTCGCCGGCGAGCAAGGTGCGGTCATAGTCGTGCTTGTCGTAGACGACGATGCCACGGTCCATGAAGGCGCTCGAGAAGTTCGGGTTGAGCTTGATCGCCTTGTTCATGTCGCGCGACGCGTGCTCGAAGTCGCGCTTGTCGTAATAAGCGATGCCGCGGTTGTAGAGCGCGAGCGCGTAGCTCGAATTGATCGCCAGCGCCTGCGTGTAGTCGGCGATGGCGCGGTCGAAATCGCCGCGGTTACGATAGGCGAAGCCGCGGTTGTTGAAGGCGCGCGCGTTCTTCGGGTCGAGCTTGACGGCCTGGCTGAAGTCGGCGATCGCCTCGTCGAACTTGCTCTTGTTGTCGAAGGCGACGCCGCGGGCGTTATAGGCTTCGGCAAAATTCGGATTGAGCTTGATGGCGGCGTCGAAATCGGCGATGGCGCGGTCGAGGTCGCGTTTGTCGTAATAGGCGTTGGCGCGGTTGTAGAGCGCAACGGTGTAATTGGCGTCGAGCTTGATCGCCTCGGAGAAGTCGGCAATGGCCTTGTCGGTCTCGCCCTTGTTGCGCCAGGCAAAGCCGCGGTTGTTATAAGCGACGGCGTCCTTCGGCTCGAGCTTGATCGCGGCGCCGAAGTCGGCAATGGCGCGGTCGGCATCGCCGCGCAGGCCGTAGGCGGTGCCGCGGTCGTGGTAGGCGGCCGCGTATTTCGGATCGATGCGCACCGCCTGGTCAAAATCGGCGATGGCGCGGTCGATGTCGCCCTTCATGCGCAGGGCCAACCCGCGATTATCGAACAGCGCGGCATTCTTCGGATCGAGCTTGATCGCCTGGCTGAAGTCGTTGATGGCGCGGTCGTAATCCTGCTTTTCGCGCCAGGCCAGCGCGCGCGTGGCATAGGCGGCCTCGTCGTTGGGATTATAGCGGATCGCTTCGGTCAGATCGGCGACGGCGCGGTCGTAGTCGCGCTTCTCGAACCAGGCATTGCCGCGCTGGCGATAGCCGAGTGCGAATTTGGCGTCGAGCTTCACCGCCTCGCCGAAATCGGCGATGGCCTTGTCGACGTCGCCCTTGAGACGCCAGGCGATGCCGCGATTATAGAAGGCGGACGCGTCCTTGCCGTCGCGCTTGATGCTTTCGGCGAGGTCGGCGATGGCGCGGTCGGCGTCGCCCTTGGCACCGTAGGAGAGGCCGCGATCGTACCACGCCGCGGCGAGATCCGGCTTGAGCTTGATCGCGCGGTCGAAGTCGGCGATGGCGGCGTCGTAGTCGCGCTTGAACTCGAGCGAGTTGCCGCGATTGTAGTAGGCGGCGGCATAGTCCGGATTGAGATTGATCGCCTCGCCGAAACTCTGGATGGCGCGGTCGAGATCGCGGCGGTCGCGGTAGGCGAGGCCGCGATTGTACCAGGCGACGGCATTCTTCGGGTCGGCTTTGACCGCCTGCTCGAAGTCGGCGACGGCGCGGTCGAGGTCGCCCTTGGCGGCGAAGGCGACGCCCCGGTCGTTATGGCCCTGCGCATAATCCGGCCTGATCTTGAGCGCCTGCGTCAGGTCGGCGATGGCGCGGTCGAGATCCCGCCGGCTGGCATAGGCGTTGGCGCGATTGTTGAGCGCTTGCGCGTCGTTGGGATCGAGCTTGATGGCGCCGTCATAGTCGGCGATGGCGCCGGCGAAGTCGCCCTTGTCGAATTTGGCGTTGCCGCGATTGTAGAATGCGGCCTCGTAGCGCGGGTTGAGCGCGATCGCCTGGCTGTAGTCCTGAATGGCGCGGTCGGCCTGGCCCTTGGCGGCGAAAGCGATGCCGCGATTATTGTAGGTCGGCGCATATTTGGCGTCGATCGTCGCGGCCTGGTTGTAGTCGGCGACAGCGTGGTCGGTGTCGCCCTTGAGGCCGTAGGCGATGCCGCGGTCGTTGAAGGTTGCGGCGACGGCACCGTCGAGCTTCGCCGCCTGCGTCAAATCGACGATGGCCTTGTCGAAATGACCAAGGCTCGCCAACGCTTTGCCGCGCGCGCCATAGGCGGCGGCGAATTTCGGATCGAGCTTGATCGCCTGGTCGAAATCGGCGACCGCGCGCTGGTCGTCGCTCTTCTCGTGCCAGGCAACGCCGCGGTTGTACCAGGCGCTGGCGTTCTTGCCGTCGAGCTTGATGGACTGGTCGAAATCCAGGGCGGCGCGGTCGTAGTCGCCGCGTTGATAATGCGCGACGCCGCGGTCGAAGTAGGCTAGCGCGTCCTTCGGATTGAGGCGGATTGCCTGGTCGTAGCTGGCGATGGCGCGGTCGACCTCCTTCTTCTGCAGATAGGCGTTGCCGCGGTTGAAATAGGCCGCCGACAGGTTCGGGTTGATTTTCAGCGCCCGGTCGAAATCGGCGATGGCGGGGTCGAGCTCGTTCTTGCCGGCACGGGCGATGCCGCGGTCGTCATAGGCGAGCGCGAAGATCGGGCTGAGCTTGAACGACTGCGGGCCCTCGGCGCCGTCGCGGTCGTAACCGCGCTGGTTGCGCAGCGCGCGTGGCGTGGCGGCGATCGCATAGTTCGGGCTGAGTTTCACCGCCGTTTCGAAATCGGCGATGGCGTGCGCGGTGTCGCGCTTTTCGTAATATGCAAGACCGCGGTCGTGCCATGCGAGCGCGTCCTTGTCGTCGAGCTTGATCGCCTGGTCGAAATCGGCGATGGCGCGGTCGAGGTCGTGGCGGTCGAGATAGGCATTGGCGCGATTGTAATACGCGGTCGAATAGCCCTGGCTGATCTTGATGGCCTCGCCGAAATCGGCGATGGCCCGGTCGCCGTCGCCCTTGGTGCGGAAGGCGAGGCCGCGATTATTCAGCGCGATCGCGTTTTTGGGGTCGAGCTTGAGCGCATGATCGAAGTCGGCGATCGCCTTGTCGGCGTCGCCCTTGGCGCCGTAGGCGACACCGCGGTCGTAATAACCACGCACGTAATTCGGGTTGAGCTTGATCGCCTGGTTCAGGTCGGCGATGGCGCGGTCGTATTCGTGGCGGTCGACATAGGCGTTGCCGCGATTGCTGTAGGCTAGCGCGTAGTTCGGGTCGATCTTCGCCGCCTGGCTGAAGTCGGCAATGGCGCGGTCGTTGTCGTTCTTGGCCCGATAGGCAAGGCCGCGGTTGTTGTAAGCGGCGGCGAGTGTGCCATCGAGCCGCACCGCCTGGCTGAAATCGGCGATGGCACGGTCGTAATCGCGCTTATTGGCGAGGGCTTGGCCGCGGGAGTTGTAGGCCGCGGCGTTGGACGGGTTGAGCTTGATGACCTGATCGAGATCCTTGAGGGCACGGTCGTGATATCCCGTCGCCTCGAGCGTTTCGCCGCGGTTGAACAGCGCAATGGCGAAGCTCGAATTGATGGCGATGGCCTGGTCGAAATCCTTCACCGCGCGGTCAAGCTGGCCCTTGGCCTTGTAGGCCATGCCGCGGGCATTGAGCGCGATATCGAAATGCGGGTTGGCCTTGATCGCCCGGTCGTAATCGGCGATGGCGCGATCGAGGTCGCCCTTCTGCTGGTAGATAGCGCCGCGGTTGTTGAGCGCGACGGCGAAGTTCGGGTCGAGCTTGACGGCGGCATCGAGGTCGGCGATGGCGCGGGTCAGGTCGCCCTTGCGCTTCCACAGCATGGCGCGGCTGTTGAAGACGCCGGCATAATTCGGGTTGAACTTGATCGCCTGCTCGTAATCCTGCAAGGCGCGGTCGATCTTGCCCCGGAGCGCATAGGTGTTGCCGCGTTCGGTGAAGGCGGAAGCGTTCTTCGGATCGAGCTTGATCGCCTGGTCGTAGTCGTGCACGGCGCGATCATAGTCGCCCTTGTGCTGATAGGCGTTGCCGCGGTCGACGTAGCCGGCCGTGAACTTGGGGTCGAGCTTGAGCGCGGTGTCGAAGTCCGCGACCGCGCGGTCGTAATCGTGGCGCTCGCGGTAGGCCATGCCGCGGGCGTGCGCGGCGGCGATGTCGCGCGGGTCGAGACGCATCGCCTGGGTCAGGTCGGCGACGGCGTGGTCGTAGTCGTGCCGCTCGTAATTGGCCATGCCGCGGTTGAAATAAGCGGCGCCGAAGTTCGGCCTGAGCGTGAGCGCGGCGTCGAAATCCTCGAAGGCGCGGTCGTCGTCGTTGAGGCTGGCGTAGCAGGCGCCGCGGGCGTTGTAGGCGTCGGCGTTCTTGGCGTCGAGCTTGAGCGCCTGAGAAAAGTCGGCGATCGCCTTCTGGCAGTCGCGCTTGTCCCTCTCGGCCAGGCCGCGGCTCAGCCAGGCGCCGGCGAAGCCGGGATTGGCCTTGATCGCCTGGTCGAAGTCGGCGATGGCGCGAGCATAGTCGTGCTTCTTCTGAAAGGCGTCGCCGCGGTTGCTCAGCGCAGCGGCGAATTTCGGATCGATGCGCAGTGCCTGGTCGAAGTCGGCAATGGCGCGGTCACCCTCGCCCTTGGCGTTGTAGGCCAGTCCACGCAGGTTGAAGGCGGCGGTGTAGTCCGGCTTGATATTGATTGCGGTGTTGAGGTCGGCAATGGCGCCGTCGTAGTCGCGCTTCTGCAGGCGGGCATTGCCGCGCTCGTAGAAGGCGGCAGCGTTCTTGCCGTCGATCTGGATCGTCTGGTCGAGGTCGGCGAGCGCGCGGTCGAGTTCGCCGCGCGAACGGTAGGCCAGCGCGCGGTTGAAATAGGCCGGGGCGTTCTTGGCGTCGAAGCGGATCGCCTGCGTGAAGTCGGCGATGGCGCGCTCATCCTGGCCCTTGGTGCGCAGCGCCAGGCCGCGATTGAAATAAGCGAGGCCGTTCTTGGCATCGAGTTTGATCGACTGGTCGAAGTCGGCGACGGCGCGGTCGGGCTCGTTCATCGCCGCGTAGACGACGCCGCGATTGTACCATGACAGCGCGTCCTTCGAGTCGAGCTTGATCGCCTGGCTGAGGTCGCGCAGCGCCTGGGCATAGTCGTGCTTCTCGAAATAGGAGACGCCGCGATCGTAGTAGGCGAGCGCATATTCGCTGTCGAGCCGGATAGCCTGGTCGTAGTTGGCGATGGCGCGATCGTAGTCATGCTTATCGTAATAGGCGTTGCCGCGATTGTAGTACGCGAGCACGTAGTTCGAGTTCAGCAGGACAGCCTGGTCATAGTCCTTGATGGCGCGGTCGGTCTGGCCGCCGTTGCGGTAGGCGAGGCCGCGGTTGTTGTAGGCGAAGGCGTCGCGGGGATCGAGCAGGATGGCCTGGTCGAAATCCTGGATGGCGCGCTCGACATTGCCTTTTGACGCATAGGCGATACCGCGGTCGTTGAGCGCGAGGATGAATTCCGGGTTGATCTTGATCGCCTGGTCGAAGTCCTGAATGGCGCGCTCGTAGTCGCGGATGTCGCGATAGGCGAGGCCGCGGCTGTGGTAGGCGATGGCGTCGTTCGGATTGAGCTTGATGGCGCGGTCGTAGTCGGGAATGGCGCGGTCCGGCTCGCCCTTGGCGCGATAGGCCATGCCGCGATTGAACAGCGCCAGCGCGTAGTTGGGATTGATCTTGATCGCCTGGTTGAGCACGTCGATGGCGCGGACATAGTCGTGCCGATCGTAATAGATATGGCTCAGCATGCTGAGCGCGGTGGCGTTGTGCTTGTCGAACTTGGTGGCTTGTTCGAGATCCTGGAGGGCGCGGTCGGTGTCGCCGCGGTCGCGGAAGGCGAGGCCACGGTTGTAGAAGGCGTCGGCGTTGTGGTCGTCGAGGGCGACGGCCTGGTCGAAATCCTGGATCGCCTGCTCGGCGTTGCCCTTGGCGCGGTAGGCCTTGCCGCGGTTGGCGAAGGCAGTGGATTTCTGCCGCTTGATCTTGCTCGTGTCGATGACGGCGCTGCAGGCGGCGATGCGCTGGTCGACGCTGACGTCGTCGCGAGATTCGCACGTGTGGATCTGGTCGCGCGTCGCCGCGTACGAAGGCAGCGCCGACAGCAGGGCGAGCGCTGCCGATGCGATGACGATCAGTAGGCGGCGCATTCCCAAGACCATGGCGCCCTGCATTGCGCGTGAGTGCCGCTGACGGAGTTCGGCACGAAGTCACGCAAGTGTGAGCATCTTCAATTTGATGCGTCGAGGGTTTGCCCGGGTTAATATTAATTGCGCGAGCGCGGTTGCGGCACGTTAGTGATGAATCCTAACCGTGCGCCGCCGCATGCGTGTGGCTGAATTGAAAACGTGGCGCCAACGAAAAACGCGCCGCATCGGGGGATGCGGCGCGTCGATGGCAGGAGCGACGATGGTTCAGCGCAGCGGGGCGTCTTCGCGCGCCAGCGCGGCCTCGCGCGCGGCCTTGGCCATGTCGTCGAGCACGTATTGGGGTGGCATCACGTAGGCGAGCACCTTGCCCTTGGGATAGGTCGACTGGCGCACGGCGTTGCCGTGGTTGCCGGAGACGACAATCGGGTTGCCCTGGCCATCGGTACCGCGGACGACGCCGACATGGCCGTTGTTCGGGCCCTTTCGGTAGAGCACGACGATGGCGCCGACACGCGGGCCGTCGAGCCTCTTGCCGAACTGGAGGAAGGAGCGGGCGGCGCGCGACTGGCTGCCTTTGCCGCCGGCCTTGCGCAGCACCATGTTCATGAAGTCGGCGCACCACAGTTGCGTCGGCAGGCCGAGCTGGCGGGCGGATTTGCCGCGATAGCGCAGCGCCTCGAGCAGCACGGCGGCCGCGCCCGGCACCTGCGCGGCGGCTTCGGCGGCGTCGCTGCGGCTGCGCGTCATCGGCTCGAGTGGCTCGGTATTGGCGAAACGCTCGCCTGGCTTTGAACCGGTCGCCTGCGCGGGTAGCGCAGTGGCGATGGTGCAGGCACAAGCGATCAGAACGGCGATCGACCGTTTCATTCTGTCCCTTCCCCGCAAACGCGCGAGGCCTCCCTGATATCCTTTCCGCTCCCCGGCACGCGTCCCACTCCAGCGGCCGTGGAATTGAGAGAACGGATGCATCATTTGCGAAGTAGAGGGGTGCCGCAAGAACGGGAGGGGCACAGCTCCGCGTTGGCTGCGGTTATGGTTAACTTCCGTTAAGCGGTGTCCCGGTCCGGGACACGCCGGGCGGCGCGCCGGCACGAGCCGCTACAGCCGCCGCCAGCCGGTGGGGTGGGGTGTTTTTTACGGGACCGCGATTGCGCCGCCGTGGTCGATCCGGGCAAGGTGCGACGGCCGGCAGGGGCCGGCCCACCATTCTCCTGTCTCAAGGAATTCCGATGCCATTTTCGATGTCACAAGCCTCGCTGCCGGTCTTCGAGATCGGCCTGACTGCCTTGAATGCCGTCCTCGACAAGGCGGCCGCTCACGCGGCGGCGAAAAAGATCGATCCGGCCGTGCTGCTTGGCTGGCGGCTGGCGCCCGACATGTTCGCGCTGACGCGGCAGGTGCAGGTCGCCTGCGACCAGGCCAAGAACGGCGCCGCCCGGCTCGCCGGGATCGACCCGCCGAAGTTCGAGGACAACGAGACGACGCTCGAGGCGCTCAAGGAGCGCATCGGCAAGACGCTCGCCTTCCTGAAGGGACTCGACGCCAAGGCGATCGACGCCTCGGTCGAGCGGGAGATCACCTTTCCGCTCGGTCCGAACAAGGGCCAGATGAGCGGCGCCGACTATCTCAATCACTTCGTGCTGCCGAACTTCTACTTCCATCTGACCGCGGCTTACGCCGTCATGCGTAATTTCGGCGCCGATGTCGGCAAGCGCGATTTCCTCGGCAACATTCCGTTGAAGCGGATCTGACGCGCAACGGTTAGCCCGAAATAGGTTTGCTAGCGGCTTGGTGTTCGTCAGTCTCGATACGAGACGACGCCCTCATCGCCTCGGTAGCTGGTGCGGAAGCCGCGATCCAGGCCGCAGTTGCAGTTCACGCCGCGGACTTCGCGACGCTCGAGCACGTGGCGGACCGAGCCGGGCGCCGTGCGGTTGACGACCTCGTGACGATACTCCTCGCGCACCTTGTTGGTCGTGTTGACCTTGTGCAGAAGAACGTCACGCACCACGGTGTTGGTGCGATGCACGACGACCTCGCGGTTGATCACCGGCCGCACGTGCACGACCAGGCGGTTCTCCTGGATCAGTCGCGTGTTACCGCGCACCACGCGGGTGTGATCGACGTAACGCTCGCGGGTGATGACACGCGGCGCCGCACGCTCGACGCGACGCGTGTTATATTCGGAGTCCGGGCGCCGGCAGTTGCAGACGGTGTCCCAGTGAGAGCCGCCTTGTGCCAGAGCCGGTTCCGGAACCGTGCCCGCCAGCCCGAGGACAAGCAGGGCACCGTAGAACGCTTTGCAGAGATGTTTCATTGTCAACGCCCCGTTAACCATTTAAGTGTTGCCGCTGTCGCCATTTTTTGCACGTTAACCATATTTGTAAAGGGCAAAAGCGCGATGTTTCCGGTCTGTTTCCCTCTTTGGGCGAGATGCGAAAATTGCAACGTTTAGGCGGTTGTGTCGCTGCTTCCGGGGAATAGCCCCTAGATGTAGTTGAATTCCGACGAATTAATTCAACTTGTAGCAATAATTATTTTGGGGATGTGCCCTGTGCGTGTCCGCGCCGGTGCCTCCGGCGGCCGGAGTGAGCTTAGTCCGTGCGCCCGCGATTGCATCGAAATTCGTGCCCCGCAATGCGGTGACCGAAGTCCTGGATCATCGCCGACGGCGACGGCCGGAGTGCGGCCGTCCGGACACCGGCCAACAAAAAAGCCGCTGCGGTGGCAGCGGCCCTTTGTCATGGTCGCGGATGGAAGCCCGCAGCTCACATCTTCTTCGACTTCTTGCCGCTCTTCTTCATCGACATCTTTTTGGCGCCGCAGGCGCCCTCGGAGACGACGGTCGCGCCGTCCTTCTGGGCGAAGCAGGCGCTGGCGTAAGTCATCTTCAGGCCGCCGCGCGTCGCGCACACGGCTTTCTGCGCCTGTAAGCAGAACGGCGTGGACTCTTCCGCGGCAACCTTGGCCTTCTTCTTGGCGGCGAAGCTCGGGCTCGCCGTGCCGACGGCGACGATGGCCGCGCTGCCGGCGATCAGAAGGGCGTAGGCGATTGTCTTGATCTGCATGGGTTTTCCTCCCTCATTGCGAAGACGACAGAGTGTGTATGGACGCTCTGTCATTTACAATAAGTTGATGTGGAGCCCGCGCTAAAACATTTCGTTTTCTGAACGGTCATTCAGAATTCAGACGTCGCCCTTCGCCGCGCTGATCGCCTTGAGCATGGCGCCGTGGCCGTCGTGAAGCGTCTTGCGCACGGCCTCGACCTTGCCGATGCGGCCCATCTCGCGCTGGCGCCTGACCGTGCCTTCGGTCATTGCCGGATCGAGCCCGAGCTCGCGCAGGGTGACACAGGACTCTTCCATCTCGGCGGCGCGGCGCTCGCCGTGGCTCGCCATGCGCTCGATGTTGTAGTCGGCGATCTGGCCGAAATCGAGCGTGGGATAGTTGTTCTGCATCGACACCGCGACCTCCTCGACGAGGCCGGCGCGTTCGGCGGCGAGGAAGCATTCGAGCGTCAGCGCCTCGATGCCCTTGATCATGACCGAGCGGATCATCTTGATCGCCGCCGCCTGGCCGGTGTCCGGCGAAACGACCTTGAGCGTCATCTCCATTTCCCGAAGCAGCGGTGCGATGCCCTCGGCATAAGGGCCGGCGATCAGGAGCGGCGTCTTGTGGCGCTTGGGATGGATCGGCGCGATGACGGCGACGTCGACATAGCGCGCCTTGCCGTCGAGCAGCTTCGCCGTCGCCTGCTTGCGGCCGGGCGAGACGGAGTTGATGTCGAGGAAATAGGGGTTGCCCTTGAGATGCGGCGCCACCGACTGCGCCGCCTCGAGGCTCGAGGCCGCAGTCACCGCCGAGATCACCATGTCGGTGTCGGCGACAGCTTCGTCGACGGAGGCGGCGAGGCGCACGCCCATCTGCTGGCCGGCGGCCTTCAGCGTCGTGCCATCGGGTGTCGGGAACAGGATGTCCCACGCCGTGATCTGCTCGATGCCTCCCTCGCGCAGGCCGGAGGCGATGGCCTGGCCGGCTTCGCCGAAGCCGACAAACGAAATGCGGGGCGTGTTGCGGCGGGTCATGGGCGAGTTCCTGTCTTGGGGCACGGCGACCGGCCGTCCCCGCGCCATTCTTTAAGACAGCGGCTCAGAGCATGTCGAGCGGCTGCTGCTCGGTCGGAGCCGGAAAGGCGCGGTCGAGCGTGGCGACATCGGTGGTCGTGAGCTTGAG
>Ga0105240_10010155_pt1 | contig 13256 bp, 10 predicted proteins | sample KBSC54metaG_FD_80426 | JGI IMG/M metagenome (GOLD analysis project Ga0105240, IMG submission 80426) | Corn rhizosphere microbial communities from Kellogg Biological Station, Michigan, USA - KBS C5-4 metaG | ecosystem: Host-associated > Plants > Roots > Rhizosphere > Soil | place: Michigan, USA... | reverse complement strand
GCCGCATCGCGTGTTCAAGGGGAACCGTCCTTCGAATACGATTCTGGCTGAGGTGCTGACGCCTGCGGTGCTGGGTAAGCTGGTGGCGCTGTATGAGCACTCGGTGTTTACGCAGGGGGCGATCTGGAATGTCGACTCGTTCGATCAGTGGGGCGTCGAGTTGGGGAAGGTGCTGGCGCAGAAGATCGTTCCTGAGCTGGAGAGCGCGGATGAACCGAAGCTGGCGCACGATAGCTCGACGAATAGCCTGATTGAGAGATACCGGAAGAGTAAGTAGGGCTGTGATGCATCAAAGATGCTCGCCTTGCGGGGCGGGCATTTTTTGTTGGTGCGGCGTTCTTGAGTCCAGAGTTTACAGATGGCTTCGTAGGGTGTGAGACCGCGTAGTGTCATGAAAATGTCTTAGCTATATCTTAGGTGGACCAGTAGATTCGCGCAGGATGAAATGAGTTTTGTACTCGTACTCCACCTTCGTTGGGGTACCCTGGATCTCTTCGATCAGTGCGCGGAAAGCAAGGTTCGCCAGTTCGCTCGGCGAAAACTGGATACTGCTTAACGAGGGTTGGGTAAAGCGGCAGAGCGGGAGATCATCGAAACCGATGAGCGAGATGTCGCGACCTGCCATCAATCCGCGCATGCTCAAGGTCTTCAACGCGCCGAGCGCCGCCATGTCATTGCAACAGAGGACTGCGGTAGGTGGATCTGGTACGTTCAGCAAAGTGGCCATGCCTTGCGCTCCACCCTCCAGCGTGTGATCACATTCCGCAACGATCCCTTTATCAAAAGTTATGCCGGCGAGTCGCATTGCCTTGCGAACCGCCTCATAACGCATCCGCATACTGCTCCAGGCCAACTGACCACTGAGATATCCGATGCGGCGGTGGCCAAAGGCGGACAGATGCTTGACTGCATCCCGCATGCCGGTGAGATAGGTGATACGGAGATTGCGCACGCCTTCGATGGATCGGTCGGCGCCCGCATACACGATAGGCAACTTCGATGATGCGACCTCGTTGAGACACTGCTCCATCCCAAACGTAAGGACGGCGATGCCGTCGACCTGCCGCTCTCTCATCCGATTTGCGCAGACTGCGATGTGATTGGGGTCGGTCTCCGTGTCGGCAAAGCTAATCAGCACCTCAAAGCCGCTCTGCACAGCTGCACGCTCGAAGTAGAGAATAATTTCGGCGAAAAATGGGTTGCCGCCACTCAGCTCAGAGACGATCAGGCCGACGGTGTTACTGCGCCCACGGGCCAAGGCTTGTGCCTGGTGATTCGGTCGATAGCCGACCTCTTCAATAATGGCATGAACTCGGCGCACGAGCTTCGGGTCAACTGTCTCGACGTTGTTAATCACGCGCGATACGGTCGAGTGCGAAACGCGTGCCCTGCGAGCAATTTCTCGGATATTCAAAAAGGTCGTCCTCTTATGCGTCGTCGGACCTGCTGCAATGTAGTGGTTAGAAGCTATTGCGGGTAGGAACCGCTCTGCGGCAAGCTGTCTTATGGAACCCTAAGAAGTATAAAGGATACCGTTCCCTCACGGGCCAGTTGTACTTTGGAAGAACACATACGGATAGAATCACGCAAATTTCCACGGAATGAACCAGCGACGTCGAAATCTACGGTCGTCGTTTGCGGGGCCAGAACCTCAGGGTATAAAAGCCTCCGAGTACCACAAGGAGAATGCCTCCCCAGATGCTGGCGTGGTATCGAGCCAGTACAACTGGGGCAGGATGCGAGTACTCCCTTAGGCCCGTGTAGAGGATGATGACACCATAAATCAGCAGAAGAACGCCGATAAAAAACCAGACCGGCAGCATCTCATGATGTTCATGATGCACGGGAATATCATGTACTTTGTCTTCCATCTTCTACTCCATTCTATAGGCACGACAGACCTACCAGAAAATGTATTGCAGCACTCCGAAGACGACTGCCACGCCTGCGCCCCAAAAGATTGGGCGCTTGTAAAATGGAAGATCACCGTCGCTCGGAATCTTTGTATAGCCATAGACGAGTCCCTGTAGTTCGCTCGCGGTCTTCGGCTGGGTAAGTAGACTGACCAGGACCGTAACCACCACGCAAATCATCCACGACCACAATGCGCGGTACAGATTTTCGGCCATCGGTTTCGCGTCGGGGGAGAGCGCGATGTAGCGCAGCGTGGCGGGATTCAGAACGACCATGGTATACATCCCGATTGACGAGACCGTTCCAGCGAGTAGTCCCCAGAATCCGCCCTTTGCTGTAGCGCGCTTCCATAGCATGCCGAGAATGACAGTCGCGAAGAGGGGGGCAATGAAAAAGCTCACCAAGGCCTGCATGTAGTCCATGATGCTCTTGAAGTGTGTGACCAGATACGCAGTGCCGATGCTGGCAATCACACCGATGATTGTGCACCATCGTCCCACATGCAAATAGTGTTTGTCAGAGCCACTCTTGTGGATATAGGGCCGATAGATGTCATAGGTCCAAACTGTGGCGAATGCGCTTACATTGCCGGCCATGCCGGACATGAAGCCCGCTATCAGCGCCGTTACGCCAAGGCCAAGCAGACCGGGCCCGCAGTATCGCGCCAACATAAGCGGAAGCACTTCGTTGTAGCTGTGTAGTCCAGGACCGACCGCGCTCTCTGGAACCAACTTGAACGGGAGAACCGCTAATGCAAGCAGCCCCGGCAGAATTACGATCAGGGGTACGATCATCTTGAAGTAAGACGCTATGATCGGAGCCATCTTTGCAGACCGTAAATCCTTGGCAGCCATGGCCCGCTGTACTACAAGAAAGTCAGTAGTCCAGTAGCCAAAGGCGATCACGCCGCCCAGGCCAAAGACGATGCCGGTCCAATGCACACCCATCGGGTTGCCCGCGAAACTGCCTAGCGGCTGCCACAGGTGCACGTAATCGCCTTGTACGCGCTCGTGAATTTTGGCGACCAGACCCTTCCAGCCGCCGGCATCGATCATGCCGATCACCGGAATGGTAAGCGCGCCGAGCCAGATCAGGAAAAACTGCAGGACCTCGTTGAAGATGGCGGAATATAGGCCGCCGAGGGTGACGTACACTGCGACGGTAAGGGAGGAGACCCAGATGCTGAAGTGGATATCCATCCCAGCACGACCTTCATCACGAGCGCCATGGCGTACATGTTGATACCGGACATCAGCACGGTCATGAACGCGAAGGAGATGCCACTCAATGCGCGTGTCGCCTCACCGTAGCGCAACTGTAAATAACCGGGTACGGAGTGGGTGTTGGAGATGTAGTAGAACGGCATCATGACCAGCCCGAGAAAGACCATCGCGGGAAATGCAGCGATCCAGTAGAAATGGGTTGCCAAGATGCCATATTGATAGGCCGCCGCGGCCCATCCCATCAATTCGAGGGCGCCGAGGTTCGCAGAAAGGAAGCTCAACCCCGCAACCCAGGCCGTCATATCGCGTCCGGCCATGAAAAAGTCGTCCGAGGTATTGGCGTACTTCTTCAGATAGAAACCGATGCCGAGTACCATAACGAAATAAATCACAATAATTAGCAGATCGGGAGTCTTCAGCGAGATCAGCCGGTCACTGTGGGCCAGCCACAAGGCAGGCATAGAATGCAGAACGTTCATTTGTGATCCTTGAACTACTGTCCACCCTTGCTCATTTAATTTAGCTGAGGGACCGGTCTCTCATATTCGCAAGGATATGAGCGTACAGGGGGATACGATTCAGTGTCAATCATATTAAACGGATGAGCCCAAAACTCACGATGGGTCTTTTGAATACCGGCATCTTATGAAATTCTTTCAAGAGATGGATATTCTGCCGAAACGATCATAGCGATTGAAAGTCGTTCTAAACTTCGAAAATTTTCTCCATCAAGACCCACTTTTCGCCAGGCTTGGCCTGCGCCACGGGTTGCTGATATTTCCACATCAGGCTTTCCCATTCCTGCATACGGGAGTTTGCTCGATCAGCGATGGCTTTCTTTTCGAAACTGAAGTCCTCTGTAGTGTGCAGTACCATCACCATCCGTGTACCGAGCAAGAAAATCTCTTCGCGCAGGATGCTCTGTTCCTTGATATTTTCGATGACCTCTGGCCAGATGTGGCCGGGTTCATGGTAACGTTTGTATTCGGCGATCAACGCAGGATCATCCTTAAGATCCAGCGTAAGACAGTAGACCTTCATCTAAATAACTCCCATGTGTTGCGATCTACTCCGAGAGGACAAGCTCTTCGCATTCGCGAAAATAGCGGATACTGTTCATCACCAATGCGTCCAATTTGGTTTTGTCCGGCCGGCCATACATTGCAGGATAGGGATCACCGCCTGGACCCAGGGGCTCAAACGTCACATACCGTCCTGGCTGGTTGTAGCCGATGACATACAGTGCGCGAATAATCGTCCCCACGTCGAGCGAACCTTCGCCCAGAGCAGAACGATTACTGTCTGCGAAATGCAGGTTGACCAGCATCTCGCCGGCATTCATGATTGCCTCGCCAATGTGGCTCTCCTCGGACTGCATGTGATAGACATCGCCGTTGATGTGCGCTATGCCAGGAGCAGCGACTTCACGGATGTATTGCTTTGCATCTGCGAATGTATGCACGAAGCTCACTTCGGCGGCACGGATCGGTTCGATTGCACCCTTCACGCCATATTGCGTAAACCATTGAGCACACTTCTTCAGTGTCTCTACGGAACGGTCCTGTTCAACATCATCATAAGCTTTTGGACGACCGACGGCGCCAGGAACAACCAACAAATAGCTTCCTCCCACAGCTTGCGTGAAGGGCAGTTCGCGGCGAAGATAATCGACTGAGGCCTGTCGGCATACGGCTCGATTGCTGGATAGATCGTTTTCTGCCGAAAACATGCCACATACTCCGGAGACCTTCAATCCATGGTCGCCGAGGATGTGCAGTGTCTCCTTGACCTCGTAACCTAAATCCGGTCCGTAGTGGTTGCCATGTAACTCGATAAAAGACATATGAGCTTGTTCAAGTCGTTTAGCCGAATCAGCAAGGCTCTCACGACCGAATCCCCAGTTGCTCCATGAGAGATTCAGCCGTGTCTTCAGCTTCTCCGAAGAGTTCTTTTTCAATGCGTGAAAGCTCTCCTGGATCGCCTCATTCTTCGCTTCAAAGTTCTGCTGTCGCATCGTCTTGTCCTCTGCAATATTCGTTGTGCATGGGTTACTGGTGAGTGTGATCGCCGACATCGGGCATACCGCTGTGTGCGTCCGGTCCGAAGTAGCGCAGGGTCACGAGTGGATCAGTCTGTGAGTGATTCTCGACTACCACACCTGCCGTGGCTGCCTCTGCGGTGATAAAGACCTCGTCCTGTGTCATCTGCCCAAAGCGGATCAGGCTAGGGCAATCGATCTCTAACTTGCCGATACGACCATGTCCCTGCGTTACGATCAGCCCCGATGCAGCATTGTCGCGCAACGTGCAACGCGCGCTTGGAGCAACTGTCAGCTCCTTTGCGCTGAACCTCTGCTCGCCATCAATGGTCCCGTAGACGACCCAGCGATCCACATAGCCCTCGCTCTCGCTTGAGGCAACCGCAATGGGCTCTATGTAGTGCTTGCTCTTGAAATTGGGATCCATGTTGCGCTCCCAGTCCACGAGATCTGCGATGTAATCAAGGTCGTTGTGCTTATCTTCCGGCACGTCCTGCACCAGAAGCTCATGCTTCACCTGACGGCCATCGACCATGGATTGGAACATAGAAAGGACATCGCTGCCCCACTGCGGCTCATAAGTGAGCAGGGAACCGGGCGCATGCAGCACGCGTGTTGGAACCAACCATCCAGTGCCGGGTTGCAACCGATAAGCTTTGGAGAAGTTTAGGACGTTGTTGTCGCCGCTATTCCAGCGTGCGAGACAATCGCGAATTTCCTCCCTTCTTGTTCCGGGTTCAAGACCAAAGTAAGTGTGAGGGAAATTTCCGGACGTTGCGTTGAGCTGCGGAGGGAAATAGTAGCCTTCGGGCTTACCCTCGCGCCCTACAAGGGCTGCCTGTCCCTCACTCTGATGCAGATGGTGTGGAATCGGACCGAGATTATCGAAGAACTTACTGTAGATGGGCCAACGACGGTATTGATCCCACAACGCATTCCCAATCATTCGCGGGCCTTCCGCTTCTACGGCTTCTTTGAGTAGAAAGCGCTCTCCTTCGAAGACTACATAACTGAGCCCTTCATCGGGAGTTCGATTCTCGTTCATTGCAGGAGTAGTTGAAGCAATCCATCGCTCATCAATGCCGCCACGATGGACTCCAAACGAGTAGAGATCTCGTGAATCAAGTTTAAGTCTCCTTCCCGGAACAAGATATGACCTGGGAACCCATGTGGGTGCAAGTCTCAAAAGTCCTTCCCCGCTTTCCAATGCTTGCCGAGTCAATTGATTCACCGATGTCGTCAATGTAGTCACTTCGATCCTCTTTTTCATTTTGCTGGGTTCAACCTTCAGAATTGTTTGCACCGCCATGGAACCGGTCTCTAATGCATACGAATACACCTTATATTCACAAAGATTCGAGAGTCAACTTAAGACTTCTAACGATGTCAAACATATTGCAAATTTCCTTATTTTGTCCATATTCTGCTGGATCTATTCCTAGTTTAAAAGTTTTTTTGAAATTAAGAGACCGATCTCTTGACAGAATTATTCCCAATCCTTATATTTGCTCCCCTGAGACGATTTATATCTTGCGGTCATATTTTTGGAGGCGGCACGTGAACCAAAATGAAGCGGCATCTTTAATGGCAAACAGAATTCTGTGCAACCGGGTGATAGTGGCCTGTATCTTCGCCGTTTGGCTGTTGATCGCCAATCCGTTGTGCAAAGCGCAGTTGGCTACCACTGGAACAATCAACGGCGCGGTCGTTGATCAAGCCGGTGCAGTAGTGCCAGGTGCTAAGGTTACCGTTACTAATGAAGGGACCAAAGCTATTACTCATGCTGTTTCAAATTCCTCTGGTAGCTATTCAGTAGTTGGCCTACCAAGCGGAAAATATGATGTGACTGTGAACAGTCCTGGGTTCGGCTCATTTAATGAGGTCGCCATTTATCTGGAGCCTGCAGGGGTCTTCACCGTGAACGTCGCACTGAAGGCGGGCACAGTTTCAACTGCGATTACGGTCTCAGCGAATGCCGTTGCCGTTCAAACAGCCACGAACGAAATCTCCAACACCGTTTCGGGTGAAGAGGCGCAGGATCTTCCCCTGAATGGAAGAAACTATGAAGGGCTTGCCCAACTAATGCCGGGGGTGATTAATACTGCTCCAGATACTGCAATGGGCATAGGTGGCTTTGCGACGTCCAACTATATCAATGTCAATGGAGGAGGTTCCAGTGGAACTCTCTACACGCTAGATGGAATATGGAACGAGAACACTGGCAACATGACTCAAACCACTATCACTCCAAATCCTGACGAGATTGAGGAGATCAAGGTTCTTCAGAACAATTATGAGTCGAAATACAGCCTGATGGGAGCCAGTGTAGTGTTGGTGCAGACCAAGAGTGGCACCAGCGCCTTCCACGGAGGCGCCTGGGAGTTTCTTCGCAACACCTTCCTGGACACGCGCAATTTCTTTGTCCCCGCTGCGACAGGGATCTCGCCGGAAGAATGGAACATCTACGGATGGAACATCGGCGGTCCGATTTATATTCCACATCACTACAATGCCAGCAAGGAAAAGACATTTTTCTATTTCAATCAACAGTGGGTGAGACAGAAGCAGGGCGGGGTTGTCTCTGGAGCTACACCAACCGCGGCGATGCGTTCTGGGACCTTCCCTGTGGCTGGTTCTGCTTCCCCGTACCTCACCACCGCAAATGGAGGTTGGCTTAGAGATCCCAGCCAACCTGCTTCTAAGCCTTGTAATGCCACCGTCCAGACAGGCTGCTTTCCGAACAATCAGCTTCCTGTTTCCATGATCAATCAGGCCGACCTGGCACTCCTCAATGCGCTTGCCGTCTTGCCGAATAATCAGAGCACCGCATTCAATAATTACATCAACACTGTGCCGACAATCACAAGGCAACACGATGAAGAGGCGAAGGTCGACCACTATATCACTTCAAAATTGCACCTCACGGGTGAGTATTTTTACGAAGGGCAGAATGCCCACAACCCTAACGCTTCCCGAATGGGGTCACCCTTTTCTACGAACTACGATATTTTCTTGTCGAACAATCAGCTCGCACAAATCCAGTTGACGCAGATTATTTCTCCATCCATGACGAACCAGACCAGTATTGCAATGAACAATTATAAGATTACGCACGATTTTGACGGGATCGTCAACGTTTCGCAGATACAGGGATATAGTCAGAGCTTCCCATACGCAGGAGGTTATTTAGAAGATCGCCTTCCTCATGTAACGTTTTCAGGAGGCTGGTCACAGTTTGGGACTAGTGCAAACAATACGATCCCGAATGCCACGGACCTTGAAGATACAATTACCGACGATTGGAGTTGGCTGCGAGGGAAGCACTTCCTTCAAGCAGGTGGAACCATGCTCTTTGGAACCAAGCGTCAGTGGGAAACTGTCTCCAATACCACTGGAGATATCAATTTCAATGGGTCGTTTACTGGTAACTCGATTGCCGATTATCTTTTGGGAGACGCCGCCACCTTCGCCCAAGGCAGTGACGGTTTTCGCAAGTATATTCACTATACGATCTTTAGCCCTTATCTTGAAGACCGTTGGAGTGCCACGCGCCGCCTGACGATCACTGCCGGGGTACGGTTTTTTCGGATGCCATTTCCCAATGCGCAACAAGGTACCACGGCGAACTTCAACCCCACGTTATTCAGTTTGGCGAATGCTCCCACCGTGGCACATAACGGTGTTCTCTCAGGACCCAATTCAATTGGCTATGTCAATGGGATCGAACTCAATGGGAAAAATGGAGTTCCGCTTAATATTACCAATGAGCACAACTTTTATGTATCGCCGGTTATTGGGTTCGCGCTAGATATATTTGGCAATGGACGAACATCGCTTCGAGGCGGTTTTGGAGTTACCTATAACAGAAACGGGGGGATGGGAGAGGCCTGCTCGCAAGGTTGTGTTAGCTACCCAATTCTCTCGCAGACGAACTTGATCAATACCAGCTTTCCCAATGTTACCGGCGGTACGGCGCCGGCGCCGACGGCTGGCGGGGTAAGCGGGATGCCTCGGGATTATCAGATAGCCAAGATTGAGACGTGGAGCTTGAGTTGGCAGCAGCAACTTGGCACTAACTGGCTCCTTTCCATCGCTGGAGCGGGAAATAAGGTGAATCACCTTAACACGAGCTATAACATCAACCAGCCACCGCCTGTTTCTGGATATGATTTTAATCCAAATTTGAACTTGACTACCTACACGTCTGCCTACTACGCTCCATATCAGGGATATGGTTCTATCACTTGGTACAACCCTATTGGGGTAGACAACTGGAATGCTTTGGAGGTTGGTTTGCGCCACCCCGCCGGACACCACATATACCTGACGATGGCTTATACCTGGTCGCACAACCTCGATAATAACGGTGGGTTCCAGAATATATATAATCTTAAATCTGCCTATGGAAATTCCACCCTGAATACACCTAATGTATTCAATGCCAGCATCATCTATAGCCTGCCAATGTTCAACTCAGGATGGAAGCAAGCTGTTTTCGGCGGATGGAAATACTCCGATATGACGACCATTCAGAGTGGATCTTTCCAGACTATGGGGTTGAGCGGATCCGGTCTCGGTCTTGCAAGCCGCCCCAATCAGGTTGGCAGGTTGACCTATCCTAAAACCTGGAAGCCGTACCAGTATTCAACGGCTCAGCAACAGTGGTTCAGCACGGGCACAACCACTAATCCGATTTGGGCCAAGCCGGCTGCCGGATTTTTTGGGAACGTTGGAAATGGAACTATAGAAGGACCTGGCGTCACGGTCTCAAATATGGCGCTCTACAAGAGTTTTCCAATTCGAGAGTCTGCGAAACTTGAATTCAGGACTGAGTACTTCAACATATTCAACCATACGAACCCTAATGGGCCCAATACGACCTTTGGCGCTGGAGCTTTCGGCACGATAACCAGCGCAAAAGACCCACGCATTGGTGAACTGTCACTGAAGCTCAATTTCTAACTACTACGCTCCCGTCCATTTCCGTGGACGCATGTGTTGCTTTGCAAGTTGGGCAGATGTTTCAGCGACCTCGAGGGGATGATGGACAGAAGAACCTTTAATAAGTTAGCCAGTCTTGCAGGAGTTGGTGCCTTAACCGTCGGCGCGGAAAAAGGGATCATGCAAGCGGAGCTGTCTGAGAGTTTCCCGGCTGCTTCGACGGGTCGATCTGCCTTGGCAGGTGAGGTGGTTCTGGAGGACAGCTCTCTTCTGATTGCCTTTGACTCGGACTCGGGCGCGCTGACGCGCTTTGAGAGGAAATCGACTCATTGGAAGATGCAACGGCGCCCGGAGTTCGGCGTATCGTTTCGTTTGCTCGCTCCACTGCCGCATCGCCGGACCAATTTTGTCGTGGGTCAAAAGCAGCGTGCCGTCAAAGTGGAAAAAATCTCCGATGGCGAAGTGCGTCTCCAGTGGAAGAATCTGCTGAGCGAGCATGGCGGTGTGTTGCCTATGACTTTCACCGCTACCGTCACGCTTCAGGACGGAACCCTGACTTTCGACTCCACTTTGATCAATGACTCCTCCCTAGTGGTTGAAACCATTGACTATCCTTACTTCGGCGATTTCAGTTCGCCAACGCCTGACACGCCGTTGTCGAGCGATCATATGTGGTACGACAATCTGGTGGGGAATGGGCTTTATCCGAACTTTAGCAATGCAAAGGGTTACTGGGGCGTTGTCTACCCAACCAAAACAATTGACTCCAAGCAGAGTCTTTTCTGTTTGATCCGAGCGCCTGAGCAAGGCTTGTACGTGGGGATGCACGATGCTTCTTTGCCCTACCTGTTGGAATTCACGTTTGAACAGCATCCCGGCGTGATCCAATCCATTAGCAGTCCGGTTCCGCGGCAGGATGAGATCTCCGGAATTCCGGTGCATATGGAATTCCGCACCTGTCACCTTGTATTTGCTCAGCCGCATTCGACCAAAAAGATGGCCCCAGTGGTTCTACGAACCTATGATGGCGACTGGCATGGCGGAATCGAAGTCTACAAGCAATGGCGAGAGACGTGGTTTAAGCAACCGCACCTTCCTGACTGGGTGCAAGAGAACCATTCCTGGCTGCAATTGCAGGTAGATGGAGCGGAGCAGGACTTTAGCATTCCTTATCGAGAGCTTCCCAGGTACATCGACGAATGCGCATCCAACGGTGTGACCGCCATTCAACTGGTTGGCTGGAATCGCGGCGGCCAGGATGGAGGAGATCCGTCTCAGGATACCGATCCCGGGCTGGGGACTTGGCAGGAACTGCACGATGCCATTACTCACGCCCGGTCCAAGGGCGTGAAGATGATCCTGTTTGGGAAGCTGAACTGGGCTGATCTTACGACCGACTGGTACAAAAGGGAGTTATATAAATACGCAGCCACCGATCCATATGGCATTCCCTACCAGACAAACGGATATAGCTACACGACCCCAACGCAATTAGCAGGAATCAATAACCGTCGCCGCGCAGTGATGGATTTTAACTCTCCGACCTTTCGTGACATCATTACCAAAGAGTTCCAAAAGGTATTGAATCTTGGCGCGGACGGCTGGCTCTTTGATGAAGTCTGTCATCATGGCCCGGTTGAATATTCCTTCAGCCCGAACCATGGGTATGCACCGCCAGGGTACATCTATGGGGCCGATCTACCTATGTCCAGGCAGTTGCGTGCCGCAGCCGACAAGGTGAGTCCCGACTTCATCTTTGCTGGCGAAGGGCCGCAGGATTGGTTGATGCAGTACTATCCGGTCTCGTATTTTCGCATCAACGACAGCTCCAGAGCGGTCAGTCGATATATCGATTCCCATGCTCCTTTGGTGGTCGCTGTCACAGGAGTAGATGATCGCGAAAAGCTCAATCTAATCTTGTTGAACCGCTATATCATCAGTTACGAACCCTATAACTTCAAGGGGCACGTGACCGACTTCCCTTTGACGCTTGCTTATGGTCAGAAGATTGACGCATTGCGGCGTAGATACAAGGCGCAGCTTTGGGATGCTAAATTCCACGACACGCTGGGCGCAAGTGTGAGCGCTGATGGATCCCACAAATATTCCGTCTTTGTCGCGCCAACCGGCAAGCGGAGCATTGTGATCGTCAATGAGGAGTTTAGCAAAATGATTACCGCGGAGGTGCATCTGCCTAATGCTGTCGACTTGGTGATTGCTACGCCAGAGCAGCCCGATGCCATACCTCTATCCGGAATTCTCACGGTTCCTGCACGCTCTGCGGTCGTTCTGATGGAACGATAGATTTATAAAGTTGAACCGCTCATCACTCGAAGCGGACGGCAAGGGTTTCGTCTACGTCAAGACTGTAGAGCCTGTGTGAGTACTCGACAGTTCGGCCTGATCAGTAGTTATCTACATTAGGAGTATGTTCATGCGACGTCGTGACTTTCTGTTTTCCTCGCTTGCAACAACCTTAGCCACTCGCTTGGCGTTGTCGGAGACACTGCCTTTGAAATTTGGGCACCGTCAAGCCAATATGGGGATTACTGTGCCTGGCCCTGCCGTGTTCGAAGTGGCGAGCCATATCCCTGGTTTATCGGGGGTCGAGCTTCAGATGTTTTGGAAAGGACAGGATCTCTCCGATCACAGCACGGCTCTGGACTACAAGGCGAGGCAAATCGCTGGGGTATTGAGGTGCCCTCGATCGCGGGCGTTTGGAGGCGGGGAGAATCGATCTTTGAGGCTGCTGCTGCCGAAAAGATACTCTCCAGTGCAATCAATACCGCCGAGCTCCTTGGTGCGAGCGTGATTCTGGTTTCTCAATTCAAGCCCAATTGCCCGAATATGAACGATGAGAGCTCATTTGAGCCAGTTGTGCGCCTGTACCAGAAGATCGCGCAAAGGGCGGCCGATGCGGGGGTAACGCTGGGATTGGAGACGTCACTCACTCCGGCCGATGACATGAAGCTGATCGGACTTATCGGTCAGCCTGGCGTGCGAGTTTACTTTGATGCCACGAATGTGGAGACGAACCATCCAGGCTTGGGCGTGCTAGGCATCGAACTGTTAGGATCTCGTATCGTTCAGTGCCACCTGAAAAATGAGAATAGGCTCTTAGATCAGGAGCCGTCCAAAGT
>Ga0105240_10010154_pt1 | contig 13257 bp, 7 predicted proteins | sample KBSC54metaG_FD_80426 | JGI IMG/M metagenome (GOLD analysis project Ga0105240, IMG submission 80426) | Corn rhizosphere microbial communities from Kellogg Biological Station, Michigan, USA - KBS C5-4 metaG | ecosystem: Host-associated > Plants > Roots > Rhizosphere > Soil | place: Michigan, USA... | reverse complement strand
CTTGTCCGGAGTGACAGCGATTTTCGGTAGCGGCCGGTCCTCCCGGCTCTCGTGTGCTTGTTCCTCTTTGCTGACGAAGCGAATGCCCTCGTGACTCATAGTTCCATTCTAGTTCGTAGCTAGAAGTTCGTAGTTCACAGTTGCGCCCCGCCGCAAGCCAACCCCACCAGCTAAGTGAGTTTGGACTATGAACTACGAACTGAGAACGATGACTTTCTATGCGAACTACGAACTAAGAACTGCGAACTGCCTCTAAGAACTGTTCCTCCAGAAGAACCACGCCGCCATTCCCAGCCCGATCACAACAACCGTCCCGCGCAGCACCGCCTGCGGAACCCGCCGCGCCAGACTCGCCGACGTGTACCCGCCCACCGCGCACGTCACCATCGCCACCAGGCAATAGCGCCAGACCACCTGTCCATTCAGGACAAACAGCACAAACGCAATTCCGTTCGCCATCGTCGTCGAAACGACCTTCAGCGCATTGATCTCATTCAGATCCTGATACCCGAATAGAGACAGCAGCGTGATGATCAGAAATCCGGCTCCCGCCCCGAAGTACCCGATATAGAAGCAGACCGCCATCGTCCCCACAAACACTGGCGCCATCCGCGGCTTATGAACCCCGCCCTGAGCATGGCTCCGCACCACCTTCAGGCGCTCCAGCCATCTGGAAACCGGTCCGCTTAACGCAAAGATCACGGCCGCAATCAGCAGCAGCCACGGAACCAGATGCAGGAACGTAGTTTGCGGCGTCCGGAGCAGCACGATCGCCCCGCAAGTTCCGCCGATGAGCCCAGCCACTGCCATCGGAATCGCGACCCGCAGGTTGCGCCGCACGTCCTCCCGGTATGCCGCCACCGAGGTCAGCTGCCCCGGCCACAATGCCACCGTGTTCGTCGCATTCGCCTGGATCGGCAGGACCTTCATGCCCAGAATCGCTGGAAACAGCAGAAACGACCCTCCGCCAGCCACCGCGTTCAGCACGCCGCCGATGAAGGCAGCCATCGTCAGCCACGCCCCGCGCCAGCCAATGTACGAGGGAAACTCCGCAGCGAGCGTCATCTTCTCTGATTTTATGGGCCGCCCGGACACCTCCCGATCCGCCCTCTAACCGCGCTGAAACACCCGGTGCCAGTTTGCAGCCAATTACGTTCACTTTCGGCAGAATAGAAGCAGTCGAAGTCATCAGCCTGGCGCACCCCTGCCGCCCCTGGGATTTGACTGGGGATCGGACGACATTTCAGCCGCCTCAGCCATCCATCCAGCTATGGTCCGATTATCTTTTCTCGGCTCTATGAAGTCGGCGCGACCAAAAAGGAGCGATGCACGGGTCCTTCGCAGTGAATCTAAATCTATCCAAATGATTGATCTTGAAAGGTATATAACCCTCCTTGCTATCTGAGCTAAAAACACTCACATTTTCTGCATCTCTTATGCTATAGTGACATCAGATTGAATGAGCGATCGGGTGAACCCCCGATCCACAATCACCAAATCAGTTGGAGGAACGCAAAATCATGGCAATCACTCGTTGGGATCCTTTCCGTGAAGTCGTCGCTCTTCAGAGCCGCATGAACTCCTTGTTCCGCGAAATGAATGAGAACGACAATCCCTTGACCACTGCCAGCTTTGTGCCGGCTGTCGACATCTATGAAGACCCCAAGAAGGTGGTCTTGAAGCTTGAAGTTCCGGGCATGGAAGAGAAGGACCTCGACATTCGCGTTGAGAACAACACCCTCACCGTGAAGGGCGAGCGCAAATTCGATAAAGACGAGAAGGAAGAGAACTTCCACCGCATCGAGCGCCGCTACGGCACCTTCTATCGCTCGTTCACGCTTCCGTCGACAGTGGACACCGAGAACGTCAATGCCAGCTACACCAACGGCATTCTGAAGCTGGAATTGAACAAGAAGCCCGAAGCCCAGCCGAAGCAGATCAAGGTCAACTTCGGCAGCCAGTCCAAGTTCGAGAACAAGAAGGAAGAGCCCGAACTCGTAGGCGCAAGGTAAGGAAAAGCAGTTGTCAGAGACCAGTTGTCAGTTGTCAGTTTCCCGATCCTGGCCACTCTGGCGGATCGGGAGGCCAGGCAACTGACAACTTTGTTTTGTTTGTCCAAAATTTATGCACTGATCGCGTCCGACAACTCTAACTGGGAAGACACTGAGAACTGAAGACTGAAAACTGAGGACTAAACAATGGCTATTCGTTGGGACAAAATGACAGTCAAGTCGCAGGAGGCAATGCAGCAGGCGCAGGGACGTGCGGCGGAATACGGCAACCCCGAAATCCAGCCCGTTCACCTGTTGCTGGCCCTCATCGCCGATCGCGAAGGCGTGATCCCCGCGGTGCTGGAGAAGATCGGCGTTCCCACCGAACGGCTCGAAGCCAGCCTGCACCAGATCGAGGAGAAACTCCCCCGCGTCCAGGGCGGCTCCGCCCAGCCCGGTCCGAGTAACACGCTGACGAAGGCTCTCGACCAGGCATTTAAAGAGGCCGCAAACTTCCGCGACGAGTACATCTCCACGGAGCATCTTCTGCTTGGCATCGCGCACCAGAAAGGCGAGGCCGCACGCGACGCGCTTGTCACCCTGGGCGCAACTCATGAAGCAATCCTCCAAGCCCTCACGGCCGTTCGCGGATCGCAGCGCGTCACCGACCAGAATCCTGAAGGCAAATTCCAGGCGCTCGAGAAGTATGCGAAGGACCTCACCAATCTCGCCCGCCGTGGCAAGCTCGATCCGGTTATCGGTCGCGACGAAGAGATCCGCCGCGTCGTCCAGGTGCTGAGCCGCCGGACGAAGAACAATCCGGTGCTCATCGGCGAACCCGGTGTCGGCAAAACCGCCATCGTCGAAGGCCTCGCTCGCCGCATCGTCTCCGGAGATGTGCCCGACGGCCTCCGCGACAAGCGCGTCATCTCGCTCGACCTCGGTTCCATGCTCGCCGGCGCCAAATACCGCGGAGAGTTCGAAGACCGCCTTAAAGCAGTACTCAAAGAGATCGAAGAATCCAACGGCCAGATTGTCCTCTTCATCGACGAGCTCCACACGCTTGTCGGCGCCGGAGCAGCGGAAGGAGCCATCGACGCCAGCAACATGCTCAAGCCAGCTCTCGCCCGCGGAGAACTGCGTGCCATCGGCGCAACCACGCTGAATGAGTACCGCAAGTACATCGAGAAGGACGCAGCCCTCGAGCGCCGCTTCCAGATCGTCTACGTCGGCGAGCCAAACGTCGAGGACACGATCGCGATCCTGCGTGGCCTGAAAGACCGCTACGAATCCCACCACAAGGTGCGCATCAAGGATTCGGCCATCGTTGCCGCAGCCACGCTTTCGCACCGCTACATCAGCGACCGCTTTCTGCCCGACAAGGCCATCGACTTGGTCGACGAAGCAGCCGCTTCGCTCGCCATCCAGATCGGCTCCGTTCCCACAGAGATCGACCAGCTGGAGCGTCAGGCTACCTCTCTCGAGATCGAGCGCGCCGCCCTGAAGCGCGAGACTGACACCAATAGCCAGCAGCGCATGCAGGAAGTCGAGCGCGAACTGGCCACCATTAAGGAGCAGTCCACCGCTCTCCGTGCCCGCTGGACCAAAGAGCGCGACGCTATCACTCGCATCAGCGAGTTGAAGCAGAAGATCGAAGCTCTGCGCTTCGAGGCTGAAGAGAACACCCGCAAGGGCCAGCTCGATCGCGCCGCGCAGATCCAGTACGGCGAACTGCCCAAAGCTGAAGCCGAACTGCGTGAGCTCAATGCCATCCAGGACGGATCGGCCGGTAGCACCCGCATGTTGAAAGAAGAAGTCGACGAAGAAGACATCGCCAGAATCGTCAGCAAGTGGACCGGTATTCCCATCTCCAAGATGCTCGAAGGCGAAGTGAAGAAGCTCGTCAAGATGGAAGACCGCCTGCGCGAGCGGGTCGTCGGCCAGGATGCCGCACTCAGCATCGTTGCCAACGCCATCCGCCGTTCGCGCGCAGGGCTAAGCGATCCCAAGCGCCCCATCGGCTCCTTCATCTTCCTCGGACCGACAGGCGTAGGCAAAACCGAAACGGCCCGCGCTCTCGCCGAATTCCTCTTCGATGACGAACAGTCCATGATTCGCATCGACATGAGCGAGTACATGGAGAAGCACGCCGTGGCTCGCCTCATCGGCGCGCCTCCAGGCTACGTGGGCTACGACGAAGGCGGTCAGTTGACTGAAGCTGTGCGTCGCCGCCCGTATGCGGTCATCCTCTTCGACGAGATCGAGAAGGCTCACCCGGACGTTTTCAATGTGCTGCTCCAGATCATGGATGACGGCCGCCTCACCGACTCAAAGGGCCGAACGGTCGATTTCAAGAACACCGTGCTCATCATGACCTCGAACCTTGGCGCGGCTTTCCTCGCAACCGAGTCGCTCAAAACAGAACACGACTTCGATATGGCGCGCGAGAGTGTCATGCGTACGTTGCGCGAGCACTTCCGGCCGGAGTTCCTCAACCGAGTCGACGATATGGTCATCTTCCGCCCGCTGGGCCACACACAGCTCGAGGCTATCCTCGACCTGCGGCTCAACGAGATCCGGAAGCTGCTCGAAGATCGCGCTATCTCCATCGAGCTCACGCCCGCTGCGCAGGAGCTGGTGCTTGCATCCGGATCCGACCTGGCATACGGTGCGCGGCCGCTGAAACGCGCGCTTCAGCGCATGGTCCAGGACCCGCTGGCCATGAAGATCCTCGACGGCGAAATCCTGCATGGCGCCCATGTCCGCATCGACGCCGACCGCAACTCAAACCAATTGCGCTTCGACCCGATGGGACGCGAAGCCATGGCATAACGCAGCCAGTACCGCCTCACAACGATTCGGCCTCGGAGTTCTCTCCGGGGCCTTTCCTTTTGTGGTCGCTCAGGCTGTGATCGATGCACGTGGCAGGGCCAACTTATCCGGGTAGACTGAGCAGATCAACTTCTAAGCTTTGGAGAAGTCACGTGGTACGGCCGAGTCCCGTTCGCACATTCGTAGCCTTACAGTTCGGAATATCTATCGTTGCATCTCTTCTGATCCCCGGTCTGCTTCGGAGTGCCGCGGCCGATCCCGGTCCGCTCAAGATTCCGAGGGTACACCGCGCCCCCAAACTTTCCGACTTCCTGAACAACACGCCTCGCGAGGCCGAAGCAGTCGTCACGACCTTCTGGCAATTCGATCCGCACGACGGCGAGCCCATCAGCCAGGCCACCACTGCATACCTCTCCTATGACAACGAGAACCTCTATGTGGGCTGGATTTGCAAAGACGACCCCACCAAGATCCACGCCCGCGTCGCTCCTCGCAAGCAGATCGATCTCGACGATCGCGTCACCATCAACATTGATACCTTCCAGGATCACAAGCACGCCTACTGGTTCGATGTGAATCCCTACGGAATCCAGTACGACGGCCGCACCACAGACGGCATTGGCGACGACCCCACATGGGAGGGCCTCTGGTACTCCGAAGGCCGCGTCACAGATTTCGGCTATGTCGTCCTTGAGGCCATTCCCTTTCGCACGCTGCGCTTTCCGGCTGGTTCAAAACAGGTGTGGAACATATGCCTCGCGCGCGCCATTCAGCGCAACAACGAGTTCTCCATGTGGCCCTTCATCTCCCACAAGAAGCTGCCCCAGTTCGTAGGTCAGTTCGCTCCGATGGAGATCAATGAAGACATCTCCCCCGGCCGAAACATTCAGTTCATCCCCTACGCCCTGTATTCGCACGACAGCTACCTCGATCCCGCAGCGGGACCTCAGAAAGAAACCGAAAAACAGCTCGGACTCGACGCCAAGTTCGTGATCCATGATGCCCTCACCCTCGATGCCGCTCTAAATCCTGACTTCAGTGAGATCGGAACAGACGATCCGAAGGTCCAGGTGAATCAGCGTTTTGAAGTTGTTTTTCCCGAGCGCCGTCCGTTCTTTCTCGAGAACGCCTCGATCTTCGTCATGCCCGAGCAGCTCTTCTTTTCGCGCCGCATCGTCAACCCGCAATATGGAGTCAAACTCACCGGCTCTCTAGGTCGATGGAGCATCGGCGCCCTGGCCAGCGATGATCGTGCTCCTGGACAGGTGCTGGCCCAGGGGCAAGTAGGACACGGCGACCGCGCCGTTGATGGCGTGTTCCGCGTTGAGCGTGAGTTCGGCCACCAGTCTCACGTAGGGCTATTCCTCGGCGCCACGAAGTTCAATGAGACGTCGAATAAGGTAGGCTCCATCGATCTGCGATATATAACGAAGGACAATTGGGCGCTCGCCGGGCAGGTAACAACAACCCAGAGCGACGGCCCTGAGGGTCACTCATCAGGTCCCGGGTACTACCTGCGGCTTAGGAAGGCGGACAACCATCTTTCTTTCACCAATACCTATACAGACCGCAGTGCCGCGATGAGTTCGACACTCGGTTACATTGACCGCACCGACATTCGCCGCTGGGAAACCTACTCGAGCTATCTTTGGAAGCCCCCAGCTGGCCACGCTGTGATGTCGTATGGTCCCAACCTCGACGGAACCGTCATCTACGACCACCACGGCAAAGTTCAGAACTGGTGGATCGAGCCAGGCTTCACGGTCGGCCTCGCTCGCCTGACCTGGCTGTCCTTCCTCTACGATCAGTCGTACGAACTCTACAAAGGACAGGAGTTCAATGCGCAGGGAGCCGCCATCTCTGCGATCACCTCATGGTTCAAGTGGCTCGATTTGAGCACAACTGTTTCGCACGGATCACAACCCGACTACTATCCACCTGCCGGCATTGCGCCTTTTCTCGGCAAGGGCACCACTGCATCTGCAACTGCAACGCTTCATCCGCAGTCACATCTGCGGCTCGATGAAATCTACTATTACACCCGCCTCGCGACCTCAGCGGAATCGATAATTCCAAGCTCCCTGCCGCAGGGCGTTATCTTCACCAATCACCTGATCCGGTCTAAGATCAACTACCAGTTCACGCCCAGCTACTCTTTCAACGCAATACTCGACTACAACTCGCTGCTGCCCAACAATGCTCTGGTCTCGAGCACCTACTCCAAGCAGGCTGACGCGACCCTCTTGTTCACTTACCTGCCTCATCCCGGAACCGCCTTCTATGCCGGCTACGCAAACACCTTCCAGAATGTGGACTTCAACAACTCAACTGCACCAAGCTTCGCGCTCACAACGCTGCCCGGCACTTCAACCGATCGACAGATCTTCGTGAAGTTTAACTACCTGCTGCGGTTCTAGCTGCGCACACGAATGAGGCCTCGGAGAGTTTGCTCCGAGGCCTCTGGATTGGTGCGCGATCGGATGCTACTTGCCCAGGGCCGACTCCACGGCAGCCTGCACCTCAGCCGAATCGGGTGTTACCGCTGGCTCAAAACGCGCCACCGGGTTCCCGTTGCGATCGAAGAGGAACTTGGTGAAATTCCACTTAATGTCGCCGCCGAACTTCGGATCGGAATCCTTGTCCGTCAGATAACGGTAGAGCGGAGTCTTGTCCTCGCCCAGCACAGATACCTTGCTCATCATCGGAAAGCTCACGTTGTACTTGCGCGAGCAGAAAGTCTTGATCTCCTCGTTGGTTCCAGGTTCCTGCTGCATGAAGTTGTTGGCAGGCACACCAACAATCACAAACCCCTTGTCCTTGTACTTCTCGTAGAGCGCTTCGAGGCCTGCGTATTGCGGAGTGTAGCCGCACTTGCTGGCGACATTCACCAGCAAAACGACCTTGCCCTTATAACTCTTCAGGCTCACAGGCTGGCCGTCAATGGAGTTCATGGTGAAGTCGTAAATGCTCTTCGCATCCGCAGCAACAAGGAAACTGGCTGCGAATAGAAGAGCCAGTGAAAGAATGGCTTTGCGCAAGAAGGTCCTCCAGAGAAATCGGGGATGAGAGGATCATACGCTTGGCCAGCGACCCCGATTGTCACGAAATCGTAAACTGACCGGCCAGATGCAGCACGGCGGAATCGAATGTGGTTCGATTCCGCCGAAGGCTGTCCGAGATCGGGCCCTACTTCTTCGCCTTCTCAAACCGCTTGTTCACTTCTGCCCAGTTCACCACGTTCCACCACGCAGCAAGGTAGTCGGGCCGCTTGTTCTGGTACTTCAGGTAGTACGCATGCTCCCAGACATCGTTGCCGAGAACCGGATAGAGCCCCTGGCTCAGCGGCGAATCCTGGTTGGGCGTAGTCATCACTTTCAGCTTGCCGCCCTGAAACACCAGCCAGCCCCATCCCGAGCCGAACTGCTTTGCGGTCGTCTCGTTGAACGTCTTCTTGAAGGCCTCGAAGTCGCCGAAATCGGCCTTAATCTGGTCGGCAACGGCGCCCGTCGGGTTACCGCCCACACCGGACGTATTCGCCGGCCCCATGATGTTCCAGAACATCGTGTGGTTGGAGTGGCCTCCGCCGTTGTTGCGAACTGCGGTCCGAATGTCCTCCGGCACGGCATTCAGATCGCTGATGAGGTCATCCACTGATTTCGCTGCGAGGTTCGGATGGCTGGCCAGCGCGGCATTCACATTGTTGATGTAGGCCTGATGGTGCTTGTCGTGATGCAGGTGCATAGTCTCCGCGTCGATAAAAGGTTCGAGGGCGGCGTAGTCATAGGGAAGCGGTGCAAGTTCGTATGCCATCTGGAGAATCTCCTCATTTCGGATTGTACTGGTTGGTCTTGAGCTCAGACCCAGGCCCTGTGCGCAGCGTAAACGGCGGCATTGACGAGAGTGAAAGCAGACCGGGTGCAACGGTTCATTCACATTCCCCGGCACGACTCTGTGTTTGGATGGATGCAGAAGCACCCTGGCAGGGTTCGAAGAGATAGCCCAAAAATGGTAACTTTGTGGCCACGAAGACATCAGTAGTTAGGTTGGATGTTTCGAAGAACTCGGCTTCCCTTTCGCAACCGGTGAGAACGAATGAGTGATCAAACCCTGTACCGCTGGCTCGACCAGCAGGGAGAGGCATTTGGCGCGCCTGGGCTCCAGGCGCGCTGGACCTCCAGCGTAAAAGACGCCATAGGTACCGCCTACTCGGCCTCAAGCCGCGTGTGGTTTACCTGCTCGCACGGCGTTCTCAATGAGATATATCACCCCACCATCGACAGCGCCCAGGTCCGCGACATGGGGTTCCTTGTTACAGACGGCGAGACGTTCGTACACGAAGAGAAGCGCGACCTGCTCACCACATTCGAGTACATCCATCCCGAGGCGCTCGGTGTCCGCTACATCAACACCGACCCCAACAGCCGTTACACGCTGACCAAGGAAATCATCTCCGACCCGCACCACAGCGTCATTCTCCAGCGCGTGCGGCTCGAGGGACACGAGGACCTGCTCCCGCGACTCAAGGTCTACGCCCTCCTCGCGCCGCACCTCGACGGCGGGGGCGCGGGAAACACCGGGCGTGCCATCGACATCGCCGGCCACAAGATGCTGCTTGCCTTCAAGAATCAGTGGTCGATGGCCATGGGCGCGAGTTGCGGATTCTCGCGTGTGAGCTGCGGATTCGTCGGCTCAAGCGACGGCTGGCGCGATCTGATGGACAAGTACTCGATGGATTGGGAGTTCGGCTCAGCGACCAACGGCAACATTGCTCTCTTTGGCGAGTTGAACCTCGGCGCTGCCGGCACAGATGGCGCCCGCGAGTTCACTGTGGCAATCGGCCTCGGGGAGGGCAACCATACAGCACTGCAGAAGACCGTGAGCGCTCTGGCCATATCCTTCGATGAACACCGCGAGCGCTTCATCGGCCAATGGCACCGGGTTGCAAACCCTGAGTGGCTCGCCGCCAAGTCCTGCGACGGTGGCAAGCTTGTGCGCGCCAGCCACAACGAGCAGCTTGCCCACGAAGACAAGACCTTCGCCGGTGCATTCGTGGCGTCGGCTTCCATCCCCTGGGGACAGGCTCACGGAGACGACGACCTCGGCGGCTACCACCTCGTCTGGACTCGCGACATGGTGCAGACCGCGACGGCTCTGCTCGCCTGCGGCCGCGCTGAGACCGCCCGCCGAGCCCTCGTTTATCTCGCTTGCACCCAGAAACCCGATGGCGGATTTGCCCAGAACTTCTGGGTCGACGGTCGCCCCTACTGGTCCGGAGTTCAACTGGACGAGGTCGCATTTCCCATCATTCTTGCCTGGCGGCTGTGGAAGGCCGGAGCCGTTGGGGAAATCGACATATTCCCGTTCGTGGAACGCGCCGCGGCATTCCTGGTCCAGCATGCCCCGATTACCCACCAGGAGCGCTGGGAAGAGAACGCGGGCTACTCGCCTTCCACCCTTGCCGCCGTCATAGGCGGCCTGATCTGCGCCGCAGATATGGCCCGAGCGCACGATTCCATGGAAATGGCCGTCTTCCTCGAAGAGTTCGCCGACTGGATCGAGCGCCACCTCGAAGACTGGACCGTCACAAACAACGGCGTTCTCCACCCCGAAATCAAGCGACACTACATGCGCATCCGTCCGCCGGAGAAGGGCGAAGCCTACGCCTGCGAGAGTTGCGGAACCGAGATCATCCACATCAACAATCGCGCCCCCGGCGAGCAGACCGAGTTTGAAGCCCGCCAGATCATTGATGGCGGCTTCCTGGAGCTCGTTCGCTACGGAGTCCGCCGCGCCGACGACCCGCTGATTATCGACTCGCTCAAGGTTGTCGATGCGGTCCTAAAGACCGATCTGCCGCAGGGATCCGGTTGGCATCGATACAACTATGACGGCTACGGCCAACGCCCGGACGGCGGGCCTTTTCAGGGGTGGGGACAGGGCCGCATATGGCCGCTCTTCACCGGCGAACGCGCTCACTACGAGCTTGCCGCAGGACAGGATACTTCCTCTCTGATCACGACCTACGAGCGCTTCGCCACCCCCGGTCAAATGATGCCGGAGCAGGTCTGGGATGAGGCGAACCGACCTCATCAGGGACTCGTCACGGGGCAGCCGGCGGGCTCCGCCGTGCCTCTCGTCTGGGCGCATGCTGAATACCTCAAGCTTCTTCGCTCCGCCACAGACGGAAAGGTCTTCGACCGCATCGATCGTGTTTACGACCGCTATTGCGAGCCGAGCGGCAGGAAGAACATACGTGCTGACCTCGAGTTCTACAGCAGTCGCCGTCCCATTCAGAAGATCGACCCTGGCGGAACTCTGCGCATTGTCGACGCCACGCATTTCGAGGTTGTCTGGACTACCGACAATTGGCACACAATGCAATCAACTCCAAGCCGCAGTTTGGGTAATGCGGGCTACTGCGTAGATCTTTCCACTGCTCAACACCCTGAAAGCATTGGGCTATCATGGACTCTTCACTGGCCTGAGCAGAATCGCTGGCTCGGCCACAACGTAGACATACAGATCGAGAGCCGGAAATAGCACACTTTCCGCAGCATTTCTGAAAGGGATTGGAACAGCGTTTTATGGCAACTCTTGCGGATCTTTCACTCGACGAGCTTTCCATTGATACCCTCCGTCTCCTTGCTGTTGACGAGGTTGAGAAGGCCAAAAGCGGCCACCCCGGAGCACCGCTGGGCTGCGCACCGATCGCGTATCTGCTCTTTCACAAGATCATGAAGCACAATCCGACACACTTTAAGTGGCCGGATCGCGACCGTTTTGTTCTGTCAAATGGACACGCCTCGGCGCTGCTGTACGCGACGCTCCATCTCTCTGGATACAAGGTCACGCTCGACGACCTGAAATCCTTCCGCCAGTGGCACTCGAAGACGCCGGGCCATCCTGAGTCAGGAGAAACCGAAGGCGTAGAAGTAACGACCGGCCCGCTGGGACAGGGTTTCGGCATGGCTGTAGGTATGGCGATCGCCGAGAAGCACATGGCTGCGGTCTACAACAAGCCCGGCCACGACGTCGTCGACCATCACACCTACGTTCTCTGCGGCGACGGCGACCTGATGGAAGGCATCTCGCATGAGGCCGCTTCTCTTGCTGGGACTCTTGGCCTCGGTAAGCTGATCGTTCTCTACGATGACAACCTGATTTCTCTCGATGGTCCGACCGAGTGGAGCTACACCGAAGACGTGCTGAAGCGCTTCGATGCCTACCACTGGCACACGCAGCGTGTGGGTGATGGCAACGACCTGAACGCCATCGAAGCCGCAATCGAAGCTGCAAAAGCCGAGACCGGCAACCCCTCACTCATCGCCGTACGCACTGTCATCGGCTTCGGCAGCCCGAAGGCCGGCACAAACAAGGTGCACGGCGAAGCCCTTGGCGCTGCTGACGCAGCCGCAACGAAGAAGTACTTCGGATTCCCCGAGGACCAGAGCTTCTACGTTCCCGATGACGCCCTCAAGAACTGGCGTCAAGCAGTTGACCGCGGTCAGCAGGCAGAAAGTGAGTGGAAGAAGCGCTTCGACGCATACGCCGCGCAATTCCCGGAACTCGCCGAGCAGTTCCAGCGCGCCGTGAAAAACCAGCGCAAGGCAGGATGGGAAAAGTCCCTGCCCAGCTTCCCCACCGGAAAGCCAGTCGCCACCCGCAACGCCGGCCAGACCGTCATGAACGCCGTCGCCGACGTGGTCCCCGAGTTGTTTGGCGGCGCCGCCGACCTCACCGCCTCCACAAAGACCATCTTCAAGAACAGTCCGCACTTCGCCGCCGATCCGGCAGGGCGCAACGTCTTCTTCGGCGTGCGTGAGTTCGGTATGTGCGCTGCAGTCAACGGCATGGCAGCGCATGAAGGCCTTGTGCCATACGGGTCGACGTTCTTCACCTTCTCCGATTACTGCAAGCCCGCAATCCGCCTCGCGGCGCTATCCCGAGCCCACTCGATCTTCGTGTTTACACACGACTCAATTGGTCTAGGCGAAGACGGCCCCACGCACCAGCCGATCGAACAACTTATGATGTTGCGTGCCGTGCCCGATCTCACCGACTATCGGCCTGCCGACGCCAATGAAACAGCGGCATGCTGGCGGCTGGCTTTGGAGCGAAACGGCGCATCCTTCTTCGCTCTCAGTCGGCAGGATCTGCCCGTCATCGATCCCACCGCTCATGACGTGTACGGCGGCGTCAGCAAGGGAGCCTACATCCTGGACGACGCCGAAAACCCGCAAGTCATTCTGATCGGAACCGGGTCAGAAGTCTGGCCCTGCGTCGAAGCAAAAAAACTTCTCGAGGGAGAAGGCATTCAGGCCCGCGTTGTCAGCATGCCGAGCTGGGAGATCTACGACGAGCAATCATCGGTGTACAAGCAAAGCGTACTTCCCGATGGAGTGCCGAAGCTGGCCGTTGAGGCAGGTTCTCCGCT
>Ga0105240_10010153_pt1 | contig 13258 bp, 10 predicted proteins | sample KBSC54metaG_FD_80426 | JGI IMG/M metagenome (GOLD analysis project Ga0105240, IMG submission 80426) | Corn rhizosphere microbial communities from Kellogg Biological Station, Michigan, USA - KBS C5-4 metaG | ecosystem: Host-associated > Plants > Roots > Rhizosphere > Soil | place: Michigan, USA... | reverse complement strand
TGTTATCCAGGTTGAACTGGTCGAGCTGGGCGTTGTTCAGAATGCCCATGGCCTTGCCGAAGGTGTAGTTCAAGTTGATGTTGTAACGGCCCTTGGAGCGAAGCCAAGTAACCTGTAACGCGTTGTAGTTGGCATACAGATTGTTGGTGGCAAGCCCCAGGTTCGAAAAGCCGCGCAAGGGTCGGAAGTTGTCGGCCGTGAGGCTGTTCGGGTCAACGCCGCCGTTGCGGCTGGCTAGCATTGCGCCGATTGGCACCAGGTTGATATTGCTGCCGGCACCCTGACCGCTGTTGTTCAGCAGGTCGTGGCTGTTATTGCCGACATACGATATTTCCATCAAACTCGAGATCGGCAGGCGCTGCGAAACGGTAAAGCTGTAGCTGTCGGTAAAGGGCTGCTTATCGTCCCGGCTATCGACAGCGGCTGGTGATAACGCCTGCGACGCGATGTTCAGAGTGTCGAGTTGTTTCGCGAAGAGCGGATTCCCGTCGACGTTATTGTTGAGCGTAACGCTCCTGACGCCCGCTGCCACGTCGAGACCGCTGGTGAACTGGGCAGAGTGGTAGTAGAACCGTCCCCAGCCTCCGCGCAGAACCGTCTTGCCTTGGCCTGTTAAGTCATACGCAAAGCCGACGCGAGGCTGCCAGAAAAGCGAGCGAGTCGGGAATCCGCCAATCGGTATGTTCGGATTCTTCGCGTGCCATTGGAAGCCGCAGTAGTCGGTTGGGGCGCAGGTGCTCTTGTACTGCGAATAGTCGAAGGTCGAGAAACCGAAGCCCAGGCGGTCGGCCCACGGAGTGAAGTGAGTCATGCGGATGCCGAGTTCCAACGTCAGGCGCTTGCTGACCTTCCAGGAATCCTGCACGAAGCCTTCGTACGTCGAGTACGAGATATCGTTGATTCTGTTGTGGTCTGTTTCCTGATATCGGACCAGGTTGCCAGCCACCAGGTCGGCGTACTCGTTGCCGAAGGAGTTCGAGTTACCACTGCTCACGAACAGCTGGCCATTGGTGAAGTTGTTTGCCGGCTGCGAGTTGCGGATCCACTCCCAGAAGAAGCCGGCCTTGATGGTATGGGTACTCCAAACCTTGGTGGCCGTGTCGCTGAAGCTGGGCATCCACTTGTCGGCATACAATCCGGCGCTCGCGCCACCGGCTTCAAATCCGCCAGGATTGAAGATCAACGCAGCTTCCTGACCGCTCCAGCCGTACCCGCCGAAGGACGGAATCTGCGGGACGCCGTTCTTGTACAGCCCCTTATAGTTGTAGCCAACCTTGGTGCGGTCAACCTTCGCGGGATCCTGGAAAATGTTCGGGAAGCCTACGTAAGTGTAGCCAAACACAAACTCGTTGGTCAGGGTTGGAGTGAAAACATGGGTCAAGGACGCTGTAACGGAGTCGGATTTGTTTTTGCCTTGGACCGGCGTCGGGTAGGGGACTTGGCTGGCTTGGCGCCACCAGAGACCTACCGGGAACTGCTGGGTTTCACGTTGCAGGTTGTAGCGCAGATAAAGCTTGGTGTTGTCGCTGATGGAATAATCAACGCGCGACATCCACTGCACATTGTTCTGGTTGAAGGTCTCGGCCTGAACGTAGTTGTATCCGCCCGTTGCATTCGAGTCCGCGTTCGGCTGGGGATACAGCTTCATCAGATTGACCATGTTCGGGTCGATCATGCTCTGCGGAATGATACCGCCGGGGAACTGCGCCAAGGCGGCAGCGTTCAACTGTCCGGGAGGGCCGCCGGATGCGGTCTTGTTGCCTTCCTTCGCGATCTCTGCCGGGGAGAAATTGCCGGTCAGCATGCCAGGCGTCGGAACCGTAGCGCGCAGAAGGCCGGTGTCCAGAACCTGGTAGTAATATTCGAAACCCGTAAAGAAGAAGAGTTTATTGCGATTCTTGTTGAAGTGGGTGCCGGGAATCAGCACCGGGCCGCCGAGAGTGCCGCCGGGGAAATAGTACTTGTTCTGCGGCTGAGGGACACCGGAAGCGTTCAAAAGCGCGTCATTCGCATTCAGAGAATAGTTGCGGGCATAGAAGAAACCAGAACCGTGGAAGTCGCGGCCGCCCGATTTGGCAACGGAACTGAGGACTGCGGGTCCTTTCTGGTTCTCGGCGCTGAAGTTCGAAGTCTGCACTTTTAGCTCCGAGATCATGTCGGAGTTCGGGTTGACGGGAGTGTCGCAGTTGCAACCGGGATCGGAGACATGGGCGCCGTCCGCCGTAATATCTAGGGAGTTGGCTGGCAAGCCATTGTAGGAGTAGGCGTTATTTAACGGGCTCTGGCTACCTGCATCGCCGTTGCCATTAATACCAATCGTCTCGCCGGTGTAGTTGGATTTGTTGGAGGTGCCGTTCTGGATGCCGAAGCCCGGCATAATTTTGATGAATTCAGCGGCATTCGAGCCGACCTGAATGTAGTTCTGCATCTCCTTAGAGGTAAGGGTGGACGATTTTTCGCCCGAATCGACTGGCACCAAGTTGTCCGCCATGCCGGTCACTTCAACAGTGTCGGAGGTGCTCCCTACCTTTAAGGTGACGTTGACGTTCACTTTGTCGCCAGCGCCGAGCTTAATGCCTGTGGACTTGGATATGACGAAGCCTTTGGCCTCAACCGTGAGTTCGTAGGTGAAATCTCCCACCGAAAGCGAGGCAAAGGTGTAGTAGCCGTCAGAATTGGTCGTGGTTTCGCGAAGTGAACCCGACTGCTCATTCTTGAGCTTTACCGTCGCCTGCGGTACCACCGCCTGCGAAGGGTCGGAAACAACTCCCGTCAGCGTCGCGAAGATTGCTTGCGATCTAAGCTCGATCGTGGAACATGCTACGAGCGCAAATGCAACCAGGAATTTCGCCCTATTCGTCATATTTAATTGGCCACCTACCGGACAGATCCCAAATGGAGGATATTAGAGGGGAAAATGTGTAACGCTTTGGTTGTAGACCCTCAGACCCCTCTAATACTGACCCTTTGGAGTAGTATGATCATATTACTCGGTCAGGGGAAAAAGAAGGATAAAGGGGTTAGGGCTCGTTACTTCGCGCACATTCCCTTTAGTTTCAGTAGTTGTTACAGTGCCTGATAAGCTGTTAACGTAGCTTCAGGGCCTTGTTTGGCCCGGCCAGTCCCATGGGTTACAGTACCTGACCTGGGCTTTTGTAAGGTTGCGCACAAGGTGAAAATGCCCACGACGGCTAGCTTTCAGAAGGAACGGTCCGAGCTGAATGCCCTTCTTGCTTCGGGTCTCTTCAGCCGCGCTCCCAGCCTGGAAAATCTGCTGAAATACGTTTGCGAAAGACACTTCGAGGGTCATTCCGAAGCCGTCAAGGAATACAACATTGCGGTCGAAGCGCTGGGTAGGCCTGCTGATTTCGATCAGAAGCGTGACTCAATCGTTCGTGTGGAAGCCTATCGCCTGAGGCGAAGGTTAAACGAATATTATTCAGGTCCGGGCGCGGAACACGCCGTCCATATCTTGATCCCTCAGGGACAGTATGTTCCTAAGTTCGTCTGCCGCCAGATTGCGGAACCGGCACCCGCCCCAGAACCCATAACATCCCTACCGGCCGTGATCGAGCCTGCGGTGATTACCGTGGATCGCAAGGCCCGGCCCTGGATCTGGTATGCGGTCGCGTGCGGGCTGGCGCTAACGACTCTGTCAGGGTATGCGTATTACTCCAGCCGGTCGTGGAAGAATGCAACAGCGCCAAAATCGGAGCCAGCGTCAGCTCCGGTAATGATTCCGCCCGGGAAGGATGAAATCCGGATACTAGCCGGACTGGCAGAGGATCATTATGTCGATTCATCCGGTAGATCCTGGGTGGGAGACCGGTATTTCCGCGGCGGATCGGTCTTTCAAGGCTCTCATCATCGCGTGCTGGGCGCACTCGACCCACTGATTTACCAACGTCGGCGTCAGGGACCATTCGGGTATGACATCCCACTCCGTCCGGGAGTCTACGAGCTGCGCTTGCATTTTGCCGAAACGTTATTTGGATTCATGAACTTGGCGGGTGGCGCGGAAACCAGCCGGGTTTTCGGCATCTCCATTAATGGCCAGACTGTCATTCCCGAATTCGATGTGATTGCCGATGCCGGTGCCGACGTGGCCGACATCAAGATTTTCAAGGATATATCGCCAGCAGCCGATGGCAAATTGCATCTGGATTTCAAGGAACTCACGAACGAGCCCTTTATCAACGCCATCGAAATTCTTCCCTCCACGAAGGGGCACGTGCGGCCTCTGTATCTGATTGAACGCGACCGGGGTTACACCGACAAGACCGGCCGTTACTGGGAGCCCGACCATTACGCGCGGAGTGGCCAAGTCGTGATGCGCACCGAAGAGGTGACCGGTTCGCCCGATCCGGAACTTCACCGAGGGGAGCGTTTTGGCAACCTGACTTATGCCTTTCCGGTCGCTACGCCGGGCCGGTATAGCGTCTCGCTTCGGTTCGCGGAAGCGTGGTTCGGCCCTGGAAAGCCGGCGGGGGGTGGGGCAGGCAGCCGGGTCTTCGATATCTTCTGCAACGGTGTCGCCCTCGCTCGGAATTTCGATATCTATAAGGAAGCGGGTGGTCCGGACAAAGCCATCACACGCACGTTCCACAACCTGGAAGCCAATCATCAGGGCAAATTGATCTTCTCGATGGTCCCGGTAACCAACTACGCGTGTGTTAACGCAATTGAAGTAACCGAAGAAGCCAAGTAGGATTGGCGGTTTTCGCGGCAAGAGAGTAAGATCAGGCCAGATCATCTCCCATGGGCGGGACTATAGCCGCACTCCTGATGTCCGTATTCCTGGCGAGCGCGCAGACGCCAGGTGAAGCATTCGAGTCTCTATCGCGACAGGCAGAAGCAGCTCGCGATGGACAGCATCTCGACGCCGCTGTAGAACTTTACCGCAGAGCGTTGAAGCTTAAGCCAGCTTGGGATGAGGGCTGGTGGAATCTGGGTTCGATCGCCTACGACCAGGACAAATATTCGGAATGTGCGACCGCCTTCCAACGGTTGACCGCCTTAAAGGCTGATGGCGCTCCCGGCTGGACGATGCTTGGACTTTGCGAGTACGGCGCCCATCACTACGACACTGCCTTGAAGGCTCTGCTGAAGGTCCAAGCGCTGAACTTCCAGGGGCCACCGGAATTGGCGCATGCAGCGCGCCTGCGGCTGGCCCTTGTGCTTACCAAAACCGGCAGTTTCGAAACGGCGATTGTAGAGTTAACGGCGCTGACCCGGATTGACGGGAAGTCTCCCGAGATCATCGCGGCGGCTGGCATTGCTGGTCTGCGTACTAAGTGGCTGCCCGCGGAAGTGCCCGACACGGATCGCGAGAAAGTTTACAAGTTGGGCGACGCCATGGCGCAGGCGATGGAGCACGATCCCAAGGGCTCACTCGCAAAGTTCGAGGCGGTTGTCCAAGCCTACCCCGATGACGCCAACGTACATTTTCGCTTTGGCGCGTTTCTCACCGCGGAAGGGGACACGACCGAGCGCGGCATAGGGGAAATCAAACGAGCGCTCGAACTGGACCCGGCCTATGTGCCAGCAATGGTCGGGCTGGCCGCGATCTACCTAAAACGAGGGGAAGGCGACACCGCTAAACAGTTCGGCGCGAAAGCCGTGCAGGCGGGCCCTCGGGATTTTGGAACGCACATAGTCTACGGCCGAGCGCTGCTGGCAACGGGAGACGCTGCGGAAGCCGCCAAGGAGTTGGAAACAGCGGTAAAGCTCGCGCCCGAAAACGCGGAAGCCCGCTTCAGCCTCGCGTCCGCCTACTCGCGGCTTGGTCGCAAGGCGGAGGCCGAAAAAGAACACGAAGCGTTTAAGCGCCTGAAAAAAGGCACGGAGTTGCCATGAAGCATCGGCCGGTTCTCGCAGTCAGCACGATTTTCGCAATCCTCAGTCCCCTGATTGCGCAGCAAACGCCCACAGTCAAGACTTCGGTAGACGAAGTAATCCTCGATCTGATCGTTCGGGATAAGAAGGGCAAGCCGGTTGCGGACTTGAAGCCCGAGGAGATCACGGTTTCCGATAATGGAAACAAGCAGGAACTCACCAGCTTCCGGTTGGTACGGGGCGCGGAGGCTATCAGTTCGCGCGGCGAAAAGATCACTCTCGATCCACTCCGGCAATTGCGACTGGTGACCCTCGCTTTTGACGCCCTGGGGGAAGCTGACCAGCGAAAGACTGCCCGCACTGCGGCCAACGATTTGGTCAAAGGATCGCAGGGAACGAACGTCTTTTATTCGGTGGTGGCGATCAACACACAGTTGATGATTTTGCAGCCGTTCACCGCCGACAAGACGGCACTCGTGAAAGCGATCGAAACCGCGACCGCAGGGCTAGCCGTAACGAAACTATCGTCGGAATCGGACTCCATCAAGGCGGAGCTGAAGAGGACACTGGGCGGTCAAACCGTCAATGGAGCCGACCAGGATACGAACCTTCTGGCGGCGGCGAGTGCTGCCGCGGCTCAACCGGTTTCGAACGGCTCGCAGGCGATTCAGGCCAAGCTCGCATCGGTGGCGCTGGACATGCTGCGGATGGATCAGTCGATCGGCAGTGAAGGCACGCGCCTTTCGATCACCGCGTTAGAGTCGCTGGTCCAGGGCATGCAATCCATGCCGGGACGCAAATCGGTGCTTTACTTTACCGCAGGCATGTCGCGGCCACCCGAACTCGATAAGGCGTTCGATAACCTCTTGGGCATGGCGAATCGCGCCAACGTCACGTTCTATTCGCTGGACACGCGCGGTGTCATGACCGCTTCGCAGAACGCGGGCGCGATTAGTCAGTTAAGTGGAGCATCGGCGGCGAGTCGCACCACCATCACGCGTACCAGCGGCGCTGTAACCAAAGATGAAGTGATGTCCTCCGATAATGCGGAAGCATCGATGCGCGCCAATCCGCAGACAGCAATTCGCGACCTTGCCGAATCGACCGGCGGATTTCTGATCGGCGACAGCAACGATCTGCGTATCCCATTGCGCGAAGTGAATGAAGAGATCGCGAGCTATTACGAGCTCTCGTACAAACCAGGCATTACAACCTACGATGGCAGCTTCCGCAGTTTGAAGGTCACTGCCAACCGCAAGGACCTGGTGATTCACTCGCGCAATGGATATTTCGCGCTGCCGCCGGGCGAGAAATCGAGTGGCGTGGAGACATTCGAAATGCCGCTGCTGAATTCGATTTCGGGCAGCGCCTCCGCTGACGTTCCCTATCGCGCGCGCGTGATTCTACTCCGGCCAAAGGCGGAGGGAGCGGACGCAACGGTGCTGGTAGAGGTGCCGCTGCACGGCCTGCAATCGCGAACCGACGAGGCGCGAAAAACGCTCAACGTGCATTTTTCGCTGCTCGCGCTGGTCAAGGACTCGAACGGCGAAGTGGTGCAAAAACTCTCCCGCGACCGGTCGCTGCAGGTCACGCCTGATCAATTGAAGCTGGGCAATTTCGTCGAGAAGATGCCGGTGACATTGGCAGGCGGAAAGTACAAATTGGATAGCGCGGTGATGGACCGCGAGAACAACAAAGTAGGCGTCGAGCATTCCGAGATCACCGTTGAGCCAAAGGCGAAGGGCGTCGGCATTTCGTCCCTGACGCAGGTCCGTTCGTACACTCCAAACGCAAAGGGCCTCGACCCGAACGAGGTTTTTCAATTTCAGGGGGGAAGCATCACGCCCACTTTGAACACCAGCGTGGCGAAAACGCCGGATGCGGCTTTGCGGTTGTTCTTCACGGTTTATCGCGATGCTTCGATCGCAGCCGCACCGAGCGTGGAGATCGAGTTCCTGTTGAACGGCAAGAGCTTGACGAAGGTGCCGATGGCTTTACCCGCTCCCGATTCTCAAGGGCGCATCCCTTACGTGATGACGATTCCCGCCGCCAGCATTCCGCCGGGTAACTACGAAGTGAAAGCGACCGCGAAGCAGGGCGACAGTAGCGCGGAAACGAAGACCATGGTGCAGATCGAAGCCAAGTAACGATGCGAAACTGGCATTCCCTTCTCCTGATCGTTCCGGCGTTATTATACGCGCAGCCGGACGACGCCCAGAAGATCTTCGAACGCGCCGTGTCGCTACACCAGAGCGGAGATATCGAAGGCGCCATCCAGCAGTACACGGCGTACCTGAAGGCCGATCCGACGAAGATTGAAGCGCGCTCTAACTTGGGCGCGGCACTGGCGCATGTTGGACGCTACAGCGAAGCGATCGAACAGTATCGCATCGCGCTCGCGTCTGCACCGCGGCAGATGGCTCCGCCGTTGCGGATGAATCTTGCTCTCGCATACTACAAAACGGGCGAGATTCCACAAGCGGCGCAGGAACTCTCGGTCGTACATTCTCTGGATGGCCACAACTTGCAGGTGACACTGCTCCTGGCGGATTGCCAACTGCGCATGGGTGACTTCCCGAAAGTGATCGAGCTTCTGCAGCCTTTGGACCTGAGAGAGAGCCGCGAATCTACGGCGATCCGGTACATGCTGGGTACCGCCCTGATTCGCAATGGCCAGGTACGCGAAGGACAGGCCGTGGTGGACCCGTTGCTGCGGGATGCGAACTCAGCGGAAGCGCGTTTTTTGGTTGGAATGCAAATGTTCACGTCGGGCGACTTTCCCTCGGCGGTTCAAAAATTCCGCGGCGCGATTGAAGCGAATGCGTCGCTTCCTTCACTCCACTCCTATTACGGGCAGGCGCTGCTGTTCACCGGTGACGCGGATGGCGCGGTGGATGCATTCCACAAAGCGTTGGCGGCGGATGCGAATGATTTCGACGCTAATTTTCGCCTTGGACAGATTATGGAAGAGCGCCGGCAATACTCGGCCGCATTGCCTCTGTTGGAGCAGGCCGTCCGTTCCCGTCCCGGTTCGCTCGAAGTGCATGAGGATCTCGCGAAGGTATATGCCGGGCTGAAGCGGCCGGCGGATGCTGCCCGCGAGGCCGCGCTCGCTGGTCCCCGGAAGGAGACGGCGGCTGCGGTGAGCGGACCCGCGATCGGACAGATGGCGCCCGAGTTTTCGCTCCCTCAGGTGGGCGGAGGAACTGCGGTGCAATTGAAGGAACTGCGCCGAACGAAGCCCGTCCTCTTAGTTTTCGGCAGCTATACTTGTCCTCAGCTGCGATCTTCGGCGCCCCCTTTGCAGGAGCTTTATTCGCGCTTCTCCGCCAAAGTGGAATTTCTTTTCGTCTACATTCATGAGGCACATGCGGGAGCGAACTGGCAGAGTACGATCAATCAGCGGGAAGGCATCCAATTGAACGAGGCGACGACCGAAGCAGAGAAGCGGGAACATGCCGCCCTTTGCATCCGCAAGGTGAAATTCGGATTTCCGGCCGCGGTGGACGGCTTGGACAACCACGTGGAAACGCTATACGCGGCTTGGCCCAGCCGCGCCTATCTGATTGGGAGAGACGGCAAGGTTTTGTGGAGCAGTGCGCTCGGCGAGTTGGAGTTCAAACCTGGAGAACTCGAGACCGCGATCAGGGGGACATTGCGCTGAGATGAGAACGGCGCTGCTGCTGATACTGATTGGGGCGATTGGCGCACTGAGCGGCTGCGGCCATAAGAAGCACACCAAAGCGTCCGCGCCACCTCCGCCTCCCCAGCAGCAGCCAGCCTCGCGACCGAGTCGTCCGCCTGCCGTGCCTGCGCCCGTCGGACAGTCCGAGACGGGAGTCGCCAGTTGGTACGGGCATCCCTATCATGGACGTCAGGCTGCTGACGGGGAAATCTATGACATGGAGACGCTGGTGGCCGCCCACCGCACGCTGCCCTTCAACACGTGGGTGCGGGTCGTGAATCTCCGGAACAACAAGAGTGTGGACGTCCGGATCATCGATCGCGGTCCCTTCGTGGATGGACGCATTATCGATCTGTCGCATGCGGCCGCGGATGCCATCGACCTGGTCCGCGCGGGGATCGGTCCCGTGAAGCTGGAAGTGATCAGCGGGCCTTCGTCTTCGTCGTCGGCAACCGTCGCGGCCGCTCCGCGCCCAGTCGCGCCTCCTCCCACGCGCGCGGCTGCTCCTCCCCCTCCACCCCAGCCGGCTCCTGTTGAGAAGCCGTCGTCGAACGCGTTTGCGGTACAGATCGGCATCTACTATGACCATGCCCAGGCGGAACGCATCCGGGCGGATATGGCGACGAAGTACGGCACCGCCCGGGTGGTCCCACGTGAGGGGTTGCGGGAGATGTGGCGAGTGCTGGTCGGGGCGGAAGCGACGGAGAGCGGCGCGAGCGCCATTTCCGAACGGCTTCGTCAGGAATCCGGTGAGAGGAATACCTTCATCGTTCGACTAGATTCCTACTGATGATTTGCGGGGCGGAACAGCAATCTCAACACGGTCTGGTTGGCGAGTCTCCCGAAATCCAGAACGTTCGACGGATGATCGACAAGGCTTCGCGCTATCGGGTGCCGGTGCTGCTCTTAGGCGAGACAGGCACCGGAAAGGAAGTAGTCGCCCGGGCGCTCCATAACGCCAACCCGCGAGGGCATTTTGTACCGATCGATTGTGGCTCGCTGGTCGGAACCCTGATGGAAAGCGAGCTGTTCGGGCATACCAAGGGTGCCTTTAGCGGGGCGGTGGACAATAAGAGGGGGCTGGTCGAACTGGCGGACGGCGGCACGGCCTTCTTCGACGAAATCGGCGACCTGCCGCTCGAAATGCAGGTAAAATTACTGCGTCTGCTGCAGGAGCATGAGTTCCGGCCGGTGGGATCGTTGCAGTGGCGGAAAATCGACCTGCGGGTGATCGCGGCGACGCACCGCGATTTGAAGGCGGAAGTGGCGGCGGGGCGATTTCGCCAGGATTTGTACTACCGGCTGAATGTGTTCACCTTGCATCTGCCGCCGCTGCGCCACCGGCACGGCGACGTCCGCCTGCTGATCGAACATTTTTTGGATTCTGCCGCGGATCGGTTTTACCCCAGTGAAGAAGTCTGGGATGCACTGCTGTCGTATAACTGGCCGGGGAATGTGCGCGAACTGAAGCACTGCATCGATCGGATGTGCGTGATGCATTCGGAAGGCGATCTTCGGATGTCCGATCTCCCGTCCTGCCTGGTTTACGATCAGCGGAGCGGGCATTCGGATAACGTGGTGGAGATCGATAACGAGTATGTAATGCGTACTCGAGTGGCTCCTATTTCGCCGGTGATTTCGATTCCAGACAGCGAGAGGCAGGCTATTTTGGCGGCCCTGGAAAACACCCACGGGGATCGCGCCAAGGCTGCCAAACTGTTGAAGACCAGCAGGACTACGCTCTACCGCAAAATAAAGGAGTATGGGATTGTAGTGGAGCGGCCTGTCCTGGCAGTGGACTCGCTTTAAAGAATCAAGAAAGCCCACTCTGCCGAGTCGGCCTCCGGAATGGGCAGGCGGAAGCGCCTGCCCAACAAAGCACCACATGCCGAAGCGACATATAGGAAAGCTGGAATGTTTCAGCCTGCCAACCCTTTGAAGAGCCTTTTGAATGCGGATTGCGCTGGATGCTACTTACAGTATTGGAGACGAGCTGTCCGGGGTCGGATTGTACTCTCGAGAGATTCTGAACGGCATCGCCAAAGCGCATCCCGAGGTACATTTCGATTTCGCCTACCGCTCGCACCGGTACCTTCGCGCCCGCAAAACTGAAATGCCGGAGAATGCTTCACGCCGGCTGTTGGCGGAGCCCCTGGGGCCTCGATCCGCAGCACTATTCCACGGTCTGAATCAGCGGCTGCCGCACTTTTCCTTGCGACGGTCGGTCGTGACGTTCCACGATCTGTTTGTCATGACCGGCGAGTATTCGACGCCGGATTTCCGCATGCGCTTCACCGAGCAGGCGCGCGATGCGGCGGCACGTGCGGATGCGATTATTGCCGTCTCAGCGTTCACCAGGCAGCAGGTGGTGTCGCTTCTCGGGGTGGCCCCGGAGAAGGTCAGCATCGTCCATCACGGGACCCGGCCGCTCGCGATTCCTAGTGGAATTGCTCGCGAGAAGATCATCCTCTCGGTTGGGGCGATTCAGAAACGAAAGAACATCGCCCGGCTCGTGGAGGCATTCGCGGCGGTAGACGACAGTTGGACATTGGTGCTGGCCGGCTCGTCAGGGTACGAAGCTGCGGAAATCCTGGCTCAAATCGAACAAAGCCCGGCTCATCAGAGAATTGTGCTGCCGGGATATGTAACACCCGCGGACCTCGCAAAATGGTATGCCCAGGCCTCGATCTTCGCCTTTCCCTCGCTGGATGAGGGCTTTGGGATGCCGCTGCTGGAGGCGATGTCGGCGGGAATTCCCATCGTCACGTCTGACCGCTCGGCCTTACCGGAAGTGGCGGGAGACGCAGCTCTACTGGTGGACCCCACGAGTACGGACGCCATCGCCGGGGCTCTACGGTCTCTTACAGAGGATTTGGGTTTACGTCAGGATTTGATACAACGTGGGATCGCGCGAGCCCGTTCATTTCGCTGGGAAAAAGCCATCCAGGAAACCTGGGCCGTCTATCAACGAGTGCTGAATTAGACCCTGGGGGCGCTAGCGATCGTCATCGACCGCTATCTTCAGAGCACGCAGAAAGCGATGATCCTGCGTGGTGAGTTTAATTTTTCCCGTCGCCTCGAATACCCGCTTGGGCTCTTCCACTACCTCGGTGGTCTGTTCGTCATCTTCCTCTTCGCCATTCTCGTCGCGACGGTTGAAACCGATGGTCGCCTCCAACACCAGGAAAACGTCGTAACCTGCCTTTTTGATCTCGCCGATCGCCTCTGCGATGCGGTCGGATTCAGAAAGGGAGTCGTTGATCGCGTTTCCCAGTTCCTGCATGAGGTGCTTTAATGGTTCTTCCACTGAGTACTCCCTTATAGTGGATGCGCCAGGTATACTTGGCGTTCCCACCCTTCGGTCTCGGTCCACCCGTTCCGATTGTAGTGGACGTTACTAACGTTCACAAGCTCCACAAAGTTTCTATCGGCAATTGAACTACCGTTCATCACAGCACCCCTCTAAAATTATGTGTCTGATACGATAAGGAGGTGTGGAGTCGTGTAGCAGTTCGTCATGGCAAGGAGTTTGCGCGCCATGTAGTGCCAGCCGTTGTGAAGCCGGCGCGGACCCTCTGGAACGATTTTATCGCATTTCTTTTCTTCTGTTTGGCAATTCCCTTCGGGTTTGAAACGGTTCGTTTTGCAAGAGCGTATGCGAAGGCGTCGCCGGCCGAGGCCGGCGGCGACATGTTTCGCATGTGTATGTCAGGTTTCTTCCTGATCGTGATGCTCTGG
>Ga0105240_10010150_pt1 | contig 13259 bp, 13 predicted proteins | sample KBSC54metaG_FD_80426 | JGI IMG/M metagenome (GOLD analysis project Ga0105240, IMG submission 80426) | Corn rhizosphere microbial communities from Kellogg Biological Station, Michigan, USA - KBS C5-4 metaG | ecosystem: Host-associated > Plants > Roots > Rhizosphere > Soil | place: Michigan, USA... | reverse complement strand
TGATGACGCAAATTGCAGCGTTGCATGCTCGCTATCTATCGCTCGCAAAAACAAATAACGGTGATCATTTGTAATTTTCCGCTGCATGGGTCAGAATCACGTAAATTAAACGTGCTTTATCAATATCTTCGATATTCCAAGACATATTCATAAAGCGCGTTGTCGAATCCGGTTCAACTTTAAAGGGACGCAGCTTTGATCGTTTACGAATACCCTTTCAACGAGCGTATTCGCACGCTGTTGCGGTTGGAGGATCTGCACGAGAAATTCGTGTTCTTCCTGCATCAGGAAAGCCCGCTGCAACATCATGTCGCCCTCTCTACTATTTTCGAGATGCTCGAAGTAGCAGGACGCGCCGACCTCAAATCCGATCTGCTGCAAGAACTGGAACGCCAGAAGCAAATCCTGCTGGCTTATCAGTCCAATCCCAACGTCGAACCCGACATGCTCAATGCGATTCTCGGTGAAGTTGATCGCGCCTGCATCGCGCTGGCGGCCTCGCAGGGACGGACTGGACAGAATATTCGTGAAAACGAGTGGCTGATGAGCATTCGCGGCCGCACCATCATCCCGGGCGGTGCCTGCGAATTTGATTTGCCGTCCTATTACGCCTGGCAACAACGCACGGCTGAGCAGCGTTTCAACGATATTTCCAACTGGTTTGCGCCGCTGGTACCGCTGTTTGACGCGGTGACCATCGTCATGCGCCTGCTGCGTGAATCGGGCCATGCGGTCAAGATCAACGCCGATGGCGGCAGTTACCAACAGATGCTGCAAGGGAAGATTTACCAGATGCTGCGCCTGGTGCTGGACGAAGAGTTGGGCGCTATTCCGGAAATTTCAGCGAATAAGTACATGCTTTGGGTACGCTTCACCTCGCAAGATGGCGATATGAAACCCAAGGCGTTTGAAGGCGAAGTGCCATTTGAACTGGCGCTTTGCGGTTTTTAAGGCTTTAGAGGTAGATGTAATGGCAACAATCGTCGACTGCCCCACATGCGGCACCAAGGTGGAATGGACTGAAAAGAACAAATTCCGTCCGTTTTGCTCGGAACGCTGCAAACAAATCGATCTCGGCGCATGGGCCGAAGAGAAATACGCGATCCCTGCCGTCAACCTGCCGCAGGAGCAGGACGAAGATAATTCGTCGGTGCAATAAGAGTAAGGCCTGAATTGAGCTGGCAGTTCGGCTGCCCGGCTCTATGTCCTGCCTTATAGCGGCAGACGCAACTTATCAATCCATTCAATCAGGGGTATCGTCGCCGGCAACAACGGCTCCACATCGACGCTGCCCTGCCAGGCGAACGCCTGCCCTTCCAGACTTTGCGGCTCGCCGCGCCATTCCCGGCTGATGTAAAAATGCAAACGCACGTGGGCGTGCGGATAGATGTGCTGCACGCCGCACCACGGCTCAGCCGAGATCACTTCGATCCCCAGCTCTTCAAGAAACTCGCGCTTGAGCGCATCCAGAATCGACTCGCCCCCCTCGACCTTACCGCCTGGAAATTCCCAGTAACCCGCATACGGCTTGCCTTCCGGACGCTGGCCCAGCAAGACATCGCCGTTCGGCTTCATCAGGATGCCGACGGCGACATCGATGGGAGCGGCGATCGGTGCCGCCGTTATTTCGGATGCAACAGTCATCAGGCTTTCAGCTTTCCGGCGTAGTCCTTGGAGAATTGCCATGCCACGCGACCGGAGCGCGAGCTGCGTTGCAGCGCCCAACGCAAGGCATCGCCGCGTGCTTCCTCGATCTGCGCGGCATCACAACCGAAATGACGCAACCAGTGCGCCACGATGTCCAGATAGTCATCTTGCTTGAACGGGTAAAAAGTCACCCACAGGCCGAAACGCTCGGAGAGGGAAATCTTTTCTTCCACAGTTTCGCCTGGGTGCAGGTCGCCGTCGTCAGTGTGCGTATAGGTCGAATTGTCCGACATGCGCTCCGGCATCAGGTGGCGGCGATTGGACGTCGCATAGATCAGTACGTTGTCGGACTGCGCCGCGATACTGCCGTCCAGCGCGACTTTCAGTGCCTTGTAGCCGCTCTCGCCCTCTTCAAACGACAAGTCATCGCAGAAGATGATGAAACGCTCAGAACGCGCCGATACCAGATCGACGATGTCCGGCAGGTCGTGCAAATCGTCCTTGTCCACCTCGATCAGACGCAAACCGCGGTCGGCGTATTGATTCAGGCAAGCCTTGATCAGCGACGACTTGCCGGTCCCGCGCGCGCCGGTCAGCAGCACGTTGTTGGCAGGACGGCCGTCGACGAATTGCTTGGTATTCTGATCGATCTGCTCTTTCTGCGGCCCGATGTTATGCAGATCGGCCAGTGAAATGGCCGAGATATGCCCCACCGACTGCAGATAACCGGCACCGTTGCCGTTTCTACGCCGCCAGCGAAACGCCACGCCCTTATCCCACTCCACAGAGGCTGCCGATTGCGGCAGGATGGATTCAATACGCTCCAGCAAAGCCTCGGCGCGCTGCAAAAACTGATCTAATTGAGTCATGACAAATTGGCAAAGTGGATAGTTACGTCACATTGTGACGGAAACCAAACCGCCATCGCGTGAATAAAATTCGTGGAAAACCAAAGCCGTTCACCTAAAAACATCTCAGGCTCTGAATTCGCTCAGGGCCGTAGCGAGCGGGTCAAGGTCGGGATAAGAAGCGCAGCCGCACTTGAGTACGGCGAGCATCGCAGTCCAGAGATTGGCCCGCGCAGTAGGCCATGAGCGAATTCAGGAGCGGTAGTCGGCATTGATGGTGACATACTCGTGGGAGAGATCGCAGGTCCAGATCGATGCCTTCGCCGTACCGCGCGCCAGCTTCACACGCACCACGATCTCGCTTTTCTTCATGACGCGCTGGCCGTCTTCTTCCTTGTAATCCGGATTGCGACCGCCGTTCTTGGCGACCCAGACATCATCCAGATACAGATTCAGCTTGGACACATCCAGATCGTCCACGCCGGCGTAACCGATAGCGGCCAGGATGCGGCCCAGATTTGGATCGGACGCGAAAAACGCGGTCTTGACCAATGGCGAGTGGCCGATGGAGTAGGCGATCTTGCGGCACTCTTCGACGTTCTTGCCATCTTCCACGGTGATTTCGATGAACTTGGTAGCGCCTTCGCCATCACGAATGATCTGATGCGCGAGGTTCTGCGACAGTGCATTGACGGCAACCGCCAGCTCCTTGTATTCGGCACTCTCGGCGCTGGTGATTTCCAGCTCGCCGGCGCCGGTGGCGATCAGCATGAAGGAGTCGTTGGTCGACGTATCGCCATCGATGGTGATGCAGTTGAAAGACTGATCCGCGGCGTCCTTGACCAGTTGATTGAGCAGCGCTTGCGGCACTTTGGCATCGAAGGCCAGATAGCCCAGCATGGTCGCCATGTTCGGCTTGATCATGCCGGCGCCCTTGCTGATGCCGGTCATGACGACTTGCTTGCCGCCGATAGTCAGCGTGCGCGACGCGGCCTTGGGCTGCGTGTCGGTCGTCATGATGGACTCGGCCGCGTTGAACCAGTTGTCGGTCTTGAGATTGCTGATGGCAGCCGGCAAGCCGGCCTTGATGCGGTCAATCGGCAGCGGTTCCAGAATCACACCGGTGGAAAACGGCAGGATCTGCTCCGGCTTGACGCCGAGCAAGCTTGCCAGTTCGGCACAAGTCGCATTGGCGCGGGCCAGGCCTTCTTCGCCGGTGCCGGCGTTGGCGTTGCCGGTGTTGATCACCAGCGCCCGAATCGGGGCCGCATCGCTGACCTGCGCCAGATGCGTCTTGCAAACTTGTACAGGTGCGGCGCAGAAGCGATTGAGCGTAAACACGCCGGCAACGGTAGCCGTCGGCGCCAGTTTCATGACCAGCAAGTCCTTGCGATTGGCTTTGCGCACGCCGGCTTCGGCGTAACCCAGCTCAATGCCGGCAACAGGTTTCAGATCAGCGGAAACGGGAAGAGGAGAATTGACGGCCATGGTTGTCTAGTCAGCGTTAAAGGTGAAAGGAAATGCAGGAGAGCATTATTGTAATCGGATAGCGTTACGGCATCAGATTCTTGACGACCACGAACCACGGTCGCCGCGCCAGCGGCAGCAGCCGCGCATTGGCGTCAATGGGAATCAGCGATTCCGACACCGAATTGAAAACATTGCCGCCGATTACGCCGGCCCAGCCGCGCTCAGGATGGATTTCGTAGACAAGATCGCAATGTCCCGGCAAGCCAGGCCGGATGCCTTCGAGCGTGGCGGTGCTGTTGCTGTCACGCCGCGCGCAAATCAAGTCGCCCGGCGCAATCGGCTCGGTCGCGGCAGGACGCAAAACAAACAACGGTGCCGGCTGACTTTGGCGCGCTTTGAGGAAGCTCAGATAATTGAAATGCACATCGCTGAACAGGAAATCGTCCGGCGACACGCCTGCCGTCTGCATCAGATAAGAGATAAACGCCGCCGACCAGGCTTGCTGCGTATCGGCGCCGGTGTAGCTCTTGCCGACCGCCTGCCAATACAAGCCGATGCGCTGGACGGCTTCGCCCTCGTCTTCCAGCAAACCCAGACGCGGTGCACTCAGCACGTCGCCGCGCATGTCGATCTGCTGGCGGTCGAAAAACATCCATTCGGTTTCGGCAGCCGCCAGCAAGGCGGCGCGCGGCGGCGCATCTTGACGCAACACCAACGCGGAAGCCGGCGGCGTCGACACAGGTGTAGTGCCGCAAGCTGCCAGCGTCAGCAGCAGGGCCGTGGCGGCAAGCAAGCGTGATGATGTTCTCGGGAGGCGCATTGTTGCTTTCTTTGTCATGTTGTCATTCCGGCGAGACGACTTTCAAACCGATGATGCCGACGATAATCAGCGCCAGGCAGGCGAGCCGCGCCGGGGAGGCCGATTCATGGAACAGCACGATGCCGAGAATGACCGCACCGACGGCGCCGATGCCGGTCCAGATGGCGTAAGCAGTGCTGAGCGGCAGCGTCTTCACCGCCAGCGCCAGCAGACCGACGCTGACGGCCATCGCGGCCAGCGTCGCCACGCTAGGCAACAAACGCGTGAATCCGTCGGTGTACTTCAGCCCGACCGCCCACGCCACTTCAAACAAACCCGCCAATACCAGAATGATCCAGGCCATTGCCTCTTCCTTCGCGTTGCGGGGCCGTCCCCATCGATGGAATCCGCTGCGAGGTCGTCCACGCGCGGGGCCGGCTGTCGTTGCACATGGCTCGATGGCACGGTGAACAAAAGAAAAAGCCGCTCCGGAAACCGGGAGCGGCTCGGCGACGGCTACCGCCGACTTAAACCAGCTTGCCGTGGCACTGCTTGTATTTCTTGCCGCTGCCGCATGGGCATGGATCGTTGCGGCCGACCTTCGGCAGACCGTTGACCAGCGGCTGTTCGCTGCTGCCATCGTTGCTGTCGGGGTTGGCGGTCGGCGCCAGCAATTCTTCCGGCGCTGCATCGGCGTCGAAATCGGCGTGCTGATAATGCACGTTTTCGACATGCGACTGGCCGAGGTTTTCTTCCGCAGCTTCGATTTCTTCGCGGCTTTGAATACGCACGGTCATGACGATCTTGATCACTTCGTTCTTGATCAAGTCGAGCATCTGGGCAAACAATTCAAATGCTTCGCGCTTGTATTCCTGCTTCGGATTCTTCTGTGCATAACCGCGCAGATGGATACCCTGACGCAGGTGATCCAGAGCAGCCAGATGTTCGCGCCAATGACTGTCGATGCTTTGCAGCATGACGCTACGCTCGAAACCGCTGAATGCTTCCGTGCCGACCACATCCACCTTGGCGGCGTAGGTCGTCGCGGCTGCAGACAGAACGCGTTCCAGCAGTTCTTCTTCGGTCAGGTTAGGCTCGGCTTCCAAAATGCTGGTCAGCGGCACAGCAAGTTGCCATTCGTTGCTCAATGCAGCTTCCAGCGCCGGGATATCCCATTGCTCTTCGACTGACTCTTCCGGCACATGGGTGCGGAAGGCTTCGGTGAAGACGCCTTCACGCAGCGAGGTGATCATTTCCTCCATTTCGGCGGATTCCAGCAATTCATTACGTTGCTGATAGATGACCTTGCGCTGATCGTTGGCGACGTCGTCGTATTCCAGCAATTGCTTGCGGATGTCGAAGTTGCGCGCTTCCACCTTGCGCTGTGCCGACTCGATCGAGCGGGTAACGATACCGGCTTCGATCGGCTCGCCTTCCGGCATCTTCAGACGATCCATGATCGCGCGCACGCGGTCGCCGGCAAAAATGCGCAGCAGCGCGTCGTCCAGCGAGAGATAGAAACGCGAGGAGCCTGGGTCGCCCTGACGACCGGAACGGCCGCGCAACTGATTGTCGACGCGGCGGGATTCGTGACGCTCGGTACCGATGATGTGCAGACCGCCGGCACCGACCACATGGTCGTGCAGCGATTGCCATTCATCACGCAACTTTTGCGCTTGCGCCTCTTTGTCGGCATCCGACAAAGCCGCATCCGCTTCGATGATCTGGATTTGCTTCTCGACATTGCCGCCGAGAACGATGTCGGTACCGCGACCAGCCATGTTGGTGGCGATGGTGATCATCTTCGGACGGCCTGCTTGCGCAATGATTTCCGCTTCGCGTGCATGTTGCTTCGCGTTGAGGACGTTATGCGGCAGCTTGGCTTGATTCAGAATGCCGGACAGCAATTCGGAGTTCTCGATCGAGGTCGTACCGACCAGCACCGGTTGGCCGCGCTCGTAGCAATCCTGGATGTCCTTGACCATCGCCATGTACTTCTCTTGCGATGTCTTGTAGACCTGATCCTGACGGTCTTTACGTGCGCTTGGGCGGTTCGGCGGGATGACCACGGTTTCCAGATTGTAGATTTCCTGGAATTCGTAGGCTTCGGTATCGGCAGTACCGGTCATGCCGGACAGCTTGCCGTACATGCGGAAGTAGTTCTGGAACGTGATCGACGCCAGCGTCTGGTTCTCGTTCTGGATCTTGACCTTTTCCTTCGCTTCGACGGCTTGATGCAAGCCATCGGACCAGCGGCGGCCCGTCATCAGACGGCCGGTGAATTCATCGACGATCACGACTTCGCCGTTTTGCACCACGTATTGCTGATCCTTGTGATACAGCGTGTGGGCGCGCAAGGCGGCGTAGAGGTGATGCACCAGCGAGATGTTGGAAGCGTCGTACAGCGAAGCGCCTTCCGGCAGCAAGCCCATGCTGGTCAGGATTTGTTCGGCGTGCTCGTGACCGGCTTCGGTCAGCAGAACCTGATGGCCTTTTTCGTCCTTGGTGTAATCGCCGGGGACTTCAACCTTGCCTTTGCCGTCAGGGGTTTCTTCGCCGATTTGCAGCGTCAGCAGCGGTGGCACTTCGTTGATCTTGTGATACAGATCAGTATGGTTTTCAGCCTGGCCGGAAATGATCAGTGGCGTACGCGCTTCATCAATCAGGATCGAGTCGACTTCATCGACGATCGCAAAATTGAGGCCGCGCTGCACGCGATCACCTGCGTCAAACACCATGTTGTCGCGCAGGTAATCGAAACCGAATTCGTTGTTGGTGCCGTAGGTGATGTCGGAAGCGTAAGCACCTTGCTTGAGATCATGCTCCATCTGCGACAGGTTGATACCAGTCGTCAGTCCCAGCCAGCCATACAGCTTGCCCATCCACTCGGCATCACGCTGCGCCAGGTAATCATTGACCGTCACCACGTGCACACCCTTGCCCGACAAGGCATTCAGGTACGCAGGCAAGGTTGCCATCAGGGTTTTACCTTCGCCTGTGCGCATTTCGGCGATCTTGCCGAAGTGCAGCACCATGCCGCCGATCAGTTGCACATCGAAGTGGCGCATCTTGAGAACGCGCTTGCTGGCCTCGCGGCAGACAGCAAAAGCTTCCGGCAGGATGTCGTCCAGCTTGGCGCCGTCGGCCACGCGTTGCTTGAATTCAGGCGTCTTGGCTTGCAGCTCGGCATCCGACAGTTTCTCGATATCCGCCTCGAGCGCATTGATTTGGCGGACAATTTTTTGATATTGTTTGAGCAACCGCTGATTGCGGCTACCGAAAATCTGGGTCAGTAATGACATGCTTGGATTCTAAAAAAGCGCCGAAAAATGACTCTGCGCGGCAATTTTGCCCGCACGGAACCGGAATGAGGCCAATAAACCTTGGATTTTAGCATGCAAGCGCCCCGCTTCAGTGTTCCCACGGGGTGGATGCACGAGGACTCGTGCTCGCCGTCATTGCCGACCGACAAAAGCTTCCTCAAGGCAATAATCGACACGTCAACGCCAGATTACCTCCGGCTATTTCCGTTCGATCAGTTCACATACTGTCAATAGATTGGGCTGGGCTTTAAAGATTCAATATCGGCGACCGATTCCCGCCGACAATCGCAATCGCACGTGAGGCGATCAGTGTCCGGCGACGAACACCGGCGCCGCTTTGGGACCGCCTCCCGGACTGCCCAACGCAAGGAATTTACGCGGATCCTGCGCCACGCCACGGATGCGTACTTCGAAATGCAGGTGCGGCCCTGTCGAACGCCCGGTCGTGCCGATGTCGGCCACACGCTGGCCGCGTTTGACGATATCGCCCACTTTCACGTACAGCTGCGATGCATGCGCGTAGCGCGTGATGAGGTCATTGCCATGATCAATTTCCAGCATATTGCCGAACTGATAATGATATTCAGCGGCGATCACCACGCCTGCAGCCGCAGCAACGATGGGCGTACCGGTCGAGGCAGGAAAATCCAAACCTTCATGGAAAGCATTGTGTCCCGTAAAAGGATCCAGGCGCCAGCCGAAACTCGATGAGTTGTAGGCGACATTGACGGGTGGATTGGTAGGCAGCAGGCGCGACTTGATCTTGTCGGCCATGAGCGTGGACTCCACCGCATTCATGTAGTCTGAGCGGTGCCCTACATCGACCGCCAGCGCATCGAGCATTTTTTGCAATTCGCCCATACCCAGCTCTTGTCCTGCGCCACCGATGGACGACACCTCCATACCACCGCGACCCGGTTTTTCCTTGAAATTGAATTCTTCAGGACGCACGCCGGCCAGACCTTGCACGCGTTCACCGAGGGCATCAAGGCGCATCAGTTGCGCCTGCATTTCACCCAGTTTCACCGCCATGACGGCGAGGTTTTCCTTGAGATATTTGTCTTTGCGATCATCTTCTTGCTGCGTCATCGACACCAGCAGTTTGTGCAGCATCGGTGAGCTTTCGCCATCGGCCGCATTGCGCAAAACGAGATAAGACAACGCAGCCGCCGAGACGGCAATACTGATCACCAGAAAAAGCAGTACTGCGATGACATGTTTGGAAGTCAGCGTGACTGACCGTGCGCGCGTAAAGCGCGGGTGCAGCAGAATAATTTGCATCTTTACTCCTTTGACTCTCATCCGCTTCGGATGAGATGTGATAAGGTTTAAAGATGAAGTCTCGCTCCACATTTACCCCTTATCGCCGTGGTCCGTCGGCTGCGCAACTGATGCGCAAGCCGCGGGACGCGACAGATTTTTTGACGTCGGATAATGCAATGGCAACGTTGATGCCTGCCATTACCCGGATGGCGGCGCTGCAAAAAAGCTGCGCCGCGATTCTGCCGGCTATTTTCAAATCGTGCGACGTCATGAACTTCGAAGGCGGCCAGTTGGTATTGAGCATGCCCAATGCGGCGCTGGCCGCGAAGCTCAAACAACAATTGCCGAAGTTGCAAGAACGTCTGCTAAAAGATGGATGGCAGGTTAATGCAATCCGGATCAAAGTACAAGTTGGCAAAAACTATGTCGTTCCGCCGGTCGAGCGCCGGGTACTGACTTTGTCCACCGCAGCAGTCGCCTCATTTGCAGAACTGAACGAAGCGCTGGAAGATTCAAAACAGAATCAGGCGCTCAAAACTGCACTGGCGAACATGGTACGCCGCAATACCGGCGTCAAATAGAAAGAGAACAGAAAGAAACCCGGCCTTGTTCTTGCTCTGGCGAAAGAGATGTTCTCCAGAGTCGCCCGGTGCAGCAAAGGCTGCATTGGCGAATGTATCGGGTAGTTGTCAGACGAAATTCGGACTAAATACTGCGCCCAAAACCAGGCTTTAGACCTTGCCTGGCTTCAGACTCCGCTTAGTTAAGCGCCCACTCCTGCTTGGCCTGCATCACATACGTCTGTGGCGCCGACTCCAGCGTGTCAAAAGTAACGATATCGTAGGCATCCGGCTGATCCAGCAAAGCGCGCAAGAGCTGGTTGTTCATACCGTGACCGGACTTGTGGGCGTTATAACTGGCCAGCAAGGGGTGACCGATCAGGTAAAGATCACCGATGGCATCGAGGATCTTGCGACGCACGAACTCATTGTCGTAGCGCAGGCCGTCTGCGTTGAGAATGCGGTATTCGTCCATCACAATCGCATTTTCGAACGAGCCGCCACGCGCCAGGCCCATGCCGCGCAAGGTTTCCACATCTTGCATGAAACCGAAGGTACGCGCCCGCGCGATTTCCTTCACGTAGGACTCGATGGCGAAATCGACTTCGGCCGTTTGTCCGGTGCCGTCGACCGCCGGGTGATTAAATTCGATGAAGAACTTTAGTTTGAAACCGTTGTAAGGCTCGAGACGCGCCCACTTTTCCTTGTCGCCCTGACCTTCACGCACTTCCACCGGCTTTTTGACACGGATAAATTTCTTCGGCGAGTTTTGCTCCTGCAGACCCGCTTGCTGCAGCAGGAACACAAACGAAGACGCCGAACCATCCATGATGGGAATTTCTTCGGCGGTCAGATCGATGTACAAATTGTCGATGCCGAGACCAGCGCAAGCCGATAGCAGATGTTCAACGGTCGAGACGCGCGCACCGTCCTTCGACAGCACCGAGGCCATGCGGGTGTCGCCCACGCCGGTGGCCGACGCAGGGAATTCCACGACAGGATCAAGGTCGATGCGGCGGAAAACAATCCCGGTATCGACAGCAGCCGGACGCAGGGTCAGTTCCACCTTGGTGCCGGAATGCAAACCGACGCCGACGGTCTGGACGAGATTTTTAATGGTGCGCTGTTTTAACATCCCGCCATTATAGCCAAGATGGCATCGGGCCTGCTGCCGGCATGCGGACTGTTGCAAAAAAGTTCCCGCACTGCAAAAGAAGGTAAAAAGCGCGGAAACAGCCCTTTCGGACCGCCTTCCGCGCCTTTTTTGGTACTCGTCCGGGGTGAATCAGTCCGGGACTGATCCACCCGAACAGGTACAGATCAACCGTGCTTAGCCGAGTTGGCCCAACAGTGTTTCTGCGTTGGAGACTTCAAACTTGCCCGGTGCTTCCAGATTCAATTGCTTGACCACACCGTCTTCCAGCAGCATCGAATAACGCTGCGAACGTACGCCCATGCCCTTTTCAGTCAGGTCGAATTCCAGGCCCACGGCCTTGGTGAAAGTCGCGCTGCCGTCAGCCAGCATGCGCACCACGCCGGTTGCCTTTTGATCGCGGCCCCATGCGCCCATCACGAACGCGTCGTTGACCGAGATGCACCAGATTTCATCAACGCCCTTGGCCTTGAATTGAGCAGCGTGCTGGATGTAGCCCGGCACATGCTTGGCGGAACAGGTCGGAGTAAAAGCGCCTGGCAATGCAAACAAGGCAATCTTCTTACCCTTGACCAGATCGGACACCTTGAATGTGTTCGGGCCGAGCGAGCAACCTTCGGTTTCGGTCTCGATGAATTCAGCCAGTGCGGCTTCCGGCAGGCGATCGCCAACTTTAATGGTCATGATGATTTCCTTCTTGTGAGTAATTCAATAATTCGGGAATGCTCGGTCTGCTCTGCCCGATGCATCTGTGCAGGCAGACGAAGAAACGCCGCGCACAAAGGCGCGGCGCGCAGGCGATAGTATGCCTGTTTATGACCAAGGTTGCCGCCTGCCGAAACAGGCAGCAATCCGAAGTCAACTTTGCTTATGCTGCCAACTTAGTCAGCTTGCTCAGTCAGCCTGTTTGCGCAGGAAAGCCGGAATGTCATACGTTTCCATGCCATTCTTTTCCAGCGCACGCACAGTGTCGGAAGCCGACTCGCGACGCCATACCGCCGGCGCCTTCATGCCACCGAAAGCTGCGCCGGTTTGCGCGCCGCCGTGGGTGCCATTGTTCATCGTACCGGTGCCGGCCATCATCGGCTCATTGTGCGTACCGGTGCGCAGCATTGGCGTTTGCACCAATTGCACCGACTTGCGGCTGCGGCCCAGACCAGTTGCCACGACAGTCACGCGGATGTCGTCGCCCATGGTGTCGTCGTAGGCGATACCTTGTGCGATCGATGCATCAGCTGCAGCGAAAGCGCGGACAGTCGCCATGACTTCCTTGATTTCCTTACCCTTGAGGCTACGGCTGGCGGTCACATTGACCAGCACGCCGCGCGCGCCGGACAGGTCGATACCGTCGAGCAGCGGCGACGCCACAGCCTGCTCTGCCGCCACACGGGCGCGATCCACGCCGGAAGCGGTTGCCGTACCCATCATGGCCTTGCCCTGCTCGCCCATAATGGTCTTGACGTCGTTGAAGTCGACGTTGATGTGGCCCGGCACATTGATGATTTCAGCGATACCGGCGACGGCGTTGTTCAGCACGTCATCAGCATGGCCCAGCCATTCGATCATGCTGTCGTCTTCGTAGATCTCTTCCAGCTTTTCGTTCAGGATGATGATCAGCGAATCGACGTGCTGCGCCAGTTCTTCCAGACCCTGATCAGCGATGTCCATGCACTTCTGACCTTCGTACGAGAACGGCTTGGAGACCACTGCAACGGTCAGTGCGCCCAGCGACTTGGCAACTTCAGCCACCACTGGTGCCGCACCGGTACCAGTGCCGCCACCCATGCCTGCGGCGATGAACACCATGTGCGCACCGCGCAGCGCATCTTCGATGCGCGAGCGGGTTTCTTCGGCCAGACGGCGGCCGACTTGCGGCTGCATGCCGGCGCCCAGACCGGTTTCACCGATCTGGATGACGTTGTCGGCCTTCGACATCTTCAATGCTTGCGCATCTGTGTTCGCTGCAATGAACTCAACGCCGGACACGCCCTTGTTGATCATGTGCTGCACCGCGTTGCCGCCTGCACCGCCCACGCCCACGACCTTGATGATCGTGCCGAGAGTGGCGTTGTCGAGCATATCTATTTCCATGATGACTCCTTAAATATATGTATGTGCAGCTTGCAGTTGATAGGCATCACGCGGTGTGACGACTAGCAACTGAGAACTGCGTGTTGCTGATCCGAAGAACTGAAT
>Ga0105240_10010146_pt1 | contig 13262 bp, 12 predicted proteins | sample KBSC54metaG_FD_80426 | JGI IMG/M metagenome (GOLD analysis project Ga0105240, IMG submission 80426) | Corn rhizosphere microbial communities from Kellogg Biological Station, Michigan, USA - KBS C5-4 metaG | ecosystem: Host-associated > Plants > Roots > Rhizosphere > Soil | place: Michigan, USA... | reverse complement strand
TCTCCGGCGGCCTTGCGAACGGCGCAAGCGCAGACTGTTCCCTCGCCCATGACTGGGCTCGGACCCGATTGGACCGGACCGGGCGGTATCGGAGATTACGCTCGCTCGAACGGAAATACGCACGAGGTGGTCAACGCGGCGCACGGCGGCATCCGCGACCAACAGTTCGACAAGGCACTGCGCACCGCGACCGACACGGGCGAAACTCCTGACCTGGTCATCGTGGGCTGCGGCACCTCGGGGCTCTCGGCGTGCTGGGCCTTTCGCAAAGAACGCCCGAACGGCAACGTGCTGATGTTGGATCAACATCCCATCTTCGGCGGGGAGGCGAAGCAGAACGAGTTCGAGGTGGATGGTTACCACCTGACCGCGCCGCAAGGGGCGACGGGCATCGTCGTGCCGTTCAAGAAGGCCAAGGCAACCGGCTTCTGGACCCGCTATGCCGCCGAGTTGGGGTTTCCCGACGAATTCGTGTACCAAACGCCTACCGGCTTGTCCAAGGACATCCTGATACCGGAGGATTCGTGGACCCCGATGCACGTGGGCTGGGAGCGATCCGACACCGGCTTCTACTACGAAGGTAAGGGATGGATCAAAAACCCATGGCGGGACGGTTTCAAGCACGCTCCCATACCGGAGGCTTCCAAGGAAGCGCTGATGCGCATGGAGTTGTATCGCACGCCCCCGCGCCGGGAGGATTGGGAGCGTTGGCTCGATACCATGACATACCAGGAGTTTCTGCAGAACGTGGTGGGAATCGAGCCCAACGCCTTACCCGACGTGCTCGCGTACCAGAACCAGGTGACTTGCATCATGGGCTGTGGCCTGGGCGCAGACGTGATCTCGGCCTATTCCGCCTACAACTTCCTGCAACCGGGCGTTACGGGCTATTACCGCTATGCGTTGGATGGTGAGGATCCGCGGGCCGGTATCTACCTGGCGAGTTTTCCCGGCGGGCACGCGGGAACCGCGCGGCACTTTCTGAAAAAGATCATGCCTGCGGCGCTCAAGGGCGAGTACCGGATGGCTGATATCCTCAACAGCCCGGTGCAGTGGGACCAGCTGGATCGAGCCGGCGAGCCTGTGCGAATGCGGCTGTCCGCCACCGTCGTGTCGGTCGTCCACGAGGGCGAGCCGGGTTCCGCGAAAGGCGTGATCGTGACCTACTCGAAGGGTGGCAAACTATATCGGGTCCGCGCCAAGGCGGCTGTTCTGTGCGGGCAGCAGCACGCGAACCGACACATCTGCCGCGATATCTCTCCCGAGTACCGCGAAGCGATGAACACGTTCCACCACGCCCCGGTGCTCACCGTGAACGTGGCACTGCGGAACTGGAAGTTCCTGGAGAAACTCGGAGTCGCCTCCGCGCGTTGGTTTGAGGGTTTCGGGTGGTGGGTGAGTCTGCGCCGGAACCTGGAAATTCCCGGGCAGGTGACGCAGCCATTGGACCCGTCGAAGCCGGTCGTGCTGACGATGTACAACCCTTTCCCCCTGCCGGGTACGCCATTCCCACAGCAGTGCACGCTCGCGCGCATGCAGTTGTTCAACATGACTTACGCGCAGATCGAATCGGCGGTACGCGAGCAGTTCACCAAGCTCTTCGGCGACTATGGGTTCAATGCCAAGCGGGACATCGCAGGCATCATTACCAACCGGTGGGGGCACGCCTATGTGGTGGACCCGCCAGGCTTCTTCTTTGGCAAGGAGGGTAAGCCGGCACCGAAGGACATTCTGCGCCGACGCTTCAATCGCATTTCCTTCGGGCATTCGGAGCTGACCGGCGCCCAGATGTGGGAGACCGCCGCGGAGGAAGGGGAGCGCGCGGCAAAACAAGCTTTGGAGATCATATGATGAAAGAGTTGTCCGGAATGATGTTGGGCAGCGAAGGCCGGCGCGCGGGGACGGGGCTTTGCCATCGAGTACTGACATTGTTGGCTTGCGCCGGAATGTGCGTTGGGTACGACTCGGCCGCATTGGCGGATACCCCGCAGACGGCGACTGCGGCAAAGGCGGCGGCCTCGAAGGACAGCCCCGAGCTGGCGGCCTTCAAGAAGGCTATTCGCGCCAAATATGACATGAAGGAAAAGGCGTTCGCCGCTCACGACGCCGAGACGATTGTGACCCGGTTCTACGCACCCGATGTGATCTCGGTCGAGGGCGGTGAGAATGGCGGCATTTACGTGGGCCGCGATCAGATTCGGCCCCTTTACCAACGCGTGGTAAAGGACAGCCTGGTAAAGGTCGACTCGGTCTATACGTACGTCAACGGCAACGCAGGTTGGGATTGGACGGACTTCCATGTCAGCTTCCCCGATGGGAAGACCAAGCCGTTCACCTTCGCGCTCCTCTTTCTATGGGCCAAGGAGCACGGCGAGTGGATCTGCAAAGGGGACTATTTCGTCACGGGCAGCTTCCGCACGGGGAAGCTTTCTCACGAGTCGGCGCCGGCTCCGTGAGCCGGCCCCGTAAGTGATCGCGCGCCGCCCTTGTTGAATTTCAGTCCAGCCGCCGCAGGATCGGCATTGGTTCTGCGGCGGAGGCTACGGTGGGCAAATTGGCTGGAAAGACCGCGCTCGTTACCGGCGCGAGCAGGGGAATCGGACGAGCCATCGCCTGCCGGCTGGCGGCAGACGGGGCAGGCGCGAGCAGGCTGTTCCCCGGGAGTTTCGGCTGGGACGGCGCCTTCGGGACCCAATGGTGGGCGGACCCGGGGAAGACATGGCCGTGCTGTTGATGGCACAGCGCGGCGATGGTCCTGGCGCGACGTTTGGGCGCGACGTCCTCGCACTCGCTTATGGCGCGATCGACGACTAGCCCGAAGTTCTTCTGAACGCGCGCCCGCGCAAATGTGCCCCCTGTTTTTGCGGCGACTCCGCGCCGATGATGCGCGGTGACATCCGCCAACGCCGCCTGAGCAATGTAGTGATTCCAGCCGTCGAACTGCAAAATCGTGTCGCCTTGGTTACGGGAGGTGCGAGCGGCATCGGCCTTGGGATCGCGACCGCGCTAACCGCGAGAGCTCGCGGATTCCGGCTCGCCGTCGAGCTCCGAAGAACAACGCGCCAGGTCGGACCTGGCGCGCTCCATTCTAGCGTTGGGTGCAGACCCGCTACAGGTCGGTGAGCGTGTTGTAAACGCAATGCTTGCCGATGAGCCCTATGTGTTTACCGACGCCGCGGTAGCCCCTGTTTTGGGCGCAAGACGAACCGCCTTGTTGGCCGCCGCCGCCCGAGCGGGAGAAATAGAGAGGAACTGACGATGCGTGTGATTGCTGACAAGGTCGCGTTCGTGACCGGCGGAGCCAGCGGCATTGGTTTGGGGCTGGCGCGCCGGCTGTTGGCCCACGGCGCCAAGGTGGTCGTGGCCGACCTGCGTACCGATCACCTCGCGCAAGCCGGTGATGCGCTGGGCTGTCCCGAGCGAGTGCATCTCCTGCAACTGGATGTCTCCGATCGGGCGGCAATGGCGGCTGCTGCGCAGACGACACTGCAGCGTTTCGGCAAAGTCCACATCCTGGTGAACAATGCCGGCGTCGGGACGTGTCCGCCTGTCGAGGAGCTGACTTACGACGATTGGGACTGGGTGCTGGCCGTGAATCTGGGCGGCACGATCAACGGCATCATGTCTTTTCTGCCCGTGATGCTGGAGCAGGGGGAGGGCGGCCACATTCTCAGCACAGCCTCCATGGCGGCACTGCTCCCGACGTCGAACAACTTCATCTACGCCGCATCGAAGTTCGGCGTCCGAGGCTTGAGCGATTCGCTGCGCCTCACGCTGGCGCCACGTCGCATCGGAGTGTCGGTGTTATATCCCGGGCTGACGCGCAGCCGTATGCTGCAGTCGGAAGAGAATCGCCAGGCACGGTTTGCCCGCGCCCGCCCGGTCGGCCGCCTGCCCGGGCCGGTCGCACCGCCACCGGATGCGGGGATGGACCCGGATGAGGTGGGCGAGATCGCCGTCCAGGGAATCATTCACAACCGACCCTACATTCTCAGCCATGGGGAGTTCCGTGCCGAGCTCGGCGAGCACTTCGCGGCAATTCTCGCGGGTTTCCCCGAAGGCCAGCAGATCGACCCGGGACGGCAGATGCTGGAAGAGGCTCGTCGCGCTGAGACGGCTGCAGCCGAAAGAGCCATTGCAGCTATGGAGCACCTGTGATGATGGGGCGTGACCAACTCGTCGGAATCGCCGAGAGCTATCTGCGCGCGCTCGAGCGACACGACCCCGCGGGAGCGCCGTTGCACAAGTCCGTGCGCTCAACGTTGAACGGCCGGGAACTGCGTCCTGAAGAACCGTTCGGGCAGGACGGGATTCCAGTGGATCGCAGGCTTCGATGTCAATGGACGGCGCGAGCCGCAGTGGTTCAGCAGCCGTCAATTGAGTGGTGAAAAGAACGTCGCCTCAGACCACTGAAAGAGGTTGTAACGAGCACGATGTTACTGGCCCGGCCGCGCCGAAATAGCCCCCTGTTTTGCGCGCGGCGATGGCGCTACCGTTGTCTACCATGTTGATGCGTCTCATCCGCACGCGGGCTCAACCGGGGAAGTGGCCGGAGTTCGAGCATGACTTCTTGTCCCACGCACCCGATCTGAAACATGTGCCGGGACTGCGGGCACGCTGGATTCTCCACGACCTGGATGATAGTGAGGCGGGTTTCCTGGTCGCGCTGTGGGATTGCGAGGCGGACGCCGTCACCTTCGAGCATGCAGTCGACAACAACCGGCTGCTGGCCCAGCCTCTGCCGGGTGAAGTCGAGTTTCACCTGGGCGAGGTCTGCTCCGCGTGGGTGGCATCCCCATGACCCCGGGCAACGATCGGCTGTGGACCCGCAGTCGTCAGTCATGATGAATGCCGACGAACACGCACGCCACCGTCAGGTCCCCACAGGAAATCGGCGACGTCGACCCGATCGCGCTGCGGCGCAATCCAGTGGCGCAGCGCCTCGCGCACCATAGGAAAAGCAAGGCCGGGCCAATCGATCGACTCGGGCGCGACGAGCGCGACCTCGAGACTTTCCGTTCCGGGTGCAATCTTCGGCTGCTCGAGGCGGGCGGTGAACAACGCATAGATTTCCGAGAACATCGGCAGGTTGTAGACCGCAAGCAGGCGCAGGTCGGTAGGCTCAGCCTGCGCTTCCTCGCGGGTCTCGCGGATCGCGGCTTCCTGCAGTGTCTCACCGGTCTCGACATAGCCTGCGGGTAACGTCCACAGACCCCGATACGGCTCGATGGCCCGGCGGCACAACAGGACGCGATCGTTCCAACTCGCAACGCAGCCGGCCACCACGCTGTGCTTGGAATAGTGGATGGTGCTACAGGTCGTGCAAATATGGCGCAGGCCGATGTCCCCGTAGGGCATGGTCATCTGCAACTGGTCAGAGCCGCACTCGCTGCAGAACTTCACAGACTGCCTCGCACCTGACAATGATGGGCAGTGGAGATGCCGCTCAGATGCGGTGCGATGTGGCGTAGTACCTGGCGCCGCACGGCGTCACTGCGCTCGTACGCTTCCATATCGGCCAATGTGGCCCAGAGGCTGATGGTGAAGAACGTGTCGGCCTCCGAGTTGGACCGCACGAGCCAGCGCGCTCGCAGGCCGGCCGCTGGATGGCCTTCGATGTACTGCCGATAGGCTGATTCGAAGGCGGACCAACAGCCGGGCCTGGTCCGGCCCATGGTAATGCGCATGTACAGGACATCGTGCGGGTCGCGGCACGATTCCACAGGTATCTCAGAACGGATAACGTGTCGGCTTGCCACCGACGGTCATCCATTGCCACTCGGTGAACTCCTCCCAGTTGGTCATGCTGCCAAAGCGCGAGCCGTTGCCGGAAGCTCCCATGCCGCCGAAGGGAATCTCGGCGTAATCGGCGATGGTCTGGTCATTGATGTGCACCAGTCCCGAGCGAATGCGGCGCGCAATGCGTAGACCTCGCTCGAGCGAGGAGGTTTGTACAGCGCCGGAGAGCCCGTAGTCCGTATCGTTGGCGATGCGAATGGCATCCTCCTCGTCTTCGGCAATCACGACAGGGGCGACCGGCCCGAAAATCTCCAGGTCATAAGCAGGCATACCGGCGCGTACGTCAGCGAGTACGGTGGGACGGTAAAACGGACCTTCATGGGTGCCGCCCGTCATGAGCTTGGCGCCGGCGGTCACGGTGGCTTGTACGATCTGATCGACGCGAGCGAGCTGTTTGGCATTGATGAGTGGCCCGATCGCAACCTCCTGGCGGAAAGGATCGCCAACAGGGAGGGCCGCCGACTTGCGGGTCAGAATATCGATGTAGTCGGCTGCTACTTTGCGTAACACGATGTGACGCCCGCTCGCCATACAGACCTGGCCCTGATGCAGGTAAGAGCCAAAGGCGCCGGCCGAAGCGGCAGCCTCCAGATCCGCATCATCGAGCACGATGAAAGGACTCTTGCCACCGAGCTCGAGGGCAACTCGCTTCAGGTTCTTCCCAGCGAGCTCACCCACGCGCCGGCCCACTGAAGTGGAGCCGGTGAACGTAATCATGCGGACCCCCTTGGCTTCGACCAACGCCTCGCCTACAGGGGCACCGCCGTTGAGGATGTTGAACACACCGGCCGGCAGGCCGGCTTCCTCGAACGCGCGCGCGATGGCGACACCCCCGGCAATCGGAGTCTGCGGGTCGGGCTTCAGGATGGCGGCGTTGCCGAGTGCCACGGCGGGTGCCACTGAGCGCATGGCCAGCAGCATGGGCACGTTCCAGGGAGCGATGACGCCGACGATTCCCAATGGCACGCGGCGCGCCAGGCTCAGACGTTCGGGGTTACGGCTCGGCAGGATGTGCCCTTCCGGATGGATGAGGATGGCCGCGGAATGCAGCAGCTCCTCGATGGAGTTCTGAACTTCCATCTCGGCCTTGGCGCGCAACCCCCCCGTTTCCCGGATGATGAGATCGGTCAGTTCCTTGCGGTTCGCATCGAGGACGGCGGCGGTGCGGCGGAAGAGGGCAGCGCGTTGCTCCGCGGTTTGCGCGGCCCAAGCGGATTGAGCGTCCCTGGCGCGCTTGACCACCAGTGGAACATCCTCCGGCTGCGACTCGCCGACTTCACCGAGCACATCCCCCGTCGCCGGCTCGTGCACTTTGATGATGCTGCGACTTGCGACCCACGAGCCATAGAAAAGCTTGCCGCTCCAACGGTTGGTGTCGAGCCAGGTGTTCGTCATGAGCTTCGTCCTCGGTGGGCGCCGTTCCCGTCGCCAGGTAGGAATACTACGTTGTCAAAAAATAAGAATAATCATTGGGGAGCAGCGAAAACAGGGGGCTTTTTCTGAAGCGCCAGGCCTGTCGGTCACTAGAGAAGCGCCCCGCCAAAGGCGCGCGACCCGTCCTTCATTTCGGTGCCGCCGCCGACTTACCGGCCGCGTCCGGGATCCCCGGAATGGCACCCGAGAATCCGCTGAGCGGCGGTTGGTCCAGCATATCTCGACCATTGAGCTCGGCTAGCGGGTCCAACCGCGTCGAGCCATGCGTGAGCGCGACCCGGGCATCCCGGGCGAAGCGTTGAATCGGGTTCTTCTCGCTGATAGTGGAGGACCCGACTGCCAGTTGCAGCATATCGATCGCCTGCCCGCAGACATTGCCGGCGTGCGCGAAGTCCATCATGAACTCAGCCTCTTGCGCCGGCGAGACGTCCGGCTCCAACCGTGCCATTCGATCGAGCTGATCGGCACGAGAGAACAACAGCGCTCGGGCCGAGCTGATCATCGCTCGGGCCTTGCCCGCGGTGACCTGCATAGCGGGGGCTTCCCCGAGGGTCTTGTAGGGCAGATTGAAGGGCTTGCGTCCCTTGACCTGCTCGATAAAGCATTCGAGCGCGCCCTGCGCCATCCCCAGCACGATGCACATGGTCTCCAGCGCGACAAACAACATCAGGCCGCGGCCGTTGAGCCGGTACCCCGCCCCGCTGTACTGCAGGCGGATCCTGTCCAAACGGTGGGGAAACTCGGCCAGGTTGAGGAAGCGCTCCTCGGGGACGAAGACATCCTCGGTGACGGTGACACTGTTTGAAGAGGAGGCGCACAGCCCCATGACGTGCCAGTCATCGATGATCTGACACTGGCTCTTCTCGAGCATGGCCATGCCGCGTTGTTTCTGTCCTGGCTCGACCTCGAGCTCGATGCCGACACACAGATACCTGGCGTGCTTGCAACCGCTGCCAAAGCCCCATTTGCCGCCGGCATTGACGATGTAGCCGCCCGCCGTCTTGCGACCGAGCTGAATTTTCTCCGAGAACAAAGAGGCGCTGGCTACGACCGGACCTGGCCAATCGCTGCAGTGCTCGTAAACCTGCGACACAGTTGCCTTGGGTAGGGTCATCACGGCCCGCACGAAGCCACTGGCAATCATGGCGATCCAGGCCGCAGAGCCATCGCCGGCGGCGATCGCTGTGATGATCTCCGCAACGTCGCGCGCCCCAAGGGCGTATCCGCCGGATTCGACGGGAATGGAGATCCTGAACGCCCCGGCCCGGGTGAGGCTCTGCATCACAATATCCGGCACTTGCCCCTGGGTCTCGCCCTCGAGCGCGTGTTGACGGATGAGTGGCGTCAGCTCGCGGACGGCATCGCGGATTTCGCGTCCGACGCTCGTGGACCACTCTGACTCTTCGTAAATCGCGTTCGGTGTCATATTCAACAATCGCCTCAACCCATGCTGTCACTCGAGCGGTGCGCCGTCCCAATGTTCGGCAATCAGGCCGTTTTCCAAGCGCCACATGTCAAACCAGTAGGACATGTAGGTTTCACCGGGCTTGTGGGGATGCGGTACCCGCCGTGGCAACATCATTACGACGTAGTCGCCCTCGGCCAGGAGGAACGGCTCGCCAGCGGGCACCATGTTTTCACGAGCACGCTGCGCGGCCTCGGTCTGGGTAAATTGGATGATGGCCTCGCGCCCCGACGCAATATTCGGGTTGTGCTGGATGTAGGAGGGCGTCATCAGCCGCTCTGCCTGCCGCGCCGTGGCAGGATCGATCAGCAGTCGCATCAGCTCACGGATCTTGTTCTTGTTGTCCTCGAGAGTCTTCTGGTCGGTCATATGTTGCGGCTCGCAGTTAAATGACAGGTGCGGACTTGAGCTCTACGCGCGCAGGCGCGTACCGTCGAACCAACTGGCGTGAATGCCCATGCGCAATCCCACTGGAACCCGAATGCGCGCGATCGGGCCGCGCGCCAGGGCCATCGCATCCAGGATTACGAGCTCGCTGCGGCGCTCTGGGACACAATTGCTGATGGCGATCAGGTAGCCTTTACCTTCTTCGTCAGGGGTGGAGGAGGGCACGAACACCGGGTCCTGAAAGGTCAGCATCGGACCGCCAAACCATTCGTCCTCGGCGCCGCTGTGCAGGTCGTAGCGATGCAGCGTGTTGAACAGGACCGGCAGGGGCCGACCGCTCGGGTCGGTAGCAAGCCGGGAGCGGTCGAGCCCCGGCATCCAGACGAAACGGTGTTGCGACAAGGCGCGGCGCTCGTCAATGTGAGGACCTTCGCCGAAATGCCCGTCGGCAAGGTGACTCCAGTGTTTGTGCCGTGTCAGGCGCGTATCGCGCGCGTGATAGTCGATCCTCCACCGGGCGAGCGACATCCGGACACCGCCGGGCGGGACAAACTTGCCATCCTTCGCTGGAAAGACCGGGCCGAAGGCGTTGCCGTCGCCATGGACGTAGTCGAAACAGATCATCCCGTCGTGATCGAAGGCGTTGATGGTGTGCCCCAGAAATCCCGGGGGCGCGCGAAACCAACGCACCTGCTCCGGAGTGCCATAGCGCGGCATGACACCGAGGATCTGGTCCATCTCCGGCTCGAATTGAAAATGCACGCCGCCCCGCTTCAGCCTTTCCAGGTCGCTGGTGTAGGGCATGATGGGGAAAATCATGTAGTGATCGGTCACGGCACAGTCATGGATCATGGCTGCCACGGGCGCCTCGAACCAGGCACGATGCGACACCTTGCCGTCCTTGCTGATCACGTAGTAGGCGATGTCGCGTGTGCACTCGCCTTTGGCCGCATAGCCGAACGCAAACATCTCCCCGGTTTTCGGATCGACCTTGGGATGAGCGGTGAACGTATGACTGTCGATACCCCCTGAGGCGCGCCAGGGGCCCACAGTGTCCAGCGTGTGAGGGTCCACCGCATAGGCAGGACCGTCTTCCTTGCATGCCAGCAACAATCCCGCGTGCAAATGCACCGCGGTATTGGAGGTGGTGCGGTCCTTACCGGCTACGCTCGGGTCGTCGAAAAAAGGATTCCTGTAGTGCGGGAACAGTGAGCGACGCGCGGCGCGCTCGACCTGGAAACGTTCCGTGCGCACGTAACGTGTCTTGAAATCGACGTGACCGTCCTGGAACCGAAAGGTGCGCAGCATGCAGTCGCCATTGGCGCTTGCATCCATGGGTGACAGATGCGCAACTTCCGGGGGAAATTGCTGGTCCGGCACAGTCTGCGCAAACAACCCGTCAATCTCGTGGGGGATCTTGCCTTCCATCACCTCGAGATCGAAAACCTCCCCCTCCATACGGAAAGGCTCGTCCATCCCCAGGGACATCATTTCGGGAAATCTTTGGGTCATGCGTGAATGTCTGGTGCTTCGGTGGCGCTTCGGTGTGGAAACGACGTTAGCGCGCGGGCGTGGGGTGAAACCAGAGGTGGATTTGCTTGCGACAATTCCGCCCCCTGGTTTACTGACCCTCAGTCGCTATCATGTTCAGTGACTTACGAGTGTGCGTCGGTGATGCCCAGGGGAAAATCGCCGCACGCTCGCAGAGGGGGTATCCATGGCCGTCTCGGTTGGCGCGACCGCGGCTAGCGGCTCGCTTTACGATCAGAGCAGCGTGTTACGTCTGTTCTCGCACGTCGTCGGTGACGCAGAGTCCACTTTGAAGGGCGCTGGTCGGATCGCGCGACTGCTCGAGGAACAATTCATCGATGACGGTTGGCCTGTGGGCCGTATCTACGGATGCGAGACCACGTTGACTGAGCGTTACAGGGTAGGGCGGGCCGTCGTCAGAGAGAGCGCGCGAATTCTGGAGGCACGTGGGACAGCCTGTATGCGACGGGGTCGCCACGGAGGCCTGGAACTTCTGTATCCTTCTCTTGCGCAGATGCGTGACACCCTCAGTGGGTATTGTTATCTACTCAACGCGACCTCGGATCACATCCGCAGCGCGCGTCTGGTCCTCGATCGTGTCGCTGCCTACATGGCGACCGAGCGCTGTGCCTATCTCGAATTCGCGCCGCTTCTCGATCGCAATCTCATCCATAGCCCGGATGCCGGCATCCAACTGCGTCGTTTGTTGAATGCGGCCGCCGGAAATGCGGTAGTCAACTTCTACTCCGATTGTCTCGAGCAATTGCGCGTCCTCGGCCTGCCGCCAGGGGAGCCCACGACCGTTGCGCCCGGAGTCGGCAGTCTTAACAAGTGCATCGACCGGCTCGTCATGGCGATCAGCCGGGGCGACGTCCACGCCGCTGCCGCTTGGGCTGCCGCCTGCTCGCAGCGCATTCAGGCGCCGCAGACTTTGAGCCAGAATATAGAGCCACAGACGTCCCCGCAGCGATCCAACCAGGGCTCGGGCGGACTGCGTGACATCTTGCATCGGACCCGTGCCGGTCAGATCGTTCATGACCTGATGCGGCGCGTCGGGCCGGGGCAGTGGATCGATGGACGCAGTCTGGGTAACGAGATGGACTTGTGCGAGCGCTATCGCGTCGATCGCGGAGTGCTGCGGCAAGCCATCCGCATTCTGGAGGCAGCCGAGACTGCGGTTAGTTTGCCCGGCCGCGGCCACGGCCTCGTGGCCCGCGCACCCGGCCCCGCGGCGGTGAGCCGGTTGATTTGCTGTCACTTCGCCGCCAACCGTGTGGGTCATTACGAATCCTTCCTCGCGTTCAAATGGTTGGGAGTTGAAGTGGTGGGGCTGGCGGCCCGATACGCGCAAGCGCGGGATGTCGAGCCATTGCGAGCGGAATTGGTGGCCCTCGCCCGACGGGCAGATTCGGTGCTGTTCAGCGATCTGATCCGTATCGAAGAGCGGCAGTTCGCGCTGGCGCGCAATCCCGTCCTGGATCTGTTTCTGCGCAGCGCCAAAGCCTTCCCTTCGTTGATTATGCAAGGAAATCTCCCGGTTCCGGCGCGGGTGTTACAGGACTTTCTCGAGTCCAGCGCTGAGGTCACCGCCGCGATAGCGAGCGGTCGCCCGGTAGCGGCCGCAGCCGCCCAGGAGCGCAAGTTCACGCGGCTGAGGCGCAATCTCGACCCCATCTTCCAGAACTTCCGCAGCGGCTCGCTCGCCTCGCTGAACAGGTCGCCTTAATTCGACATCAATTCTCATATATTGACTTTTCTGGTTGATCGAACCATGCTGATCCTCGTTCGGAACGGCCCCTTCAGAGCCTTCCCTGTCCGTACAAACCAGCGAATTTGAGGAGCGCAGCATCATGCACATCGGGTATGCCACCGGGTTTCAGCACCAGAGTGGTCCAGAAGTGAGCGACTCGGTGTTCATCCAGGAAGACCTGGAGATGGCGCTCCTGGCGGAGTCGCTGGGTTTCGAGTCGATCTGGGTGACCGAGCACCACTTTTCCAACTACTCGCTCTCGCCCGCGCCGTTGCAGACGCTGGCGTATTTCGCCGGCAAAGTGCGTAAAGCGTTCCTGGGCACCCAGGTCGTGGTGTTGCCGTGGAACGACCCGGTACGGGTGGCGGAGCAGGCGTTGTGGCTCGACACGGTGACCAACGGCCGCCTGGTGTTAGGTTTCGGCCGCGGTTTGGGCAAAATGGAATACGAGGGGATGCGAGTCGACATCAATCAAACTCGGCAACTCTTCCGGGAATACGCCGAGCTGATCATCGATGCGCTGGAGACCGGTGTGATCGAAGGGGGCGCGCTCACCAAGCAACCGCGTCGCGAGCTGCGTCCGCGGCCGCAACGCTCCTTCAATGGGAGAATTTTCGGCTCTGCCGGGTCGCCAGAATCCGTGCGCACCGTGGCTGAGCTCGGCATGGGCGTGCTCATCATTAACCCCGAGCCACGGCCCGCCCTCGGGGTGGACTTCGAGACTTACAAGACCGTCTGGTCCGAAAAGCAACCGCACCGCCGGCTACCGCGGCCGCTGTTGTCGGGCACCATCTTCGTGGACGAAAGCGGCGATCGTGCCCGGGAAATGTCCGTCAAGTATCACCGCGTCAACTTCAAGGCCGCGGTCGTGAATTACGGTATGGCGGAAGCGGATTT